>Ga0172369_10006964_pt1 | contig 13283 bp, 12 predicted proteins | sample LakKiv25m_FD_114539 | JGI IMG/M metagenome (GOLD analysis project Ga0172369, IMG submission 114539) | Freshwater microbial communities from Kabuno Bay, South-Kivu, Congo - kab_022012_11.25m | ecosystem: Environmental > Aquatic > Freshwater > Lake | place: Democratic Republic of the Congo... | reverse complement strand
GCTTCACCATCCCATTTTACTGAGTATGTGCCTGCAGGTTTATTGCTTTCGTCCTCAAGATTTTCGATTTTTTTGCCGCTTGCATCGTAAATATCGACCATTACGTCCGCCTCAGCTGTAAGTGTGTATACGATATATGTAGATTCGTTTGCATTAGGGTCGAAATTGTCTTTTGTAGTGAAAACGTCTTGTAGACGTGGGTCCTCTGTATTATCGCTCTGAGCGCCCTTTTTGACCTTTAGAGCACCTTTCTCCGTGTCCTTTTCTGAACCTGAAGTTGCCTTCAAAACGTATGAATAATCACCTTGAGAAACTGTATCTCCGAATTCGTCTGTACCATCCCATTTGGCTGTATATTCGCCTTTTTTGTATGATTCATTGTCTATAAGTGTAACAACCTCGTCATTGTCTTCATCTTTGATTGTCAAAGTCACTTTTGCGCTTGTATTAAGTGTGAAAGTAAGTTTTGCTTCTTGGTTTGACCAAGGATCAAAAGATTTGTTTTTTACTGAGACATCAACGATTTTTACGCTTGAATTTCTGTCTGTATCATCAGTGTCAGTGTCGTCGTTTCTATCGTCCGGACGAGTTGTATCGTCTGTTGTCTTTCCTACAGTAAGCCAAGCTGCTTTGTAGTCAGCTCCGTATGAGTAAGGATATTCACCGTCTAAAGTGATTCCGTAGAAATATTCTCCTGCTGCAACAGATCTACCTTTTGTTCCGATTTCGTTCTGGTCACCGTAGTTTCCGTCCCAAATAACGTATGAACATTGAGAAACTGTACGCATGTTATCAGCTATAACAGCAACTTTCTTTGAAGAAGTGCTGCCAGTGGCTTGGTATACGCCTACAGTAAGGTAACCTTGCACATCAGTACAATAATTGATGTAGTAAGTTCCATCTGTATTTTCAGTAACTGAGTAAGAATTTATCTTTGCTGGAAGTCCTCCACCACCGGCAAGTGCTTTGTCAGCAGTTGCAAATGATAGACCCGCGAAAGATCCGAAAACTTGTACTAACACCACTGCTAATGTCGCAAGTGAAGTAGTAAATTTTTGCATAAATTTATTCATATTTTTTTGGTAAAGAATATTGGATAAGTAATAAAGCGTGTCACTATAACATCTAGTTCTATTTTTGTCAATAGTGATTTTTTGGCTGAAATATGCCCTTAGAGCTTATATGATTTTTACTCCAGCTTTTTCAAGAATTTTTTTAAGTTTGTGCATTGGAAGGCCGACGACATTGAAATAATCACCTCGGATTTTTTTGATAAAAAGTCCGCCAATTCCTTGGATCGCATAACCCGCGGCTTTGTCTGTGCCTTCTCCGTGGCGTATGTATGCGGCAATTTCTTTGTCCGTTATTTGGTCCATCTCTATGTGTGTGATTTCTGTGTCTGTGTACATCTTGTTTTTTTCCGTATCTATGACACAAATTCCTGATACTACTCTGTGAGTTGTACCATTTAAAAGTTCTAGAATTCTTTTTGCGTCTTTCTTGTTTTTTGGCTTACCGATGATGTGTTTTTTGTATGCAACAACCGTGTCAACGCCTATTACTATCGCATTTTTATGTTTTTTTGCTATATCCTCTGCTTTACCGATCGCATTGTGTAGCGCTAAATGGGCTGGACTGATATGAGTTTCTTTTTCTTCGAAACTACTTGGATGAATCTCGAATTTTAGGCCTACAGCTGCTAGAAGTTCTTTTCTTCGAGGACTTAAAGATGCAAGAATTATTTTTTTCATATAAATTGTTGACTAGTGGGTTTTATTGCCGTAGAATCGCACCGCCTATTATTATATTAAATTCAAAAAAATGCCAGTAATTGAGTCAGCAAAAAAGCAAATGCGTCAGAGTCTGAAGAAAAGGGCTCGAAACACTCCTGTACGCAGTGAGCTAAAATCAGTCTTCAAAAAAGCACTTCTACTTCTTAAAGAAGGAAAAGTTGAAGAGGCTGAAAAGTTCATGGCTAAGGCATATTCTGTGATTGATACTGCGGCAAAAAAGAATCTTATTCATAAGAATAACGCAGCAAGAAAGAAATCAAGATTGGCGAAGACTTTGGCTTCTGCAAAGACAAAATAATTTTAGATTCATCGAAATTTTGGTCATATATTTGTGGCCAAAAATTTTTGTTTTATTTTGAGAGTTTATTGTTTATAATGCGATTTGATTTAGGTGGTTTAAGCGTTCGTTAACATGTGGGTCTGTAGCTCAGCTGGTTAGAGCAGTCGACTCATAATCGATTGGTCACAGGTTCAAGTCCTGTCAGACCCACCAGCATTGAATTTGAATAAATAATCATGGATCAACAAAATCCGCAAGAACAAGGCCAGCCTGCTCAAAAAAGTATTTTTATGATAGTGAGATTGGTCATATTATTTTCCATTATTCTTGGTGGAGTATTTTTTGCGGGGTTAGCTTTATATAATAAATTTCTTCCAGTTTATGAGATTCGAGAACCAGTTTATGTAGCTGATGATCTTTGCTATATACCTCCTCACTGTGATTATTCAAATGAAGGTGATGAATACAAATGCCTTTCCGATGAACAACAAAAAAAACAACTTCAAAAATTAGAAGAGGAAAGGTTAAAGCCGGCCTGCAAAAAAAAGATAGATGAAGATTTGAGAATTTCAGCTATGAGTGGTCAATGTGTACAAGCGAAAAAAGAGTATCATCGATGTGTCAAAATTGACTCGGTTTGGGTAAAAACTTCAGAATGTAATAGGGCAATTGATTGTCCTGTGGACAAAAATTCAAATCCATATAAATGCGTTAATAACAAGTGTCTTAGGACAGTAGGTGATATTGAAGATGTTGAAGCAGAATGGAGGCTAGAATAAAAATTTCGAGCTATTTATCGTCTGGCTTTTCCAGTTGGTTCTTGGATTTAATTTTCAAGTAATTTTCTTTTGTAATGACACTTCGGCCAAGCTCTTTTTCTGTATGTTTGCGGGCGTTGCCGGCTACTCCACCGCCTCTCCTTGCCACTTTTTTATGCTCCGTCATAATTTCTGGTTTTTCTTTGCTTGAAATTTCTGTTGTTACTTTCTCGCCAAGCATCGTGAATATCAACTCTAAATCCGTCATGTTGTCTCTTAAATTTGCTTTGGATTTTTCGGAAATTCCTTTGTGTTTTTTATATTCATTTGGCGTCATGCCAAAAGTTGCCTTGGAAATTTCTGCAGTCAAAATGGAATAATCTTTTTCGCTTGTTAATCCACGTTCTTTCCACTCATCCGTTAAATTTTGGCGAATAGCAATTCCGCGTAAACGCTTATCAATCCAGTCTTTTGAATAGCCCTTCTTTTCGTAAAGAATTTTCATACGTTCCTGTGCTAATTCAGGATTCTCGATCTCATCAAGTCTTTCCTTTCCCACTTCTGCCAGCCAAATCTTAAATGGTTCAGCTTTTTTACTTGGAACAGATTGAATAAGACGTAATGCATTTTTTGTATTTACGCAATCCGTTCCGTATTTTTTGCCGTCAGCGCTTTCCAATTTCAGTTGTACCCAAATTGGGGACAACTGAAGATCAACGAATTCCCTTTGCTTAACTTTTCCCCAGTATTGTCTTGGTGTCGGGCTATCGGTTAGCCCTTCCACAATATCAATTACCGAATAAAACCATTCGTTATTGTGCCAAATCCGACGAATTTGTTTCGATTGAAATAGAACTAATTTATTATTTCTATCCTCCATAATTTTATCGGCAAGGAATTATGTTTACATTATAGGTAAGTATACACTCACCTTGCAAGAGGCACGTGTTATAAATAAGTTGACGTGTATGTGTCTGTGTGTCCCTTTACTCCACACAAAGGCCACGGCCGGTGTTTTTGTCTTATGGCAAATACAAAAAAACCCTCCTGATGTTGGAGGGCTTTTTTATAAGTTTTTCAAAAAAAACTATTTCTTTTGGCAGCAGCTACATACTAAACCATGTAGTCCGAATAGGATCAAAGCTACAGGCCAATATTTAGCAACTGTAAGCTCTGGAACATATCCCAAAGTTCCCAATAAGAATGCTATTCCAAGGAGAAGCATGATCGCTCCCTTGCATTTTCGGTGACCACCGTGTCCACTCATGCCTGTGCCGCATGATTGCATTCCTGCACCTGCACCTGCACCACCACCGCAACATTCACCAGATTTTTTGACTACCATATAAGTATATGATTAATAAATAATAATTTTTTTATAAGAATTGTTTGATTGTTTTTACGCTTTTTGCGAGATTTGATTTTTCCTTTGCGTTAAGCGGAATTTTGATAATCTTCTCGACTCCATTTTGACCGACAACGCATGGAACACTCAAGCAAACGTCACTATGTCCGTAGTAATCTTTCAGCGGAACTGAAAGTGGAAAAACTTTGTGCTGATCTTCAAAAATTGCTTCTGTGATTTCGCGAATTGCCGTAGCGATTGAATAACAAGTATAGCCTTGATCATTTATAATTCTATATGCCGCTTTTCGAGTATCTTCGTAGCATTTTTCCGCTTCCTTCTGAGAAAAACCATCAAAATCTTTTAATGGTTTCCCGAGCACATTTGCTGAACTATAAACCGGAAATGATGTATCTCCGTGTTCTCCTAGAACATATGCATCTATCGAGCTTGGATGAAGTCTGATTTTCTTTGATATACTGAATTGAAGTCGTGCACTATCTAGTAAAGTACCTGATCCGAAAACTCTTCCTGCTGGAAATTTCGCGAGTTTTATCGCGTGATAAGTGAGTACATCTACAGGATTTGAGACTATCAAAAGTATTGCGTCTGGTGCAGCTTTTGCGATTTTCGGAATAATATTTTTGAATATTTCTTTGTTTGCTTTTACTAGATCTAGTCTTGTTTCTCCCTTTGCTTGGCGTTTTCCGGCTGTTACTACCACAAGGTTTGAATATGCAACTTTCGCAAAATCATCACTCGCTGTTATTTGCATATTTGGAGTGAATGGAAGTGCATGCGCCAAGTCCAACATCAAACCTTCCGCTCTTTTTTTATCTACATCAATAATCGTCAATTCATTTACTGTGCCTGAAAGTAAATAGGCATATGCTGTCGTTGCTCCGACACTTCCACATCCGATAATCGAAACTTTGAAAGAACAGGTGTTTTTATTTGAGTGAGCCATGTTTTTAAGAATGAGGGTTATCTTAAATAAGCTTTGTCTTATTTTATCATTACGACCTGAGCAAGTACAGATTTTTTATAGTTTTTTACAGGAATTTCGCTATTGCTTGCGTAAGTTCGTCAAAATTTGTTTTTTCTGCTGCTGAAACAAAAACCGGATGAAGTTTTTTATATTTTTCTTTGATTTCGCGCAGTGGTTCTTTTGGAATTTTTAAAGTTTTTGCCTTTTCTCTACCTATTCTTTCTTTTTCTTCCCAACCAAGATCTTTTGCTGTTGTCTTGCCGGCCTTGATTAAGCCTTTATATTCCTCCGGGCTTGGTTCTTTTGGAATTTTTCGAATCGCAAGATCTATCTTATTAAATACATAAATTTTTGGGATATTCCCTACTCCAAGTTGAGATAAAATATCTTCAACCACTTCTATTTTTTTGTGCATATCCGGATCTGTGAGATCTATCACATGCAAAATGATGTCTGATTCAACCGTCTCTGCCAATGTCGATTTGAAGGCTTGGATAAGCGATGGAGGTAAGTCTTGGATAAATCCGATTGTGTCGGAAATCAATACTTCTTGTCCACGTGTATATTTTTCTTCGTGCAATGTTTTTGGCTGGATGTAGAGCTTGCCGACCTTCGTACTAAGAGTCGCAAAAAGCTGATCGGCGACATATGCGCCTTTGTTTGTCATCGCATTTAAAAGAGAACTTTTCCCGGCGTTTGTGTATCCGACGATCGCGGCAGTTTTGAAGTTTTGACGTTTTCTGTGTTCACGATGAAGTTTTCGAATTCTTTCGTAATCTTCAAGTTTTTCCAAAATACTTTGTTTTCGTTTTCGCAAATGACGTTTCATTATCTCGATGTTAGATTCTCCCTGTCCTGAGCGCACACCGACTCTTCCTTCCTGTCTCATCAGATCAAGTCCCATTCCAAAAATCCTTGGTCCCATGTGTTCGATACTCGCCAATTCTATTTGCAATTTTGCTTCTGTTGTTTTCGCGTGTTTGTCGAAAATTTTCAAAATCAAATCAATCCTATCCCAAACTTTTATTCCTGTTTTTTCAAGACGTTCTTCGATTGCATAGCTTTGTCTTGGCTTAAGGATGTTGTTTACGATGATTACTTCCGCACATTTTGCTTTTCCTATTTCTATAACTTCATCGAGTTTTCCTTTTCCAATATATGTATCGTAATCCGGCACTCCACGCTTTTGTAATGTCTTCACAACAACAACTCCTCCAAATGTGTTTGTCAGGTTTTCCAATTCTTCCATCCGACTTTGCGCTTCGTACGGCGTAGTATCAGGCGTTACTACATCTACGAGAATTGCTTTGAGTTTATGATTTGTATCTTTGGATTGCATGTCTTGACTTTATGTAAAAATGAGTTATAGTCTTTGCTCGATAGTATTTTAAACTAAATTTCGAAATGGGGGTAGAGGCTAAAAGTCATCGTATATTACAACCTAAAGGTAATTTCTTAACTGCTCGTATTCCTGCTAATACAGACCCTGTCGTTGTAGGTGGTAAAGTTTTTGATGGGATAATGGCTCATTTAAGAGGTAATCAACTTGTTGCCGGGATCTGTACGGTAGATCATGAAGACATAAGAACTACAAGAAAAGAAACTCCTGTACATATTAGAGCAGCTGAAGAGAAAGATGGACCTGTAACTGTTGTTGTTGGAACTGAAAATTTCCGACATATATTCCGTGTCGCCCAAGATGGCTTAATCGTGCAACGAATTAATAGGGCTACAACTCCTGCAACTCCCGACAAACCAAGAATTAGTACTACAACTGCCGATAGAGCACTACGTATACTGGATGATGTAGCGACTGGATTTAGACCTCATGTTGAGGAGGCAGATGGTGCAAAAAATGATGAATAGGTTTTACGTTTTGACTGATTTCGATTTGTGGTAAAATCCTGACATGAAGAATTTTTCTTTTTATGTATTGGTTTTTATTTTACTGACTACACTTTTCAATCCTGTTTTTAATAAATACGACTACGGTGCAGGATTTCCGATGGTTCTTTTGTTCGGTGTTTTGCTTTTGCCTATGGCGATTTATGAACTAAAGAAAAAAAGAGAATGGAATTTATATGAGGCGTTATTTTTGGGAATTTTTTGTACTTTTGTAGTTGGATCTTTCGCGTTTTCGCAAGTTCGAAATTTTGGATTTAGCGAAGTTTTGGCTTACTTGAGCGCTGTTTTGCTTTACCTTATTTATTCGAATATCAAGATTGGATTTAGTGAAAAGTTTTTGAAAGTTGTTATGTGGTTTTCTGTTTTTGCGGTCTTCCTTGGGTATATTTTTTATTTTACGAGAGCGGAAGTGAGGATGTTTGGACCGTTCTTTAACATCCTTGATAATTCAAATGTTTGGCCGAATGCATTTGCGCTGTTTTTGCTTTTAATGTGGCCTTTAATCGCAGTTGTGAACAAAAAAATTGATCTCAAATTTGCTGTACTGTGTGGGGTTGTTCTTTCCGGACTTTTACTTACATTTTCTAGAGGAGCACTTATTGCTTTTGCGGGACAAATTGTTGTTTTGTTTATACACTTTTTAAAGAGAATTGAGCTCAAAAAAGTCGCATATTGTTTGCTTGCGGTAGTTTTTGCAGTTGGACTTTTTTACGGCGCGAATTACGTAAGATCACTAAAAAATGAAGTGATAGATATAGAACAAAGGATTGAATTTAAGACTCCGGATAGTGCCACTTCTGTTAACGAAAGAATGGATTTTTGGAGAGGATCGCTTGAACTTATAAAAGAGAAGCCATTTTTTGGATGGGGTCCTTTTAGTTTTAGGAATGCATACAATCCTATGCAGAAAACTTTACTCGCGAATGCTGATCATCCACATAATATTTTCCTTAAGATCGGAGTTGAAAATGGGCTTATCGCTTTATTTGGTTTTGTTGGATTTTTGATCACATTATTTTTACTTTTTGTACGTAGAGTTTTCGGCAAGGATAAGATCAAAATGAGTGTTTCGAAAAAAGATGTTTTGTTTGTACTTTTCGTTTCCGTTCTCGGTGGATTTGCGCACAATCTCATAGATTACAATTTTAATTTTCTGCAAAATTTGATTTTGCTGTTTTTGTTTATGGCTTTTATTCGCAGTATGTTGATAAAAAAAGAATCATCCCCTTCTCTTTATTATAAGTTTTTCGTGATTTGTTTTGCTGTTGTTGTTTGTGCTGTTTCGCTTTATGAAGGTGCTTTATTGGCTTTGCATAGGACTTATTCCCCTACTGTCATGGAGTACTCACTTTTTCCGAGAAATTATTTTTTGACTTCAGGAGATCAAGCTTTACAGAAAAAGGATTTTAAAGGTGCTACTCAATTTATTGATAAAGAACTTTCGCTAAATCCACTTGATTCACAAGCTTATTACTTGAAAGGTGCGATGTATTGCAACAAGAGAAATCCCGAAGCGAATTTGGCTTTATGTAAAGAAAATTTGCGAAAAGCGATCAATGCAAATCCGATGAATGATTTCATTTATTATAGAGATTTTATAAAGACTTTAGATCCACAGACTATAAGCAGGAATGACGTTGCAGTGGTACATAAAGCTGGAGAATTGATAATGTTGTATTTTGATATGGTTGATAAGAATGTGCATTTTACGGCTTATACCGGCAATGTTGAGGCAGCGGCGGAAACTGTGGATTGGCTTTTGCTTTATTTGAGGCCTCCTTATGATAATGTTTTCAAGATACTTCGTGATGGCATGGTCGAAAAGACGAAAAAATTGAGGAAAGAGAAAAAATATTAGAAATAGAAATTTTGTGGTATTATATTTTTGAAAATTTCTTAACAAAATTCACTATGGAAGAAGTTAAAAAAGTTGGAATCATTAGATCAGTTTATCTTTATCTTGTTACTGCAATTTCTATAGTGGTTCTGCTTATTTCAGTGATCGGATCTGTGAATATTATTATTCGTGAATACGTTTTTGGTGTACATGGAAGTTGGGATGTCATGACGTCTCCAATGGATTTAAAGGGTTCTCAATGTAGTGAGGAACTATTGTTCTATACTTACGATAATGGTGGGAAGAGAATGCTAAAAGACTCTGCTGTAACACTCACAAAAGAAGAGAAAGCTAAGAAAGTTGATGAATGTGTAAAAAACGCAGAGGCTCAACAAAAATTACAAAATGACAATCAAATCAAACGTGATTTCGCTCAATATCTAGCGATGTTTTTGGTTGCACTTCCTTTGTATCTTTATCACTGGGGAATTATTAAAAAAGAAGCACACAAATAAATGAAAAAACAGAAGTTCAAGGCGGCGATGTTTGATTTTGACGGTACTGTAACTGAAAAAGGAAGTGTTGCTCCATCTCCAGAGATGGCCGAAGTTCTTTATAGGTTAGCATGTGAGGTGCCTGTTGCTTTCTGTACAGGTCGTCAAAAATCTTCATTTGAAGAACATGGACTGAAAATTATCCTTTCGAATATTGAGGTTTCTAAAAGACAAAAATTTTTGGAGAATCTTTATCTAATCTCTGAAAATGGAGCGATTGGATATGCGTTCAATACTGGAATTGATGAGTACGAGGAATTCTATAGAGTTGAATGGCCGTCACAATTTGCAGAGAGAAAATGGCTTATGGATAGGCTTTCTGAGCTCACGCAAGGACTTGGAAAAGTTCTTTATGACAAACATGAAGTGGTTATTGTAATTGGTGCGCGAGGACACGACGAAGATAAAGACATAACGAATGTTTATGAAACTTCAGGCCAGATTTATGAAGTTGTCCTAAAGCTTTTGAATGAAATTTCGCCAAATTACGAAGATTTTGTTACGATTGGAAATTCTGGAATCGGGGTTTTGATTATACCAAAAGATGGAGACAAAGATTATGGAATTCAGATGTTCGGGAACCTTTTGAAAGAGAAACGAGACATGAAGTTTGACGCTAAGTTCAGCGAAATACTCGTTGTCGGCGACAATCCCCAAGTCGGAGGAAATGATAATAAATTTTTGAATGGCGATTATGGAACTCCATACAGTGTGGGCGAAGACATCGTCGATGCAAAATTTCCTTTGTATGTTTACGATAAAAATGGCGAAAAACTTCTTCATGCACCAGGGACTATTCATTTGATTAAAGATCTTTTTAATTCTATTGACTAGAGCCGGCCATGTTGTGTAATATAGTCCCCTGTTTTATAATTAACTCTCAGGATTATGTTCAAGAAATTTTTATCTGGCCTATGTGCCGTATTTATGGTTGCTATGAGTATGCAATCAGCTTTCGCTGACAGCGCAAAAGTTCCAGCTAGTTTATTTAGTGGTGTTCCTACTCTATCTATTACGAGTGGAGATCCTCTTTATTTTGAACCAGGAAAACCTCAAACATTGAATATTAGTGTTGGGTTTACTGCTACTGCTCCTTATGCGACAGATTTGACTACATCTACAGGATCTGTGAAGGTACTAAATAGCGCAGGAAAAGTTATTAAAACACTATCAACTTGGGATTTAGTTGCGACTCCAGGTTCTTTACCAGATCTTTCAACTCTTACATGGGATGGAAAATCAATCGACGCTACAGTTGATGCACAAGCCGTTTGCGGAACATTGGGTGCAGAATGTCCAAATGGAAACTATACGGTTTCTGCTTATGCTTTAGCTCCACATGATGCAACAGTTTCTTTTGAAGACACAAAGACTTCTGCTTTTGCAATTCAACCAAAAACTCTTTCACTAACAACTTTCACTGCAACTCCTGCAAGTTTTGATCCATCTACAAGCGGAAGCAACGAAGATTTGACTACGACTTATACCCTTGCTTATCCTGCGGATTCAGTTGTTGTTGAGGTAAAAGATTCATTGAACACTGTCGTAAAAAGCTTTACAGCCGGTACAACTGCAGAAAAAACAACTGCTTCATTCCAATGGGATGGACAATATGCAGGTCATCTTATAGAACCTGGAACATACACTGTCACTTTGACAGCTACAAAAACTGGAGAAGTAAATCTTGTACAATCAAAGACTGTTACAGTCGCTTACAACAATTCAAGCAAACCTGCTTTTGATAGCATTTCTATATCTCCTGTGACATTTGATCCAGATGTTGAAGACTCTATTATTGCCTTCAGAAACACAAAAGATGCTGATCTTACTGTTCAAGTAAGAAGCGCTACAACTGTAATCAGAACTTTCAGCACTTACGACAGAGATTCATTCAATGCAAATCAAACACATTCTATTTCTTGGAACGGAAAAAACGATTCAGGAAATGATGTTAGTCTTGGAGCATATACAGTAGTTATCATTGGGGAAAATCTATATGGAGTTACAAAAGAGACAAAAACTCTAACTGTAGACAATTCTGGTGGAAGCGTTTCTTCAAGCAATGCACACATCAGCGATGTTTCATTTAGCCCTTCTACAAAATTTGACCCTGCTAATGACGAAGAAATGACAGTTCAATTTGATGCTGATCAAGATCTTGATTCTCTAGTAATTGAGGCAGTTAGAGGGACAACAGTAATCGAACTTTACAATGAAACTAGCATTACTAAAGAAAACAATCTTGAAATAACTTGGGATGGTACTGACGAAAATGGAGATTATGCTGATGCCGGATCATGGAGAATTATGTTGAAATCAAAGAAAGGATCTACTTCTCTTACAGCATCTAAATCAATTGAATTGACTTATGAGAAGCCTGAAATTTCAGATTTATATATTTCAAAAGACAAAATCGACAATGATATTGGAGAAACTACAAATATTCTTTTCAGACTTAAAGATGATGCGAAAGTTGATCTTATCATTATGAATGGTGGTTCTGAGGATGACACTATCGAAGAAGATATGGAAGTTGTAAAAAATACTTGGTACGCAGTTGAATGGGATGGTGGAAATTATGATTATTCAGATACTGTTGCAATCAAACTTGTGGCTAAGAATGCAGTAAATGACAATGTTTATGATAGCGCAAAAGTAACTGTTGATCTTGCTGAAGAAACAGATTCAAGCAGCAAATCAAACGTTACAAATGATTTCATATCTCCTGTTGTTACAAATGGTTCTAATGAAATGACTCTTGGTTTTGACCTTGAGGAAACAGCTGACGTAACTGTAACAATTCACAAAGGAAAAAGCGCTACAGGATCTATCGTTGCAACACTTTTGAACAATGTTCAAGATATGCAAGGTGGACACCAAGAACTTCTATGGGATGGAAAAGACAAGAATGGAAATACTTTAGCTAAAGATTTCTATACTTATAAAATCGTTTCAAAAGCTAAGAGCACAGAAACTGAAACTGGAATGTTTGTAGTCGGAGTTGTTGGAGACTTGAGCTCAAGCTCTTCATCAAGCTCTTCATCTTCAAATGACGGAGTTAGCTCAAATGTAACTATCGTTACTGGAAATACAAATACAGATACTACAACTGACACTAATGACGAAACTACTACCCCTGAACCAACTGTTAAGGATTGTGGTGGATTTGACGATGTTAAATCTTCATCTCAATATTGTGATGCTATCGCTTGGGTTGCCGACAATGGAATCTTCTCTGGATATGCTGATGGTTCTTTCAAACCTTACCAAACTATCAACAGAGTTGAACTTCTAAAAGTTGTTATCGAGACTTTTGGTGTTTCTCTAGAGGCGGACGACGGTACAACACTTGGATTCAAAGACACAGAAAAAGGAGCTTGGTACATGAAATATATCAAAACTGCTAAAAACAAAGGTATTTTCTCTGGAGATAAAGGAAAAGGAACTGCAAGACCTGATGCTATTATCAATAGAGCTGAAGCACTAAAACTTATATTTGAAACAGCCAAAGCTAGTGGAGTTACATTCACGGCTAATGGATCAAACTATTCAGATGTAAAAGCTGGAGTATGGTATGAACTATATGCTTCTTTAGCTAATAAATTCGGAATGTTTGATGGATCAAGTCTATATCCTGAAAGCCTTATGTCACGTGGAGAAGTTGCACAAGCGCTTTATAAACTTATGAAATAATAAAAAAATTGTAATAGTTTCAGACATTTAGGACACTGTAGTTAAGTTTTTGTTTGTGCAACTGGTAATTCAGGATTGCAAATTTCAAGGGAGAGAGAAAATGTTTTGATTTTTGTGGTCGTTTTTCGTT
>Ga0172369_10006953_pt1 | contig 13293 bp, 9 predicted proteins | sample LakKiv25m_FD_114539 | JGI IMG/M metagenome (GOLD analysis project Ga0172369, IMG submission 114539) | Freshwater microbial communities from Kabuno Bay, South-Kivu, Congo - kab_022012_11.25m | ecosystem: Environmental > Aquatic > Freshwater > Lake | place: Democratic Republic of the Congo... | reverse complement strand
TTTAATACCTTTTCTTTTTGTGGTATGGGGGATAGGGATCTTAGCCGAGCGCCTGACAGGAAGGCTTTTATACAGGGTCCTGGGAATTTTATTTCTGTTTTCAGCCAGCTCCGCATTTTTCAGCCTGACGGCCAATCCTAATTCGGTTTTGATGGTTTCTAGAGGCGGACTTTTAGGATTTTTATTGACGGACAGGTTTATGTTGGACTACCTGGGGGTGATAGGCGGATATATAGTTACGGTAAGCTTGGCTATGCTGTCTCTTTTAGTTGCCACGGAATTCCTGATAGTGCCGGTAGTTTCTATTTTATTTATGAAAATATGGGCGGTGGCGGACAGGATAGGCAAAAAAAGAAAAGAAAAAGGCCTTGCCGGCTATGAAAAAACCGAAAAGCTTGCTTCGGGTCCGAGATTAAGGCCTGCGGTAAAGGTGGACAAAAAAGCGGAAGATGCATCAAAGATTAAAGGTCAAAGGCCAGAGAAAAAAGAAATTGCACCTGAAGGGAGTCCGGAGCGAAGCCGGGGAGCGAACGACCAGGAAAGGCCCAGGATAAACATTATGTCAAAGCCTGTAACTAAATCAAAGCCTGCGCCTGTAAAAGCAGCAAAACTTGAGCCGAGGGTTGTAGGCGATTACAAGCTCCCAAGCCTTGATTTGCTGGATTCCCCCGCCCATAAGCAGGAAAATATTTTTGGAGAAAATCTCGAAGAGAGCGCAAGGATACTCGAAGACACCCTGAGGGATTTTGGGATAGAGTCAAAGGTTATTGATATAAGCAAGGGGCCTGTTATCACAAGATATGAGCTGCAGCCTGCGCCCGGGGTAAAGGTAAACAGGATTACAAGCCTTAGCGACGATATTGCCCTTACCATGAAAGCGACTACCGTGAGGATAGTGGCGCCTATACCCGGAAAATCATGCGTTGGTATAGAGGTTCCAAATGCGGACACTTCAATGGTTTTTTTAAGGGAGATATTGGAATCAAGCGAGTTTCAGAAGATGGCCGCTTCTTCAAAGCTTGCGATGGCTTTAGGAAAAGATATTTCCGGCAAATCTGTCGTAACGGATCTTGGAGACATGCCTCATCTTTTAATAGCAGGCACTACGGGTTCCGGAAAGACTGTCTGCGTAAATTCCCTGATAATGAGCATGGTCTATAATGCCACGCCCGAGGAATTAAAATTTTTAATGGTTGATCCTAAGATGGTGGAGCTCGCGATATATAACGGGTTGCCACATCTTTTATGTCCTGTTGTTACCGACGCCAAGAAAGTCGCAGGCGCGCTTGGATGGGTCGTAGGCGAGATGGAAACAAGGTATAAGATGCTTGCCAAAATAGCCGCAAGGAATATAACCTCTTTTAATCAAAAATCGGAAGAAAAACTTCCTTACATAGTAGTTATAATAGACGAGTTAGCAGACCTTATGATGGTCGCCCAGGAAGATATTGAAAACGCCATTACGCGCTTAGCCCAGCTTTCGAGAGCGGTAGGCATTCATATGATACTTGCTACACAAAGGCCTTCGGTGGATGTTGTAACGGGCGTAATAAAGGCTAATTTTCCTGCAAGGATCTCGTTTAAGGTCGCTTCGAAAGTTGATTCCAGAACGGTCCTTGACATGAATGGTGCAGATAAATTACTTGGAAAAGGCGATATGTTATTCCTGGAACCCGGAAGCCCGAAGCCGGTAAGGGCTCAAGGCACATTTCTAACGGATCCTGAGATAGAAAAGGTCGTAAGTTTTATAAAAGCCCAGCAGGAACCTGTATATGACAATGAGATATTAGAGCAGCAGAAAAAAAGCATTTCAGGAAGGGGCGGTTTTGAAAAAGACGAGTTTTTCGATGAAGCGGTGCAGATGGTGCTTGAAACAGGCCAGGCATCCGTTTCAATGCTTCAGAGAAGATTAAGGCTTGGTTATACAAGGGCGGCCAGGATCATAGACGCAATGGAAGAAGAAGGCATAATAGGCCCTTTCAGAGGCAGTAAGCCCAGAGAAATATTGATACAGGAATATCAGCCTAAAGAAGAAATTAATAAAGAAGATGTCAGCGAAGATAAGGACGCAACCACTTCAAACTCATCCGGATCGCAATGAGCATGGGTTTAACTCGGTTCAAACGGATAAATGCCGGAATCATTAGGTAGAATATTAAAAAAAGCAAGAGAAGCGAAGCGCCTTTCCCTGGAAGATGTGTCTGAAAGAAGCCGCATATCAAAACATATTGTTTTGGCTATGGAAGAAGACAAGCTGGATGAAATCAAATCCGGTTTTTATGCGAAGAGTTTTGTCAAAACATATGCTGCTTTTTTGGGAGCCTCGGATGAACCATGCGTAAAAGAATATCTGCTCGGGCCCGGACATGAGATACAAAAAAAGTCGGAAGCAGCTTTAAAACCCCGCTCAAAAACCGCCCCTAAAACCTCCGGAGAAAAAATAGATTTTTCCGCTATATCCAGATATAAAAATCAGATAATAGCCGTAATTATAGGAATATTCGTATTGTGGGCATTGTCGCTGGCTGTCTGCCGGGCCGCTAAATTTATAAAAAATATTTCTGTAAAAAAACAAAATAAGGCTGTTAAAAGCCTCTCTCTGCGCCGCAAGGATATTGTTCAGCCGGCGCGCCAGCGCTCCAGTGCGCCTGCTATAGAAGAGAAAAAAGAAGAATCAAAGGCAAAGGACGAAATAAAGGATGTAAAAAAAGAAGTTCTTAACGAAAAATCCGATTCTGTGGAGCTGGAGGTTTTTGCGTCGGATAATACATGGCTTCAGGTGACAGGAGATGGAGAGATCATGTTCACGGGGTCGTTTAAAAAAGGCGGCAGAGATACCTGGAAGGCGAAAAACCAGATAAGACTGGAAGTGGGCGACTCCGGTGTTATTAAAATAAATGTAAACGGAAAATCTGCAAACTTTTCCGGGAAAAAAGGCAAAAAGAAAGAGATTATAATCACAAAAGATGGAATAAAGTAGACAAGGGTTTAAGATTAAGGGTTTAAAGCTTACGGGGGATGGATACCCCGTTTTTTTATGGCAAAAACAGTCAGCATAATAAGTTTAGGCTGTCCGAGAAATCTTGTAGATTCAGAAAAACTTGTAGATGAATTTACAAAGAAAGGCTATTCTTTTCGCGAAGATGCATTGCGCGCCGATACGGTGATCGTGAACACGTGCGCTTTCATAGAAGACGCAAAGAAAGAGTCTATTGATAATATCCTCAGGGTAATAGATGCTAAAAAAGAAGGCCGCGTCAGAAAGATCATAGTGGCCGGGTGTTTGTCGGAGAGATACGGAAACGAGCTTGCGGATGATTTAAAAGAGGTGGATGAATTCAGGGGGGTCTTGAATTTTTCACGTAACAAGACGCCGGATCCGATATTAAAAATGACCCCGAGACATTATGCTTATGTTAAGATTTCAGAAGGGTGCGCCCATAGGTGCGCTTATTGCGTAATACCGTATTTGAAAGGCAATTATAAAAGCAGAGCCTTCGGGCCTATAATCAAAGAAGCCGCACAATTAGTCGATAAGGGAGTGAAAGAGCTTATATTGATAGGCCAGGACACTTCTTTATATGGCATAGATTTATATGGGAAAAAGAGATTGGGAAGCTTGCTAAAGGAGCTGGCAAAGATTTCAAAAGACATATGGATAAGATTATTATACATGCATCCTGCTAATCTGGATGAAGAGGTTATCGGTATTATAAGAGATAATAAAAACATATGCAGATATATAGATTTGCCGCTGGAACATATTAGTGATAGAATATTAACTCAGATGCGCAGGAGGATAAGTAAGAGGAAGTCAATCTCTCTTGTGGAACATATAAGAAAAGAAATACCCCTCGTCGGCATAAGGACTTCATTAATAGTCGGTTTTCCGGGGGAGACGGAAAAGGAATTTGAAGAGCTCATATCTTTTATAAAGGAAATGAAATTTGAAAGGCTAGGAGTTTTTAAATATTCAAGAGAAGAAGGCACCCCTGCCTATAGTTACAAAAAACAGATTTCAGAAAAAGAAAAACAAAGAAGATTTGACCATATAATGTCGGCGCAGCAGGATGTTTCGAGAAAAATAAATGAAAAATTCAAGGGAGAAGTATTAGAGGTATTAATAGAAGAGAAAATCGAAGAAAGCTATCTCGGCAGAACGGAATACGACGCGCCAGAAATAGACGGCCAAGTGTATGTCAAAGGTAAAAAATTAAAGATGGGCAGTTTTTATAATATCAGGATAACCGACGCTTATGAATATGATTTAACAGGCAAATATGAATCTGGCAAATAAACTTACAATTTCAAGAATAGTTTTGGCTGGATTTTTTATAATGTTTCTTTTTATAAAAGGCCCGGGCGCAAAGTTTATGGCTATGGCTGTTTTTCTGGCAGCCTGCATTACTGATTATTATGACGGTTATTTTGCCAGGAAAACAGGTGGCATAACTTCTTTTGGCAAACTGATGGACCCTATCGCGGATAAGATACTTATACTGGGAGCGTTTCTGGCTTTTGTGGAGATGGAAATAGTGCCGGCATGGATGGTAATAATAATAATAGCAAGGGAATTAATGATCACCGGCATAAGGATTTTAGCGCTTTCGCAGAAAAAAGTCCTTGCCGCAGAGACGGGCGGGAAACATAAAACAGTTTCTCAGATGGTAGCGGTTATAGCGGTGCTCGTATTTTTAATAATTAAGGACATGGGGGTTGGTTTCAGATATATGGAGATTTTTGAGGCGGCGGTATATTTATTGATGCTTATAACGGTGGGTATGACTATTACTTCAGGCGTTTCTTATATGATCAGGAATAAAGATATTTTTATGGGTGATAAATGAAAGACCGTTTTTATAGGATAATAGCGAGTGTTTTTTATGCAGGTTATTTACCGGTTGCCCCTGGCACGCTCGGAAGCCTTTCAGCGCTTGTCTTGTATTATTTTATATGCCGTGATGCGGTAATAATGGCTGTGGCGATTTTAATAGCAATTGTCCTGGGATTTGTTACAGCAGGCAAAGTAGAAAAGATGTTTGGGGAGAAAGACCCGGGAGAAATAGTGATAGATGAATTTGCCGGAATGCTGATAACCCTGTACCGGATACCGCCGAGTATGGGTTATGTGGTTACCGGGTTTTTATTGTTCAGATTTTTTGATATAGTAAAGCCGAAACCCATCAAGGATCTCGAAAAATTAAAAGGTTCGCTTGGGATCATGTCAGACGATATTGTGGCAGGCATATACGCCAACATATTGCTTCAGGTAGTCTACATACTTAATCTTTTATACCATTGATATTCTACAGGAATTTCTCCAGGAGGACCTCATAGATGGCGCCTTTTGAATTAAGGATGCTCTGGAACAGCGTAAGCTTATCGATGCGCGTTTCGTCTTTTATATCGCAGTTTGTTTCTCCGATCAGCTTTATAAGGTTTGATATGTTTTTAGGCGATCTGATTCTGGCGAGAGTGAGATGAGGCTCGAATTTCCGGCCTTCTTTCGCAAACCCTATTTTTTTCAGAGAGGTTTCTGTCCTATCGTTCAATATTTTTAAATCTTCCGCGCCTTTATCAACCCCCAGCCAGATTACCCGGGGGCGGCTTGTATCAGGAAAAGCGCCTATTTCAGAAAAACTGACAGCGAAAGATTTAGAGTTGCTTGAGACGGAAGACATCGCACCGGAAATCTCCTCGATCTTATCTTTATTTATGTTGCCCAGAAACTTCAGAGTAAGATGCATCTGGTTTTCATCCGCCCATTTAGCGTCAGCGCCGGATTTTTTGAGAACAGAAATCAGGTTGGATATTTTTTGTTTGATTTGAGCGTCAATTTCAACGGCTATAAAGGCGCGGATTGTGGGCATGTTTATAACTGCCTCGTCCTAAGAGGCCTCTTTCCGGAGCATGTTCAGGGCGGCTTGCGTGGATTTATATTTTACAAGATTACGGGTGCCTATAAAGCGGAATTCCCTGCAAATGGTTTTATTTTTTGTTGAGAGAGCGATGTAAATAAGGCCGGCCGGTTTTTTATCTGTTGCCCCGCCAGGGCCTGCGATGCCTGAAACCCCTATCCCGTAATCAGTGCCCGCTAAAGCCCGTACGTTTTCTGCCATCAATGCCGCAACCTGTTCTGAAACAGCGCCGTATTTCTTTATTGTTTTCATGGGGATATTCAGAAGCTTATTCTTGGATTCATTGCTGTATGTTACCAGGCCCAGCTTGAAATAACCGGAGCTTCCCGGAGAGTCCGTGATCCTGCTTGCCAGAAGCCCGCCGGTGCAGGATTCAGCCGTGGCCAGGGTTTTTTTAGATTCAAACAGGGCTTTGCCGGCAATTTCCCCCAGTTTTTCATTGTCATAACCGAAGATATGGTTTTTAAGCCTCAGATTGACCTGTTTTTCTATTTTATTTATCGCGAGAACGGCTGTTTTTTCATTCTTTTCGGTTACAGTAATTTTTACATGTATTTCTTCGGGATACGGGTATATTCCCATCTGTACTTTACCGCTGATTTTTAAAATATCTTCTATTATTTCGTTCACCCTTGACTCACTAAGGCCGGTTATTTTTATTACCCTGGATTTTATAATCTGGTTTATTTTAAAATGTTTTTTCAAATACGGTATAGCTATGTTTTTAAACATAGGGTAAAGTTCGAACGGAACTCCTGGGAAAGCCATTAAAATCCTGCCATTAAACGGAATTATAAGGCCTGGGGCAGTGCCGATATTGTTTGTGACAGGTATTCCTTTTTCCGGCACCAATGCCTGGCGCATATTGTTGGCGGGCATCTTTATTTTATGGGCTTTAAAATGAGCCTTTATGCGATCTGCTATTTTTTTGTTAAAAATCAATCTTTTATTCAACGCTTTTCCGATACATTCAAGCGTCAAGTCGTCAACCGTAGGGCCTAACCCGCCGCTTGTTATTACTATTTCTGATTCACTTAAGGCCTTTCTTATAGAGGAGACAATGGCTTCAGGATTATCGGGTATATCTATGTGTTTCGAGGTTTTTATTCCTATAGATGCGAGTTTATTTGAAATAAACTGGGCGTTTGTGTTTGTAATATGGCCCAGCATTATTTCATTGCCTATGCATATTACCTGAGCGGCGATATTCATAATAATTATTATATGAGATATATAGGACATTGGCAATACTTTTTCATCTTTGCTAATCTAGCTCGAGATCAGATTTTGAGCTCGGAGGTGATAAAAAAATAAGATTTTTGAAAGAAAATGTCCGCGAGATGTGTCTATTATAGTAAAAGGAGGCTAATACAATTATGCTTTACTTTGGGAAATACCGAAGGTATAATTAATTCTTAAACTAAGGAGGATGCAATGGTTAAGAAAGAAGAAAAGAAGGTAGTGGCGGCAAAGACCGATGATAAGCAAAAGGCTATTGAATCAGCTGTTTCGCAGATAGAAAAGCAGTTTGGCAAGGGTTCTATCATGCGCCTGGGGCAGAGCACCAAGTTTGACGTGGACGTTATTTCAACGGGCGCTTTGTCTTTGGACCTGGCGCTGGGCGTAGGAGGAGTGCCTTACGGAAGGATTATCGAGATATTCGGGCCTGAGGCGGGCGGGAAAACAACACTTACCTTAAGCATAGTTTCGCAGGTTCAAAAAATAGGAGGCGTTGCCGCTTTTATAGACGCCGAGCATGCGCTGGATCCGACATATGCGAGAAAGTTAAAAGTGAATTTAGACGACCTTCTGATTTCACAGCCTGACACAGGAGAGCAGGCGCTGGATATTGCGGAAATGCTTGTAAGGAGCAATGCGGTAGACTTGATCGTAATAGACTCCGTGGCGGCTTTGGTGCCGAAGGCGGAGATAGAAGGGGAAATGGGAGACAGGCATATAGGGCTTCAGGCGAGGCTGATGTCCCAGGCGTTGAGAAAGCTCACGGCTATTATTGCAAAGACGCATACCTGCGTTATTTTTATCAATCAGATAAGGGAAAAAATAGGCGTTATGTTCGGCAATCCCGAGACAACTACGGGCGGCAGGGCTCTTAAATTTTATTCTTCCGTGAGGATTGACATGAGGAATATAGGAGCCATCAAGACTGGCGACAGGGTTATAGGTAACAGGGTCAGGGCAAAGGTTGTGAAGAATAAGGTAGCGCCGCCTTTCAGGAACGCGGAATTTGAAATAATACACGGGGAAGGCATATCAAGGGAGGGCAGCGTGCTGGAGCTTGGCATAGAGCTGGAGGTTTTGACCAAGTCAGGCTCGTCGATAATTTTTGGAACTGAAAAATTAGGCCAGGGGGTTGAGTCCGCAAGAGAGTTTCTGAAAAACAACGCAAAACTTTGCAATGAAATAGAGAAGAAGATAAAAGAAACGCTGGCAAAGGCGGCCGAAACTAAAAAATAACAAAGGTGAGATATGAAAAAAATCAAAATGCCAGGCTTGGTTTTCTTATTGCTTTTAATATCGCTGCCTGTATGCGCTGAGCCTCCGGTAGAGGCGCTAAGCTTGCAGGATGCGTTTGTGAAGGTATCCAAAGACGTGGGCCAGGCGGTTGTCAGCATAAGCGCTGAACATACGGAGTGGTACAAGACCAGGTATTATCCTTTTGCGGCGCGGAGCCAGGATAAGTTTTTCAAGGATTTTTTTGTAGAAGGCCCGGAAAAGGAATTTAAAAAAATAGGCCTTGGGTCAGGGATTATTATAGACAGAGAAGGGTATATATTGACCAACGAGCATGTAATTAGCGGCGCTGACAAGGTGCTGGTAACTTTGCCCGACGGAAGAGAGTTTGCAGGCAAACTTACGGGAGCCGACGAGTATTCCGATCTGGCTGTTATCAAGATAGAGCCGAAAGGGAATCTGCCTTTTGCAAGGCTCGGCAATTCAGACGGCGTCAAGATAGGTTACTGGGCGATAGCAATAGGAAATCCTTTCGCATTCGCGGTTAAAAATCCGGAACCTACGGTTACTGTAGGCGTGATAAGCGCCCTTCATAGAAGCCTTCCGAGAACAGATAAAAGGGCGAGGGAATATTACGACCTTATTCAAACGGATGCCGCGATAAATCCCGGCAATAGCGGAGGGCCGCTTGTTAATATCAGCGGAGAGGTAATCGGGATTAATGTTGCAATATTCACAATGAGCGGAGGCTCTGAAGGCATAGGGTTCGCGATACCGATCAATACCGCCAAAAAGATAATGGATGACCTGATACAGGGAAGGCGCATCCTTTACGGCTGGATAGGCGTTATTATACAGGATTTAGACGCTAATCTTGTAGAGTATTTTGGTTTGCAGGACAAAAGTGGAGTTTTGATTTCAAGGATCGTGGAAGGCAGCCCGGCTTACAGAGCTGGGCTAAAACCCGGAGACATTGTTGTTTCTATAGACAGCGAGTCCGTAAGAAACACGCAAGATCTCGTGGGAAGGCTTTTAAAAAAGCAGATAGGCGGAACAACAAACCTCGGCATCATAAGAGAAGGCAAGCTTCTTTCCGTAGATGTACAGGTGGATTCAAAGCCTGAAGACAAGACTATCGCGGTTAGCCAAAAAAATACCGAAAATACCGCTGTTAAGCAGCCAGAGTCAAAAAATTGGAGAGGCTTGAATGTTTCCGATATTACGCCTGATATGGCCTTGAAGCTTAAGATAAGCGCGAATTCAGGCGTGATAGTTATTTTGGTGGCGCCGGGAAGCTCGGCTGAGCAAGCGGGCATCAGGCCGGGAGACGTGATCTATGAGATCAACAGAATGGCTGTCAAGAACGCAAAAGATTATTTATCCGTTATAGATAAAGCCTCGGGCGATGTGCTGGTCGGGACTTACAGAGGTTACGTAGTGCTCAAGGAAAAATAAACTTGACACTCTGACACTCTGACAATGTTAATTTTGTCAAGTTTATTGGGTTAAAAGGACGAGAGTGTTTTAAAGATTATGAGAGTTGATGAGGTTAGAGAGAGGTATCTGAAATTTTTTGAGGCGCGGGGGCATAAGATTTATCCGAGTGATTCGCTTGTACCTGCGAATGATCCGTCGCTTTTGTTTACAGGGGCTGGCATGAACCAGTTTAAGGAGGAATTCCTTGGCAGGGTCAAGGGCTCCAAGAGGGCAACTACGTGCCAGAAATGCCTGAGGACCGGGGATCTGGAAAACGTGGGCAAGACCGCAGGCCATCACACGTTTTTCGAGATGCTGGGAAATTTTTCATTCGGCAATTATTTTAAAAAAGACGCTATCTTTTGGGCGTGGGAATTTCTTACAAAAGAGCTTGCTATCCAAGAAAGCGATCTGTGGGTTTCCGTTTATAAGGATGACAAGGAGGCATATGATATCTGGAAGGACGGAGTAAGGCTTAGGCCGGACAGGATCCTGAAATTAGGAGAAAAGGATAATTTCTGGCCATCTAACGCTCCTGATATGGGCCCGAATGGCCCGTGCGGCCCGTGCTCCGAGATTTTTTTCGGCGGCCCGGACAGAGTGGAGATATGGAACCTTGTTTTTACGCAGTTTGACAGGAAAGACAAAGGCGTGCTTGAACCACTGCCCAGCAAAAACATAGATACCGGTATGGGGCTTGAGAGGATCGCGAGGGTGCTGCAGGGTAAAAAAACTAATTTTGAAATAGATTCGTTTCAGCCTATTGTAAGCGAGATAATGAACCTGTCCCGATCGGTGAACGGGAATAGGGAAAAATCAGAGACTATTCAGAATGTGAGCGCTATTGCCGATCATATAAGAGCGGTTACGTTTGCGATATCAGACGGGGTTTCGCCTTCAAACGAAGAAAGAGGCTATGTAATACGAAAGCTGATAAGGAAGGCATTTTGGTACGGACGCAGCATGGGGCTGGAAAAACCGTTTTTATACAAAATAGTCCCCGTAGTGGCGCTTGTTATGAAAAAGCCTTATCCTGAGCTCACGGATCAAAGGGAAAACATAAGCCAGATAGTCATGGAGGAAGAGAAAAGGTTTAAGAATACGATGGATGAAGGGACGGACAGATTGAAAATAATGTTAGCCGAATCCGGGAAATCCGGCGTATTGTCCGGAGAAAACGCGTTTAAATTATATGATACCTACGGGTTTCCTTTGGAATTAACTCAGGAAATTGCGGAAGGCGAAAATATAAAAGTGGACATGGGAGGTTTTGAAAAGCGCATGGCTGAACAGAGAGCCAAATCAAAAGTCGGGAGCAATATAGAAATTTCGATATTTGATAAAATATCCGTAGCCGATTCTGTGACCGTAGAAATAAAAAAGCATCAGGAAAAAACACCTTTCGTAGAAGATAAAGAAGAATTGGAAACAAAGGTATTGCGGATAGTCTCTGGAGATATGAAAAAAAACGAGATAGAAAAAGGCGAAAAAGGAGTTATCTTTTTAGAAAAGACGAATTTTTACGGGGAAAAAGGCGGCCAGGTAGGGGATGCGGGGTGGCTGATTAAAAATGGCAGAGTAATGGTGGGCATCAGTAACGCTATTGATGTGGCGGGAATAGTACAGCATAAAGCCGACATAAAAGAAGATAAATTAAAAGTGGGCGACAGTGTAATTGCAAAGATAGATTTGGGGCGCAGGGAGGATATAAGGAAGAACCACACTGCCACGCATCTTTTGCATAATGCGTTAAGGAAAGTCCTGGGTTTGCATGTGAAACAAGCCGGGTCTTTGGTGGCTTCCGACAGGCTGAGATTTGATTTCAGTCACTTTAAGGCGGTTACGGACGAAGAACTTACCAGGATAGAAAATCTTGTTAATGAAAATATAATTAAAAACAGCCCTGTTAGCATAAATGAAATGAGCATCGAAGATGCAAGGAAGAAAGACGTGATTGCGCTTTTCGGAGAAAAATACGGAGACATAGTTAGGATGGTATCCGTGGGGGATTACAGCAGGGAATTATGCGGCGGGACTCATGTGCCGAGGACCGGAGAGATAGGTATTTTTAAGATTATTTCCGAATCTTCCATTGCGAGCGGCATGAGAAGGATTGAGGCTATCACTGGCAGAGCGGCTTATGAAAAGATAAAACAGGAAGAAATCCTGATAAAAGAAATTGCGGTCGAGCTGAACGTGAAGCCTGAGGACATAGCTAAGGAGATAGAAAAGCTCGCAAGCAGATTGAAGCAGGCAGAAAAAAACCTGGAAGTTTTTATCAATAAAAACGTTCAGGACACGTCAGGTAGCCTTTTAGAATCTGTAAAGAAAATTAAAGGCGTCGATGTGATTGTAAGCGAAGTCAGAAACGCGGATTCTTCTTTTTTGAGAAAAAACGGGGATTTAATAAAGGATAAGCTGGTGAGAGGGGTGTTTGTGCTGGCAGCCGAGAAAAACGACAAAATAGCGATAATCGTTGGGGTCGGAAAATCTCTCCGATCCGGAAAATTAGACGCAGTAAAGATCTTAAATAATATAGGAAGCAGCTTTGGTATAAAAGGCGGAGGCAGGCCGGATTTCGCTCAAGCAGGCAGCCGCTTGGGCCCGAAGATCAGCGATATGCTAAAGAAGGCGGAAGAAGTCATCGAAGCGGAGCTAAAGCAATAAACTTGACATTCTTACAATGTAAGTTTTGTCAAGTTTATGATGCGAAAAATAATAAAGTTTACAAAACTAACATTGTCACAGTGTCAAGTTTATAGGGCAAGATTAAGAAAAGAGGTGATATGAAAATTTTAAAACTTTCATCCAAGGAATTGCAGAAGCTTTTTGAGCGTTATTATACGAATAAAAGGCATGTTGAAGAAAAAGTCAGAAGGATCATAGACGATGTGAGGAACGAAGGCGATAAAGCTGTATTAAAATATGCAAAACGTTTTGATAAAGTAAAATTTGCCCCCAAGGATTTAAGAGTCAGTGTAAGCGAGATAAACGGCTCTTTTCAGAACATAGATACGGCTTTTATCACAAGCCTTAAGGGCATCATAGAGAATATACAGAGGTATTATAAAAAGGAATTGCCGCGTTCATGGAAAATAAAATACGATGACGGCGCGGAGCTCGGAGAAATCTTCAGGCCCGTTGAAAATGTCGGGATATATGTTCCGGCAGGTACGGTGCCTCTTGTATCCAGCGTTTACATGAGCGTGGTGCCCGCGAGGATGGCAGGGGTTAAGAAGATAGTTATCGCTACCCCTCCCAATAAAAACGGCAACGTGGACCCTCACATACTGGCAGTCGCAAATCTTTTAAAAGTGGATGAGATCTATAAAATAGGAGGCGCTCAGGCAATAGCGGCCCTCGCGTTCGGTACAAAAACCGTTCCGAAAGTAGATAAGATAGTAGGCCCGGGGAATGAATACGTTAC
>Ga0172369_10006952_pt1 | contig 13296 bp, 9 predicted proteins | sample LakKiv25m_FD_114539 | JGI IMG/M metagenome (GOLD analysis project Ga0172369, IMG submission 114539) | Freshwater microbial communities from Kabuno Bay, South-Kivu, Congo - kab_022012_11.25m | ecosystem: Environmental > Aquatic > Freshwater > Lake | place: Democratic Republic of the Congo... | reverse complement strand
GGGGCTGGACGTATTTTCATATCTATGGAGTAAGGACAGATGAAGAAGGCATTGGTTTGCGGGGCCGGCGGGTTTATCGGCGGGCACCTGGTGAAACGTTTGAAGCGCGAGGGGTTTTGGGTGCGCGGGGTGGATATTAAGGCGCACGAGTTCGCGCCGAGCGCGGCGGATGAGTTTGCGCTGCTGGATCTGCGCAAGGAGGAGGACTGCCGGGCGGCGCTGGGGCTGGATGGCAAGTTTGATGAGGTGTACCAGCTGGCGGCGGATATGGGCGGGATGGGCTTTATCCATTCGGCGGAGTGCGAGATTATGCACAACAGCGCGCTGATCAATATTCACATGACGCACACGGCGGCGGAGATGGGGGTGGGGCGCTATTTCTTCTCTTCGTCGGCGTGCGTGTACCGCGATATGCAGATCGGGGAGGCGGAGATGACGGAGGCGGAGGCGATCCCGGCTCACCCGGATAATGAGTATGGCTGGGAGAAGCTGTACGCGGAGCGCATGGCGCAGGCGTATGGGCGCAACCGCGGGATGGTGGTGCGGATCGCGCGCTTCCAGAATTGTTATGGGCCGGAGGGGACGTGGACGGGCGGGCGCGAGAAGGCGCCGGCGGCGATGTGCCGCAAGGTGGCCGAGGCGCAGGATGGGGGGACGATTGAGGTGTGGGGCGATGGGACGGCGGTGCGCTCGTACACGTATGTGGATGATATGGTGGATGGGATTTTCCGGCTGATGCATTCGGACCTGGAGGGGGCGGCGAATATCGGCTGCCCGGAGTATGTCAGTGTGGATGAGCTGGTGGAGACGGTGGCGGCGGCGGCGGGCAAGACGATCCATATCAAGCACGTGCCGGGGCCGGTGGGGGTGCAGTCGCGCAATTTCAGCAATGCGCGGATTTATTCGCTGGGCTGGAAGGCGCGCTTTTCGCTGAAGGATGGGATCGCGCTGACCTACCCCTGGATTGAGGGGCAGGTCAAGGCGGGGCGAGGGGAGTAGAATTTTTGGAGAGCGTTTGCGGGCACGCAGCGCGCGTAAACGCTCTCCAAGCCTCTGATCTGCGGCTGCGGCGAATTCACGTTACAATTTAGCTATGTTCCGGCGTTTTTCGGCGAATTTTGCGCTGTTTTCGATCGGCCTGGATATGCTGCTGGTGGAGCTGGGGCTGCTGCTGGCGGTGTGGCTGCGCGTGCCGCTGAGCGGGCTGCCGTTTGTGCAGCCGCTGACGGAGGTGGAGCTGCCGGGGCTGCTGTATGGGCTGTTTCCGCTGCTGTGGGTGGGGGTGCTGCTGGCTTTCGCGGTGTATGACGGGCGCAAGAATCTGCGCGTGCTGGCGGAGCTGGGCAGCCTGACGGTGGGTTCGCTGCTGGCGACGGTGGCGCTGGCGGGGGTGCTGTATTTGAGCTACCGCGATGTTTCGCGCTTTTTGTTTCTGCTGGCGGCGGGGCTGGGGTATGCGGGGCTGGCGGGCTGGCGGCTGCTGGCGCGGCTGGCGTTCCGGCGCGGGGGGCTGCACGCGCGCGCTCGGCGGGTGATTATCATGGGGGCGGGGACGGTGGGGCGGCAGGTGGCGGAGCAGATCCGGCGCAACCCGACCTCGGGGCTGGAGCTGGCGGGGTTTTTGGACGATGACCCGGCCAAGCAGGCGGCGCACGGGGATGTGCTGGGAGCGCTGGACGGGGTGCGGCGGGCGGTGATCGAGCAGTCGGCGGCGGATGTGATCATCGCGCTGCCGCGGGCGGCGTATGCGCGCCTGAATCAGGCGGTGGCGCTGCTGCACGATCTGCCGGTGCGGGTGTGGGTGATCCCGGATTATTTTTCGCTGACGCTGCACCACGCGCAGGTGGAGGATTTCGCGGGGATCCCGATGCTGGATCTGCGCGCGCCGGCGCTGAGCGAGTATCAGCGGATGGTGAAGCGGGCGTTTGACCTGGGGGTGGCGCTGCTGGCGCTGCCGTTCGCGCTGCCGGTGATGGCGGCGGCGGCGGCGGCGATTAAGCTGGATGACGGCGGGCCGGTGTTGTACCGGGCGGAGCGGGCGGGGGAGAATGGGGCGCTGTTTAAGATGCTCAAGTTCCGCACGATGGTGGTCAACGCGGACCAGCTGCTGGGCCAGGTGGCGCGGGCCGACGCGCAGGGGCGAATGGTGCACAAGATCCCGGACGATCCGCGCGTGACGCGGGTGGGGCGCTTTTTGCGGCGGACGAGCATCGATGAGCTGCCGCAGCTGTTCAATATTCTGCGGGGGGAGATGAGCCTGGTGGGGCCGCGGCCGGAGCTGCCGCAGCTGGTGGAGCAGTATGATTTGTGGCAGCGCAAGCGTTTCGCGGTGCCGCAGGGGCTGACGGGCTGGTGGCAGATCAACGGGCGGGGGGATAAGCCGATGCATCTGCACACGGAGGAGGATCTGTATTACGTGCAGAATTATTCGATCTGGCTGGATTTGCAGATCCTGGCGCGCACGGCGTGGGTGGTGCTGCGCCGCAAGGGGGCGTTTTAGCGGCCCCTTTGGCGGCGGTGAGGAAAAGACCCACCCCCTGCCCCGCCCGCGGGCGGGGAAAGAATTTTTTATGCGTGTTTTTGGGGTGTGCGGCAGCCGCACACCCCAAAAACACGCTGATAATAGCTTTTTGCCCCCGGCGTGGCGCCGCGATAGCCTGGAGAGGGGAAAAGAAATTTGTGTGGGGATTGCGCCGCAAATCGGCGCAATCCCCACATATACACTCATTTTTTGGGGGGTTAGAGCGGGGTTTCCTGGAGCAGGTCGACCTGGATGTCGATGAGGGCGGCGCCCTGGGCCTGGATGTCGGCCAGCAAGGCGGACTTGAGCAGGGCGGGCAGCTCGGCCTGGAAGGCTGGCAGCTGGGCGCGGCTGCGCTCGTGGAAGGACGCTCCGGCCACGTCGGCGAAACGCTGGTTGATGATGCTGTTGAGCCAGGCGGGGTCGAGGCTGCCGGCGCAGCGCGCCTGGCCCGCGGCGCGCAGGCGGATTGGGCCTTCGGCGGCGGCGACGATGACGGGCATGACGGTGCCCCATTTGAAGGCCGCGGCCGGCTGGCCGGCGCGCTCCTGCTGGATGGCGCCGCTGCGCACGCGCTCGAGCACGGCGCGCCAGCTCTCGCCGCTTTCGCCGCGCAGGTGCAGGTCGGTGGTCTGGAAGGGGCCCTGGCTGGCCGTGAGGGTCAGGTAGTCGTCTTTGTTCATGAAGCCGCGCTTGCTGGCGGCGGTGGCGGTCAGGGCGCTCAGCGGCAGTTCCCACTGCAGGCTCTGCAGCTTCTGTTTGGCGGTGGTGATGAAGAGCACTTTCTTGGTGGCGACCTCTTCGCGCTGCTCAAAAAGCAGGCGGCGGTCGGTCAGGAAGAGCACGCCTTCGACGCCGTCGTTGTCGCCGGGCTTTTTCCAGTTGGCTGGCACGGCTTCGACGGCCATTTCGCCGGGCTGCAGGGCAAACGAGGCTGACTGGAGCTGGTTGAGCGTCCAGAGCGCGTCGGCGATCTGTTCGGCGAGCTGTTTGACCGAGTCGCGCAGGCCCTGGTACATCGCCTCGAGGCCGCGCTGCACCTCGTCCACTTTGCGCTCCAGGCTGGCCAGGGCGCTGCCGGCCAGGACCTGGCGGGCGTGGAGGGTCTGGATGCCGCTGGCTTCGGCGCGCAGGCTGGCCTGCTGGGCGCTGAGCTGGGCGCCGATGAATGGGCGCTGGCGCTGCCACTGCTCGGAGAGCAGGCTGAGCTGGTTTTCAAAATGGCTCTTGAAAACATAGCCGCCGGCGCGCAGTTCTCCCAGCTTGCCGGGCAGCAGGTTCAGCTCGCGCTCGGTCTCTTGCATGGCCTCGCCGGCCGCCTTGAAATTTATTTTGTCCACAATCTGGTTGAGACGGTTGACTTCGTCCTGGATTCCTTCGGCCATGGCATTTTCTCCTGATTTGGGTTTTTCGCCGCCCGGCATCCTGCGCAAAAAGGGGGGCTGTTCACGGTCAGCAGCGCTTTTTTGAGGAGATGCCGCTCTGACGACCCGCAGATTCCTTATCACTATAGCCTAACTGTGCTGTAACTTTCAAGTGGATTTTGAAATTTTATGCACTTTTCACGGCGGGCAGGGGGGTTCTTTTGTGGCGCCTTCCTGACCTCTTGTTTTTCAATCGCCCGGCGGAGAAAAGGTATAATCACTGCTGGGCGCGCGGAGATGCGCGCCGAGTTTGCCCCCGCATGGAGCGTTTTTTGGAATTTACCCCGACTGCTATCCCTGATGTGATTTTGATTCAGCCGCAGGTGTTTGGCGACGCGCGCGGCTTTTTTATGGAGACGTTCCAGGCCAGACGCTACGCGGCGGCCGGGATTGTGGCCAATTTTGTGCAGGATAACCACTCGGGCTCGCGCAAGGGCACGCTGCGCGGGCTGCACTACCAGGTGCGCCAGACGCAGGGCAAGCTGCTGCGGGTGGGGGCGGGGGCAATCCTGGACGTGGCGGTGGATCTGCGCCGGTCTTCGCCGACGTTTGGGCGCTGGGTGAGCTGCGTGCTCTCGGCCGAGAACCGCCAGCAGGTGTGGGTGCCGCGCGGTTTCGCGCACGGGTTCTACGTGCTGAGCGAGTGGGCCGAGCTGATTTATAAGACGGACGATTTTTACGCGCCGGAATGGGAGCGCACGCTGCTGTGGAACGATCCGCAGATCGGGGTCGATTGGACGATTGCGGCGGGCGAGACGCCGCTGCTTTCGGCCAAGGATGCGCAGGGCAAGCCGCTGAGCGAGTGTGAGCTGTTCGACTAAGAGAAAGAGGCGAAACGTATGCCGAAAAATGTGCTGGTCACCGGCGGGGCCGGGTTCATCGGTTCCAATTTTATCCATTACCTGCTGCGCGAAGACCCGCAGGTGCACGTGGTCAACCTGGATATCCTGTCCTACGCGGGGCGGCTGGAGAATCTGAAGGAGATCAAGGACACGAGCCGCTATGCCTTCGTGCACGGCGATATCTGCGACCTGCCGCTGGTGGACAACCTGATGCGGCGCTATGAGATCGACACGGTGGTGCACTTTGCGGCGCAGACGCACGTCGACCGCTCGATTCACGACCCGGGCGAGTTCATCCACACCAACATCATGGGCACGTACACGCTGTTAGAGGTGGCGCGCCAGGCCTGGCTGGTGGACAAGCTGGCCGAGGAGCGCGAGCGGCGCTTCCACCATGTCTCGACCGACGAGGTGTTCGGCTCGCTGGCCCCCGGCGACCCGGCCTGGGTGGAGAGCACGCCCTACGATCCGCGCTCGCCCTATTCGGCCTCGAAGGCTTCGTCGGACCATTTGGTGCGGGCTTACCAGCACACGTACGGGCTGCCGGTCAGCATCACCAACTGCTCGAACAACTACGGGCCGCGCCAGTTCCCGGAAAAGCTGATCCCGCTGATGATCCTCAACACGCTGGACGGCAAGCGGCTGCCGGTGTATGGCGACGGGCAGCAGGTGCGCGACTGGCTGTATGTCGAGGATCACTGTGAGGCGATCTGGAAAGTGGTCACGCAGGGGCGGGTGGGCGAGACGTATAACATCGGGGGCGGCAACCAGCCGCCCAACCTGCAGATCGTCAATACAATCTGCGAGATCATGGACGAGCTGCGCCCGGATTCGGCTTTCAAGCCGCACAAGGAGCTGATCCAGTACGTGGCTGACCGGCCGGGGCACGACCGGCGCTACGCGATGGACATCAGCAAGATTTCGAGCGAGCTGGGCTGGACGCCGAAGCAGTCGCTGGCCAGCGGGCTGCTGAAGACGGTGGAGTGGTACCTGGGGCACCCGGAATGGATCGAAAACGTGCGCAAGACGTCGGACCTGAGCGGCTGGATGAACACGAACTACGCCAAGCGCGGGGAGGCAAAATGAAGGGGATTATCCTGGCGGGCGGCAAGGGCACGCGCCTGTATCCGCTGACCCTGGCGGTCAGCAAGCAGATTCTGCCGGTGTATGACAAGCCGATGGTCTACTACCCGCTCTCGATGCTGATGCTGGCGGGGATCCGCGAGGTGCTGGTGATCAGCTCGCCCGAGGATTTGCCGGGCTTCCAGCGACTGCTGGGGAGCGGGGCGCAGTGGGGCATGACCTTCAGCTATGCCGAGCAGGCCGAGCCGCGCGGGATCGCCGAGGCGCTGATCATCGGGCGCGCGTTCAGCGGCGGCGAGCCGGTCTGCCTGATCCTGGGGGATAACATCTTCTACGGCGCGGGCCTGCCCGAGCAGATGCAGAAGGCATCGCGCCTGCAAAAGGGCGCGGTGGTTTTCGCCTACGCGGTGCGCGACCCGGAGCGCTATGGGGTGGTCGAGTTTTCGGCGGAGGGCAAGGCGCTGAGCATCGAGGAGAAGCCGCTCAAGCCGCGCTCGCACTACGCCATTCCGGGGATTTATTTCTATGACGGGCGGGTGGCCGAGCTGGCCGCCAACCTGAAGCCCTCCAAGCGCGGCGAGCTGGAGATCACCGACCTGAACCGGATCTACCTGGAGCGCGGTGAGCTGGACGTGGAGATCCTGGGGCGCGGCACGGCCTGGCTGGACGCGGGCACGCACGAGTCGCTGCTGCAGGCGGCCAACTTCGTGCAGACGGTGGAGGAGCGCCAGGGGCTGATGATCGCCTGCCCGGAGGAGATCGCGTATAACAACGGGTTTATTGACGCGGAGCAGCTGCGCGCGCAGGCGCAGCGCTACGCGGGCAACGCATACGGGGCGTATTTGCTGCGATTGCTCGAGTGAGCTTAGATTAGCTGTGTCGCCAATCTAAGCTCATCTCAAGCCTGCATGCGGGGACCCCACCCCCAACCCCCGCCCCAGGGCGGGGGCAAGAAATTTTATGCGTAATTTGCACGCCAAAGGCGTGCAATTACGCATCCTATCTTTCTTTCACCCCCAGCGAAGTGCGCGCGTTTTTAAGGGCGGGCAGGGAGTTCGAGGACCCAGACGCGGTCCTGGTGATAGACGGGGCGGTAGTAGCCGCTGGCGGTCATGTCTTCGGGGTCCATGACGACCGGGCCGGCGTAGTTGACGCGGCCGCCCTGCTGGCCGATGAAGGCGTAGCGCACGCCGCTGTCCCAGAGGGCGCGCACGGCCTCGGGCGAGGTGTAGCCCTGCTCCTCGATCAGGCGGCGCAGGCCGTTGACTTGCTCGATGTAGCCGGGGTAGGGACCAATTTCGGTGGTGTAGAGCATGGGGGGCAGGTTGGTCTGGCGGTTGGCCACCTGGGGCAGCCACCAGCCGCCATCGGCGCCGACGATGATCGCGCCGCCGTAGGCGAAGAAGGAGTTGACCGCGATGCGCGCGTCAGCGGGGGTGTTGGCCTGGATCCAGGCGGCGGCGCGCAGGTCGCTGCGCGTGATCAGGCCATAGGTCTCGGGGCTGAGGTCGCGCAGGCGCTGGCGGCCGAAGTAGAGGCCTGCGCCGAGCAGGACGGCCAGCAGGGTGAATGAAAACAGGGCGCGCAGGGCGCGAGCCGCCCAGTGGGCGGAGGAGGACGCGGAAACGGGCGGGGAAGGCAGCAGCGCGGCGGCGGCATCGGCGGCCCAGCCAAAGGCCGCGCCAAGCAGCGCCCCGGCGAAGATGTAGGCGGCGATGAAGATGGCGAAGTTGCTCAGCGCGCCCGAGCCGGGCAGGCCAAACCAGCCCGGGTTGGCGGCGAAAAGGACCAGGACGGCCCAGATGCACAGGATCGCCACCTCGCGCTGGCGGCGGTAGAGACCCCAGGCCGCGGCGAAGGCGGCGAGGGCCCAGATGCGCGCGGGCAGGTAGCTTTCCAGGGCGCCGATGCCGTTGTACTCGCGCCCGAAATCGCTGACGGCCTGGGGCGGGGTGGTGACCTGGGCCACCAGCTGGTTGTAGATCGCGCCGCCGTAGACGCGGATGAACCAGGGCAGGAAGAGCAGCCCGGCGAGCAGCCCGGCGGCCAGGATGAAGCGGTAGCGCTGCCACAGGTCGCGCCAGGCCAGGCGGCTCGAGTAGAAGAGGGCAAAAGCCGGGACGGCCAGCACAGCAAAAATCATCACGCGGTAGTGGGTCAGGCCCAGCCCGCCCCACACCAGCCCGACCAGGACGGCCATCTTCCAGCCGCCGCGCTGGTTCTCAAACATCTCCCAGAGCAGGTAGACCGCCGCGCACAGGATGGCCTGGCCGGCCAGCTGGGTGTAGCGGCCCCAGTTGGTGTAGAACATGGGCATGAACATCAGGCAGCCCGCCGCGACCACGGCCGCGGCCCCGGCCCAGGGGTTCTGACGCGCGGCGCGGGCCGCCAGCGGGTAAACGCCCAGCACCGCCAGGGCGTTGAAGAGCTGCCCGGCCACGATCACCGCCTGGGGCGACTGCAGGCCGGTTAGCCAGTGCAGCACGGCGGCGAAGACGTGAAAGCCGAAATGGTAGGTGAAGGTCTGCAGCTCGGCCAGGGGCTGCCAGGAGTCGAACAGGCCGTTATTGCGCACGATCAGCTCGGTGATCATGGTGTGGTGGACCGAGTCACCCCAGAGGGGCATGGCCAGGGTGCGCACCGCCCACAGGCGCAGGCAAACGACCAGTCCAGCCGCCAGCAGGTAGGCCAGGCCGGGCAGCAGGGCGGCGAGCGAGAGCTGGCGCAGCGAGAAGCGCGCCCAGGCCGCGCGGTTTTGATACTGGCGGCAGGCCAGCCAGGCCAGCCCGGCCGCGCCGGGCGCAAAGGCCAGGAAACTGCCGATTTTGAGGCCCAGCAGGGCGGTGAAGAGGAACAGGACCGGGTAGATGGCCAGCCCGGCCGCCGCAGCCAGGGCGACGCGGCTGCCAAAGGGCAGCTTGCGTGGCCAATCCCCGGCCAGCAGGTCGAGCAGGGCCCAGCCGGGCAGCAGGCAGGCAAAGACCAGCGCCAGCAGCCAGCCGGCCCAGGTCAGCAGTTCGCGCGCGAGGCCGGCGGCCATCGCGCGCGGGTCGTAGACGGGCATGAAGGCCAGCTGGCGGGCCAGGGGCTGGCCGGCCTGGTAGGCGCTGCCGTCAGCGTAGGCCTGCGGGCCGGCCGCGCCGGCCGAGACGAAGCCCTCGCCGCTGAGGCGCAGCTCCAGGTAATAGTCGCGGTTGGCGGACCCTGCGAGCGGGGACGGGAAGACAAAGGTGTAGAAGCCGGGCTGACCGATATCCGCGACCGCGACTTCCGCCTGGGCCAGCAGGGCGCTCCTGGCGGGGTCGGAGTACAGATCGAGCAGGATTTTGCCGCTGCCGCTCTGTGCGCTTTGCAGGTGCAGGCGCAGCCCGGCCAGGCCGTTGAAGGTGGCGGTGAAGGTCTGGCCCGCGCCGCTCTGGGCCAGCAGGGTGAGGCGCTGCTCGTCCACGCTGAGCTGGCCGCGCCCGCCCACGGGCTGGCAGGCGCTGAGCAGCAGCAGGGCGAGCAGGCCGGCCAGGGCCAACAGCCAGCGCGGTGAACGGGACGGGCGGCTGGCCGGGGCCGAACCGCGCTGCAACGGATCTGGATGGGTTGAGGAGGGCTGGATCGTATATAATTTCATGCGTTATCGACTTTGACACTCAGGAGCGGCGTGAGCCAAAATTATAATACGTCCGCCCGCCTTCACCCCGCGATTGGCGGGGATTGACCCGCAAGGATAGCAATGACCCAACGATTTCAATCTGCACAACGCGCTGCGCTCTGGATTTTGATGGTGTGCGGCCTGGTCCTGGGCGCGTGCGCCGGACCTGCGCCGGCCCCAGGCCTGACGCCCTCTGTGGAAGCGACGCCAATTGCGCGCGAGGAAACACTGCCGACCCACACCAGCGCGGCGCCCACAGCCACCGCGACACCCACCCCGCAGCCGACGATCACGCCCACGACCGTCTTCACGCCGGGCGAAAGCATCTTTGGGGCCAGCATCGTGCCGCTGAACGAAAAGGGTGGTCTGCTGCAGATGGCTGAAGCCGGGCTGTATTGGACGCGCTACGATCTGGTCTGGAAGCGGGTCGAGCCGTACCAGGGCGCGCGCGCCTGGGAAAACATCGCCTATATGGACCAGCAGGTGGCGGCCGCGACCCAGGCCGGGATGAAGGTGATCCTGATCATCAATGAGACGCCGGGCTGGGCGCTGAAAGCGGGCTTCAGCTGCGGGGCGGTGCGCGAGGAATATTTTGACGCGCTGGCCAAGTTCTCAGCGGAAGTCGTGGCGCGCTACAGCCAGGCGCCTTACCACGTCAAGAATTGGGAAATCTACAACGAGCCCGACGCGCCCAACTTCCTGGGCTGCTGGGGGGACGTGCGGGATAAGGAGTATTTTGGCGGAGCTTATTACGGCAAGATGCTGCAGAAGGTCTACCCGGCGATGAAAAGCGCCGACCCCGAAGCGCAGGTGCTGGTGGGCGGGCTGTTGATGGACTGCGACCCGGTCAACCCGCCCGAGATTTGGAACAAGCCGGGCGTGCTGGCCGACTGCACGCCGGGGCGTTTTTTTGAGGGGATTCTGGAATCCGGCGCGCAAGACGCGTTTGATGGGGTGGCGTTTCATTCCTACGATTACTACTACGATTACGGGGTGTACACCAACCCCAACTGGCACAGCAGCCGCATCAAGGACGGCAGCTCGACGCTTGCCAAGGCGGCTTATCTGCGCGGCCTGATGGAAAAGTACGGCGTCAAGGACCGCTACCTGGTCAACACCGAGTTTGCCCTGTTCTGCGGGCGCGACAATGACCCGACCTGCAACCCGTACCTGGATAAGGTCGAGGCCACCAAGGCTTACTACGCGGTGCACTTTATGGCGACCTCGATGGCCGATGACTACCGCACGGCGATCTGGTATGCCGTGTTCTACACGCGCAACAACTCTCTGTTGAATAAGGATATGTCGCCCAAGCCGGTCTATCACGCGATGCAGTTCACCAACCAGATGATCGGCCAGGCCCGCTATCTGCGCACGGTCAGCGATCCAAATTTCATCATCCACGAATTCCGCGTCGCAAAGGGGACGGTGTGGGTGGTGTGGACGGTCGACGCGCAGGCGCATGTGCTGGATCTGCCCGCGCTGCCAAGCCAGGTCTATGTGATTGGGATGGACGGGATGGCACAAGAGGCCGCCCCCGCCCAGCAGATCTCGCTCGACGTGGCCCCGGCCTTTTTGGTATTTGAAGAATAATGAAGTTTGACGCCCCTGCGGGGGCGTCAAACTTGATGGTGATTGGATCAGAATTGGGATGCTGCGTTGGCAGCAGCATCTCAGAAAGCCTTGGCGGAAACGAAGCAAAGACCTCATCCCCAACCTCTTCTCCGAAGCGGATACTGTTGGCGAATTGGGCGCCGCCCATCCCCCAGCCCCCTTCCCAAAAGGGAAGGGGGAGCAAAAGAGGATTGGAGGTGAAATGCGGCACAGAGTGCCGCATTTCACCTCCAAAACCTCCTCTCCCCGCCCCTTGGAGGGGCGGGGCCGGGGGCCTGCCCCGAGCTTTCGAGGGGTGGGGTGGAATTCGCCAACAGTATCCGAAGCGGAGAAGGGTTTTTCAATAATTTTGGGGTCAATGGGCAACAACGTTGCTCCATTGACCCCAAACCCCACTGTTAAGAAGGGACTTTAAGAAAAGCCCAGGGGTGCCGCAAAGGTGATTGGTCTGGCCGGTCAATTCGCGTATAATGGGCTGACGAAAGGAGAGTTTTCAATGTTCTTGATGCGAAAAACTTACAGGTTGATCACTGTGCTGCTTGTGGCCTTGAGCCTCGGCTTCTCGCTGCCTGCCCGCGCGGCTGTGGCGCAGGAAGCCCAGATGATTCCGGCCCTGACGGGCGGGAGGATTTTCCTGCCCGCGATCAGCAATCCGAGCGGGTCGATTTTTGGGGCATATTTATTCCCGGCGAATAATGCCAGCGGGCTGGCTCAGCTGGATGAGGCCAACTTAAATTGGACGCGCGTCGATGTGAGCTGGAAGACGATCGAGCCGACCAGCGGCAACATCGACTGGAGCAAGGCTGCCAGTTTTGACGCCATGCTGCGCAACGCGGTCAACGCCGGGATGACCCCGGTGGTGATTCTGGGCGACACGCCGGGCTGGGCCTTGAAATCTGGCTTCGCCTGCGGGGCGATCGACACGGCCTACTTCGCGGAATTCGCGCGCTTCGCCGCGCAGGCCGTGCAGCGCTACAGCTCGGGACCTTACAGTGTGCTGCATTACGAGTTTTACAACGAGCCCGACGCGCCCGGCACCCTGGGCTGCTGGGGTGACCCGAGTGACACGGTTTATTTTGGCGGCTACCACTATGGGATGATGCTGCAGAGCGTCTACCCGGCCGTGAAAGCGGCCAATCCGCAGGCGCAGATGCTGGTGGGCGGACTGCTGCTGGACTGCGACCCGGTCAACCCACCGGCCGGCAGGGACTGCACTCCCGCGAAATTCCTGGAAGGCGCGCTGGAGAGCGGGGCGGGAGCCGCGTTTGACGGGGTTTCTTATCACGCCTATGATTATTACAGCGCGCCGGGCGATTACAGCAATCCAAACTGGCACGCCAGCCGGACAGCCAACGGGCCGTCTTTCCTGGCCAAGGCAGCTTTCCTGAAGGATCTGCTGGCGCGCTACGGCGCGGCGGGCAAGCCGCTGTATAACAGCGAATTTGCCCTGTTCCATGGAACGCCAGGAGAACTGGCCACCAACAGCAGCGTCGAAGCGACCAAGTCCGCTTATATCATCGAATCGATGGCGGGCTTCCTGGCGATCGGCGACAAGAGCGCGATCTGGCACGAAGTGCTGGGTGACCGCAACAACTCCTTGCTGAACCCCGACCTGAGCCCGCGCCCGGCCTACAATGCCTACAAGGCAGCCAACGCGATCCTGAGCTACGCGAGCTATGCGCGGCGGGTCAACGATGATCCCAACTTCGTGATTCACGAAGTGAACAAAATGGGCAAGAAGATCTGGATTGTGTGGACGGTGGATAACCAGGCGCACACGCTGACGCTGCCGGCGGTCCCGCAGGCGGTGACGGTGCTGGACGCGTTGGGCAACCCGACGGCGGGCACACCCGGCGCGACGATCACTCTGGATATCGCGCCCGCGATCATCCAGTTCAAATAGAAGGATACGACAAAAAAACCGGCATCAAAAGGCCGGTTTTTTTGTCGGAGCAATTATAAGATTTTGTCAATGTTGCATTTAAAGCCCTCCCCCTGCCCCCTCCCGAAACGGGAGGGGGAAAGAGTTTTCTGGAGGTAAACTGCGCCACGAATTGGCGCAGTTTACCTCCAGACCTGCCGGCGGGGGGCAAGCTGCCGCTCGCCTGCGCGAGGGAGGGCGCTCCTGCCTGGAGCGGGTGGGGAAGGTGTTGATTGGATGTGAAGCGC
>Ga0172369_10006950_pt1 | contig 13304 bp, 8 predicted proteins | sample LakKiv25m_FD_114539 | JGI IMG/M metagenome (GOLD analysis project Ga0172369, IMG submission 114539) | Freshwater microbial communities from Kabuno Bay, South-Kivu, Congo - kab_022012_11.25m | ecosystem: Environmental > Aquatic > Freshwater > Lake | place: Democratic Republic of the Congo... | reverse complement strand
GACGACGATGGCCTGTACGCCGAGCGCGCTTTCGCCCATGTGCGTTTCGCGATCTTCCATCCGGGCGGGCGGCGGCTCGAGGGCCAGCAGGCGCGCATCTGCATCGACGCGCTCGCGCGGGTCTGTGCCGGCGAGGACACGTTCGTCGAGACGTTCCACGAGCCCGACATGGACCGGGGATCTCGGAGACGTCGGGTCTACCGGTTGGGGCGATCGCTGGTCGCGGTGCGCCATGTCCAGCCGACCGCCGATGCACCGGACCTTGCCCGGGAATGGTGGCGGCGGCTCGTGGATCGTCTCGAGCGGGCGACGTGAAACACGCAGCCGAGAGGCCGGACGCCTGTCCGATCGATGCCGCGTCCGAGCAGATTCCTCAGGGAGAATCCGGGGTTGCGCGATTCGCCGCGCGTGCCGCCGCGTGCTCCACGATGAGCCCTGCGATGTCTGCGCCCGTGGCGCGCTCCAGCCCCTGGAAGCCCGGCGACGAGTTCACCTCGATGACGCGCGGGCCCGCCGTCGTCTCCAGCAGATCCACGCCCGCCACCTCCAGGCCCGTCACCCGCGCCGCGCGCTCGGCGATCGAGGCATAGGCCGGCGGGAGCCCGACCGCCTCGCCGGCACCGCCCCGGTGCAGGTTCGAGCGGAACTCGCCCGCGCGCGCCCGGCGCCGCATCGCCGCCACCGCGCGGCCGCCCACGACCAGCACGCGCACATCGCGCCCTTCGCTCTCGCCCACGAATTCCTGCAACACCAGTTCCTGCCCCAGTTCGTGCATGGTGTCCAGCAGCGAACGGATCTCCGCCTCGCTGCGGGCGATCATCACGCCGACGCCCTGGGTGCCGCGCAGCAGTTTCACGATGACCGGCAGCCCGCCCACGAGCCGCAGCGCCTCCGCGACGTCGCCGGGGCTGCGCGCCAGCACCGTGCGCGGCACGTCGACGCCGGCGCCCGCCAGGTCCTGCACGCAGCGCAGCTTGTCGCGGCTGCGTGCGATGGCCGCCGAGCCGTTGACCACGGGCACGCCCATGAGTTCGAGCTGCGCGACGACCGCGACCCCGCGCGCGGTGATGGAGGCGCCGATGCGCGGCACCGCCACGTCCACGCCCGCGAGCGGAGCCCCGCCGCTCACGAGCGTGCTGCGGCCGGTCTCGACGACGAGGGCGCATTTGAGGGTGTCCACGACCCGCAGCGGGTGGCCGCGCCGGGCGGCGGCCTCGGCGAGGCGGCGCGTGGAGTAGAGCGCGGGGTTGCGCGAGAGCACGACGATGCGACACGGCGGCGCGGCGGACCGGCCGGAGCGTCCGGAGCGTGCTGCGGGAGGGCGGGAGCGTCGCTGCGGCATGGCGCGGGCCTCCGGCGGCGGCCGGGGTGCGGACAGTCGCCCGGGGCGCGGCGGATGTCCAGCGCGGGTGCGGGCATCACGCATGTCGGTCCCATCTGCTACATCTGGCGGCGGAGGCCGCCGTGGCCGTGCCGTTGCCTCATCCCATCCCCTATCAGGGGAGCAAGCGCAACCTGGCTTGCGCCATCCTCGCAACGGTGCGCACGCGGCCGTTGCGCCGCCTCTTCGAGCCCTTCGCGGGAAGCGCGGCGCTGACCCTTGCGGCGGCGCGCGCGGGTTTCGCTGCCCGATTCGTCATCGGCGACTCGCTCGCGCCGTTGATCGCCGTCTGGCGCGAGGTCCTCGCGTCACCCGAGGCGCTTGCGGACGAATACGAGCGGATCTGGTCGGAGCAGAAGCAGGCGGACGCGGGCTATTTCGTGCGCGTCCGGGATGCCTACAACCGCGAGGGCCAACCGGCAGCGCTGCTCTATCTCCTCGCGCGGTGCGTGAAGAACTCGCCCAGGTGGAATCGGGAGGGGAAGTTCAACCAGAGTGCCGACCGGCGCCGGCTCGGGATGCGCCCCGACCGGATGCGCGCCGCCCTGACGGGCGCCCATCTGCTGCTGCGAGGAAGAGCCGAAGCCATCGCAGGCGATTTCGAGGCGACGCTCGCCCGAGCCGGTCCGGAGGATCTCGTCTACATGGACCCGCCATGGGAGGGGACGAGCGGCGGGCGCGACACCCGCTATCATCGGGGCCTGCAGCGCGAGCGTCTGATCGCCGCTCTGGTAGCGCTGAACGCGCGCGGCGTGCCATGGCTTCTGAGCTACGACGGCCGGTGCGGATCGAAGAAATACGGCTCCCCGCTGCCACCCGAGCTGGGCGCCGCCCGCGTGGAGCTGCGCGCCGGGCGATCGTCGCAGGCGACGCTGAACGGCGTCGAGGCCACGACGGTCGAGTCGCTCTATGTCTCCCGCGCCGCAGGTGCGCCGACCGTCCGGAAACGGCTGGGAAAAGCCCGGCACGGAAGTGCCGGGGCATGAGACAGCCGTCGGACTCGCCGGCGCGGGCGGCGTTTCCATCCGGCGCCACGCCCGCGTGTCACCGGGCGATCGGTGCGGCGGCACTTCCGTGCCGTGCTCCTTTCTGCGCCCCGGCCCGGCAGCGGGAAGCCGGGAGCAAATCGCCGCAGGCGCCCGACGAACGGCTATTCTCGCCCCATGCCGCTGCCCCGTCTCCAGCTCTTCGAGTTCAACGACACGCCCGGCGTGCCGCAGGTGCTCCGCGAAGCGCTCGTCGAATCGCTCTCCGGCGCTCTGGAGCGCGGGCGCGTGCTGGACGGGCTGGCGGAGCCGTTCGCCGCCTTCCTGGAGCGCACCGGGGCAACCCAGGTGCTGGATCTGTGCTCGGGCGCCGGCGCGCCGGCCGCGCTGCTGGCGAGGGCGCTGCGCCGCGCGGGACGGCGGCCGCCGCGCTTTCTGCTCACGGACCTCCAGCCGCGGCCCGAGGCCTGGCGTCGCCTGCGCGACGCGGACCCGGAGTGCATCGACTTCGTGGAGCAGCCCGTCGACGCCACCGCGATTCCGCCCGCGCTGGCCGAGGGACGGGCACGCTGCATCGTCAACGGGCTGCACCACCTGCCGCCGCCTCTGGCGCAGGGCGTGCTGCGCGCCGCGTGCGAAGGGTCGCCGGGCATCTTCGTGTCCGAGGGCTTCGAGCGCAACCCCCTGCGGTTCCTGCCGATTTCGGTCTCCGGCCTGCCGGCGATGATCATGAACCCGTGGACCGCGCCGCGCCGACGCCTTGCAAAAGCGCTTCTGCTGCCCGTGTCGCTCGCGATCGCCGGCTGGGACGGAGCGGTGAGCACTCTGCGCGTCTACACGGAGCAGGAACTGCGCGCGATGGCGGGGGCGGGCGCGGACGCGTTCGAGTGGGCGTACGGCACGTGGCCGTTCGGCCTCGGAGGGCGCGCGTACTGGTTCGCGGGCACGCGGCGCGGGCCGCGCGGCGGGTGACGGGGATCGGGTCGACGCCCCCGGCGCGTCAGCCCGCCGCGAGCCCCGGCATGGCGCCCGCCGCGGGGGCGCCGCCGCAGGCCTCGTGGAAGCGCGCCACGTTCTCCAGGCGCGCTCCGGCGGGCGGGTGCGACAGGTAGTTGCGCACGAACCAGCCGGTCAGGCCCGAGTAGATGTGCTGCGACTCGGCGACGAGCGCCGCCTCGTCCAGGCGGTCGAACAGGTGGCGGCCCACGCAGAGCATCTTGACGACGTCGCGCGCCGCGCCGGCCTCGCCCGCGGCGGCCAGGCCCGCGTTGTCGCACGTGAGCTCTCGCGCCTGGCGGTAGCGCGCGGACTTGGCCAGCTCGAACGTGCCGCGCCGGCCGTGGTCGAGCGCGTGGTGGCAGATCTCGTGCGCCAGGAGGAAGCGCAGCCGCGCCGGGTCGTCCACGACGCCCGCCAGCAGCTCGGACAGCACGACCACGACCTTCTTGCGCGCGAATTTCACGGCCAGCGCGTTCATCTCGCCGCTGGGGAGCACGACGATCCGGGGCAGCTCCTTCACCCCGAAGCGCGCGCACACGTCCTGCGCCGCGCGGTGCACCTCGGGGAACTGCGCCGGCGACGCCGTGGCGCCGACGGCTTGGATGCAGCGCACGTTGTACTCGGACAGAAGCAGGTTCAGCACCCATCCGAACGCGACAATCAGCAGCAGCGTGCCCATCGACGCGACGACGCCGATGACGAGCAGCAGCCAGATGACCGCGTTCACAACGGAGACCTTCAGCCGCTGCGAGCGCTCCGCATCGGACACGCACTGGTCGAACGAAGTGACATTCTCGTAGGCCATGATCGGTTCCTCCGCACCGGGTCCGGCGCTGCCGCATAGCGCCCGGCGCAGCCGGGGTCAACCGCAGCGCACGCAGACCGCAGATCCGACGCCCATCCGGACGGTTTCGGGTCGGAGGCCACTCTCGCGGGGCGCGTCGAAACGGCGCGCGCCTTCCGCCGGCTCGTCCGCAGGAGGAAGTCGTCGTCCCCCGTCACTGCACGCCCGCGAAGCGCCGCTCGTTCGCCGCCCGCCGGCGCCTTTTCTCGCCCATCGCGAACGCCGCGGCTGCCGGCAGCGCAAGCCCGCCTGCCAGCCAGGCGATTCGATCCGCCGCGTCGAAGCCCCGGTCGCGCAGGCGCCGGCCGAAGTCCGGGTCCGCCCGCTGCGCGACAGCCTCCGTGCGGATGCGCCCCAGGGCGCACCCTCCGGCCCCCAGCACCACCAGGCCCGCCAGCGCCAGCGCCGCCGCGATCCCGCTCTCCCCGGTGGAGCGTCCCGCGTGGCGCGCGCACAGAATCCACGCCGCCGTCGCCGCCACCGGCGTCGCCGCCGCCGCCCATCCGCCCGCCAGAACCCACCCGCAGAGGGTCTCTTCCATGCACCCGCCCGCCGGGGAGGCGCGCCGCCGCCCGGTCGTGGCATTATCCGCCCGTCCCCTCCGGGCGCGTGCCGCAAAAACGCGCGCGGGAGCTCCCATGAGTCGGCTTTCGGCTTTCGGCCCTTCGACTTCGCTCAGGACAGGCTTTCGGCTTTCGGAAAAGCGGGGATCACCCCGGATTCTCCTCCCGCTTTTCGCCGCGGGCCTCGTCGCCTGCACCCCGGAGGTCCGTCCGGACGGCCGCCCCCAGTGCGAGATCGACGGCACCTGCAGCACCGGCGAGGACGGCGGCCCCGGCGACGGCGGTCCCGACGCGGGCCCCGCCGACGGCGGGCCCGCGGACGGCGGCTCGGCCTGCGCCGACCCGTGCAGCGGCACGACGCCCGTGTGCGACGAGTTCTCCGGCACCTGCGTGCGCTGCACCCCCGGCCGCGGCTGCGCGTCGGGCACCTTCTGCGACGCCGCGGTGCCGGGCGGCCGATGCGTCTCCTGCGTCGGCGACGGCCAGTGCGCGTGGCCCGCGCCCAAATGCGACACGGCCGCCGGCGTCTGCGTCGGCTGCCGCGACGACGTGGACTGCTCCGGCGACACCCCCGTGTGCGACCCGGGCCCGAAGCGGTGCGTACACTGCACCGCGGATCGAGGCTGCTCCGGCGATCGTCCGGCGTGCGATCTGACGGTCGTCGGCGGCCTGTGCGTGCCTTGCGTCGACGACAGCACCTGCTCGGGCGCCACCCCGGTGTGCGACACCTCGACGGCCACGTGCGTCGGCTGCGTGGGCCCGTCCGACTGCAGCACGGCCGCGCCCGTGTGCGATCCCGTCTCGCGCCGCTGCGTCGTGTGTACCGCCGTCCAGGGCTGCCAGGGCACGACCCCGGTGTGCGACACGACCGTGTCCGGCGGCCGGTGCCTGGGCTGCCGCGGCGCCGGCGACTGCCGCACCGAGCAGCCGGTGTGCGATCCCGTTTCACACGCGTGCGTCGAGTGCTCCGGCGACGGCCAGTGCCCGTCGGCGAGGCCCGTGTGCGACGCCTCGCAGCGCTGCGTCGTGTGTACGTCGGCGCGCGGCTGCCCGTCGGATCGGCCCCTCTGCGACGCCTCGGGTGCCGTGACGCGGTGCGTCGAATGCCGCGGCTCCGGCGACTGCGGCGGCACGACGCGCGTGTGCGCGGTGGCCGAAGGCACGTGCGTCGGCTGCCTTGGAGACACGAACTGCGACTCGGGCCACCCCGTGTGCGACACGGCCTCGCGCCGGTGCGTGGTCTGCACCGCAACCCGGGGGTGCTCGCCGGGCACGAGCTGCGATCTGTCGGTGCCCGGCGGGCGCTGCGCCGGGTGCACGTCGGACGCCCAGTGCGCGGCCCCGACCCCGCGCTGCGATCCGGCGACGCTCCGCTGCGTCGCGTGCCTGTCGAACGCCGGGTGCGCCGACCCCACGCCCATCTGCGGCGCCGACCGCGTCTGCCGCGGCTGCGTCAGCGGCTCCGAGTGCGGCGCCGGCGCCACGTGCCAGGACGGCGTCTGCCAGCCCAGCCCGGACAACTGCAACACCGCGGAAACACTGACGTTTTCGTCCGGCGCCACCTCGCTGTCGTTCGCGGCGGACCTCGCCGGCACGCACGACGACCTGGACGGAAGCTGCAACCTGGCGGCGCGCGGCCCGGACATCGTGTACCGCCTGGTGCTGCCCGGACCGTCGGACGTCACGATCACCGCGGCGCGCGCCGCGGGAAGCTCCGCGAACCCCGTGCTCTACGTGCGCACGTTCGCCCACTGCGCCTCGGGGCCGGATCTCGCCTGCCAGGACACCCCCGCGAGCGCCGGAGCGCCCGAGACCGTGCGGCTCGTCAACCGCTCGGGCGAGCTGGCCGTCGTGGTCGAGAGCTACGGCCTCACGTCCGGCGCCGTCGACGTCACGGTGACCATCGCGCCCGCGACGGTGCCGCCCACCAACGACGAGTGCAACCACGCCGAGGCGCTGGTGTTCGCGCCCGACGGCACGGCGCACGCCTCGGGCAACACGGCGCTCGCCACCAACAGCCAGATGCCCGGCGATCTCGTGCCGACCTGCTCCAGCACGGCCGCCGACAGCGGACGCGACGTCGTCTACACGTACACTCTGCTGCACCCGTCGGACGTGGCCATCCGCGTGACGCCGACCGGATCGCCCGCCACGCTCGTGCCCGTGGTGTACCTGCGCTCTCCGGGCCATTGCGACAGCCTCTCGGACGCCGACGAGCTGGCGTGCGAGAACCCGGGCGATCCCGTGCCGATCCTGATGGATCTGCGCAACCAGCCCGCCGGCGTCTACCCGCTCTGGGTGGACGGGCGCGTGGACACCGTGGGCCGATTCGACGTGGACGTCGCCCTGTCGTCTCCGACGCTCCCGGCGGCCAACGACGACTGCGCGCATGCGCGGTGGCTCGCGTTCACCAACGGGGCGGCGACGGAAACCGGCGACACGTCCGTCGCCACCAACGGGAACAGTTCCGGCGACGAGGCGCCCACGTGCTCGCAGAGCGCGCGCCAGACGGGTCGCGACACGGTGTACGCCTTCCACCTGGACGCGACGCGCGACGTGACGGCGCGCGTGGTGCCGACGGGAACTCCGACGACGCTCGCGCCGGCGGTGTACCTGAGGCCGCTCGCGTCGTGCGACTCGGGAGCGGCGGCATCGCAGCTCGCGTGCGCCGCGACGTCCGACGCCGTGGCCGTGTCCGCGCGGGCGCGCAACCTCGCCCCCGGCGACCATGCCGTCTGGGTGGACTCCGTCGGTGGATATCCCGGACGCTACCGGCTCGAGGTGACGCAGTCGGCCCCCACGCCGCCGCCGGCCAACGACGTCTGCGCCGGGATGCAGACGGTGGCCTTCGACTCGACGGGGCAGGCGCAGGTCTCCGGCGACACGGGCGATGCCGCCAACTCGACGGCGGCGGGCGACACGGCCCCGACGTGCTCGCAGAGCGCGCGCCAGAGCGGACAGGACCTCGTCTACGGGCTGAATCCCGGCACCGCGACCGCCATGACGGTCGTCGTGGTGCCGACCGATGGCTCCGCGCTCGCACCAGTGCTCTACGTTCGCGCGCCCGGCCAGTGCGCGTCCGGCGATCCCATGTCGGAGCTGGCATGCGACTTGTCCGGCGCGGCGGGCGTCCCCGTGGACGCGACGCTGCAGGCGCTGCCCGGCGGCCTGCTGCCCGTGTGGGTGGACGGCTCAGGCGACACGTCCGGCGCCTTCGTGCTGCATGCCCGCGCCGGAGCGCCGCCCAACGACACCTGCGCGGGCGCGAGGACCATCGTGCCCGGCGCAGGCCCGATCGTGGACAGCACCGCGCTCGCGCAGAACGACTTCTCGGGCGCGCTCTTGCTGTCCGCTGCGTGCTCCAGCCAGATGACCTCGGACCGCTTCCCGGCGCGCGACCTGGTGTTCGCCTTCACGGCTTCGTCCGCCGGCACCGTCCATGCGTCCGTGCGGCCCACCGCGGACTACGACGTGGCGCTGCTGCGCCTGGAGGGCTCCTGCGCGCCCGCCTCGTGCGTGCAGGCGGTCGATCCCGGCAGCGACGGCGACCCGGAGCGGATGTCCTTCTCCGTGACGGCCGGCCAGACCTACTGGCTCGTGGTGGACGGCTACCGCAGCGACGACGCGGGCGGATTTGTTCTCACGGTGGAATAAGTGACGGATCCGCTCGCGGGCGAGGGCTGGTGGCGCGGCTTCTTCGACGACGACGCGCTGTGGCTGTACCGGCTCGTGCTGGACGACGAGCGCACGGAGCGGGAGGTGGAGGGGGCGGTGCGGCTCCTGCGGCTGCGGGCGGGGCAGCGCCTCCTGGACCTGGGGTGCGGCGACGGCCGGCATGCGGTGCCGCTGGCGCGCCGGGGCATGCGGGTGGCGGGGGCGGACTGGTCGCCGGCGGCGCTGGCGGCTCTTTCGCGGCGCTGCGCCCGGATGGACGTGCAGGTGGCGGCGGCGCGGGCGGACCTGGGGGCGCTGCCCTGGCGGGACGGGACGTTCGACGCGGCGATGACGCTGTTCTCGACGCTGGGCTACGAGTCGGACGAGCGCACGGGGCGGATGCTGGCGCAGGCGAGGCGCGCGTTGCGGCCGGGCGGGCGGCTTCTGGCGGAGGTGCTGGGGCGCGACCGGGCGGTGCGGGTGTTCGCGACGCCGCGCGAGTGGACGGAAATCGACGGGCGGCCGGTGCTGGTGGAGCGGCGCCTGGACCTCGTGGCAGGCGAGGAGCGGGCGGTGTTCCGCTACGACCGGGGCGACGGGCCGCGCGAGAGGCATTTCAGGCGCCGCCTGTACACGCCCGGGGAGCTGGCGGCGCTGCTGCGCGGGGCGGGCTTCGCGCGCGTGGACCTGCGCGGGGACTACGAGGGCTCGCCGCTGGGCGTCGAGTCGCCGCTTCTCATCGCCGTGGCGACGCGGGGGGCGGAGTGAGGACGAGCGGCCCCCTCCCCATTTGCGTCAACCCAAGACGTGCCGCGGATCTCGCTCAGCCCGAGGGGAGCGGGCGCGCTCTTGCTTTTTGCGCCCGCGGACACGAGGGCCGGCGCGTCCAGAGTCCGGGCGTTGGACGCGTTCGTCCGAACATCGACCGCCCCCGCGAGCGGTACCCGCGGCCCTCGTGTCCGCGCGGGCCAAAGAGCCTGCCCGCGCTCCCCTCGGGCTGAGCGAGATCCGAACGAGGCATCTTGGGTCAACGCCTATGGGCCGAATCCTCCTCCCATGACCTACGAAACCCTGGAGGCCCGGCTCTTCTCCCTGGCCCGGCACGGCATGAAGCTGGGTCTGGACCGCATGGAGCGGGCGCTGGCGGCGCTGGGCGACCCGCACCGCGCGGCGCCCGTGCTGCACGTGGCCGGCACGAACGGCAAGGGCTCGACGTGCGCGTTCCTGGACGCCGCGCTGCGGGAGGCCGGCCTGCGCACGGGGCTGTACACGTCGCCGCACCTGGAGCGCTTCGCCGAGCGCTTCCGCGTGGACGGCGTTGCCGCGACCGAGTCTCAACTCGTCGGGATCTGGGACGAACTGGGGCGGCGCGTTCCCGGGGCGCTCGCCGGCGCCGACGCGCTGACCTTCTTCGAGCTGACGACGCTGCTGGGATTCCTGCATTTCGCCCGCGAGCGCGTGCAGGTGCAGGTGCTGGAGGTCGGCCTGGGCGGGCGGCTGGACGCGACGAACGTGGTGCGGCCGGTCGCGGCGTGCATCACGTCCATTGGATTGGAGCACCGCGAGTTCCTGGGGGACACACTGGCGGCGATCGCCGGAGAAAAAGCCGGAATCGTGAAGCCGGGCGTCCCCGCCATAGTCGCGGCACAGGAGCCCGAGGCCGCGGAGGTCGTCCGCCGCATCGCCCGGGAGCGTGCTGCGCCGCTGGCGATGGAAGGCGCGGATTTCTCGATTCGCACTGAAAAAGGCTCGTTCCGCTACGATTCGGAGCGCTGGCACCTCGGGGGGTTCTCCATCGGCCTGCGCGGACCGCATCAGCTCTCCAATGCGGCCGTGGCGGTGCGCGCGCTGGAAGAGGCCGCGGCGGCCGGTCTCCCGGTGACGGCGGAGCACGCGCGACGCGGGCTTCGCGATGCGACCTGGCCCGGACGGCTCGAAACCGTGCGGACGAGGCCGGAGGCGGTGCTCGACGGTGCGCACAATCCGCCGGCGGCGCGGGCCCTGGCGCGGTCGGTGCGCGAGCTCTTCGCGGGGCGGCGCGTGCGCCTGGTGCTGGGCATCCTGGGCGACAAGGACGCCGCGGCGATTCTTCGCGAACTGGCGCCGGTGGCGGCCGAAATCGTGGTCACGGCGCCGGCGTCGCCGCGGGCGCTGCCGGCTGCGGATCTCGCGGCGCTGGCGCGGCCGCTGCACCCCTGCGTGGAGGTGGCGGAGCCGGCGCCGCGGGCGCTGGAGCTGGTCCTGCGACGCTCCGACGCGCACGACGTCGTGCTCGTGTGCGGCAGCCTCTACCTGGTGGGCGAGGTGCGGGCGGCGCTGCGCGGGGAGGCAGCCGGAGGTCCGGCGGAGATTCTTCGGCCCGGAACGGACGTCGGCGCACCGCGGCCTTGACCCGGGCGCCGCAGGCCGCGGCTGCTCCTGCCGAAAACAGTCCGGAATTCGGGCACTTGCGGGCGCGAGCGGTTTGCTGCGGCCGCCGTGCGGTCGGGAACCTGTTCACCCCGCTGGGATACGTCCGTCGGACGCCGCTGTGCTCCTCGAAAGGCCCGCCGCGGATCGCCCCAGCATCGCGGCCACTTCCGGTGTGAAACCGCCGCCCGCGTGGACGACCAGCGGTGCTTCGACGGCAAGCGGCCGGCGCGAGCGCGGCGCCGCCTCGACGAGGGCCAGCATGGCGGCCGCGCCGTCGCGCGGGTGGACGAGACGCATCCGCACGGGCGTCAGTCCGGCATCGGCGAGCGCCGCGAACAGCGTCGCAAGCCGTTCGGCGGGGTACACGAACGCGGCCATCCCGTCGGAGCGCAGCAGCCGCGCCGCCGCTGCGGCCGCATCGGCCACGGTACACAGCACTTCCTGACGCGCCGCGTTACGCTCCGGGTCGGTGCCGGTGCGCACGCGTCCTCGGGGGAAATAGGGCGGATTGCACGTCGCCAGGTGCCAGGTGCCGGGATCGGGCAGGGACCCGACATCGCGCAGATCCGACTCGACGACGCGGACGTCCAGGCCGTTGAGCGGGCAATTGCGGCGGGCGAGGTCGGCCAGTCCCGGCTGTACCTCGACGGCGGCGACGCGGGCCGCAGGGACGCGGCGGGCCAGCAGGAGCGCGACGACGCCGCATCCTGTGCCGAGATCCACGATCGACGGCGATCGGACGGGCCGGCGTCCCGGCGCGCAAAGCCCTTGCGCGGCGAAGTGAGCCAAGAGCACGGCGTCGAGGCTGAAGCGGTATCCGCGCCGGTGCTGCAGCAGCCGCACCTCGCCGTCGCCCAGCGAGTCGAGCGTCTCGTCGGGGCCGGGCGCCACGTGCGCGGCCCCCGACCCCGGCCAGGACAGCCACTGGCTGTCCGCTCGCTGCGCTCGCCCACACGGGCCAGGGAGTCCCAGCTTCAGTCTGTCGCACGGCGGCCCGGTGGAGAGGGGAGGGTTGCCGCGCCTGGATTCGGCGTCAGGCGCCGGGTCCGCGACGCACTTCTCCCCCTCTCCACCGGGCCGCAACAACGATGAAACGAGCGTCTGCCGTCCGGGGCCCGTGTGGAGAGGGGGCCGGGGGGTGAGGGCGGCCGGCCTCTGCAGACGAACCGGATCGGGCGTGACCAACTCCATGTCGATGCCGGGAGGTCGTGCCGTGGGCGCTCCGGGCACGCCGCCCTCAGAACCCGCCGTCGCGCGTGAGCCGGACGATGGATCCCGCCCCGGCCTCGCTGGAGGCCACGAACAGCCGCCCGAGGTGCAGCGCGATGCCGGCGGGCCGCTCCAGCGCCTCGTTGGAATTCCACCCGCTCAGCAGCGAGGTCGTGGCGAGCCGTCCGGTCGCCGTGTCCACCAGCGCCACGAGCCCCGCGCTGCTGCCGGTGCGCGACAGCGTCACCGCGAGCCCCTGCGACGTGAGCGCGCACCCGTTCGGGTCGCGCCCCGTCTCGGCATCGGTGAACAGCGGCACGAACGTGCCGGCCGACAGGCGCACCACCGTCGCGCGCGACGAGGCGCCGCCGCCGGTCGTGCCGAACACGTAGAACTCGTCGTCGCGCGTGCCCCGGCACAGCCCGGCCAGCCGCATGTCGGCCGGTGCGGCCCACGATCCGGTCGCCGGCAGCTCCGTGTGCGCGACCGCGAGATCCAGCGCGCCCGCGAACCGCACCACCTTCGACCCCGAGCGATCCGACGCGTCGCGCTTGAGCCATGTGGCCCACAGCGAGCCGTCGGAGGCCGTCGCGACGGCGCCGAAGCGGAACGTCCCCTGCCCTGCGACGCGCACGAAGTCGTCGTCCACGCCCGAGCCGTCGGCGGCCAGGTCGCGCGTGCGCACGATGGCCGATTCCGCCGCCGCCGACACGGCCGTCAGCGCGATTCCGCCCGAGAACGCCACGCCCGAGGGCGACTGCCACCCGGCCAGAAGGTGTCCCTGTCCGAGCCCGTACGCGCCGCCCGAGCGCGCGAAGCGCTGGATGATCGCCGCCGACGCCGTGCCCTCGCGCGCCGCCGCGAGGTCGCCGCGTCCGTTGGCGGCGAGCGCACGCAGGTTTCCGGCGCCGGCACCCGCGTCGCGGTGGACGCGGCACCGGCCCGCCGTCGAGTTCGCCGGCTGGTAGCCGCGGTAGTCCGGGTCGATGCACCATCCGCCGCCGGTGCGCACGTAGTTGCCGCGCGTGTCCATGGCCGCGGCGTCCAGCAGCACCTCGCCGCGCGCCGCCGACACGGCCTCGCACACGTTCGCGACGACTTTCACGGGCGAATCCGGAAAATCCAGAGTCGGTACGGCAGGTTGCACGGACAGCAGGCCGCCGGCCGAGAGCCAGATGCGGCTCGCGAGCGACGGATCCGACACGGTGACGGACGCGGTGTCGCCCGGGACGCCGGCGGCGCAGGCGGGCACGGGG
>Ga0172369_10006946_pt1 | contig 13308 bp, 8 predicted proteins | sample LakKiv25m_FD_114539 | JGI IMG/M metagenome (GOLD analysis project Ga0172369, IMG submission 114539) | Freshwater microbial communities from Kabuno Bay, South-Kivu, Congo - kab_022012_11.25m | ecosystem: Environmental > Aquatic > Freshwater > Lake | place: Democratic Republic of the Congo... | reverse complement strand
GGCCGGCGCTACGCAGGGCGTCTGCGTCTGTGCGCGGTGCCGGATCGCGGCGGGGAGACGCTGACGCAGTTCGTGGACGAGAACGTGCTGGTCGGCTCGACCGTCGTGACGGACGGCTGGCAAGGCTACGACAAGCTGGAGTCGATGGGCTACGACCACCGACCCGTCGTGCTCGGGGGGGATCCCGACATGGCGGAGAAGCACCTGCCGATGATCCACCTCGCGTTCTCCAACCTGAAGACGTGGATCAACGGCACGCACCACGGGGTGAGCCCGAAGCACTTGCAGGCGTACCTCAACGAGTACGTCTTCCGCTTCAACCGGCGTTTCTACCCGTTCAACGCCTTCAACAGCATCCTCGGGGTCGGCGTCGGCACGGTGCCGCCGACCTACCGGCAGCTCTACGATGGCGAGTGGACGCACCCGACGCAGGGGTGCTGCGCGACGGGTGTGGATGTTTGCACGGGACTCGGCCCTAGTGGGCTAACTAGATAGGCATGGTTCCTTCCACGTGGAGGGCGTCGCCCGGGGCCGAGGTGCCGATGCCGAGCCTTCCCGCAGCGTCGTCCCAGCGCAGCAGCGCGTCGTGGGCGTATCCGCCGGCAGCGCCGGCGAACACGAGGCTTCCGCTTGCGAACGCGACCGACGTGCCGGTGCCTCCGCGCGCGACCGAGAGCATGCCCAGGGAAACCCTCGACGCGTCCAGGTCGGGCAGATCCCCGAGGACCAGCGCGCGGAAAGCTGGAGCGTCGCTGCCAACCGCAGGGCCCGCGAAGACCGCGCCCTGTGCCGCCGTGGAGGTTCCCGTGCCGCCGCTGGAGACGCTCAACGGCTGCTGGAATACTGGAGCGCTGGTGAAAGTCTTCGTGCCTCCGAGAGTCTGGTCGTCGTCGAGGTCCACGTATCCGGAGGAGAGTCCGCCGACGTCCGCGATTCCCAGCGACGCGGGCGCCCAGTTCGAGCCGTCGAAGCGCAGCACCTGGGCCGTGGCCGGCGCGGTCGTGACCACCGGAAATCCGCGGATTCCCTTGACGAGCGGATTGGGAAGCGACCCGTCGAGATCTCCGCCGCACTGCGTCGCCGCGTCGTATTTCGCGTCGAAACGGCTCCAGTCCGACGAGGTCAAATAGCCGTCCGCGTCGTCGCTCGCCGGCCCGATGGAGATCTGGGGCGTCGACGTGCCGTTCCACGCGGTCAGAGGGGCGATGGCCGTCACCCGGGTGACCGTGCCCCCCGAGTTCGCGTCCGCAGCCGGCTCCCACTGGGTGCCCTCCCATTTGAGCACCATGCCTGCCGCCGGCGCCGCGGCCGAAACCGGGCGCGACTGGAGTCGTGCGACCACCGGCGCCGAGAGCGAGCCGGAAAGATCTCCGCCGCACTGCGTCAAAGCCCCGTATTTCGCGTTGAAGGACGTCCAATCCGCCGCGGAAAGATAGCCGGCCGAAACGCTCCCGGCCTGCGGCAGCGAGATCAGCGGCGCCGTGTCGGCGTCGGTCACGCTCAGCGGCGCCGCGGCGCTCACCTGCGTGACGCTCCCCACCGCGGCCGCGGCACACCGCCACGTGGTGCCGTCGTGCTGCAGCACCTGACCGGCCGTGCAGGTGCCGAGCGAAATCGTCTGCGAAGCGTCGTCCACGGCAATGCCGGCGCCGGCTCCGTATTTCGCGCTTCCCGCCAGTCGCCCGGCCGCGTCGACGACGGTCTGTCCCGCAACCTCCAGCGACGACACGTTCGCGGTGCCGCCGACCACGTCGTGCGCCGTCGCCGCGTACGAGACGGAGCCGAGGCGCGCGCGGGGCACCAGGGGTTCCGTGCCGATCTTGAGCTCCAGCCATCGATCGGCCCCGTCGAAGAGACCCTGCGGCGGCGGCGTCACCATGCCGAGGAACGTTGCGTAGTAGCCCTCGGCGAGTCCCAGCGTCTGCGTCTCGGTCCACAGCGGCGACCCGCCCGACGCGGCGTCGTGGATCGCGAACGTGACCGAAGCGGTGCCCGTGGCGGCGGTCCCGTCCGCACGCAGCAGGCGGCCCTGGTAGCCGAGCAGTTGCGGATCCGCCGCTGCCGGAAGCGAAACCAGCGCACAGGCGGCTGCCATCGAAAAACGGGCTCCCGTCCGCATCGACCGACCTCCTGCACCCGCCGCTGGGGCAAAATGCTACACCTGCCGCCGGGAGGTGGCAAGCGTTCTGCCAATGTTCCGCAAAACCCGAGGAATTCCGGCGGGTTGCACCGGCCGCGAAGGCGCGCCGCCGAACCGGAATGGACCGCGGTGCCTCATTTCGCAACACGCCGGAAGCGATCCACGACTTCAGAGGAGGCGCGCTCGGCACTTGGCCGGCGGCGGGGCGGAACGGGTCAGCAGTGGCGTCGTGCCCCGACTCGACGCCCCTCGAGACAGGTGCGGTCGGGGGATCCGTCGCCGGACGGGGGCGCGGGCGGTCCGGGCGGTGGACAGGCCGGCGGGATGCGCCGGTCCCGGCCGGAGAAAGGCGGTTGCGAATCAGCTTCGCAGCAGTCGGTGCAACCCGGCCGCGACAATCGCTCCCGCCAGATACGCCGGCAGATCGCGCACGTCGAAGGCGGCCCCGAGGACGAGTCTCGACAGGGTGCTGCGGGACGCGAGCCAAGCCGGTCCGGGCGTGAGCTGGGCGGCCTCGACGACCCAGCCGATGCCCGGAGCCCACGCGAACGCGCGGGAGGGCCGCGTCTTCGGTGCCGTGGCGAGCACGGCCGCGTAGACGCCGCAAGTCCAGAGGGCCACGCCGCCGTACTTCGCGAGGAATCCGGCAAGGCAGAATCGGACGCCGAGCCCGGAGGCCGCGGCGGCGAGCCCGGCCGCGAAAGGGGCGGCACGGGGGCGCGCGAAGGCGAGAACGCGCGCCGCGGGCGGCACGCGTCCGCCGACGCTGTCCGGTGCGTCGGGAGCGCTACTGGACGTTGCAGGTAGCCGTGAGCCCTGCCGTGCAGGTGCACGTCGGGCAGCCGCTGATGGAACACGTCCCCTGGCCGCTGCAGTTCACCGAGCAGCCGCCGCCGGAGCACGCCACGGACACGTTGCCTTGGCCCGAGGCGTTCACGGTGCAGCCGCCGCCGGCGCACTGCAGGGTCGCGTTGCCCTGGCCCGTCACCGCCAGCGTGCACTTGCCGTCGGGACACTCGAACGTGGCGTCGCCTTGGCCGCCGGCCGAGAAGGCGCAGCTCTGGCCCGAGCAGCTCCAGGTGCAGGTTCCCGCGCCCGTGCAGCCGCAGTTGGTGTCGCCCGACTTGCAGACGTTGCCGCAGCCGGTCGCGGCCGCGACGAGGCCCGCGAGCATTGCCGCCCACGCCGTGCGCTTCATGACGCTCTCCCTTGCCGGGTGCCATCCCGACCGGTGCAGATCCGGCCCGCAGCAAAGGACGCGCGCCGGGAACTGTCAACCGGAATCGACATGCCGCCCCCACTTCTGCCTGCGGCCCTGCCGATCGCGCCTTGAAGCCGGGCACGTCCGTGCCCGGGTCGGCCGCGCGCGCGACACCCGGGCACTTGCGCGCCCGGCTTCTTTTCCGCGGAATCGCAGCGTCCGGAGAAAGACCGGGGGCGGCAAGGCCCCGTCCCATTGACGTCCGGCGCCGCCGCGGCGCAGAATCCGTCCCGTTTCGACCGACCGCCGGCTTCGGCAGGGAGAGCGCATGGCCACATCGGGACGACCTGGACTCGTCGACGAGCGCGAGGCGGAAGCCATCATCCGCAGGGCGTCGGCGCGCATCCAGCGGGCGATCCGCACACAGGTCGCGGCGCTGGTGGAGGAGGCGGTCGCCAGGGCCGCGAAGGCGGAAGCGGCGAGGACCGCGAAGGCGCAGGCCGCGAGGACGGCGAAGGCGGAGGCCGCTGCGAAAGCGGGGGCCGCGAAGGCTGCGAAGGCAGGGGCCGCCAAGTCGGTCGCGAAGAAGACGGCGGCGCGCACCGCGAAGGCGGGTGCCGTCGCAGGCCGGCGCCGCTGCCCCGTGCCGGGATGCCCGGCGCCTTCGGCCGGTCCCCGCTACCACCACCGCTGCCGCGACCACAAGGACGTCACCCGCGCCGAAATCGACCGGATGAGAGCCGCCCCCGCGACCGGCGCGCGCCTGCCTGCCGACGTGCCGGTGCCCAAGGAGCCGATTCCCGAGGCCGCGCCCGCCCCGGCGGCGGCGCCGGAGCCCGAAGTGCCGCCTGCGGCCGCCGACGCGCAGACGGCCGCACCGCAGGCATCCGAGCCGGTGCCCGCGGAGCCCGTGCCGGAGCCGTCCGTCCCCTCGGCCTGACGCAGCCCTGCCGGGCGGTCGCCGCCCGTGCCCGGGAGCAGCCATGACCCGGCGTTCCGTCGCGTTTCCGCCCGGCCTTCTGCCGGTTCTCGTGCTGGCCTGCAGCCCTTCCCCTCAGCACGAGCCCGATCCGGGCTCCGGCACGCCGGACGGCGGGGGGACGGGGCCCGCGTGCGTCGCGAAGGGCGACGGCTGCGGGGCGCCCGACGACTGCTGCGAGGGGCTTTCGTGCGCCGACGGCGTGTGCGCCGCGAAGGACTGCACGGGCGGCGGCTGCACGACGGGGCAGTCGGCCGGCGGCTGCTGCGCCGAGGCCCCGTTCTGCGGCAGCGAGCCCTCGGCGGCGACGAAGATCTGCCGCGCCCGGTGCGTCGAGCGCGGGGGAAGGTGCGCCGCGGGCGCGGACTGCTGCGAGGGCTCCGCCTGCACGTCCGGCCGGTGCGCGGAGGGCTCGGGCGTCGCGTCGTTCGGCAAGGTCTGCACGTCGAACGCCGCGTGCGGCGGCGCGCTCGTGTGCCGCAAGCGCGCGGGCGCGACGAAGGGCTTCTGCACGCAGCCGTGCGGGACGGGGTGTCCGGAGGGGTCCGCGTGCGTCGACGACGCGTGCATGCGCGACTGCGACGAGACGCACCCCTGCGGCGCCGGGGGCGTCTGCGCCGACGGCGCGTGCCAGCCCGACTGCCGCACGAACTCCGGCTTCTGCGCCACCGGGACCCAGTGCGGCGGAGACGGCGAGTGCGGGATCCCCTCCTGTAAAGGGGAAGGGGTTCCTTGTAGCGGATCCGAGGGCTCCTGCTGTGCCGGGCTGCAGTGCACGGACGGTCTGTGCGCCGGGTCCTGCTCCGCGCAGTCGTGCGGGGACACGAGCGCGTGCTGCGCCGACGCGCCCTACTGCACGGGGCAGGCGGGCGGCGAGCTGACGTGCGGTGCGAGCGCGGGCGCCGCCGGCGCCGGGTGCACGGGCGCCGCGGACTGCGCGGCGGGGCTCGAGTGCCGCGACGGCACGTGCGGCACGTTCTCGTGTACGGGATCGCCCTGTTCCTCGGACCCTGCGTGCTGCGAGGGAGCGCCGTACTGCTGGGGTACCGGTTCCGTTCTGTCCTGTCACGCGCAGTGCGGAGCCTCGGGCGCGCGCTGCGCCGGCGACGGCGACTGCTGCGGCGGAGCGTGCGGCAGCGCCGGCGTCTGCGACCCGTCGACGTGCGAGCAGGACGCGTGTACCGCGCCGGACGAGTGCTGCGAGGCCGCCCCGCACTGCTGGGGCGCGACGACGGCGTCGCTCGCATGCCACGCCGCGTGCGGGGCGCAGGGCGCGAAATGCTCCGCCGTGGAGGACTGCTGTTTCCCGTACGGGTGCCCGGGCGGGACCTGCAGCGCCGACAGCGCGTGTCTGACGCACGCCTGCGGCCCGGGCGCGGGGTGCTGCGCCGGTGCGCCCTACTGTGGCGCGCTCGAACCCGGGGACGCGCTGACGTGCCGGGCGACGGCGGCCATCCGCGGCATGGCGTGCCTTGCCTCCTCCGACTGTGCAGCGGGATTGACATGCGCGCAGGGCGTGTGTACGCCGGCCTCCGCCTGCGACTCGACGCCGTGCACGGCCGGATTCGGCGAGGGCGGCTGCTGCGAGGACGTGCCCTTCTGCTGGGGCACCGCGTACGCGGGAGGTCCGCGCACGTGCCAGCGCTCCACGGGACCGGGCGGTGCGCGCTGCGGCGACGACGCCGACTGCGCGGGCGGCACCTGCACCGGCGGCACCTGCGGGGCCGCCGGCTGTGCGGGCAACGTGTGCAACCAGGGCGGCGGCGGATGCTGCGCCGAAGCCCCGTACTGCTGGGGCATCCCCACCTCGACGAGCCGCACCTGCCAGGTGGAGGCGGGCGCGCCCGAGGCGAAATGCGCCGGAAACGACGACTGCGAGAGCCTTGTCTGCTCCGGAGGGCGGTGCCTGTGAAGGATGAAGAGTGAAGAATGAAGAATGAAGAGTGAAGGATGAAGAGTGAAGGACGAAGAGTGAGGAGTGAAGGATGAAGAGTGAAGGATGAAGGTTGAAGCAGGGCTTCGCGCGCCCTGCTGCCATCCTGCGCCGCTATTGCTCAGGGCGCCGCGGATTCTCCCGCTTCCGGCCGTTTTCTTGCCCCGCCGCCGTCCTGCCTTACCCTCGGCACGTGATGCGCCGCCTGCCGCCGCTGCTCGCGCTGCCCGTCCTGACGCTCGCCGCACCCTGCGCCGCCCGCGCCGACGGCTCGCAGGAAGCCGAATGGGTGCGCATCGCGCTGGCGCGCGGGCCCTCGCTGCTCGTGCAGGGACGCGACCTCGTGGCGACCGCACCCGGCGCGGCGCCCGTGCCCCTGGGCCCGCGCGCCGAGCTGACCGCCGCGGGGCCCTTCGTCACCGACGGCACGACACTCGCGCCGCGGCTCGCCGTCGCCGACCGTGCCGGCGCCGGCGTGCGCGTCGCCGGCATGGGCGTTCTCGGATCGCTGGAGATTCTCGCCGGAAACGGAGGGCTCGTCGCGATCGATACTCTCGACATGGAGTATTATGTCGCGGCGGTGGTCGGCGCGGAGATGCCCGCGTCGTGGCCCTCCGCGGCGCTGGAGGCGCAGGCGATCGCCGCCCGCACGTACGCGCTGCGCCGCAAGACGTCGGCCCCCGACGCGCCGTTCCACCTGGAGGCCTCCGTGCGCAACCAGGCCTACCGCGGCGCCGACTCGTTCGACCCGAGGGCGGTCGCGGCCGCGCATGCCACGCGCGGACTCGTCGTGGCCGCGGGGCACGAACTGGCGGAGGCCTACTTCTTCTCGTCCTGCCGGGGAACCACGGAGTCCGGGACCGCTGCGCTGGGACGCGACGCGCCCTACCTGCAGCCCGTCTCGTGCGCGGGGGGCGAGGACGCGCCGGCCGCGTCGTGGACGCGCAGCGTGCCGCTGGCCGAGCTGTCGCGCCGACTGCGCGCGACGGGCGCGATCGGCGACGCGCTGACGGGAGTGGAGATCGCTTCGCGCACGGCGACCGGCCGCGCGGCGTCGATCCGGCTGACCGTGCGCGGGGGCGCGCGCACCATGAGCGGCGCGGAGTTCCGCCGCGCGGTGGGATGGTCCGAGCTGCCGTCGCTCGACTTCGACGTGCGCGTCGCGGACCGGGTGGTCGTGCTGACCGGCTCGGGCGCGGGCCACGGCGTCGGCCTGTGCCAGTGGTGCGCGCGCGGCTTGGCGGCGCGGGGGACCGGCCGCGATGCGATTCTCGCGCACTTCTACCCGGGAACGGCGCTCGTGCGGATGTACTGACAGGGGTACGGCTCACGCCGGATCCGGACCGTCGCGCGAACCGGCCGTCCTCTGGAACCGCCATGCCCCCGGGGTTCCTGCAGGTCGCGCCCACGCCCTGGCGGGCACGCCTAAATCGTTGTCGTGGGATTATGCAGAGCTGATTTTCCGCATGGAGCGGGAGGAGAACCGCTCCGCCGGGGACACGGAGATCCATTCGCCCGAACGGGTGAATCGCGTCGGATGGCATGCGACGCCGGACGAAGCGCCGCCGTGCCGAGGCGGACTGCGCGCCGGCTGGTGCTGCCCGGCGCGGCGGATCGCGGCGATTCGAGCTTGTCGCCGAGGCGCTCTGGCCGGGGGAGTGAAGGTCTCTCACACTCCCACGACACGTACCGTCTTGCTGCCCGACCGGAGCTTACGATTGAAGATCTTCCGGTCCCAGGCGGTCTTGCGCAGGTCGAACAGCACGAGCCATCCTTCCGGGAGCCCGACGAAGTCCAGGTAGCGCACGGTCTTCTCGATCGCGTCGGGCAGGGTGCTGCGATCCCGTCGCAGTTTCACCTCGACGGCGAAACGCTCGTCCTTCCACGAGACCAGCAGATCGAGAGCGCCGCGGCCCAGCGCGTACTCCCGCTCGACGCGCCCGCCGCCGTTCACGATGCGCTGCAGGAAGGCCATGAGCATGAGATGCGGACCGGCCTCGGTGTAGCGGAACCCCGCCGCCGCGAGATGGCCGTCCTTGCGCCAGAACTGCTGGAAGCCGGTCATCAGCTTCGCCATGTCGAGACGGCCGTCGGGGCGCACGCAACCTTGGGAATCGCACGCGATCTGCCTTTCCTGCGCGCGGGTCAGCGCACGCGCAATCGCATTCGCGCAGACGGGGTTGGCGACCTCCAGCCTTCTGTCCCGAAGCGCGAGGATGCCGAGGTCCAAGACGTAGTCCACGTCGTCGTCCGGTACGTCGGCGCCGGTCATCTCGCCCATGAGCATCGGCTCGACGACGCTGCGGACGCGATCCTCGTCGAGTCGTGCGGCAAGGTCCTCGATGTGCGTCTCGCGCGCCTCGACGACGACTTCGGCGGCCCGATCGATGTGCGCTGCCCCGACGGGATCGGTCCGCCGCGGCACGAGGCGCTCGACGCACTCGCTGGCGATGCGGTTGACGAGCCAAGGCTGGCCCTGCGTCCAGTGGAACGCGCGGTCGATCGCTCCCGGCAGGAACCGCTGACCGGTGTCGGCGGTGTGCTGCGCGTACAACGCCGCGACCTCGTCGCGCGTAAACGGCCGCAACTCCGGTGTGCCCTGGGTGATGTTGTACGGGCTGCCGGAGTGCGTGCGGTAGTCGCGCGCGGCGCGCATCCCGACGAGGCCGACGGACGAGGGGAAGCCGTGCGGCCGGAAGGAGTGGCCGGAGCGCCCCTGGCGAAGCAAGGATTGAAGCGCGGCGTCGGGAAGTGCGTCGAAGTCGTCGGCGAACCGCGCAAGCGGCTTGGTCGATGTCTTGGCCCAAGCACCGAGGGCCGCGCCGATCCGGGTCCCCGGTACCGAGTCGGGCCATGGAGGCGGAACGAGCTCGGGGGCCAGTTGCTGTCCCAAGTTGCCACGCCACTGCTGCAACAAAGCGGTCTCGACCGTCCCGACGTCCGGCCCCGGCCACTTCCCCGCGTCCGCCGAAAGCACCGCGGAGATGCATCGGCCCTCCGCCGTCAACTCGGAAGCGAGGGCGAGGGTGGAAGTTGTCTTGCCGCTTCGGGGCGGCGAATGCACGACGAAGTAGGCGTGGCGGCCGACCAAGTCGCGCACGCTCTCCAGCCGGCGGGTGGCGGGGACCGCGTAGTGTTCCGACGGGTTGCACGGCCCCGCGAAGTTGAAGAAGCGCGCCATCGCCCACCTCCGGAGCGCATCAATAGGCCCGCGGCGCGGCGTGTCAAGGCGGCGGCGGCGCGGAGTGACGGCAGATGCAGACTTCCGGGGCTGCGGTGGAGGGGGCCGCCGCAGTCGAGGCGAGGGCGCCGAAATCGTCCGCCTGCGGCCGGCGGCTGGGCTATGCTGCCCGGCCGGCTGGAGGCGTGCCATGCGGCGGGCGGGTGTGTGCGGTCTTGCTCTTCTGGCGCTGACCTGCACCGGAAGGTCGCGACAGGAGGAGGCGCCGGCGGGCGAGGCGCTCGCGCGGAGCAGCGCGGCGCTGTCGAGCCGGACGGTCGTGATCGACTCGACCTCGGACTTCGCCCTCGGCGGGAACGACGAGGGAGGCGTCGACATTGCCGACGGGCAGGTGAAGCGGGCGAAGACGATGCGCGGGGTCGGGGCGTGGACGGCGACGACGGCGTTGCCAGAGGCGCGGCAGGGGCATAGCACCGTAGCCAATGCCGGTTATTTCTATGTCCTCGGCGGCGCGCTGGACGGAGGCGTGCATTCGAACGACGTGCGGTACGCGAAGGTAGGCACCGACGGCTCTGTAGGGACATGGGTGGCCGGCCGTTCCTTCGCAACAGGGCGGGTGTTCCACTCCAGCGTGGCCTACAACGGCTACCTCTACGTGATCGGAGGCACCACCGCCCCGAATGTGTGGACAAATGACGTGCAGTTCGCGCGGATCAACCCCGATGGAACGGTCGGTTCGTGGACGCGGACCAGTGTCTTCGCCAACGGGCGGAGATCCCACACCAGCGTCGTCTGGGGTGGCTACCTGTATGTGATCGGGGGATGGAACGGAGCGATGCTCAACGACGTGCAGCTTGCGCCAATCAACGCCGACGGGACACTCGGCACATGGAGTTCGACGACTGCCTTCCCGACCGCTCGCTTCGAGCATACGAGCGTGGTGCAAGACGGACACCTGTGTGTCATGGGCGGCGTGGACAGCGGAAATCAGTACCTCAGCGACGTGAGGGTGGCAACGATTGGCGCGGACGGATCGGTCGGGAGTTGGTCATCGACCGCCGCTTTCGCCAGTCAGCGGTGGGGGCATCAGAGCGTAGTCGCCAATGGCTATCTCTACGTGATAGGCGGAGCTGCTTCCGGGCCGCTCTTGAGCGAAGTGCAGGTAGCGGCGCTGCAGCCCGATGGCAGCGTGGGCCCTTGGGCGGCGACAACGTCCTTGCCGACAGGCCGATACCAAGCCGCTGCGGTCGCGGCTGGCGGCAGGATCTACCTCGTCGGCGGCGGCGAACCGTCCTCTATCGGCGATGTTCTGGTCGCTCCCCTGAACCAGAACGGCGCGGTGGGGGAGTGGACCGCGACGACCGGAATTCCGACAGCCCGATGGAACGAAGCGCTTGTTATCCATGGCGGATACATCTATTCCATTGGCGGAGCTACCAATGTCGAGTACCTATCCGACGTGCAGTTTGCGCCCATTCTTCCCGATGGAACAGTCGGGACGTGGGCGGCAACAAGCGCCCTCCCGTCTCGCCGCCACGGCAGGGCAGTGGCTTGGAACGGGCACTTGTATCTCCTTGGAGTCAACGGGTTCTGGCAGGGCAACCTTGTCGACGTGGTGTACGCGTCCGCGAACTCTGACGGGACCTTGGGCGCTTGGACTGCTACAACACCTCTTCCGACGGCTCTGGCTGCCACCGCGGCGGTTGCACGAAACGGGTTCGTATACGTCATCGGCGGAGACTTGAACAACCCCGGTGCTACTTCAAGCGCGTGCATCTTCGCGGCGGCAAATCCCGATGGCACGGTCGGCGCTTGGACGCCGACCACTAGGCTTCCAGGCGCCCGGCATGGTCACGCCGCGGTGGCCTATGGCGAGTATTTGTACGCCATAGGCGGGACGGATCCCAACGGAATCGACCGCAACGATGTTCAAGTGGCGCGGTTCAATGCGGATGGTAGCATCGGCGCGTGGGCGGCCGCGACGGCCCTTGCGAGGGAGAGTACTTGGCATACCTCCTTCGCGTGGAATGGTAGTCTCTACGTCGTCGGAGGGTGGGCAAACCAAGGGACGACGGCCCTCAACGAGGTCCACGCCGCGCCAATCTACTCAGATGGCAAGCTCGGGGCTTGGTTGGATGCCACAGACATTCCCCCTGTTCAAGAGGGCGGTCATTATGTGCCCGGCGTAGCGAGCAGCGGCCGCGTGTACGTCCCGCGCTATGACTCGCCCGGCGCTTCCAGCCCGCTGTACTCGGCGCCGCTCGACCCGGCCGGAACGCTGGGAGCTTGGACGACCGCCACTGCCTTCCCGACACCTCGCCAAGGTCACTCGAGCGTGGCGAGCAACGGCTACGTGTACGTGATCGGGGGGTACGACGGCGCGCGTCTCGGCGACGTGAAATTCGCGCCGCTGAGCGCCGACGGGACGGTCGGATCCTGGACCGCCACACAGTCTCTCCCCAGCGCGCGCTCCTACGGGTGCGCGGCTGCCGAAAACGGCCGCATCTACATGCTCGGGGGTTGGAGTGGAGGTTCGTTCTTCAACCAAGTCCTTGTGGCCACCGCCGAGCCCGATGGCACCTTGGGGACGTGGTCAACGACAGCCCCGTTCGCGACGCCGCGGGAGCCGGCCTGCGCGGCCTACGCCGGTCACCTCTACGTGGTGGGCGGCAGCACGAGCGAGGCGGCACCCGCGGATCTGAGCGACGTGCAAGTCGCGACGGTGAATTCCGACGGCACCCTCGGCGGCTGGGCGAGCACTACTCCTCTGCCCTCACCGCGTAGCGGCCGGGCCGTGGCGTACGGCGGCCACATCTACCACCTGGCCGGTTCGACGAATGGCGTTGTCACGCCGGATGTCCTCACCGCACCCCTCGGAGCAGACGGTACCGTGGGTCCCTGGCGCCAGACCACGCCGCTGCCTCGCGGCCGCGTCGCTTTCGCGACCGTTGCATACAACGGCTTCCTGTACGTCGTGGGTGGAGGAAGCGACGCGTACCTTGACGAGGTGCTGGTTGCGCCTGTGAACTCCGACGGCAGTCTCGGTTCCTGGTTCACGGCGCCTTGGTGAGCCGAGGCGCCGTGAACCAGGAACCGAGACTGCCGTGGCGGGCAACGGGCACCTCTATGTCCTTGGCGGCAACAGCAATTCCGGATTCGCACACGATGTCCTGGTCGCCCCGATCAGCGGTCCCGCATCGCGCGCCACCTACTCGAAGGTGGTTGATCTGGGCGGTACAGCGCTTGCGGCATTGGCGATCACCGCGAACGGCCTGGCGAAGAACCACGGCACGGTGTCGCTGGCCTATCGCGTTGCGCCGGCGAGCGGAGTCTTCGGCTCTCTCGTCGACAAGGGTTTGATTCCTCTTGGCGTCGCGGTGCCGCTCGGCGACGCGAACGTCCGCTACGTCTGGCTTCGCTTCGTGCTGGATGACACGTACGCGGCGGCCGTCAACTCGGACGCGTCAAACGAACGCGACATCAGCGACTTCGCGCTGACCTACAAGCCGAGCTGCGAGATGATCACTTGCACCGCTCTCGATGAGTGCCACGATGTGGGATTCTGTGACGGGCCAACCGGGGTGTGCTCGAATCCCGCCAAGCCCGACACGGAGACATGCACGGACGGCGCCTGCCGAAGCGGCGTCTGCACGGATCTGTGCACCGGCGTGACGTGCGCGGCGCAGGACGAATGCCACACCGCGGGCGAGTGCGACAAGCATGCCGGCCAGTGCACAAACCCCGCCAAGTCCGACACGGAGACCTGCACGGACGGCGCCTGCCGAAGCGGCGTCTGCACGGATCTGTGCACCGGCGTGACGTGCGCGGCGCAGGACGAATGCCACACCGCGGGCGAGTGCGACAAGCATACCGG
>Ga0172369_10006939_pt1 | contig 13313 bp, 5 predicted proteins | sample LakKiv25m_FD_114539 | JGI IMG/M metagenome (GOLD analysis project Ga0172369, IMG submission 114539) | Freshwater microbial communities from Kabuno Bay, South-Kivu, Congo - kab_022012_11.25m | ecosystem: Environmental > Aquatic > Freshwater > Lake | place: Democratic Republic of the Congo... | reverse complement strand
GTCGATCGTTCCGACGGCTTCCCCGACGACGTGCGCTACACGCCGCGCGGCAACGTCGAGCTGGAGCCCGGCGACACGGCGCCGCTGACGCTGGTGTTCCAGCCGTCGGTCGAGGGAGCAGCCAAGGGGACGCTGCTGCTTCGCAACGACAGCGTCGACGCCGTGGTGGAACTGCCCGTGCACGGCATCGGGGTCGTCACGCACCTGGTGGCCGAGCCGGACCAGGTGGACTTCGGCCCCGTCATCCTGGACGAGATCGGCGAGAAGACCGTGCAGCTTTCGAATCGCGGCGAAAGCCCGCTGGACGTGGTCATCGAGCCCATGAGCGGCGACATGCCGGCGCTGTTCAACGTGGCGGTCGGCGGCACGGATCGCTCGCTCCTGCACCTGGAGTCGGGCGCCACCGGCGACCTCGTCTTCACGTTCCGACCCGCCGTCGTGGGCGACGCGAGCGCGCAGCTCTCGGTGCGCGCGTGCCACGGCTGCGAGCCGCCGCTGCTCATCCGGCTGCGCGGAAAAGGCATCGCCGCCGGACTCGTGCCGGACCCGGATCCGCTCGACTTCGGCAGCGTCCTTCCCGGCCACGGCGTCGTCAAGACGCTCAAGTTCCACAACGTGGGCAACCGCCGCATCGGCATCACCGACATGAAGCCCGCGCAGGCCGGCACCGAGTTCTCCGTGACGAGGCCCGCCGCGGGCTGGCCCGTGCTGGATCCGGGCGCCACGGGCGAAGTGGACATTTCGTACGCCCCCGTCTCCATGGGCGCCGACCAGACGCAGTTCGTCGTGTCCACCGACGACGCGCGCACGCCCTTTTTCGGCGTGAACGTGAAAGGCTACGGCGGAGGGCCTTCCGTCGACGTCGCCCCGACGCGGCTCACGTTCGGCGACGTGGGAATCGGCTTCCCCGTGACGCGCCGGCTCGTCGTGTCCAACAAGGGCGTGAACGATCCCGGCAGCGATCTGGACGATCTCGTGATCGGGGCAGTCGACCTCCCGCAGGGCTCCGACTATGCGTGGGCGCCCACGGGCAGCGCGACGCTGCCGCTGCGCATCGCTCCGGGCGGGCGCGAGGTGCTGCTCGTCACGTTCAACCCGACGCACGCCGGCGATCAGAACGGCACGCTGGTGCTGCACAGCAACGACGGCGCGGAGTCCGCGCTGGACGTGCCGCTGCAGGCGTCGGCGCGCCTCGTGCCGCCGTGCGACTACGAGCTTCTTCCCGCCGCGAGCCCGGGGCTGCAGTTCGGCGTCGTGAGCCGCGGCCGCTCGGCGCGCCTGTCGTTCGGCCTGCGCAACGTGGGCGTCGCCGACTGCGTGGTCGGCAAGGTGGATCTCGCGAACGCCGCGCCCGGCCCGTTCTCGCTGCCGGCCGGGCCCGTCTACGGGCAGACGCTGCACCCCGCCGAGCGCCTCGTCGTCGAGGTGGACTTCTCGCCCCCCGGCACCGCGGCAGGAGGGGTGGACTACACCGCGGAGGTCGAGGTCGACATGTCCTCGACGCGCGCGCCGGTGCAGATGATGCAGCTCTCGGGCCGCGGCGCGGAAGTGTGCCTCTCCATCACACCCACGGCGGTGGACTTCGGCGTCGTCGAGCCGCTGTGCGAGACCAACAGCCGCACGTTCACCGTTTACAACGCGTGCCGCACGCCGGTGACGGTGCAGAGGGTGGCGCTGGGCCTGGGCGTGGGCGAGTTCGTGGTGCTCGCGCCGTCGGTGCCGCGCACGCTGGATCCGCAGGGCGAAATGCACTTCGACGCGCGCTTCCGGCCGACCGACGTGGGCCCCGCGCAGGGCACGGTGGAGGTGTACACGGACCAGGCCGTCAACGGCGGCAGGCCCTTCGTGCTGCAGCTTTCCGGCTCGGGCGAGCACGACGCCGCCATGACCGAGACGTTCGTGCAGGCGGACGAGCCGCGCGCGGACATCCTGCTCGTCGTGGACAACTCGGGGTCCATGGAGCCCAAGCAGCAGGCGCTCGCCAACAACTTCGGGTCGTTCATGCGCTTCGCCGTGTCGCAGCAGATCGACTACCACATCGCCGTCACGAACACGGAGACGTCGGCCGCCGGGTGCTCGCAGGCCACCGACGGGGCGTTCCTGCCCCTGACCGGGCCGGACCGCATCATCACGCCCAACACGCGCGACCCGCAGGGCACCTTCCAGCAGCACGTGAACGTCGGCGCCGACGGGTGTGCCTCGGAAGCGCCGCTGGAGGCCGCGTTCCTCGCCCTCAGCGACCCGAAGATCAACACGACCAACGCGGGCTTCCTGAGGGCCGACGCCTTCCTCTCGGTCATCGTGGTGACCGACGAAATCGACCAGTCGCAGCGCTCGGTGGACTTCTACGTGAACTTCTTCTCGAACGTGAAGGGGCCGCGCGGCAGCAACCTCGTGTCCGTCAGCGGCATCGTGGGCACCACCGATCCCGAGTGCGACACGAGCTTCGGCGACACCGCGGAATTCGAGCCCCGCAGCATGGAGGTGTCGCGGCGCACCGGCGGCATCAGCGAAAGCATCTGCACCGACAACTGGAGCCTGGCGCTGCAGAAGCTGGGTCTCACGGCGTTCGGCTACAAGTCGCGCTTCGTGCTCGGCAGCCAGCCCGACCCGGCCACGCTGCGCGTGTTCGTCGACGGAGTCGAGGTGCCCGCCGGGGCGCTCTGGGCCTACTCGGCCGACACCAACTCCGTCGACTTCCTGCCCACGGCCATCCCGCCCGCGCAGTCCGTCATCCGCGTGAGCTACGTGGTGGCCTGCAACTAGCCCGCGCACGAGCCGCGAGGGAGAAGCGATGTCCATGTCTGTGCCGCGCACCCGGATTGCCGCCCGTGCAACGGCTGCGCTCGTGTTCCTCTGCACTCTGGCCGCCGCGCCCGCCGCGCGCGCCGCCGCCGACGTGGCCGTGGACGAGCTGGCCGCACCCTCGGTCGCGACGCTGGGCTCCGCGGTGCAGCTCCTGGCGGCCGTGAAGAACAAGGGCACCGTCGCCCTGACCGGCTGGCACATCGGCGTCTACATCTCGCCGGGACGCCAGATCAGCGAGTTCAACAGGCGCCTCGCGCTCGTGCCCGGGCCGGATCTCGCGCCCGGCCAGACGCAGCAGTTCCCCATCGTCGCGGTGGTGCCGGCGGACGTGCCCGCGCGGCCCTGGTACTTCGGCGTCATCGCGGGACCGGGCGACGAACTGGGCGAGTCGGTGTCGACGCTGCTCGACAACATGAAGGCCGCCTCCAGCCCCACCGACATCCGCGCGCCGGCGCCGGATCTCGCGGCGGTTTCCGTGAACTGGGCGACACGTGCGGCGGCCGGCGAGACCGCGCCGGTGGCCATCGTCGTGGAGAACCGCGGCGTGCTGGACGGCGAGGCGCTCGCCGTCTTCGACCTCTCCACGAACGACACCGTGAGCGCGGGCGACCTCCAGGTCGGGCAGCTTCGCCTCTCGCTCGCGGCCGGCGAGCGTCGCGCCGAGGTCGCGTGGGTGCGGCTGCCGGCGGGCCTCGCGACGGGGCGCTACTACATCGGGCTTCGCATCGACCCGGGGGCCGAGCTTTCCGAACTGTCGCGCGCGAACAACAGCGCCGTGTCGCTGCCCGCGGACGTCGCCTCCGCCACGCTCGGCGTGGAGACGAACTGGCTGCCGGACGCGCTCGTGGGAGTGCCGTACGTGCGCACGCTCGTGGCGGGCGGCGGCGACGGCCCGTATGCGTGGCGGCTCGCGGGCGGGGCGTTTCCGCCGGGAATCTCGCTGTCCGCAGGCGGCCTGATCGCGGGAACGCCCGCGGCTTCGGGCACTTTCTCCCCGGTCGTGGAGGTGTCGAGCGGCACGCAGAGCGCGCGCGCGGCATACGTGCTCCGATGCCATGCAGCAGCGCTGCCGCTGCAGGTGGCCACTTCCGAGCTGCCTCCCGCGATCGTCGGCGCGGACTATTCGGCGCCGCTCGCGGCCGCCGGCGGGACGCCGCCCTTCGCGTGGAGCGTGGTTTCGGGAGGGCTTCCGGCAGGGCTCGTGCTGGACGCGACGGGGCTCGTGCACGGCAAGGCGACCGCCGCCGCGCCGGGGCAGTTCACGGTGGAGGTCCGCGACGCTTCGGGAGCGTCGGCGCGGTGCGGGTCCGTGCAGGACGTCTGCGGGCGCGGAAAGCCCCAGGATTGGCACCTGGCGGTGCGCGCAATCGCGGCGGGCGACCTCGCGATCTCGCAGCTCGCGCTGGACGACGCGCACGCCGGCGACGCGTACCTGCAGAAGATAGACCCTGCGGGAGGCGTGGCACCCTACCGCTGGGCTCTCGCCTCGGGGCGGCTGCCCGCGGGGCTCGCGCTCTCGCCCGAGGGCGACAGCCTCACGGTGACGGGAAAGCCGGTGGAAACCGGTACTTTCATGTTCTCGCTGCGGCTCGAGGACGCCTCGGGCCTGGCCGATCGCAACACGTACGTGCTGCTCGTCGCGCCGCGCAACGTGTCGGTTCTGACGGCCGCGCTGCCCGACGCCCTGCGCGGCGCCGCGTACGACGAGGAGCTGACCGCGGAGCGCGACGGGACGTGGCGCCTCGTTTCGGGCGATCTGCCGCCGGGATTCGAGCTGACGCCGGCTGGCCACGTGCGGGCGGTGGCGGGCACGGTCGCCGAGCGCACGCCGCTGCGCACATGGTCGTTCCTCGTCGAGGTGGACGACGGGGCAGGCGGGCGCGGACGCGCGGGCTACAGCATCGCGGTGGTCGCGCCGGCCGCTCCGCCCGAGCCGGGCGGGTGCAGCGGCAGCGCTGCCGGTCTGCCGGCGCTTGCCCTGCTGGGATTCGGGTTGCTGCGCCGCCGGAGGGCGGCAGGCCTCGCGCTGGCCGCGACGATGCTGTTCTCCGCGGCGGATGCGGCCGCGCAGACGGCGGCCACGGACTATCTGTTCGTCATCCAGCCGGAGGCGAGCTACCCGGGCATCACGGACGGGCAGATCGCCGCGGGCGCTGCGACGGCGCTGAGCTTCAGCGGCACGGACACCGGCGACTCGCAGATCACGCTGCCGTTCGCGTTCCCCTACTACGGCCAGACGTACACGACGCTGAAGATGGGCATCGACGGCTACCTCTCGTTCACGGACGGCGGGCGCGAATGGCACAACCAGCGGCTGCCGAGCCCTTCGACCCCCAACGCGGTCGTGGCCCCGAGGTGGGACGACCTCGAGATCGTGTCCGGGGCGTCGGCGCACAGCGACCTGCGCTGGGCCATCGAGGGCACCGCCCCGCACCGCGAGGGAGTCTTCGAATGGCACAACCTCAAGCGCTACGGCGCTTCGTCCTCTTCGGCGCGCGTCTACACGTTCCAGGTGCGCCTGGGCGAGGACGGCGCGCTCTCGTTCCACTACGCGCCGCTTTCGGGGACCCCGTCGGGGGACTTCGACGCGACCGTGGGCATCGAGAGCGCGGGCGGCACGAACGGCGTCATGGTGCTGCCGTGCCAGAACGCCTGCACGGCGCAGTCGTTTCCCGCGGGCCAGCAGATCCTCTTCCTGCGGCGCGCCGAGCTGACCATCGGCGGCGTCGCCGGGCCGGAGATCGCCTGGGTCGGGCTGCCCTCGGCGTTCACGATGACGGTGCGCGACGCGGGATCGCTTGCGGCAGAAGGTGTTTCCGCGCGCCTGTACCTGTCCGCGGACGGCACGACCGATTCCGGCGACCTGCTCCTTGTCGACACGGGGCCCATGCACCTGGACGCCGCGCAGAGCAAGACGATCACCACCGCCGACGGGTGCTGCCTGCAGTACCAGGGCACGAACTGCACGAGCCGCGCGCCCATCTGCCTGACCTCGCTGCCCGTGTCGACCGCGCCCGGAAGCTACCGGCCCATCGGCGTCGTCGATCCCGGCAACGTGGTCGACGAGGCGGACGAGAACAACAATGTCGTCGCCGGAGGCGCCGTGCGCGTGCCCGCCCCGGCGCCGGACTTCACGGTGAAGGCAGTTTCACTGGGCACCGCACGCGCCGCGCCCGGCGACGAGCTGGTCGCGTCGCTGCGCCTCGCGAATCAGGGCAACCGCAGCGCTTCCACCACCTTCTGCGTCGTGCTGTCGCTCAACGACGTCGTGAGCCTCTCGGATCGCCCGCTCGCCACGGGACAGATCGACCTGCCGGCGCTTTCGGAGGTGCAGACGAGCGCCGTCTTCCACCTGCCCGACGATCTGCAGCCGGGCACCTACCGCGTGGGCGCGGTGGTGGACTGCGCGCAGGATCCGGCCCGGCAGACGCCGGAAATCGACGAGTTCAACAACACGCTCAAGGCGGACCAGACGCTGCAGGTGAGCGGTCCGATCGCCATCGTGACGAAGCGGCTGCCGGACGCGGCGGTCGGCGCGTTCTACGCATACCGTCTGCAGTGCACGGGCGGCGACGGACTGTACCTGTGGCAGCTCGCGCCCGGCTCGACGCTGCCCGGGGGCCTGACGCTGTCGCCGTTCGGCGACGTCGAGGGCATTCCGTCGCAGGTCGACGCGAAGACGTTCACCGTGCAGGTGACGAGCAACACCACCGACGTCGTGACGCAGGTGCTTTCGGTCCGCGTGCTCGCGGTGGCGCTGCCGCTGTCGCTCTCGACGACGGAGCTTCCGGCGGCCATTTTCGGACGCGAGTACGTGCAGTACGTCGTGGCGCAGGGCGGCCAGCCTCCGTACCGCTTCGCGCTGACCGGAGCAGGAGCACTGCCGCAAGGCGTCGGGTTCGACCCGTCGGGCATGGTGGGCGGCGTGCCGGCGGCGGGAGGCGACTTCCCGCTGCGCGTGCGCGTGACGGATGCGCGCGCCTCGGCGGTCGAGGGAGACGTCGTGCTGCACGTGCTGCCCGCGGGACGCCCGGTCATCGACGCGACGCCGCTGCCGGAGGCGCTCGTGCGCGAGCCCTACACGGCGCAGCTCGCGGCCATCGGCGGCAGGACGCCGTACGTCTGGAGCGTCGAGCGCACGCGGCGCATGGGCACGGCCGACGAGCCGGGCGAAGAGCTTTCGGGCCTCCCGCCCGGGCTGGAGAAGACCGAAGACGGGCGCATCGTGGGGCACCCGTCGTACGAAGGGCTCTTCGTGCTGCAGGTGTCCGTGAAGGACGCGGCGGGCGCGCAGGATCGCGACAACGTGATTCTGAACGTGCGAGCGGATCGCGGCATCGCGATTCTCACGAGCGTGCTCCCGTCCGCGACGGTGGGCAGGGAGTACGACGAGGCGCTCGTGCTGACGGGCGGAACGGGCCAGGCGACGTGGTCGGTGATCGGCACGCAGCCGCCGGACGGGCTGACGCTGGGCCTGGAGGACGGGCACCTGACGGGAACGCCCGCGACGCCGGGGCGCGCGACGTTCGTGGTGAAGGTGATGGACGAGGCGCGGCGCACGGACATGCGGGCGGTGACGATTCTGGTGAAAGCGCCGGTGGTGGCGACGGAAACGGGAGGTTGCAGCGCTTTCGGAGGGACGGGGACGGCGCTGCTGGCCGCTCTGCTGCTGCTCGCGCTGCGCGGCCGGCGGCGCGCGGCGTCCCCCGGCAGGCCCGGAATGGGCGGGGTCGCGGCGGCGGTGCTGGCGGCATGCAGCACACCGGCGGCGACGAAGAACCCGTGCGACGAGGTGACGTGCCAGCGCGGCGAGGAGTGCGACCCGGCGGACGGCACGTGCCGCTGCGGCGGCGAGGGCGGGCGGGCGTGCACGCTCGACGAGTGGTGCAACTGGGAGAAGCCGGCGTGCGAGCTGCTGGACCGCTGCAAGCTGGTGCAGTGCACGCGCGGCATGGCGTGCGACGGCACGGACGGAGTGTGCCGCTGCGGTGCGCAGGTGTGCGGCGAGAGCGAGCTGTGCGACGCGGCCGCGAAGCAGTGCGTGGCGGCGGACCGCTGCGCGCTCGTGACGTGCGCGGCAGGGCTCTCGTGCGACCCGTCGGACGGGCGGTGCCGGTGCGGGACGCAGGGGGCCGAGTGCGCTCCGGGGGAGCGGTGTCTCGACGGCACGTGCGTCGCGGACCCCTGCGCGTCGGTGTCGTGCACGGGCGGGACGACGTGCGACCCGCAGGACAGGGTGTGCCGCTGCGGCGGCGCGGGCGGGGCGCAGTGCCTGTACGGGCAGACGTGCGTGCCCACCGAGAGGCGCTGCGTGTTCTCGTCGCGGTGCGCGACGGTGCGCTGCTCGGGCGGGCAGAGCTGCGATCCGGCGGACGGGGCGTGCCGGTGCGGCGGAGCGGGAGGGCCCGTGTGCAGCGCGGGACAGACGTGCGATCAGGAGACGCGCCGCTGTACGGGAGGGGATCTGTGCTTCGGGCGCACGTGCCCGGCGGGGACGGAGTGCGATCCCGAGGACGGGCTGTGCCACTGCGGCGGAGCGGTGTGCGAGGCGAATCAGCTCTGCGAGGTGGCGGGGACGGTGAAGACGTGCCGCACGAGGTGCGACGCGGTGGCGCAGACGCCGTGCGCGGCGGCGGAAACGTGCGTCTACAACACGACGGTGCGCGCGGCGTGGTGCGTGACGGCGGGGACGAAGAACGAGGCGGCCTCGTGCGCGGGCTCGGGCGAGTGCGCGCGCGGGATGCACTGCGTGGCGGGGTTCGGCGGCGGCGCGGGTGCGTGCCGGTTCTACTGCGCGCGGCCGGGCGGGAGCTGCAGCGCCTCCGGGAGGACCTGCCGCGCGTTCAGCGGCGCGCCCGCGGAGCTGGGGGCGTGCGTGCCGTAGGCGGGGGCGAGTCGGCGCGGGTGGCTCACTCCGAGCGCAGTCGAGGAACTGTCCGGATTGCGCCTCGTCCGGCCGGCTCCGTGCGGCAAGAAAGCAACGTGCTCGCGGGCCATGGGGGAAGGCAGCGCTGTGCGGCCGAGGTGAAGCCGAATGGGCGCAGTGATTGAGATCCTGCCGGATGGTCCGCTGAAAGTGAAGGGGGACTTCAAACTCGTGCGGGCGGACGGCGACGCGGTGGAGGCCGGCAAGACCGTCTTTCTCTGCGGTTGCGGCCGGAGCGGCCGGAAGCCGTTCTGCACAGGCAAGCACAGGTGCAAGGACGCAAAGACCGAGTAGGCCCATCTGGAGCGCTGCCGACGCTGCACGGCGTGCAGCGTCAGTAGCGCTGCTGCCCATCGACGATCTGCGGGCGGCCCGCCATGCCGCCCCGCCCGCGCGTCCGTATCTCTGCAGGCGATCCGGGTCGTCTGCGACGACTCCGCCCCGGGACACGCTCCGCTCCCGCCGCGCGCCGCGTGTGCTACGTGTCGTGCGGCCGACGCGCCCGTTTGCGCGTGCGGAGCCCCGCCGTGACCCGCCTGCACCTGGAGCAGATTCCCCGCCTGCGCTCGCTGCTGCGGCGGCATTTCCTCGCGGGCCTGCTGGTGGTGGTGCCCATGGGCGCCGCCGCGTGGGTGGTCGTGGCGGCGCTGCGCACGCTGTGGGGGCTGCGCGACCTGGTGCCCGAGGCGTGGCGTCCCGACCACTGGCTGCCCGTGCCGCTGCTCGCCCGGCTCGTGGACGTCGCCGCGGTCGCGGCCGCGCTCGTCGCGATGGCCCTGGGCGTCTCGTTCGTCGGGTGGGTGTCGCACCGGCTGCTGGGCCAGAAGATGCTCGACTTCGTGGCCGATCACGTCATCGAGCGCATCCCGGTGGTGCGCAGCGTGTACGCCGCGCTGGACCAGCTCATGCGCGCCATGGCCCGCGAGGGCGGGGCGCAGTTCAGCCGCGTCGTGTATCTCGAATATCCCCGCCGGGGCGTGTGGACGCTCGCCTTCGTGACGGGGCCCGTGCGCGGCGCGGTGCTGCCGCCGGATCACCTCAACGTGTTCGTCCCGACGACCCCCAACCCCACGAGCGGCTTCCACCTGCTCGTGCCCGAGGCGGAGGTGCGCGAGAGCGGTCTCACCGTCGAGGAGGCGTTCCGCACGCTGCTGTCGCTCGGCATCGCGCAGCCGGGACGGTGAGGCGCCCCGCGGCCGGGCCCCGGGCGCCGCCCGGCCCGCCCGGGCCCACGCGCCGCCTGCGCCGCGGCGGATTCGCCCAGCCGCCAGCCGCGCTCGCGCAGCAGCGCCGCGTAGGCCGTCTCCGCGGGAAGGCAGCAGTCCTGCACGTGGGCGACGGCCGGCTCCGTCGCGGCGGCCGCTTCGCGGAGCACGCGCGCGGCCGCGCGGGCCGGAATGCCGGAGGACTCCGCCAGTCCATCCACTTGCGCCGGGTCGGGTCCCGGCGGTTTCCCGCCACAGGCAGCGCCATCGTGTCGTCGGGGATCACCGGTCGCGTGGACGGCAGGTCGCAGGCGGGCGACAGGCGCCAGCGCCCGTCGGCGCCGCGCAGCAGCGACTGGTTCTTCAGGTGCAGATCGCCGTTTCCGGTCCACCATGCGACCACGAACATCCGCAGCAGGCGCAGCGCCTCGACGCCGGGCTCCGACGCCCAGCGGCGCTCGAGCCGGCCGCAGCGCTCGGCGGAGCTTTCGCAGCGCCGACACGGCGACCGCTCCGCGAGCCGGCAGAAGTCCTCGACGAGCCGCCTGCCCGACGCCGAGCGGTCGAACCGCCGCGCGAGAAAGCCGGAGAGCTTGCGGAACCACCGTGCCGGGCCTGTTCGGATTCTGCCAGCGTGCGATCGAACCTCACCGGACGAAGATCGACACCCGGTGCCCCGACCAGGCGTCGGATCCGTCGGAGCGCATGTCGAGATCGCCGACACCGTACCCGTCGCCGTCGTTGGTCGCGCCGCCGATGCCGTTGTCGTACGAAATGTAGTTCGTCGTGAAGCGCGTCTTGTACCCGGCCCCGCCGTCGTAGGAGGTGATGTTGACCCCGATCGTCGCGGCGCTGGCGGAGCCTCCCGGCAGGTAGTACGCGTTGTTCGTCGCCCGGAAGACGTGGTTGCAGCCGGTGTTGAAGTAGGCCGGCGAGGTGACGTTCGTCGACACGTTGTCGTTCGCGGTGGCCTTGTCCGTCAGGAACTGCTTGAGCGTCTTGCCTCCCATGATCGAGGCGGTCTGCAGCAGCCGGTTGTCGCTGCCGCACGCCGCCGTGCCGTCGTAGAAGAGCAGCTCGTTGCCTGTCACCTGCGCGTAGGAGTTGTGCAGCACGTCGCCGGCGGCCGTCGTCGTGAGATCCGTGAGCGTCCCGAGCGTGCTGTTCGACGTCCACGCCGACCACATCAGATTGTTGCTGCCGTTGGCGCCGTCCACCTTGGCCACGAGCGTCCAGCCGCCCGAGCCCGCGGTCATCTCGCAGTAAGCCTGGAACGCGCCGGGGGCCCCCGCCGGCTGCAGCCAGTACACGCCCGATGGCAGCGCGGGGTAGGCGGTGTGCAGAGAGTTGCACGTCAGGGCCGGCGCCGTCGCCGAGCTGCCGTCGTCGGTGGCGTACGGGTTGGGCGTGCCGTACTGGGCCTGCTGGAACGCCGTCCTCGCGACGATGCCGGCCAGGCTGTGGGTCTTCGAGTAGAAGTCGAGGCTCACGACGAGCGCCGATTCCGCGTCGTTCGAGCCGGAGTTGAAGATCGTGAGCGTGGCGTTGGTGTCGTCGACGTTGGTCCAGATGAGGCCGAGGCCGTTGCTGCTGTAGGTGTTCGTGAAGACGTTGCCGAAGCCCCAGATGCTGCGGACCGACCGGTTCTGGGCGTACCGCAGGGGAACGGCCCACTCGCCGATGCGCTCCTCCTGCGTGCCGAGGCTGTAGTTCGTGCCGTAGGCGCGGATGATCATCATGCCGTAGAAGTCGCGGGTGCCGAACGCGAACGAGAACTTGCCCTGCGTCAGAAGCCAGCTCTCCTTGTAGCCCTCCTTCGACACGAGGGTGATGCCGGGCGTCGACGAGGTCCCGGCGACCTTCATCGTGCCGTTCACGTCGAGCCGGTACGAGGGCGCCGTGGTCCCGATGCCGACGTTCCCGTTCGCGCGGATGCGCATCGCCTCGGCCGAGGTCGTGTAGTCGTTCGCGTCGTGCTGGAAGAACACGAGGTCGTGGCGTCCGTTCCCACCCGACGAAACGCCCTGCAGCGACGGGCCCACCGCCGTGCGGCCCGTGGGATCGCCCCAGAACGAGAGCTTCGGACTGTTCGCGTTGGTGTCGCCGTACGACGACAGGATGACGTTGCCCGATGCGCCGCCGTTGATGTCCAGGACGCCCGCCGGCGTCGTCGTGCCGATGCCGATGGTGCCGCCGTTCTTCACCACGAATCGGCTCGTTGCCTGCCCGTACACGTTCAGCGCGTTGCCCGTGCCGCCGTTCGTCCCGGCGACGTCCACCACGAGGCCCTGGTCCATGTTGCCGTTGCCGCCGCCGCCGTTCTGCTTCACGACGAGGGTCGGATAGTTCGTCGCGGCGTCCTGCGTCACGCGCGCGAGGCCCGCGGCACTGGTCACTTCGCCGCCGTACACGTCCAGCTTCGCCGCGGGGCCCGTCGTCCCGATGCCGAGCTTCCCGGTGTAGTCCAGCGTCATCTTCGGGGCGCCCGCGACCTGGAAGGACGTGGGCGCGCTGTAGTACGCGTCGTTGTTCAGCACGAGCCCGTTGTACCCGTACAGCACGGGACTCGTCCCGTTGAAGCTCAGCCTCGCGTTGGCCGAGGCGATGTTCACGCCGGCGGCGGGCAGCGTCAGCTCACGGTTGATGCTCACGTACGAGTTCGACACGGACTCCAGCATCACCGTGTTGTTCGTGATGAGCTGCAGGTTGTTGTCCGTGCCCTTGACCGCCACGCCGTTCGTGAAGGACAGGCTCTGCCCCAGGTCGAGCGTGAGCGCGCCGCCGGACACGTGGAGTGTGGACGCCGGGCTGGTCGTCCCGAGGCCCAGCCTCTTGTTCGTGCCATCCCATGCGAGCGCGCCGCCGTCCTGCGCCAGTGTGCCGTCGGACGCGCCGAACACGATTCCGCCGGAGGAGAAGGCCGTCATCCCCGTGCCGCCGCGCGAGGTCGGCAGCGTGCCGCTCGCGAGGATGTCGGTGCTAGCCGAGACGCCGGGCTGCAGCGCGCCGCTGGCGTCGATGCGAAGCACGCCGCCCGTCAGCAGGCCTCCGCCGGCGTTCACGGTGCCCGCTCCCGACACGTCCAGCGTGCTCGACGGCGACGAGGTCCCGACCCCCAGCCGCCCGCCGGCCGCATCCCACGACAGCCGTGCCTTGTCCTCCGCGAGTGCCCCGCCGGCGCCCGCGAACACGACGCCTCCCGGAGTGAAACCGGCTGCACCCGTGCCGCCGCTCGACGTGGGCAGCGGCGTGTCGAAGGTCGGCGGCGTCGTGAACCTCTTCGCACCGTCGACGGTCTGGCTGCCTTCGAGCGACAGGAACCCGTCCGGCAGCCCCGTCACGTCCGACGCCGCCAGCGCCGTCGGCGCCCACTG
>Ga0172369_10006937_pt1 | contig 13316 bp, 6 predicted proteins | sample LakKiv25m_FD_114539 | JGI IMG/M metagenome (GOLD analysis project Ga0172369, IMG submission 114539) | Freshwater microbial communities from Kabuno Bay, South-Kivu, Congo - kab_022012_11.25m | ecosystem: Environmental > Aquatic > Freshwater > Lake | place: Democratic Republic of the Congo... | reverse complement strand
GCGGCCTCGCCGAGGCCATGGAGCTGGCCGTGCACTGCGCGCGCCGGGCGGGCCTGACGGATGCGCGCATCACCAGCGACGTGAAGCACGTGGAAATCGGCCTCACCGACAAGTCGGACTCGATGGCCTGGGTCATGCGGGAACTGGCCGCTCCGGCGGGCGTCGGCCCGGCCGGCGTGCTGGTGCTCGGCGACGAGTTCGGGAGCATCGGCGGGGTGGAGGGAAGCGACCAGCGCATGCTCGCGGAGTGCGCCAGGGGCGCGGTGTTCGCGTCGGTGGGTCCCGAGCCCGGCGGCGTGCCGCCCGGCGTCGTCCACGCGGGCGGAGGGCCGGCCCGCTTCCGCACGATCGTGCGCTCCGTGGCGGCGCTGCGCGAGCGAGTCCGGCGCACCGGGCCCGAGCCGCTGCGCGTCGGCCTGCCGCTGGAGCCCTGCGACGACCCGGACTGGCTGGTGGCGCGCGACGGCCTCGCCCCGGCCCGCGAGCGCGAACTGGAATCGCTGCTCTCGGTGGGCAACGGATACATGGGAAGCCGCGGATCGATCGCCGTCGGGACGCCGCCATGGTCCGCGCCGGCGACCTTCGTGGCGGGCGTCTTCGGCGTCGCGGACGTGCCCGGCGCCGTGCCCGAGCTTGCGGTGGCCCCCGACTGGAAGCGGCTGCGCCTCTTCGCCGACGACGCGGAACTGCGCCCCGACCGCGGCACCGTGCTGGAATACCGGCGCGTGCTGGACATGCGCCAGGGCGCCGTCTGGTGCACCTGGCGCCACCGCGATCCGTCCGGACGCACGACGCTCGTGCGGACGCTGGAGCTGGCCTCGCTCGCCGATCGCCACCTCTTGACGCAGTGCGTCGAAGTCACGCCGGAAAACTGGACCGGCCGCCTGCGTCTGGAAGCGCGGCTCGACCCCGCGTCACCGATCGTGGCCGGCGTCCCCTCGGATCGCGCGACGCTGGCGGCCGGCGACGCGTACACGCACGACGGCCTTTCGGTGCTGCCTTTGCGGGCCCCGGGACGGGACACGGTCGTCGCGATGGCGATGTCGTGCCGGGCTCACGGCGCAGGCCGGCTCGCCGCGCACGAAACGGATCGCGCCGCGGGAAAGCTGCGCGAAACCGTCGACTTGGAGGTCCGACCGGGTGCGACGTACCGGCTCGACCGCACGGTCTGCGCGTACACGTCGCGGGACAGCGCGGATCCGGTCGCGAGCGCCGCGGCGCATCTGCGGGACGCGGTGACGGGCGGCGCCGATCGGCTCGCACGGGCGCACGCGGCCGCGTGGCGGGAGCGCTGGCAGACGGCCGACGTGCGGCCGGATGGCGACCCGGAGGCTCTGCGCGCGCTGCGCTTCGCCGCCTATCACCTCGTCTGCGCCGCCAACCCGCTGGACGAGCACGTGTCCGTCGGCGCGCGCACGCTCACGGGCGACGCGTACAAGGGGCATGTCTTCTGGGACACGGACGTCTTCATGGTGCCCTTCTTCGCGTGTACCGACCCGGCGGCGGCGCGCGCGCTGCTCATGTACCGCTGGCACACGCTGCCCGCGGCGCGCGACAAGGCGCAGTCGCTGGGCTGCCGGGGCGCGCTGTACGCGTGGGAGAGCGCCGACTCGGGCGAGGAGACGACGCCGCGCACGATGCTTTCGCCCGACGGCGAGCTGGTGCCCGTGCTCTCGGGCGTGCAGGAGCACCACATTTCGGCCGACGTCGCGTACGCCGTCTGGCAGTACTGGCTGGCGACCGGCGACGACGCGTTCCTGGAGGAGGCCGGCGCCGAAATCCTCATGGAAACCGCGAGGTTCTGGGCGACCCGCGGCTCGTTCGGCGCCGACGGGCGTTATCACATCGCCGAGGTGATAGGGCCCGACGAGTACCACGAGGGCGTGGACGACGACGCGTACACCAACGCGATGGCGCAGTGGAACCTTCGCCGCGCCGCGGAGACGGCGAGGCGTCTGGCGCGGGAGAGGCCCGGCGTCTGGCAGGGGTTGCGGCGCAGCCTGGACCTCGCCGAAGAGGAAATCCGTTTCTGGGAGGGCATCGCCGCCGCGATGTACACGGGTCTGGACCCGGACACCGGCCTGCACGAGCAGTTCCGCGGCTTCCACAAGCTGCGCGAACACGACCTGGGACCCATGCGCGCGGCCGGCCGGCGCGCCGCCGCGCTGGACGCGCTCCTGGGACGCGAGGCGGTGCATCGCTCGAAGATCGTCAAGCAGGCGGACGTCGTGATGCTCCTGGACCTGCTGTGGGACGAGTTCCCGCCGCGCGTGCGCGAGGCCGGATTCCGCCACTACGAGCCGCGCACGTGCCACGGCAGTTCGCTGAGCCCCGCCACGCACGCGCTCGTCGCCGCGCGGCTCGGCGACATGCCAACCGCGACGCAGTACTTCCTGCAGGCGGCCCGCATCGACCTTCGCAACGGCATGGGCAACGCCTCCGGCGGCGTCCACGCCGCGGCGCTCGGAGGGCTGTGGCGGGCCGCGGTGCTCGGGTTCGCGGGCGTGCAGCCGCAGGCAGAGGGCCTCGCCGTGACGCCGCACCTGCCCGACGGCTGGCGTGCGCTCGTCGTGCCGCTCGTCTGGCGCGACTCGCGGCTGCGGCTGGAAATCGACCGCGAACGCCTCAGGGTCCGGGTGGAAAGCGGTCCGCCCGTGCGCATTCTGACCGTGGGACCGCCGCGGGACGTCGCGCCCGGATGCGACCACGTGCTGGCGCTCGCCGGACCGGACGCCGGACGCTGGGTGTACGGGCCCCACGGGCACGCAGGCACGCTGCACAGGCCGCTGGCGGCGTCCGCAACCGCGGCGGGCGTCTCGGGAGGGGAGCCGTGAATCCGCAGCTCGGCGGGGGACGGGACCCTGCGACGCTGTCGCAGGAAACCCCGACGCTCCTCGTGCCTCTGGACGGGTCGCGGGCGTCCCTGGCCGCGCTGCCGGTGGCGCGCACGCTGGCGCGCCTGCGGGGTGCGACGCTGCGGGTCGTCCACGCGGCGCAGCGGCTGGTGCCCCCGCGCGAGCTGGCCGCCCGGCTGCACGTCGGGGAGGAGGCGCGCGGCGCGATTCTGGACGAGATCGCAGGCGATCCGGCGGCGGGCATCCTCCGGCTCGCGGCGCAGGCGGCCTCGCCTTGGCTCGTGGTGGCAGCGCGGACCGGGGAACCGCGGCGAGGGCACGCGATCGGCTCCACCGCCGCGCACCTGCTGGCGCGTGCGACCTGTCCCGTCGTGATGGTTCGGCCCGAGCGCGGCGCGGCGCCGTGGGATCCGCGCACGATTCTGATGCCCCACGACGGGACGCCGGAAACGGCCGCCGCCCTGGGCCGCGCGATCGATCTGTCTCGGCGTGCGGGCTCGGCGCTGCTCGTGCTGCACGTCGTCTCGCTGGCCGGCGGCGAGTCGGAGAGCGCTGCGCTGCCCGAGTATCTGGACCAGCCGCAGCACGAGTGGCCCGAGTGGTCCCGCGCGCTGCTGGGACGCATGGCGCCGCCCGGGGGCCTGCCTGCGCCCCTGCGCCCGCGCGTGTTCCTGGCGCGCGGCGACCCCGGAGCCGCCATCGTGCGCTTCGCGGAGGAGCATCGGGCGGATCTCGTGGTGGTGGCCTGGCACGGATCGTTCCGCGGGCGCCACGCCGCGGTGGTGCGCGAGGTGGTCCTCGACGCTCCGTGCCCCGTGCTTTTCCTGCAGGCGGAGGCGGGAGGCCGCAGGGCCGAGGCGCCGGCCGCGCCCGAGGGCCTGCCCGGCCGCGCCACCGGACCGCCCCACCAAGGATGAAGGATGAAGAACGAAGGACGACAGTTGTTGCCCGAGTCGCGAGGTTCGGATCGGATCGTCGGGCGGTCGAGCGAGAGGCCCCGTGTCTCCCAGCCGCCCCGATGGTGGTTCCAGGCCCTCGTCGTTCCTTGGCGGACTTGGCGCTCTTTGCGCCTTGGCGGTTAGTTCTTGCGCCGTGTGCCAGGCTTCCGTTCGGTGTATGACGCGCCGCCGCGGTTCGTCCGCACGGGGCGCGGGCCCCTGCCGCCGCCGGGCCTGCACGCGCGCAAGGGGCGACCCGGCCGGGTGCCGGAGGTCCGTCGTGCGCAGCGCATGTGCGCCCGGCGGCCGACGGTGCTTTCCGGCGAGTGCCGGTCGGACGACAATCCACCGGTGCCCCGGCCCCGGCGGCCGGCGGCGCGAGGCCGGAACTCGGCGCGTCCCCGGCAGAAGTCCGGGAGCGCCCGGAGACACCGATGCACCGGGAGCCGCCCCGCCCGCGCAAACGACGTGCCGGCGGACCCTCCCGCCCGGAGACGATGGCGCAGGCCCGATGCTGACCAACCTCGTCGCCTTCATGCTGGCCTTCGCCGCCTCGGCGCTGCTCACGCCGCTGGTGCGCCTCGTGGCGCCGCTCGTGGGCGGGCTGGACCGCGCGGCCTCCTCGCGCAAGGTCCACACGACGCCCGTGCCGCGGCTGGGCGGGGTCGCCATCGCCGTCGCCTTCTACGTGCCGCTGGCCGGCCTGTTCGTGTACGTGAACGACATTTCGCGCCTGCTCCTGCGCGACAACGCGCGCGTGACCGGCCTGCTGGCCGGGGGCGTCGCCATCGCGCTGCTGGGCCTGTACGACGACCTGCACGGCGCCAACGCCCGCGTGAAGTTCACCGTGCAGATCCTCGTCGCGGTGCTCATGTACATGCTGGGCTACCGCATCGAGGGCGTGAGCGTTCCGTGGGCCGACACGCTGTGGCTGGGCCCGCTGTCGGGACCGCTGACCGTGCTGTGGATCGTCGGCATCGTCAACGCGGTCAACCTCATCGACGGTCTGGACGGGCTCGCCGGCGGCGTCGCGTTCATCGTGGTGGGGCTCAACTTCGCGGTCGCCTTCAACCGGCCCGATGTCCTCATGTGCCTGTTCATGGCGGCGCTGGGCGGCGCGGTGGCGGGCTTCCTGCTCTACAACTTCAACCCGGCCAGCATCTTCATGGGAGACACCGGGAGCATGTTCCTGGGGTTCGTGCTCGCGGTCACGACCATCCAGTCGGCGTCCAAGGGCGCCGCCGTGGTCTCCATGCTGGTGCCCATCGTGGCGCTGGGGCTTCCCATCGCCGACACGCTGCTCGCCATGCTGCGCCGCGCGCTGCGGGGAAGGCCCATTTTCGCGGCGGATCGCGAGCACATCCACCACAAGCTGCTGGCCATGGGCTTCACGCACCGGGGGGCGGTGCTCGCCCTGTACGGCGTGTGCCTCATGCTCGCGGCGGCCGCCTTCGCGCTCACCTACGCCAGCAGCCACCAGATCGCGCTGCTGCTGGGAGGGCTGGGGCTGCTGGCGGCCGGCGGCATGAGACTGGTGGGGTTCCGGGTGGACCGGGAATGGCTGCGCGAGAACGCCGCCGCGCGCACGCGCAACCAGGACCTGCGGGCGCTCGTGCGCGACGTGGGGCGCAGGCTGCAGGGGGCCGAGCAGATGGACGCGCTGTGGGAATCGGTCAAGACCGTGGGGGCGGCGCTCGGGGCGCGCGAGCTGTCGCTTTCTCTCGTCGTGAAGGAAGGGGGCGGGGAGCAGGTGCACAGCGTGCTCATCTGGCGGCCGGACGGCTCCGCCGCGGGGCCGCGGCCCGGCGCGGCGGGCTGCGCCGTGACGCTGGACCTGCAGCACCCCGGCACGGCCCTGGAAACGGGTGCCCCGAGGCCGCTCGGCCAGCTCCGGGTCGCGTGGACGAGCGAGCGGCGGGTCGTCGAGCGCGACGAGGAAATCGCGCTGGAGATGCTGGCGGACCATGTGGAAACCGCGCTGGATCGCATCCGGCGGGCGGCCGAGGCCGACAGGGCCCCGGGAGGCCGCTGAGAGCCGGCCTTCGACTTTCGGCTCTCGGAAGGCCGTTGGCGCCTGCGTCCGGTGCTCCTGCGAAAGCCGGACGCCGAAAGCCGGTTCTTCCGGGGCATTTCGCCCCGGAAGCCGATCGTTCCGAAAGCCGGAAGTCGAAAGCCGAAAGCCGAAAACCGGCTCTCGACACCGGGGCGCATGGACGTGGTATTCGGGAATGGCCGACGGGGACCGCAGAGGCGGCGCCGTCGATCGCACAAGCACGGACGGCGGCGACGCCGGACGACGAAGGGTTGCGCAATGGGCGGGCTGGAACTCTGGCGGGCAGTGCCTCAGGGTGCCCGGGAGGTGATTCCCGGCGGAAAGTGCCCTTTGTGCGCCAGCAACCGCGTCCACCGCAGCCGCACGCGCGGCGGGCTGGAGTGGCTCGTCCGGGCGGCGACCCCGCTGCGGCCCTTCGCGTGCTCGGTGTGCCGGTGGCGCGGCTTCCGCGTTCCGGTCCAGGCGCAGGGCCGCGCGGTGGAGCTCCCGCCGCTTCCGCCGCGCGTGCCGCGCCGCCGCCACCGCTCGGTGGCGGACACCGCCCGCGGCTCCATGACAGCCACGGCCTTCGCGCGCGCGAACGAGCGCCGCCGGCGCATGCAGCTCGTGGTGGCGGCCCTGCTGGCCGCAGCCTCGGGCGGCCTGCTCATCTACTGCCAGGGCGGCGCGCTCTGAGCGACGGTTCCGCAGGCCGGTCGCCGGCCGTTGACGCAGCGCATCAGGGGATCTAAGACCCTCGGCACCGTCCGCAGCGGCTGGACGGCGGGAGCGTCGGCATGGCGCAGGCATCGGACACGGGACGCCGGGTGGCGATTGTCGCGGGGCTGCGCACGCCCTTCGCGCGCAGCGGCACGCACTTCCGGGACATGACCGCGCTGGAGCTGGGCAAGGCGGTCGTCACGGAGCTGGTCGAGCGCGCGGAGATCGATCCGGGCGAGGTCGAGCTGTGCGTGTACGGGCAGGTGGTGCCGTCGGTGCGGGCGCCCAACATCGCCCGCGAGATCGTGCTGGGCACCTCGCTGCCCAAGCAGGTCGATGCCTACAGCGTTTCGCGCGCGTGCGCCACGAGCATCCAGGCGATGACCGACGCCGCCGACCGCATCGCGCTGGGCCGCGCGGAGGTCGCGATCGCCGGCGGCGCCGACAGCACGTCGGACGTGCCGGTCACCATCAGCCGGCCGCTGACGAAGGCGCTCATGGCGGCGCAGAAGGAGAAGACGCTGACCGGGCGGCTGGGCGCGCTGCGGGGCCTGAAGCCGCGCGACCTCGTGCCCGTGCCGCCCTCCCCCACCGAGCTGTCGACCGGCCTCACGATGGGCCAGCACGCCGAGGTCCTGGCGCGCGAGTTCGGCGTGTCGCGCGCGGATCAGGACGCCTTCGCTCACCGCTCGCACGAGCGCGCCGCCGCGGCGTGGAAGTCGGGCGTGTTCGAACCCGAGGTGATGCACCTGCCCGTGCCGCCGCGCTTCGAACGCACCGTCGTCGACGACAACAACGTGCGCCGCGACGGAACGCCGGACGCCTACTCGAAGCTGCCGCCGGCGTTCGACCGCAGGTACGGCACGGTGACGGCCGGAAGCTCCTCGCCGCTCACGGACGGGGCGGGCGCGCTGCTGCTCATGAGCGAAGAGCGCGCAAAGGCACAGGGGCGCGAGCCGCTCGGGTACCTGAAGTCGTACGCGTACGCGGCGATGGATCCGAATTGGCAGCTTCTCATGGGCCCGGCGCTGAGCATCCCGAAGGCGCTGGACGCCGCGGGCCTGACGCTGGCGCAGATGGACGTCGTCGAGATGCACGAGGCGTTCGCCGCGCAGGTGCTGGCGAACGTGCGCGCGCTGGAGAGCGACCCGTTCGCGCGCGAGCGGCTGGGGCGCGCCTCGCGCGTGGGCGAGCTCGACTGGGAGCGCTTCAACGTGCACGGCGGGTCCATCGCGCTGGGCCATCCGTTCGCGGCCACGGGCGCGCGGCTGGTCGTGACCGCGCTGCGCGAGCTGGCGCGCCGCGGCGGCTCCCATGCGCTCGTGGCGCTGTGCGCGGCCGGCGGTCTCGGCGCTGCGGTCGTACTGGAACGGGCGTGAGAACCGGCTTTCGGCTTTCGACTTTCGGCTTTCGGAAGAGCCTCGGCCGTGCTCGAACGGCCCGGGCCGGCGAGGATCGGAGGACTCCGTGATGAACGCGCCTGCACAGGAACCGTCGAGGGATTCCGAAAGCCGAACGCCGAACGCCGAAAGCCGGCTCACGGGCGCCGCGCTGCGCCTGTTCGTGGAGCCGGACGGCATCGCGCTGCTGCTGCTGGACGTGCCGGGCGAGCCCGTCAACACGCTCTACCCCGAGCTGGGCCGCGAGATGGAGCAGCGCATGGCCGAAATCGAGGCCGATCCGCGCGTGCGAGCCGTCGTCTTCGCCTCCGGCAAGAAGGACTCGTTCTTCGCCGGCGCGAAAATCGACATGCTCTCCGGCATCCGCACGGCCGAAGAGGCTGCGCAGCTCTCGCGCGGCGCGCACCGTTCCATGGCGAAGCTGGAGGGGTCGATGCGGCCCGTGGTCGCGGCGATCCACGGCGCATGCCTGGGCGGCGGCCTGGAGACCGTGCTCGCATGCCACTACCGCATCGCGAGCGACGATCGGAAGACCGTGCTCGGCGCGCCCGAGACGATGCTCGGCCTCATCCCGGGCGCCGGCGGCACGCAGCGCATTCCGCGCCTCGTCGGCATCGCGGCCGCGCTCGACCTCGTCCTGACCGGGCGGCAGTTGAAGGCGGACAAGGCGCTGAAGCTCGGCCTCGTCGACGAAGTCGTGCCGAACACGATCCTCCTGGACGTGGCGCGCCGGCGCGCCCGCGAGCTGGCCGACGGGACGATTCCGCGCGTGCGGCCGCGCCCGAAGAAGAAGCTCCAGGGCCGCCTCACGGACGCTGCACTGGAGGAGAATCCCGTCGGCCGCCGGATTCTCTTCCGCCAGGCGCGCGCGCGGCTGCTGCGCAAGAGCGGCGGGCACTACCCGGCGCCCGAGCGCGCCATCGACGTCATCCGCGAAGGGGCCGAGCACGGGTTCGAGGCGGGGCTCGCCGCCGAGGCGCGCGCGTTCGGCGAGCTGGTCGTCAGCGACGTCTCGAAGCGCCTCGTCGGCATCTTCTTCGCGCACACGGCGCTCAAGAAGGACCCGGGCACGGACGACGCCGCGGCGAAGGCGCTGCCCGTGCGCAAGCTGGGCATCATCGGCGGCGGCCTGATGGGCTCGGGCATCGCCTACGTGGGCTCGGCGGTCGCGGGCTGCACGGTGCGCATGCGCGAGAAGGACGACGAGGCGCTCGGGCGCGCGCTGGCGGCGGCGGCGGGACTCGTCGACGAGCGGCTGAAGAAGCGCCGGATCAGCCGTTTGGAGCGCGACCGGCAGGTGGCGCGCATCTCCGGCGGCACGGGCTGGGACGGTTTCGGACGCGCGGATCTCGTCGTCGAAGCGGTCTTCGAGGACCTCGCTCTGAAACGCCGCATCCTCGCCGAGTGCGAGGCGCGCATGAGCGAGCACGCCGTGTTCGCGTCGAACACGTCGAGCCTTCCCATCGCGCGCATCGCCGAGGGCGCGAAGCGGCCCGAGCGCGTGCTCGGAATGCACTACTTCTCGCCGGTCAACAAGATGCCGCTGCTGGAAGTCATCGTGCACCCGGGCACGGCGCCCGAGGCGACGGCGACCGCGGTGGCGGCGGGCAAGGCGCAGGGCAAGACGGTCATCGTGGTGCGCGACGGACCGGGGTTCTACACGACGCGCATCCTGGCGCCGTACCTGAACGAGGCCGTGTGGCTGCTGGCGGAAGGCGCGGCCGTCGACGACGTGGACGCGGCGCTCGTGAAGTTCGGCTTCCCGGTGGGGCCCTACGCGCTGCTGGACGAGGTGGGCATAGACGTCGGGGCGAAGGTCGGCCACGTGCTCTACGAGGCGTTCGGCGAGCGGCTCAAGGCGCCGGACGGCCAGGACCGCGCGGTGCAGGAAGGACGCCTGGGCCGCAAGGCGAAGAAGGGCTTCTACCTGTACGACGCGCAAGGGCGCAGCCGGAAGGATGGAGGCAGGAAGCCGGTCGATCCGACGGTCTACGACTCCATGCCGGGCGGGCGGGCGCGCCGCCGGATGCCGGCCGACGAGGTGGCGCAGCGGCTCGCGCTCCAGATGGTGAACGAGGCGGCGCTGTGTCTGCAGGAGGGGATTCTGCGCAGCGCGCGCGACGGGGACATCGGGGCGATCTTCGGCCTGGGGTTCCCGCCGTTTCTGGGCGGGCCGTTCCGCTACGCGGACTCGGTGGGCGCGGCGGAGCTCGTGCGGCGGCTGGAGGGGTTCGAGAAGAAGCACGGCGTGCGGTTCCGTGCCGCGCCGCTGCTCGTGGAGCAGGCGCGCACGGGGGCGAAGTTCCACGCGGCATAGGCGCCGGACGATCGCCACCTACCGGAGTGCGGCCGTCCCGGCGGCACAATCGGTGGGCAGCCGTCCCGGCTGGCCCGGGTCGATTCGAACACCCGCGCCGGCAATCCCGCGGCCGGGACGGCCGCGGTCCGATAGTGCCGCCGGGACGGCCGCACTCCGGTCGGGATGACGACCGCGCACCGAAGGGCAGACCCGCGACGGGGGTGGTCGCCTTGACTCACCGCGTCCGCTCGGCTTTGCTCCCGTTCGTGCCTGTCCCCCGTCTCGTCGCTGCGCTCGTCGCCGTGCTCTTCTGCTCCGGTGCATCCGCCGCTCCCGGCCGCCGCACCGTCGCGGTGCTCGCTCCAGCCGGCGGCGGGCTCGACGCCGACACCGCGAGGCTCGTCGAGGAGCTGGTGGTCGGCTCGCTGGACGCGACCGGGCGGTTCAGGGTCACCAGCCGCAGCGACATGGCGTCCGTGCTCGGATTCGAAAAGCAGAAGCAGACCCTGGGCTGTGACGAAAGCGCCTCGTGCATCGCCGAGATCGCCGGCGCGCTGGGCGTCGAGCTTCTCGCGGCGCCCCGGGCCGGCAAGCTCGAGAACCTCACCGTCCTCACGCTCTCGATCATCGACGCGCGCAGCGCCAGCGCCGTGGCCCGGGCGCGGCGCACGATGGGCTCGCTCACCGAACTGCCGGGAGCCATCGACGCGATGGTGGCCGAAATGCTGCCGGCGGTGACGGGCGGCGCGACGGCCCCCTCCCCAACCCTCCCCCAAAAGAACCTGGGGGAGGGGGATCGCGCCGGAGGCGCTTCCAGCGCACGCTCCCTCCCCCGGGCACTATCGGGGGAGGGTTGGGGAGGGGGCCGCCGCTTTGGCGCGAAGACCTGGATCGCCGCAGGAGTCGCCCTCGCCGCCGCGGGTGCCGCCACCTACTTCGCCCTCTCTGCCCGTTCCGAGGCCACAGCTCGGGACACGACCCTGCGCGCGGCGCAGTACGACCGCGCCCAAGCCGCCGCCGACGCCGCCGTCGTTCGCACCAACATCGCCTGGGGCGTCGCCGGCGCCACCGGAGTCGCCGCCGGGCTCCTCTTCGCATTCCAGTTCTGACGCGGTCACCGCGTCGGGGGTTCGTCATGCACCGCTTCCCGCTCGTCGTCGCTGCATTCGCGCTTCCTGCACCCTGGGCACCGGCTCCCGCCCGCCGTCTCCGGGCGGCGAGGGCGTCTCGGTCGATCCCGCCACGGGGAAGATCGCGCTCGACACCGCCTCGGTCCCGGTGCTGTCCGGCACCTGCGCCGACGGCCAGGTCGTTGCCCGCGTCGGCACCGAGTGGAAGTGCGTCGAACCGGCCTCCGGTCCCCGCGGCGACACCGGCGCGACGGGACCGCAAGGCATCGGCGGCGAGAAGGGGGATACGGGCGAGGTCGGACCGACCGGACCGCAGGGAATCCCGGGTGCGAAGGGCGACACCGGCAAGATGGGACCGAGGGGCGACACCGGGCCTCAGGGACTCGCCGGCGCCTCGGTGGACGGCGAGTCGGTGGACATGGGCGATTCGCGCTGCCCGCAGGGGGGCGCGAAGTTCTTCGTAGGGTCGCAGACCCTGTACGCCTGCAACGGCGAGCCGGGATCGACCGGCCCCGACGGACTCCCGGGCGCGGCGGGGGCGACCGGCCCGCAAGGCGCGAAAGGCGACACCGGGCCGCAGGGACCGCGCGGATTCACCGGCGACACCGGCCCGCAGGGAGTCGAGGGACCGCGGGGCGAGACCGGGCCGCAGGGCCCCAAGGGCGACACGGGCGGCATCGACGGGACGCAGGCGGTCGGCGGAGATCTGTCAGGCACGCTCGCGAGCCCGCTCGTCGCCGGCCTGCAGGGCGTGCCGGTTTCCGGGACAGTGCCGACCTCCTCGCAGGTGCTGCGCTTCGACGGCACCCGATGGTCGCCCGCGTCGCTCGGGACGCTCGCGGCCGCGAGCACGGTCACCGACTCGATGCTCGCCCCCGGAGCCGCGGCCTCGAACCTCGGCGGCTACGTGGGCTCGTTCAACGGCCGCACGGGCGCGGTGACGCTGCTGGACACCGACGTGACGGGCGCGCTCGGCTACACACCGTCCGCAACGCTCTCCGGCCTGACCGACGCCGCCGTCGCGTCACCGACGCAGGGCCAGATTCTGCGCTACGACGCCGGCGGATGGAGCAACTGGACGCCGGGCTTCCTCACCTCGGTGAGCAACGCGGACTGGAGCGGCACGGCGCTCTCGGTCGCGAACGGCGGCACCGGCGCGACGACCCGGGCGGTCGCTCAGGCCGCGCTCGGACTGGGCACGATGGCGCTCCAAGCCGCGTCGAGCGTGAACATCACGGGCGGCTCGGTGAGCGCGACGCTGTCCGGCAACGGCTCCCAGCTCACGAACCTCGACGCGGACAAGATCGCCTCGGGCACGCTGAACCCGGCGCGCCTGTCGCCCGTGAGTTCGGCAGGCACCTACTCGGTGGCGAGAATCACCGTAGACGGCTACGGCCGCGTGACCGCGGCGACTTCGGACCCGGACTCGCTCGCGAGCCAGCTCTCGACGCTGACGAGCACCGTGAGCACTCTCCAAGCCGACGTCAACGCGCTCAAGGCGAGGCTGTGCCCCGGTGGATGGTCCGCGGCGACCGAAGGCGCGCTCGCGTACTGCACGAAGGTGCTCACCGACGGATCGACCGACGAGATGGTGAAAGTCGCGGACTACTGGATCGACCGCTACGAGCTGTCGGTCGTCGCCGACGGCGGCACGGACGGGCTGGAGACCGGCTACGGCACGACCGCGGTCGGACGCTCGGCGCGCAACGTGACGCCCAAGGCCAGCGTCACGTGGTTCCAGTTCCAGCAGATGTGCGCCAACGCCGGCAAGCGCCTGTGCACGAACGCCGAGTGGCAGCTCGCCGTGACGGGCACGCCGGATCCCGGTGGCAGTGGCAGACCCAACGGCTGCAACGTCGACTCGGACGGCACGCCGGCCCAGACGCGAGCGCACACCGCGTGCGTCAGCCGCTTCGGCGCGTACGACATGGTCGGCAACCTG
>Ga0172369_10006934_pt1 | contig 13318 bp, 12 predicted proteins | sample LakKiv25m_FD_114539 | JGI IMG/M metagenome (GOLD analysis project Ga0172369, IMG submission 114539) | Freshwater microbial communities from Kabuno Bay, South-Kivu, Congo - kab_022012_11.25m | ecosystem: Environmental > Aquatic > Freshwater > Lake | place: Democratic Republic of the Congo... | reverse complement strand
TTCAACCTCGTCAACAGAATAAACAGCGCCATCACGCTCAGAAAGTAGATCAGGTCTCGGGTGTCGATCACGCCACGGCTCATGGAGGAGTAGTGGTCATTCAGTCCCAGCGACCGGATCAGCAGCCCTGTTTTTCCGGAGATGACGAACGTATAGATAAACTCAAACCCGATATACATGAAAAAGCTTAGGAACACCGCAAGGATAAAAGAGACGATCTGGTTATCGGAAAGGGAGGAGGCGAAGATCCCGATCGAAACGAATGTTCCTCCCAGAAGGACCAACCCGGCGTAGGATCCCCAGATGCTTCCCAGGTCGAGGTTTCCCGGCGGCAATCCCAACCGGTAAACCGAATAGACGTATACCAGCGTAGGGATCAGAGAAAAAAGGACCAGCACCACCCCGGCAAAAAATTTGGCCAGGATCACCTGCATATCGGTCACGGGCTGGGTCATCAGCAATTCGAGAGTTCCGCTTCGTTTCTCATCGGCAAACGACCGCATGGTGATGGCCGGTATCAGAAACAGGAAGACGAACGGGCCGAGTAAAAAAAGTCCGTCAATATTGGCATACCCGAAATCGAAGATATTGAACTGCAGCGGGAACACCCAGAGAAAGAGCCCGATAACGAGCAGAAACACCACGATCACGATATACCCGATCAGCGAGTCCAGAAATCCGTTAAGTTCCTTCTTGAAGAGGGTGAACATCTGACGATTGTCTTAGCTATGCAAAAGTAGGAAATTTCTGCGGATCAGTGCAAGATCATGATCCGGGATGCGGTTGGCCCTTTTTCGGTGACAACCTTCACGATATACAACCCTTCAGGAAGCCCGGGCAGGTCTATCCTCAGATTGAATTCACCCGGCGTCTGCTTCCGGTAAAGTTCCCGACCGGTCATGTCATAGAGAAGAACTGCTTCAATCCCGGCCTTTGAATTTACCTCAATCCAGACATCAGCAGGATTAGGGGAGATTTGAAGATGATTTCCGGCAGATTCTTCCGGAATACCTATAAAACAACCACCGCCACATGATATTTCAAAAGGTTCTGATTCGCAGCCATTACTGTAAACCGTTGTTATATAATAAAAAGCATAACAACCAATGGTATCCAGGTATGAAGTGCCAGGAACAGGGTCTTGATTAATTTTATAGAAAGCTGTATCATAGGGCCAAAGTTCTTGTTTGCGATATACATTATAGCCAATTACCAGTGAACTATCCGGGCCACTTTTTACCCGTTGACGAGGATTCCTCGTTGCAGTCGTTGATACATGCACTCCGAGTTGATCCAATCCGGGTGTTTCCTGCATTTGTTCGTCAACAATACCACCGGGTGTTAAAACAACCCTCTTTTTTTCACCATGATCAGTTTCAACCATGGCCAGACCGCGCACAAAAAATACGCCGCCACCGGGCCAGAAAGACGGGTTGGTCCAGGTGTAACCATCGTATATATACGCCAACATCTGCGAAGTAAACGGACCGTCCGTATCACATGCCAGGTAATATCCGTTACCTGGGAGGTTATCATATTTCACCATCACATAAACCGGCCCGGAGAAAGGGATTCCAGGCAAAGGAACTGATATCCAGTAGTTGGGTGCGTTGCCTGAGAAGATGGCTGATGATCCAAGAGAAGTTCCGTATGCATCAAAAAGTTCGACAGTAAAATTCTGAGGCGAACCGGATCCATTATCAACAAAATAGATATCTACCCGCTCCATGGTACCGCATATTCCAGGGTCGACCGGGAAGAGATTACCAATCCATGTTACATCGCCTGGATTGATCCGCAATCCGTCTTCCCAATTATCATCGTCATAAATGAACCAATATTCTTCTGCCGTCAATGGACATTCAGGAGGATTCCAGGAAAGATAAACAAAGCAATTCATTGCTGGCCAATTACATAGCCCATCAGTACTACAATCCAATTCATTTGGAGTTAAACACTCTCGGGTAATAGCAATATTATCCAGCTCCCATTGTGAAATCCTGCCGGCATAAACACCTGAGGCAATTAATTTAATCCTGAAGTATTTACCCAGCATACCATAAAGATGAAAGTTCTTGTGCTTCCACGAGAAACTGGCATCGTTGGCAAGGATAAGCAGGGTGACCTCTGTAGTATCCGATTCCAGGATGACAGTCAATTTTTCCGTTCCAGTTGTTTGTAGGGTTGAGAGGCTTATATCGAAATCGAGGTAGATCCTGTCACAGGTCAGGTCGGTAGCGTCAAACCAGGGAGAGACGAGGGCATAGATGTAGGTTGACTGAGAGGGTGTTCCTGTAAAGGCGGCGCAGGGGCCGGGATTCCCTGTGGAATCAAGGATGGTCCAGTTGCCCTGCATCCAGGGGAACCTCCAACCGTTGGCGGTAAAGCTCGCTGAATCCCAGGTCTCGGTAAAGGGGATGGGTTGGATGGTGTCATAAGGCATCCTGTCAAATTCCTGGGGCAATTTTTGAATTTCTTGATCGGGGCCAGGTGCAACCTGAGGCATACTCTGAACCTCCTGACAGAGGATCTTGATATCCTGAGGCAAGCTCTGAGCAATGGGACAGGATGACATCAGGAGGGAAAACACCAGGGCCGGGAAAGTAAATATAGGCTTCATGGCATAACATTTTACCAAAGATACATCCAAAATTGATATTTTGCAAACGTGGGTGATGATACCTGCTGCCGGGGATAGAATCAAAGAAAAATGTACTACCTTCGTCCTAACAAACTTTGATACTATTAGCTGTTGTAGTTGACTACTTTGATGACTTATCCTTATATTTCCAAGATGGAATACTACGATTTTTTTGAAAATAAAGTTGTCCTGGTAACAGGTGGTGCCGGTGCAATAGGGAGTAATCTGGTTAAACGACTGATCAGATTAAATTGCCAGAGAATCATTATTCTTGATAATTTATCTTCATCTTATATCTGGAACGTACCTGATCATCAGCGTGTTTCATTTGTGAAAGGAGATATCAGGTGTCATGAAGATCTGAAAAGAGTTTTCAGGTACAGGCCAAAAATTATATTTCATCTTGCCGCTTTTTTTGCAAACCAGAACTCCGTGGATTATCCATTAGAAAATGAAAGTGTAAACTGCAATGGGCTCCTGGAACTTCTGGAGTATTCTGTCATTAGCGGGAATATTGAACGGTTTATCTTTACGAATTCAGAAGGTGGGGCATACGGTCATGACTGTGAACTGCCTTATAAGGAAGATGAACTCTCCATTCATCTTGGTACTCCTTATTACATCTCGAAACTATCCGGAGAGGCATATTGTAATTATTACCATCAATATTATGACCTTCCGATTTGTAATGTCAGACTTTTTAATTCATTTGGGCCGGGAGAGGTGCCAGGACAGTACAGGAATGTAATTCCAAATTTTATTTATTGGGCATTGAGCAAAAAACCGTTGCCTCTTACCGGAGATGAGCGGATTGCAAGGGATTTTGTTTTTGTAGAGGACACCGTGGAGGGGATTCTCAGATCAGCTTATTACAATGATGCTATTGGTGAAGCAATAAATATTGCCACAGGGAGAGAGAATTCAATTTATAACGTTGCTGAGGTGGTTAACAAAAAAACCAAAAACAAAGCAGGGGTGCAAATCAGGGAGCAGAGAAAATGGGACTCCCGCATTTCGATCTATGGAGACACTCAGAAATGTGAACGAATATTGAAATTCGTACCGTCAACGGATTTTGAGAAAGGGTTGGACTACACAATTGAATGGTTCACAGCCAATTGGCGACTAATAAAAAAGCATGCAGAGTTTCCCCCAGGCCTTAGTTCCGCCTTAACTACTGACATACAATAGTATTGATTATAGCAGTAAATACCCGGCTTCTGCTGAAAGACCGGATTGAAGGAATTGGAAGGTTCTCAATTGAAATTTTGCAACGGTTAACAAAACAGCATCCGGAACACACTTTTCTTTTTTTATTTGACCGGAGGTATCACCAGCAATTTATCTTTTCCAACAACGTCAAACCTATCATCCTTTGGCCGCAATCAAGACATCCATTCCTCTGGTACATTTTTTTTGAATGTTCGGTAAAAAATTTCCTGAAAAAACATAAAGCTGACGTCTATATCACCATGGATGGATGGATGCCTCTGAATACCGAAGTCAGGATTTTACAGGTCCTTCATGATCTTCACTACGAATATTATCCGGAATTCCTGCCTTTTCTGACAAGAAAATATTATCAGTTTTTCTTCCAAAAGTTTGCAAAACGGGCAGACAGAATTATTACTGTTTCCCACACGTCCAAAAAGGAGATTTGCCAAAAATATGCTATCGCCGATGAGTTGGTGGATGTTGTTTATAATTCCAGTGAGAATTTCAGGGAGAAGATTCCGGAAACCAGGAAGCGGTTAATCCGGGAAAAATATTCTGGTTCCGCCAATTATTTTCTTGTGTTAGGATCCATCCATGAAAGAAAGAATACCGCCGGAATCATTGAGGCATTCAAAAAATTCAAGCACTTGACCAATTCCGATTTTAAACTAGTCATCGTTGGCAGAAAGATGTGGAGGAATCATGATAAAGAAACGAAGAAATCGAAGCTGGATGAAGAGATCATGTACACAGGATATGTGAGCGACGACGAACTGCATGTTATCATTAGCAGTGCATTTGCACTGCTATTCTGTTCTTTTTACGAAGGATTTGGCATACCCATACTGGAAGCAATGAGTTGTGGGGTACCCGTCATAACATCAAACCGATCTGCCATGCCTGAAGTTGCCGGGGATGCAGCAGTTTTCATCGATCCTGAATCGGTCGGTAGTATGGCGAACGCCATGGTCGAAATTTATAACAACCCTGAACTTCACAAAGCATTAACAGAAAAAGGTCAGGCAAACCTGAAAAGGTTTTCCTGGGATAAATCCGCCTTAATCTTTTGGGATTCCATTGTTAAGGTAACAACCGGCTGATACTGCTTCAGCCTAATAAAATATCCAGTATTCGATCGGCGGCCTTTCCATCCCCGTAGAGGTTTTTTATGGGTTGTACCGGGTTATTTAGAAGATCGGTCACTTTTCGGTTTAATTCGCAGAGATCTGAACTTTGGAGGATTGCGATTCCCTTTTCAATTGATTCAATCCTTTCTGTTTTTTCCCTGCAAACGATTACAGGGATTCCAAAGAACGAAGCCTCCTCCTGGATTCCGCCCGAATCCGTTATTATAAGCTGGATGTACCTGTATGTCAGCAGAATTTCGGTGAAATCTACAGGTTCAATGACCGAAATATTGGGATGTTTATCAAACTGGCTGTTTGATAGTTTTGATTTCACAACCGGGTTACAATGTGATATCCATATAAAATTGATAGTCCTGTTATTAAAGGCTATCTCACTCACTGCATGAATCAGGTTGTCAAGTACTTCATCCTGGTTCTCCCTGCGATGAAAGGTGATAAGTACATTTTTACCATTTTTATCTATGCACTTAAGAATTTCCCCTGAAACCGAGATATTCTTAAACAATTCTATGGAATCGATTACCGTGTTTCCGGTCAATGATATCCGGGACTCATTGATCCCTTCATTTAATAAGTTTTGCTTAGCAACAGCGGTTGGAGCGAAATGAATGGTTGCGGAGTTAGTAATCAATCTTCGATTGTACTCTTCGGGAAAGGGATGTACAAAGTCATACGTTCTTAATCCTGCTTCGACATTGGCAAAAGGGATCCTGTTCATAAATGCGACGTAGGCCGCTGCTGAACAGGATGTGGTGTCTCCCTGGCCAACAATGCATTTGATATTATCTTTCGATCGGATTTGATCAATCGTTTCCTGAAGTCTTAGCGTGATTGTTGAGAATGATTTTACAATTGAATTTTCATGATCCTGATAAGGGATCTCAACATCTGGCTTGAAATCAAACCGATGGAACAAAGGTGTCATAAATTCAGAATGCTGACCTGTGAAAACAGTGTGGAACCTATCATTTATTTTCCTCTTTTTAATTTTTACAAAAAGGGGAAGAAGCTTAATGAATTCAGGCCTGGTCCCGAAGATGATAAGAATTTTATCAGTTCCCGTTTGCATTCAATAATTCTCTATAAAACCGTATCATTTTATCTGCAATCAAAAGATAGTCATATTCTTTCTCAGCCAGGGCCCTTGCATTTTCTCCCAACCGATTACACAGATCCCTGTTCTTAACACATCTCAGGATCGCCTCTGAAAATTGTTCAGGAGTGTCAGCTATCAGTATATTCTTACCATCCTGATAATATATGCCCTGAGCACCTACTGTGGTAGAAATGATGGTTTTTCCTAATGCTAACCCTTCAATGATTTTGGCCCTTATTCCACTGCCTGAAAGCAAAGGGACAATCATTATTTGTTTGTTTAGTTGAAATCCCAAGGGATCATTCACTTCCCCAACTACAGTAAAAGACTCATCTTCATGACTATAAACCCATCGAGGCATATGTCTGCCAGCAATAACAACCTTGACATGGTTCAGTTTGTTTTTTAATAAAGGCAGGACATGTTGGAGAAACCAGGTAATGGCTTCCAGATTCGGAAGCCAGTCCATGGATCCCAGGTGGTAAACCGTTAATTCGTCAGTATCCGTTATACCTTTGGGATTCTCAATTCGATCCATGTTGTACCCCATGGGCAGTTCGATAATCGGTGCATTCAATCCAAAAGATTCAAAAACTTCCCTGTCCTGTTTGGTCAGTGCAATAATTCCATCAAGTTCTGAACCGATGCTCTTCTCATATCTTTTTAACCGTTTAACTGCATTTGAAAGAAAAAACTTCTTCAACGGATTTTTCAGATTTTTCAAATACCGTTCCCAAACAACAAATTCGATATTCTGAGGTCTCAGTACAATTTTCGCATCCGAGTACTTTCTGATAACAGCAATATATTTACATAAGAACAGGTACTCAAGCTGTACGATATCAAATTGTTCTTTCTGTAAAATTTCAGTTAACCGATCTGCAAATTTGTTGGAGATGAACCGCTCAAGGATATAGGATTCCGTTTTGAACAGGTTAATTAAGGCATCAAATGGTTTGATTCGGGTATCGACGACTACCGTTTCAAACCTACACGGTTGAGTATACTCCTCCGAAATCTTCGAAACATCTATCCAAAACTTAGGAGTATTTATTGCAACTGTCTTTAACTGAACATCCTTTTTAACCAGTCCGGTGGTTGTGTAGAAAATTGCCTGGGCGCCTCCATCAAGAGGTGGGAACGGCATTTTATGACATAGCTGAAGTACCCTCAATTCCCTTGTCTTTTAAAATAAATTCTGACAACTGTATCGCTGCGCTGAGGCTTCCTTTTTCGTTAAGATGGACTCCGTCATAAAAGTCCTTGTCTTCAAAATGAAATTCAAATGTTCTTACTTCATTCTCTTTAGCAAGCGTCTCTATAATATCATTAAAAAGTGTGACTTTCTCATTCATTGAAAACGTGTAGGGATAAAATACTTTTTGGGTAAATCGCGGAAGTTTCAGTAAGATAATATTATTTCCAACAGAGATCAGTTTTAGCTTGACCAGGAGTTGCTTGTATGCAATCTGAAAATTTTCGGCAGATACATTCGTTTTGATATCATTTGTCCCAATCATCACTGTAATGACGCTGGGGTAATACGATTGGTAATTCGCAATCTGAGGGGTTATGGATCTTACAAGATCAATGGCAGTAAATCCATTAGAAGCATGGTTTATCACGTGCCAGTCTTTATGCAAAAATTTTTCCAACAAATGTCCACAAATCTCTGGATATCCGAGATAGCTTCTTGCACCAAATGTAATGCTATCTCCAAACGACATGATTGTTTCCCAATTCATTGATTAAGTGTTTGTTAAACAATTAATTCTTTTCTGTTTCAGCCCTACTCCACCTCAATCAGCACCGAAGTATCCAGTTTCAGCCCCAACAGGCTGCTCGCGTCGCCGCGGTTGATGGCGATCTCCAGGTAACCACTTGTGCTGAAGAGTGCCAGCATCTCCCCTTCATGCACATCCAGGTATGATTTGCTGATCTTCGTGATCCGGTAGTTGGGAGACCGGAACGTGATGACGAACTTCCGGTTCTTCACTGTGGATTTGAAGAGCTCTTCGGTGATGTTGGCGAAAGCGTTGCCATAGCGGTCCACATAGATCACCTTGCCCTTGATCTGGTCGTCGGTGATAACAGGTTGAAAAGCCATCTTAACAAGCACCCTGTCTTTCTTATGCCCGAGTTCCTCCACCGGCTTGCCGGCTACGAGATGACATGCAACCTTCGCAAAGACATCCCGGGAGGAAAAGGTGAAGTAGTCTGAATCCTGGATGATATCCAGTTCGATGATCTTTTCGGGAAGTTCGTCAAAGATCAGGGAAAAGATACCGTTGTCGGCGCCAATGAAGTAATGCCCCTTATGAAAGACCACGGTGTGCGGACTCTCGATGGAGGCTTCCGTGTTGATTCCAAGGATATGAACAGTACCTTCAGGGAAGTTGGCATAGAAATTCCGGATGATGAACGCGGCCTGGTTCAGGTCGAACGGAGGGATCTCATGCGAAATGTCGACGATGACTGCTTCCGGCAACTGGTTCAGGATAGCCCCCTTGACGGCCCCGCGGTAGTGGTCCTTCTTTCCCCAGTCGCTGGTCAGAGTGATGACAGGCATCGATTTATTCGTACATTTGCGAATCAAAGGTATATATTTTTTGATGAGCGAAAAAATTATCCGGATCGAATCGGCCGACCCGCTGGAGATCTTCGGGGTAAATGATCAGAACCTGGAGGAGGTGCGAAGTTTTTATCCGAAACTCAGGATCATCGCCCGCGACAATGTGGTCAAAGCAATCGGGGAAGAGTCGTTACTCCTGGAGTTCGAAGAGAAATTCACAACATTGCTCCTGCATTTTGAGAACTTTGGCAGGTTAACAAAAGGTGATATCACCCTCATACTGGCGTCAGAAAACGGTTCACTCCCGTTGAAACCGGAAGGGCATCATACCGGCGTACTGGTTCACGGCCGCAACGGGATGCTGATACGGGCCCGTACTCCTAACCAGCAGAAGATGGTGGAAGCGATCGACCGGGATGACCTTGCTATTGCGATCGGGCCGGCCGGGACCGGAAAGACCTATACCGCCATTGCGCTTGCCGTCAGAGCATTAAAGAACAAAGAGGTGCAGCGCATTATCCTCACACGCCCGGCGGTGGAAGCCGGTGAGAACCTGGGGTTTCTGCCCGGCGACCTCAAAGAGAAACTGGACCCGTACCTGCAACCCCTCTATGATGCTTTGCGGGACATGCTCCCTACCCAGAAACTGCTTGCATTCCTCGGCGACGGCACCATCGAAGTAGCTCCTCTTGCCTTTATGCGCGGACGCACCCTCAACAATGCCTTTGCCATCCTCGACGAAGCTCAGAACACCACCCCCGGCCAGCTGAAGATGTTCCTGACCCGGATGGGGACCTCAGCCAAGTTCATTGTAACAGGCGACATCACCCAGATCGACTTGCCGGTGAAGCAGGAGTCGGGGCTGGTCCATGCCCAATCCATCCTCCGCGACATTCCGGGGATCTCTTTTGTTTACCTGGATGAAAAGGACATTATCCGGCATAAGCTGGTGAGCCGGATCATCAGAGCCTACTCGAAATAATCCTGTACGAAGACAAAACACGGATTACACTGAAAACACAGAAGGACACAGATTTTTAATCCGTGTATATCCGTATTAATCCGTGTTATCCGTGTTCCATTTTCGAATTTTTCTACCTTTGCTGATGATAAATTATAACAGACGATATGCAAAACGTAATCCTCAAAACCCGGTACCGGTTCCCGGGCCAGAAGAGCCTCTACAAAGGGAAAGTACGTGATGTTTACAACATCGGTGACAAATACCTGGTGATGGTCACATCCGACCGCATCAGTGCGTTTGATGTCGTGCTGCCCAGAGGTATCCCGTATAAAGGACAGGTTCTGAACCAGATAGCCGTAAAATTCCTGGATGCCACGGAAGACATCTGCCCAAACTGGAAGATCGCCAGTCCCGACCCGAGTGTGACGATTGGCAAATACTGCAAACCATTTCCGGTAGAGATGATCATCAGGGGATATCTTACCGGAAGCTCATGGCGTTCCTATAAAAACGGGGCCCGCGAGATCTGCGGCGTGCCAATCCCCGACGGGATGAAAGAACACGAACGGTTTCCCGAACCGATCGTCACGCCTACTACCAAAGCCACCGAAGGGCACGATGAAGATATTTCCAGAGAGGAGATCATCGGGCAGGGCTTGGTTTCGGCAGAAGATTACGCACTACTGGAGGAGTACACCAGAAAATTGTTTCAGCGAGGTACTGAGATGGCAAATGCCAAAGGGTTGATCCTGGTGGATACAAAGTACGAGTTCGGAAAAGGAGACGACGGAACAATTTACCTCATCGATGAGATTCACACCCCCGATTCATCCAGGTATTTTTACCTGGATGGTTATGAGGAACGGCAGGCGAAAGGAGAGCAGCAAAAACAGCTTTCAAAAGAGTTTGTCCGCGAGTGGCTGATGGCCAACAATTTCATGGGAAATCCCGGACAGCAGGTGCCCGAAATGACAGATGACATTGTGAACCAGATCTCCGACCGCTATATCGAACTCTTTGAAAAGATCACCGGGGAGAACTTTGTAAAATCAGACACAACGCAGGTAATAGAGCGGGTGGAGAACAATATCCTGGCGTGGTTGGGATCAATGTAATTGAGAATTGAGAATTGAGAATTGAGAATTGAGAATTGAGAATTGAGAACGCTTGTTCAACATCTGCATGAATGAAAGATAGTATTGTAAATAAAAAAAGTTATCTATTTTCAATTCGCATAGTGAAATTATACAGGTTTCTGATTGAAAACAAAAAGGAATTTGTCTTATCCAAACAAGCATTACGCTCTGGAACATCTGTTGGAGCCATTATAAGAGAAGCTGAGCAGGCTGAGAGCACAGCTGATTTTATTCATAAACTCTCCATCTCACTCAAAGAAGCCAAAGAAACTGAGTATTGGTTATCCATTTTAAAGGATACTGATTACATAGATAAACCGATGTTCGATTCGATCACCAAAGACTGCGACGAAGTAATATCTTTGCTTACCAGAATCATTAAAACAACCAAAGCAAACCAGAAAAAATCCGTTAAATACCAGTAAAACGTTAAATACCAGTAATACGTATTCGTTCTCAATTCTCAATTCTCAATTCTCAATTCTCAATTGAATGATCCCCTTTTCCCCGCCACGTATGGACAAAAAGATCGCCGACGCTGTGGTCGAAGCGCTCTATTCGGGCTGGATCACAACAGGTCCAAGGACCAAGCGGTTTGAGAAGATGCTGACGGATTACGGCGGACAGGCTGCGACGCTGTGCGTGAGCTCTGCCTCTGCCGGATTGGAACTGATGTTGCGGTGGTTTGGGATTAAAGAAGGCGACGAAGTGATCGTTCCGGCCTATACCTATTGTGCCACTGCCAACGTGGTGGTTCACTGCGGCGCAAGGGTTGTGTTCGTTGACGTTGGAGAGGATTTTAATATTTCCGTGAAAGCCATTGCAAAAGCCATCACTGCCAGCACAAAGGTGATCATGCCGGTGGATATTGCAGGATTCCCGTGTGATTACCATGAGATCAATGCACTTGTAGCCAGACCTGAGATCAAAGATCTGTTTTACCCGGAAAGCCCGGAACAGGAGTTATTGGGAAGGATCCTGGTCCTTTCCGATGCAGCTCATTCAATTGGCGCCAGGTACCATGGAAAACGAACTGGAAGTCTGACCGATATCACCGTTTACTCCTTTCATGCAGTTAAAAACCTGACCACGGCCGAAGGAGGCGCTGTTTGCCTTAATCTGCCCTCTCCGTACGATAACGAGGCTATATACAGGCAGTTGAACTCCAAGTCACTGCACGGGCAAACCAGGGATGCACTGGCCAAGACCCAGATAGGAAGCTGGCGGTACGACATTGTTGAACCAGGCTACAAGTACAATATGACCGACCTCCAGGCAGCCATGGGGATGGTGGAACTGGAGCGGTATGACTCCGATATGCTTTCCCGGCGAAAATCCATATTTCACAGGTATTCCGGCGCTTTCAACAAGTATCCGTGGGCACAGTTGCCTCCTTTTGAAAGCACTGAAAAGACCTCTTCCTATCATATCTTCCTTCTCCGGATCAAAAAAATAACGGAAGAGCAACGTGACAGGATCATCGCCGGAATTTTCAGGCGGGAAGTGGCGGTAAACGTACATTTTGTACCGCTTCCCCTGATGACCTGGTACCGGGATGCGGGATACGAGATACGGGATTATCCTGTATCTTATGACAACTACTCCCGGGAAATTACATTACCCGTCTATTATGACCTCACGGATGAGATGGCGGATGAGGTTATCCGGGTCGTGGTGGAGGCGGTGGAGGAAATAATTGAGAATTGAGAACCGGAGCGAAGCGGAGTCCGGCGGAACCAGTTGAAAACGACTGCTCACCGACCATCTCTTAACAATCTGTTATCTTGCTACTTAGCCGAATAGTAGCAAACCTTCGGAGAGATTATCTTTTCTTCTTTCTTCAGGGCCTTGATGGCCTTATCCACTTCGGCTTTTTCCACCCCGGTTTTAACGGCAATTTCGCCAGATTTCATGGCCACTTTAGAGCCTTTTAACGTATCGAACACCAGTTTTTGAATATCCATTTGTTTTGGTTTTTGATTTGATGGTTGTACAAAATTAAGATAAATCCAGAAAATCTTCAAACTGTTGAAATGTTGATTATCTACCTTTACCCGATAAATTGTATTTGTCGATGAAAAAAGGTAAAATTAAACAGATGCTCTCACCCGAGAAGTACATCCAGACACGCGCCAGGTCACTTCCCCTGGGGCCCTGTTACATCAATTACAACTGGAAAGAGTCCGGGATGGCCATGATCCTCGTTACCCGGAAACATACAAACGGAAACATCACCTGGGCCGGTTATCAGGTAGATCTCTATTGCCTGGGTGTCAAAGATACTTTGTGGCAATTCAACCAGCACCCAATCGATTTTCATGAGTTCCTGACCGGACTCAATGAACAGGCTGAGAGGGAACAACCCGATAAGGAGGGCCCTTTCAGGATGAAGGAGTCGTTCATGAAAGAGGAATCCTATCCGCTGCTGCACAACATCGTTTACGGAGCTGTTGAATTTGCTGATGATCTCGAGCTGAAACCGCACAAGGATTTTGATTTTACGGAATACATCCTGGAACCGGATGACGACCGGATCGAACTGATCG
>Ga0172369_10006932_pt1 | contig 13322 bp, 5 predicted proteins | sample LakKiv25m_FD_114539 | JGI IMG/M metagenome (GOLD analysis project Ga0172369, IMG submission 114539) | Freshwater microbial communities from Kabuno Bay, South-Kivu, Congo - kab_022012_11.25m | ecosystem: Environmental > Aquatic > Freshwater > Lake | place: Democratic Republic of the Congo... | reverse complement strand
GGCGTCTTCTTCTACGATCACAGCCTGGTGTACGCTGGCCTCGATCCGGCGGGCGTGCCACAACCATGCGAGGCTGACGACGTGCAGGCAGACACACAACGCGACTCCGCTCCACAGCGCCACATGGTTTGCCGCGCCAGAGCGGTGCCAGATGCGCACTGCCGCCAGGATCAACGCGCCAAATCCGCCCAGCAGACCGAGCAACGCCAGCAGCGTCAGTGGCGCCGCCCTTGCGAGCGCGACATCGAGTTCCGGGCTTTCATCGAACACGTGCAACGTCGCATGTTTGCGTCGGGCTCGATCGCCCAGCTCCGCCCGCACGGCCGCCATGTTGGCGACGATGTCGGCCCGCAGGGCGGGACCTGGCGACCAAGCCAGGGCGCGTTTGTAATGGCCCACTGCGCGGCCCAGCTGACCGTCTTTCACTAGCGCATTTGCCAAGTTGTACTGAACCGCAGCGGAGCGGAGATCGTGCCGCAAAAGCGCTTCGTAGCCTTGCCGCGCCTGGGCGTAGTGCCCGGAGACGTACTCGCGGTTGGCGTGTGCAAACGTTTCGTCCAGCGTCGCTGCCAGGACTGGGCGTCCGATGGCACTGAACAGCAGGGCAACCGCGAGGAGCAGCGCGGCCCCACCTGCGTGCGTGCCGGTATGCGGATGCAACGCGCGCGCGTCGATGCGCTCCAGAACGCCTACGATGCGGCCAGCCGTTTGCGCAAGATCCGTTGCGCGGTCGCCGCCCGGCGCGAAGCGCGCATAGTCGCAATGGGCCAGCTCCACGGACAACTGCGCGATCGCCGCAGCGTCCACACCGACTGCGCGCAACTGCTCGGCCAAGAGATGCTCCGTGAGGCCAAGCGATTGCATCCCGAACGCGCGCTGCAGGTACGCGGATACGGCGCTGCGCAGGGCGCCATACCCCTCGCTCGGCCCCAAGGCGGTGGCTTGTTCCACGGCGCGCTGCGCGTCGCCGAGTGCCGCTGCCCGCAGGCGCTGCGGCTGCGCACGGGCGCGACGCTGCGATGTGAGGCGTGCCATCACCAGAACCAGCGCACCCAGCCACGGCGACAGCGCCAGCCACAGAAACCCGCGCGATTGAACCCACGCCTTGCCGTCTGCCTGCGCCAGCTCGGCTGTTGCCGCGATCGGCCGCAGCAGTGACGCAGCCGACACATGAACCGGTGTCGGCGTGGCCGTTGCGTCGCCGGGAGCGGCAAGCGACGCCGCGGCGGTCGCCGGCGGCCCGGCATTCGGTGTGGCGACAGCAGGTCCAGTGACCGCGACCGCGAAGGGGCCTGCTTGAGACGTCGTGAATCGCTCGTCGTACGGATCGAACGCCGCCCAAGTCACTGCCGGTACCGTTACCTGTCCCGGTGTCGAAAAACTCAGCACGTACTGCCACGTCCGTTTGCCTTCCATGCCTGTCAGCGTTTGCCGCACGCCCTCGTCGGCGCGCCCTGGCAGTTCCTCGATGGCCATTCCAGCCACGGCCGGCGGCATCACCGGCTTCAAATTCAGTAGGTTCCCCTCGCCTTCGACCACATACTCGAGCAGCAGGCGCTCTCCGGTGCCCACCCGCAGGTCGGCCGCCGGTGCCTGACCCGCCAACATCAACCGGCCGTCCAGTTTCAGCTTTCCCACGTTGCCGTCGACATAGCCGGGCGGGCGTCCCGCGGACGGCACAGGCCTCACGTTCAACTCGATCGGCTCGCCCCCCACGCGGACCTGCCGCGTCTCGAACAGGTCGCCCGCATCGACGCGGTAGCTCGGTCCATCGATGCGCTGCTTGCCCTCTGCCGACGCCGAAAGCAGCACTTGATGAGTAATCTGGCGGATGTACGGATTGCCTCCGAACTGCACCATCTCCTGCTGCGGCTGGCCCTTCTTGAGCAGATCCTCGTTGTCGAACGTGCCCCACTTCGGGGCACCCGTCTCGCGGATACCCTGCACGTGCATCATCCGCGTCCAGTAGAGTTCCCATGTCAGCACAAATGGTTGCCCGACAAACGGCGCCGCCACGGACAAGGCTGGCCGAACGAAGAAGGGTTTGCCGGCAAAGCGCTGCAGGTTGCTCGCTGCCTCGGCCGACTGTGCCGGTCCGCTTGCTGCCTGCTCCGTCAACACTTCGATGCGCAACGGCTGCGAGCGCGCGACGACCTGACCATCGGCCAGCAGTTCGACAGACGAGATGACGTGGGTTCCCGGACGCCGTGGAGAGCCCGTAAATACGAAACTTTCTATCCGCTCCATCTGCCGGCCGACGATGCTGACCTGGGTCTGATGGCTGGTCTGGCGAAAATCGAACCCATCCGAGGTCGGCGCCGTCAACTCGTCATACGAGCCCGAGGCCTGCACCGTCACCTGCAGTTCTTCGTCCACGGTCAAACGTTGCGGTGTTGCGCGCACTTGCACGGTCGCCCGCGCCATGGCGACAGCGGGCACGAGGCACAGCGCCGCCAACAGCCCGAAAGCCGCCAGCCGCCTGGGTACCGCTGCCGTGCTTCGCCCCATTACCAGTCCTTCGCAGGCGCCTCGTTGCGGAACGGGGAGCGACGCATCGCCTCCTCCGCCTCCAGGTTCGTCGGGTTGTGGTCGCCCCGGTCCATCTGCTGCTTGAGCCGCTGCTTTTCCTTGTCATCCTTAGGCGGTTGCGGCTTGTCCTCTGGTTGGTCCTTCTTGTCCTGATCCTTCTGATCCTCGTTCTTCTTGTCCTTGTCTTCCTGGTCTTTCTTGTCCTCGTCGCTCGGCGCAGGCGGTTCCTCGACACGCAACAGGTAGAAGTTCTCGTTGTCGCCGTCGCCGTGGATGCGCACCTTGACCGAGCGCTCCGCCTTGTCGCCGGCGATGCCGAGTGCCGTGACGCCGGTGCGACCCTTGCGCGCGGCGGGGGTGTCTTGCTCCGGCGCCACCGCACCCTTGGTGCCGGCGCCTGTGCGCTGGCCCTTTGCCAATGAATTTGTGCCGCTCATGTCGAATGCTTCCAACTCCACGGCACCGTGCGACAGGTCATAGCGAGCCGACACCTGCAGGTTCTGTCCAGCCTTCTGCGCGATCTGCACCCAGTCCTGGTCGGCTTTGCAGATGCGCATCAACCGCTCGCTGCCGACCTCGATGGTCTTGGCCTCGCCCGCGCTGTTGTTCGGCTCCAGTTCATCATTGCCAGCGGGGCAGGGCGGCAGGATGCGCATCTTGAGCGTGTAGGCAAGGTCGAGCCGGGCCTGCGCCAGATGCACGGCAGGAGCAGGAAATCCAGGCGGCAGAACGATATGCGGTGGTGGCGCTGGCGCGGCCGGGCCGCCAGCAGTGGGTCCGCCTGCGGCGCCGGCTGCTCCCGCCGCGGCACCCGGATCGGGTGCAGGTGCCGGCGCGCGTTGCACGGCCCCTTGCGGCAACGGCTCCAAAGGAAAGCGCGGATCATCGACGCCACCGCCCGTCACGCGCACCCGGTACTTGCCAGCCGGTGGCGCCAACACTGCGACGGTTCGCGTCAGCGCCGCGCCACCTGACACCGGCGCGCCGATGGCTTTGCCCCATTGCACGCCGCGCTCGTCGTAGACCTCCACCGTCAGCGCGCCGGCGAGGTCCTGCGCGTCCGGCAGATCCTCCAGCGCCGCCTGCAGATCCACGAAGAGGCTTTCTCCTTGCTGCAAGTCCACCGCGAACCAGTCGTCATCGGCGGGGCAGAGTTGCAGCTTGTCCATGGGCTGGGCCAGATCCTGACTCTCCAGAGGATTCGCCTGCAATGCCTGGTCGTTGTCTTCGAACGCATCATCGCGCTCGCGGCAAGGCGGCAGAATCTCGACTCCCAACTCGTAATCCGCCTCGGTGTCCAGGCCGCCGCGCATCTGCACGACATAGCTGCCCGTAACCGGTGCCATCGCCAGGCGTGCGACCAGCCCATCCTTGCCCTTCTTGGCGCGAGCCATCTCGCGACCTTGCGGGTCGAGCAGGGTCAACTCGATGTGCTCATCGCCGATGTCGACCTTCGTCTTGGCCTTGATGGCGAGACCTTGACCCTCCTGTAGCGTGATCGCGAAGTTGTCGTCGTTCAGCGGGCAAAGCCTGCCCGTGAGCGGCTGCCCCACGACCACCTGCCGCGCACCCTGCGGGGTGTCATTCGGCTCGAAGCGATCCTCGATTCGCTGGCACGCCGGCAGCAACTTCAGCCCGAGATCATAAGGCGTTTCCACCTCGGCGACATTGCGGACGTCGATCAGGACCGATTGCGCCCTGTCGACCTTGCCCAGATCCACCGCCTGCAGGGCCGGCGCGCCTTGGACCGGCCCGCGAATCTGCTCCTTGCCTTCATGAGAAAGAAGTGAAATTCCCAACTTCGCTGGTGTGGCACCCTGCGCGTCGTCTGGCTCGGCCACTTGCTGCGTGTCGGTCTTGGTCGTCACATGGGCGCTGAAGCGGTCGCCCGGCTGCAACTCCACTCGAAAGAGGTCTCGATCCTCAGGGCATGCACGCAGATCCACCGTCTGTTCGCGCTGGCCATCGGCAAATGCGATCGCGGCAGCCTGATCGACCTGATCGTTCGGCTCGTACGCCTTGTCGCGGCTGCGGCAGGGCGGATACGCGCCGAGTCGCGCCAGCTCCAGGTTGCGTCGCGTCTCGACGCGCGTCGGATCGGCCAGCAGCGCCTGCTCCAGGCTGCCGACAGCAAGCCTGTAATGTGGCAGCGGATCCTCGGGTGGCGGCGCCTGCTGTGCCGTCTGAGCGGTCACGCCCGGCGCTGGCTCTGGCTTGGCGCCGTCCTTGTCCTGCGGCGGTGGCTTGGTCGCGAGCGCATCGGCCTCCAGCTTGCGTGCCCACTGCAACTGAAGCGTGCCCGTCGCATAGTGAATCTGCGCCTCGAGCGCGGCATCGCGTTGCCGCATCCCGCCGAGAGCCCGCGCTAGACTCGTGGCCGCGTCGCCATGCGCCCCGAGCGCGGCCTGGGCAAGCCCGAGATCATACCAGATCAGCACGTGTTCGGGCCGCGATGCCTGCGCCGACTGAAACGCCTTCACCGCTTCGCCGTGCTTGTGCGCCGCCATCGCGGCGCGCCCGTCGGCCATGTCCGGGTTCTCGTGCTCCAGCCAGGTCGGGATGGCCAGCGCCGGCCTGGCTTGAATGCCCAGACTCAGTAGCGCGAACACCAGCGCCACGGCACCTGGCGCCAGCTTCTTGCCCACGATGTTCCTCTTGGCGCGCTTGCGGTTGGACAGCGCCGCCTCGCCCAGCAACAGCAGCAACGCCGGCCCGAGCAGCACCTGATAGCGATCCTCGCCGAGCAGCTTCCACTGCGCCAGGTACTCGGCCTTCTCCAGCCCATCGAGGGCCTGGAATAACGGCAACGCTACGGATTTGTTCGCATACTGGAAGTACTTGCCTCCGGTGAGGTTGGCGACATCGGCCAGCAGCTTCTGGTTCAATTCCGAGAAGATCGGGTTGCCGCTCTCGTCCTTCAACACGCCCGTTGCCGTACCATCCGGTCCCAGCAGCGGCACCGGATTGCCCGTCGCCGTTCCCACCCCCACCGTATAGATGCGAATGCCCGCCGCCGCCGCCTTGCGCGCCGCATCCAGCGCGCCACCCTCGTGGTCTTCGCCATCGCTGAACAGGACAATCGCCTTGTGCTTGGAACCCTTGAACTGCGGCACGAGGTTGTCACGCAACTCCGCTTCGGCTCTCTCTTTCTCGCCCGTGAGCATCTCCGTCGCCAGGGTGAGTGCCCGACCGATATTCGTCCCGCCGACGGGCAGATCCTCTGGCTTCAAGTCCTCAAGATACGTACGGATCACGTCGTGGTCGGTGGTCAGCGGACATTGCACGTACGCAATGCCGGCAAAGGGCACCAGCGCCACACGACCTCCCGCCAGCTTGTCCAAGAGTGCGGAGATCTCCAACATCGTGCCGCGCAGTCGGCTCGGCACCACATCGCGCACCAACATGGACTTGGAAGCATCCACGACAAAGGCGATGTCGATGCCGGAGTTGGACACTTCCGTCTCGCGCAGGCCATAGCGCGGCCGCGCTGCCGCGACCGCAACGAGAGCCAAAGCCAAGGTCCACAGCGCGATACGCAACCCGGCGGTCTGCGGCGAAAATGACGCGGCCAGTCTCGCAACGACCGGACCCGAACCGAGCCGCGCCAGCAGCTTGCCCCGACCGCGCAACTGCAGCGCAGCCCAGGCGCCCAGCACCAGCGCCACGGGCAGCAGCCACAGCATATCGAGATCGGAAAAAGTCAGCGTATCCGGCGTCATCGCTCTTCCTTGCCCGCGGCTACGGCAGTGTCCGGAACACCGAACGCCGCAGCAGTTGCTCGACCAACAACAGGCACATGCCTGCCATCAGCCAGCCCCAGAACAGCTCGCGGCGGTTGGTGTGAACCTTGACTGTGAACGTCGTCTTCTCCAAATCCTTGAAGTCATTGCTGAATTTCGCCGCGTCGTAGCTGTCGTAGAACTTCCCGCCCGACAGGTCCGCAATCTGCCGCAATAGTTCGGGATCCGTGGGGAAAGGCCGCTCCGGGCGCTGGTACACCTTGCGACCGAAACGATCCGCCAGCGGCTGGCCGCGCAGCGGGTCGATGGCCGGCAAACGGGTCTCGCGACCGGAACCCACCTGGAACGTGAACATGCGCACGCGCTCCTTCTCTGGCAATGCCGCGACATACTTGGGAACCGTGAGCGGATCCATGCTGCCGCCCTCCTGTTTGCCGTCGGTGATCAGGATCAGCATCTTCGAGCGAGATTTCGCTTTCTCCAAGCGAAGATACGCCCGGTTCAGCGCGTCGCCGATGGCCGTGCCGGCGCCCTCAATGGTGCAATGGTTGCCGCAGTGCTCCTGCTCCTGCTGCGTGCGGCGGCCGTCGTCGAGTACGAGGTTGTCCAAGGCGTTGAGAAGACGAATATAATCCAGCGTCGGCGGAAAGCGCAGGTAAGCCTGGCTGCCGAAGACGACCAGACCGATTCGATCCGATTTCCGGGCGCGGATGAACTCCTTGAGGATCTTGCGCGCCGCCTCGAAGCGGTTGTCCGGCTCCTTGCCTGTGGATTGCAGCGCCGCGATGTCGTCCTGGCTCATGTCGATGGCGTTCATCGAGCCTGACATGTCCAAAGCAATCATGATATCAATGCCTTCTCCGCTCAGCACCTCCTGGTCGACCTGCTGCGGGCGCGCCATGGCGACCACTAGCGCCGCGAGCGCGAGGGCGCGCAGCAGACCCGGCACGCGGCGCAGCCGCACGCGCCAGGTCGGTGCCACGAGGCGAAACGTGTCCAGACCGCCGACCTTGAGCGTGGCAGGCCGCTGACGCGCCTGTTGCCACACGACGGCCGCGACCAGCAAAAGACCAAGCAAATACCATGGGTGCTCGAAGGTCCAGCCGCTCATGCCGGTCGACCTCCCATGGCCAGCCACGGCAGCAACACGAGCGCCAGTGCCGCGATCAGCAACAGGACTGCCGCGGTCCAGGTCGGCTTGCCTTGGCGCAGTCCGTGGCGGCCGTCGATGACGCGCGTCGCGGCCCACTGGTCGCCCAAGCGCCGCTGTTCCGGCAGGTAGTACGCGGTCAGCGCCTCTGCCACAAGTCCGCCGCCAGGAATGAGAAACAGGAGATTGCGCTGCAACCGCGCCAGCCACGGCGCCATGCGCGCGGTTTCCGTCAGGCCCTCGAGGTCGGCATTCGCTCCTTGCCACGTCGTGTGGGGCGATGCAGCCGTCTCACTGTCGAAGGCGGCAATCTGCAGACCAACCAGCGACTTGCCAGGTGATGCGCCACCGACTGCATCGCGCAGCGCCAGCCACACGAGGCCCAGAATGAAGGCAGCGTCGAACAGGCCTTGGCGATTCGTGCGCACGCCCAGCCACGCGATCAAGGCGACCGCCAGGGCGCCCAACACCGCGTCGATGGCAAAGGCGCGCAACCGCAGTGGTGCGGGGGCCATGACCTGGATGCGCAGACGGCGCTGGCGAGCCAGGCGCGCGATCTCGGCCGCGCGGATGCGGTCCAGCTCTTGCGCGGTCTGCATGGTGCGTTCCACGATCGACCGCACGAAGTGGTGTTGTTGCGCGCGCGCTTCCTCGCTTGCCGGCACGCCCGCGAACTTGACGAGGTCCGACTCGCTGGCAAAGGCGCGAAACTCATCGAGCAGGACGCCGCGCAAGTCGACATTCTGCAGGTGCGCGAGCAGTTCGGTGCTCGTCATGTCGAGCGCAGCAAATCGGTAACGACTTCCAAGATACTCGCGTAGAATCTCAGATAATTCGCCAATGACGAGGCGCGGTGGGGCCTCCTGCAACCGACCCGAACGCAGCAGGTCTTCGAGGCGACCGAAGGCGACGATGTGCGGTGGCACTGCTGCCTTGGGCTGCGCGCGCGCGACGCGGTTCTTGTAGATGCGCAAGCCAACGAAAGTCAGGATGGCCGCAACCAACATCATCGCAAACACGAACAGGCCCACCTCGAGCGGCGTGTTCTCCTCGATGAGGGGCAGGGGCTGCGGCAGCGGAGCAGGCTTCACGTCCGTTTCCGATGCGAACTGACTGCGCACAACGGCCTTGAGCGGCGCAACCGTGACGGTGCCGCTCTCGCCTGCGCCGCCGCCGGCCGTGACGGCGTGATAGGGCACCTCGATCGGCGGCGTCTTGAGCAGCCCAGGACGCATGACAATCAAAGGTATCGAGTAGATCTCGGTGATCGTTGCTGCGCTCTCCTTTCGTTCCGAGGTGCCGGGATTGCGCGGATCGATGGCGAACGGGCGCAAATTCGGCTTGGCGGGAAAGAAAACGCGAAGGCTGCTCGGGTACGTGAGCGTGACTTGAAGTTGAATCGTCTCGCCGAAGGTCGGATGATCGTTGGAGAGCTTGGCCTTGACTTGAACCAGTGCCGGTGCCGTGTCTGCGGTGGCAGGCACAGCCGCAGCCGCAGCTGCAGCGGGAACGGGCGCAGCAGCCGAATCCAGCCCGAAAGCCGGGGCCGCGAGCAACAAGAGTAGTGGCAAAGCAAACGCCTTCATTGCCGTGCCGCCCTCCGGCGGAAGTACGCGACGAGATCCTTGAGGTAGTCCTGGCCGACGATCGCGTCGATAGGCTCCAACCCATGTTTGCGAAACAGCTGTTCGAGCTTGCGCTTCGTCACCGCAGCCCGCTGCCGAAACTGGGTCCGCGTCGCGCGCGATCCGCTGTCGAACCAGAGCACTTCACCCGTCTCTGCGTCTTCGAGGACGGCAAGGCCGACGTCGGGCAGGTCGCGCTCGGCCTTGTCGCTGACGAGCACGGGGACCAGGTCGTGGCGGCTGGCCGCGATGGCGAGTGGTCTCTCGAAGTCTCGCGCAAGAAAGTCGCTGAGAACAAAGACGACTGCGCGCTTTCGGGCGATGCGCGCCAGGTAGTCGCAGGCGACGTCGATGCGCGTGCCGCTGCCTTCCGGCCGAAACTGCAGCAATTCCAAGATGACGCGCAGAACGTGCGCGCGACCCTTCTTGGGTGGGATGTAGCGCTCGATGCGATCCGTGAACAGGATGAGACCGACCCGGTCGTTGTTGGAGATTGCGGAAAACGCAAGCACGGCCGCGATTTCCGCTGCGAGTTCGCGCTTCGAACGGTTCACGGTGCCGAAATCGAGAGAGGCCGACAAGTCGACGGCCAGCAGCACGGTCAGTTCGCGCTCTTCTACGAATTGCTTGACGAAAACGCCCTCCGACGAGCGTGCAGTCACGTTCCAATCGATGGTGCGGATGTCGTCGCCAGGCTGGTACTCGCGCACGGAGTCAAAACTCATGCCGCGGCCCTTGAAGACGGCATGGTATTGGCCAGCAAGCGTGTCGCTGACGAGACGCCTCGTGATCAGTTCGATTTCCCTTACTTTCGCAGGGATGTCCTGTGTCTGGGTGTCTTGCACGTCAGCCATGACCACCAAAGCCCTGAACCAGGAACGCGAAAGGGATCGTTACCCGAAGGGCCAAGACCGCGTCCGACGCGGGCTTGGGTTGCGAAGCGACTAGAGCCCGGTCCCGGCGCCGCGCCGGGATTCGCCCGAAAAATCTGTCCTTTCAGGGAACCGCTACGCGATCGAAGATCCTCTGCACCACATCTTCGCTGGTCAGCGACTCCGCCTCCGCCTGATAGGTCAAGATGACGCGGTGACGCAGCACGTCCAGCCCAATCGCCTTGATGTCTTCAGGAATCACAAAGGCGCGATGACGCAGGAAGGCGTGCGCCTTGGCGGCCATCGTCAGGAAGATGCTGGCACGCGGACTCGCGCCGAACTGGATGAACTCTGCAAGATCTCCCAGTCCATAGGCCTTTGGATCGCGGGTCGCGAAGACGATGTCCACGATGTATTGCTTCAACTTTTCATCGACCAGGATGTCCTCAACCACCTTGCGCGCCTTGAGCAGTCCGTCGCCCGTGATGACCGTGGTGGGTTGCGCCGGATAGCCGCTCGTCGCCATGTTCAGGATGGCCAACTCCTCGGTTTTTGACGGATAACCCACCTTCACCATCAGCATGAAGCGGTCGACCTGCGCTTCGGGCAGCGGGTAGGTTCCCTCCTGCTCGATGGGGTTTTGCGTGGCCAGCACGAGAAAGGGCTCGCTGAGCGCGAACGTCGAATCACCAATTGTAATCTGATGTTCCTGCATTGCTTCGAGCAACGCCGACTGCACCTTGGCCGGCGCGCGGTTGATTTCGTCGGCCAGCACCAGGTTCGTGAAGATCGGCCCACGCTTGACACTGAACGACTGATCGCGTGGGTTGTAGATCATCGTGCCCAGGATGTCGGCGGGCAGCAGATCCGGCGTGAACTGGATGCGCTGGAAATGGATGGCCATGCACCTGGCCAACGTCTTGACCGTCAAGGTCTTTGCCAGACCGGGCACGCCTTCGAGCAGCACATGCCCGCCGGTCAGCAAGCCGATGAGCAACCGCTCGACCATCTGTTGCTGGCCGACGACGACCTTGCCCATTTCGGCTAGCAGCGCATCGACGAATTGCGACTCCTGGCGGATGAGGTCATTGAGCGAACGGATGTCCTGCATGTGCGGCACCTCTGGGGAGGGGAAAGACGTGTCAATCAAAGTGAGTACCGGCGGCGCGGCCGGCTCTCGTGGCGGAGAACCCGGGCCTGTCGCCCGCTATTCCCGGCCGCCAGAGCCCGTCGGCGAGGCAAAGTTAGGACGAAAGCCATGCTTGTCCAGGGCACTGAAGGTCCTTTGCCAATCGAGGAACAGATTGAGGAAATCGCCTGATTCTGTTGGATCAGCGAAAGCGCAGGACGTGGACGCTCTCGCTGGTGGCATCACCGCTCCACGTCACGACGAAGGTGTCGGACTCGGTGACGTAGCAGATGGATGGTTCCACGGTGGTTGCCGGTTTGGCGGCGAGCACGACGGCCGCGCCAAGTTGACTGCCGCTGTCCGCGGGACCAGCGACCAGGACCTTGCGCGCTCTCAGGGTGCCGTCGTCAGACGCCCTCTCGATGACTGCGACCTGGCCGTTCTTGCCCGTGGCGGCCGCGAACCAGTCCACGGGGGTGGCCAGCGGCATGTCGGCCGGGCCAAGCGTCTTGGCGGCGAGATCGATGCGGCGAAACTTCAAGTCAAGGGCCGGTGTGCCGCCAAAGAACAGGGCCATGAACGACGGTGCGCTCGGCGCGTTGACCGCAACCATGGCTGGCCAAGGCACATTGGCGATCGGCGTGCCCAAGGGCTGCTCCGCCTCGATCGACGACAAGCCATCCGTGAACAGGCGGAACGAAGTTCCATTGTTCGGATCGAACCACGTCAGACCGATGTTCGCGTCCAGGGTTGCGGCGCGCACGCCCGAGGCCGGCGGCTGGACCATCAGCTTGGGGCCGAGCGCCTCGGCCCAATCGAGGGTCGTGCCTTGGAATCGTCGCGCCTTGATGCCCTGACCACCCGGAGCGGACCACACCACGAGCCAACGCGAACTGGGCAAGCGCAGCACCTGCGGGCGGCATTGGCCACTGCAATCGTCGCCCGAAGCGAGGATGGGCGCGGGCACGTCTGCGAGCCACTTGTGATCCATGCCCGCCGGCCGCACCCAGATCTGGTTCAATTCGCTGACACCCTTTCCCTTTTTGCCCTCCCAGGCGACCAGGATCTTGGATTCGCTGACCGCCGCCGATGCGAAACCGAGGCCAGGCAAGGGAGCGTCGGGCGACCCAGTTGCCGCGCCCGTCACGATGGGCGGCAACGAAGTGTCGACGGCGCCAGTCTTGGCATCGACCAGCATTCGCACGAGATCGGCCTTGGTCACGTCGTTGATGCGGCGATAGGTCAAGAGCGCCTTGCCACCACCAACGGCGCTCACCACCGCGCGGCTGACGTGGATGCCCGGTGACGGATCCGGCGCGCTGGAAGTCTCGATGGTTTGGGCCTCTTCCAGCAGATCGACGCCGAACTTGCCGTCCCGCTCGACGACGAACACGCCGGCCATGGGCTTCAAGTCGGCGCTCGTGCCGAGAAAACAACCGCGAAACAGGCCCTTGTCGACTTGGTCGATCCACAGCCGACCGCCGCTGACGAGGTTGAGCTTGAGACCGCCAAGGTCCGCGACAACGGCGACGACCGACAGCCCACCGACTGCGGGCGGATTCGCCGTGTCGTAGGATGTGCCCGCTACTGCCGCGATCGGAAAGCGAATGGTCATCGTCAGGCCGCCTGCCCCGAGCGTCTTGCCTTCGATGCGAACCGTGTCGTTGGTGTCGGTCAAGCGATCGCCGGGTGTCTTGCCTTCTGCAGTCGGCAAGGTCAGCCTCAAGACCGGGTTGGCCGGATAGCTCACGTCGATAGGCAGCGGCTCGCTGGCGACACCGTCGACTTCGACCGTGAGACCGATTTTGCCTGGACGCAGACCCGCGACGAAGTACTGACCCAGGTTCGCGCCCTTCCATACGGTCACTCCGGGTTGTTTGGCGGCATCGGGCGCCAGTACCGCTCCCGCTGCAAACACTTGATCACCGACGCGAAACTGAACTTTGTGCTTGGCGGCCGGGTCGCCCTTCTGGCCGGTCTTGAGCGTGACTTGCACAGTCAGCGCGATCTTCGCTGCGATCTCGACTTCTGCTGCCGCTGCCTGCGCGTGGACGGAGGCGATGTCGGTCGCGATCGGAATGTCGGGCGGTGCATCGGCGGGTGGAGCGTCGCCCTGCGGCAGTTCTTTTTGTGCAGGAGTGTCTTGCGGTGGCGCGGCGTCCGGGGGCTGGGCGGTATCCGCGACGTCGGCCTTGGACACGTCCATGACGATGAACACGTCTTTGAGGAAATGCACGCCCGCGTCCGGCGATGCGGATGGTGTTCCGGAACAGGCAG
>Ga0172369_10006930_pt1 | contig 13330 bp, 13 predicted proteins | sample LakKiv25m_FD_114539 | JGI IMG/M metagenome (GOLD analysis project Ga0172369, IMG submission 114539) | Freshwater microbial communities from Kabuno Bay, South-Kivu, Congo - kab_022012_11.25m | ecosystem: Environmental > Aquatic > Freshwater > Lake | place: Democratic Republic of the Congo... | reverse complement strand
CCGACGCCGAAATGTGAGCGTCGGCTGCCGGGGCGTTCTGCTCGTGCCTGGCCTCGCGGTTGCGGTCCCCGGTCGGGAGGGCGAGGCTCCTGCCGAGCCGGGATACCCATGGCGGGCCGTGGCCCCGAAGGAGCCTGCCGTCTGAGCGGCGCAACACGGGAATGCCGGTCTGCGCGGGGAATGGGCCTGCGGCGAACGGCGGGGTGAGGGAATGACAATGCGGCGAGCGGTGGTGGCCGTTGTAGTGACGATGGCTGCGGTGCTGCCGGGGACGGCGCAGGAGGGCGCATCGGCCAACTGGCCCCAGCTTCGGGGACCTTCGGGGCTAGGGTACACGATCGAACGGGGCCTGCCTCTCGCCTGGGGCGGCGCGGGCCGCGAGAACGTCCTGTGGCAGGCGCCCTTGCCCGGCGAGGGGCACGCCAGCCCGATCGTATGGGGCGATCGCGTGTTCGTCTGCACCGTTGCTTGGAAGCCGGGCGTTGAGGATCGGGCTAGGGTCCTCCCCGATCATCACGTGACCTGCTACCGAGCTTCGGACGGCAAGCTGCTGTGGGACACGATCGTTCCGCCGGGGCCGTGGCTCCGCGACGACTTTCGGAGCGGCCCCGGCGGGGGCTATGCGGCGCCGACGCCGGCTACCGACGGCAAACGCGTCTACTGTGCGTTCGGCTCGGCCGTGCTGGCGGCGCTGGACTTCGACGGACGGATGGTCTGGCGGCAGGAGCTCACGCCGTTCGCGTTCGACGTCACCTACTCGTGCAGTCCCCTCGTGTTCCGCGATACGGTGATCGCGTTCTGTCCCTGTCGCGTGCCGGAGGACTCGCGCGTCGTCGCATACAGCTGTTCGACGGGCAAGGTTGCCTGGCAGGAGAAGCTGCCGGAGATGGGCTTCGGCCACAGCACCCCTCTGATCATATCTGTGGGCGGGTCGCCGCAGATGCTGCTGCTGGCGTCAGGGATGTCGCGTTCGCCGAATGCGCTCCGGAGCCTCGACCCGGCCACCGGACGTCTGCTCTGGTGGTGCAGGGGTGCGGGCGATGCCGCAACGCCTGCGTATGGCGGCGGGCTTGTGTACTTCGACAGCGGACGGGGCTCCGAGGGCATCGCGGTGGACCCCACGGGCTCGGGCGACGTGTCCGGTACGCACATACGGTGGACAGTGAGGGGCCTTCCGGAGGCGATCAGCTCGCCGATCATCGTGGGCAAGCGCCTGTACCGGCTCACCTCATCAGGCCGCCTGGTCTGCTGGGACCTCGCCACAGGCGCGCAGCTCTACGCCGAGCCGCTCGAGGGCATTTCGTCCACCTGGGCAAGCCCGATCGCCGATCCGGCCGGTCGGCTGTACTTCGTCAACGGGGGCCGGAGCTACGTGGTTCAGGCGGGGCCCGAGTTCCGCCGGCTCGCCATTAACGATCTGGGCGACCCCGGGCACGCCTCGGCGGCCGTGTCGTCGGGCCGCCTCTTCATCGTCGGAACGAAGTACCTGACCTGCGTCGGGTCACGGTCGGACGGGAAGCGGTGACGCCGAGGCTCAATCCAGCTCGGCTAGTCGGGCCTCGTACCCCTCGACAACCAGCCGTTTTCCCTTCTGGACGAAGCGATGGCCTTCGGCCTCCAGCCGCTCCCGCTGGACCGCGCCCGCTCCGGGGTACTTGGGGTTCAGCTCGCCCCCGGACTTGAGCACGCGCCACCACGGCGGCGGAGCGGCGCCGTCAAGACGCTCGGCTTCGTCGGTCCCGTTGGCGATGAGCCATGCGAAGATGCCCGTCGTGAGCGGGCAGCACAGGTCCACGCCGTGGCGCACCGTCAGCGCATCTCTGATCTGTCGCACCGTGACCAGCCGGCCCGGGCCGACACGGCGCATCATCTCCTCGATCTCGGCGATGGATGGAATGCTCATCTCTTGCCCCGTCTTGTCGCAGTGGAACCTGCAGGGCGACCCCGCCTTCGCCCGAGCATCTGCGAGCTTCTGCGTCCAGGTCTTCCTCTTGCGCGCCATCACACGCCTCCCTGAGCGCCGCACGGCGCTCGGCGCATGATTCCGCGCACGACGGCGCGCGTCCTGCTCGGCGAGAAGGGCACAACCCGTCGCTGGTCGCTCCGGGCTCGGATGGAGTGTACGACAACCGAGCCCGGAGCGACCAGCGATCGGTCTTCATTGAGGCACCGTGCGTGGGCGGACTGCCGGCAGGGCCCGTGTATAATGCCGAGTGACCAAGCGTGCGCGACCAGGAGGTGCAGGCCGTTGAGCGAAGGGCGGGAGTTTACGGTCATCATCGAGGAGGACGAGGACGGCATGTATATCGCCGAGGTGCCTCAGCTCGACGCGTGCTACACACAGGCTCGGTCGCTGGACGAGCTCATGGCCCGCATTCACGAGGCGATCGAGCTCTGCCTTGAGACGGAGCCGCAGCCGATCACCCGTCGGCGGCTCGTGGGAGTCCAGACGGTGGTAGCGTGAGGCGGCTGCCGTCGCTGACCGGTGAACAGCTCGTAACGATACTCCGGCACGTCGGCTTCGAGATCATTCGGGTGCGAGGCTCTCACTGCCGGCTGAGCCATCCCGACGGACGCAAGACCACCGTGCCGATTCACCCAGGGGAGACGATCGGACGCGGACTACTGGCCAAGATCATGCGCGACTCCGGCCTGAGCCCCGAGGATCTCCACTAGCCTGCGGCACTAACCGCGGTCCTGAGCCGCGGCTTGCATGCTCACCCCGTCGCTGGTCCCTCCGGGCTCGGATGGAGCGTGCGATCACCGAGCCGACGGCGAAGCAGGAGGCGTGGCGGCGCATGCGCAATACCATGCCGGCTCGGCTGACCCCACGTCCGCAGCCAAGGAGAGACCGATGACGCTCCAACAGGCCGTAGCCTCGGCTCAGACTCGCGGGAAGGTGCTCCGCGGATTCCTGGTCGCGTGTCTGGCCACCGATGCGGTGGCGATTCCCGCGGGCGTGCTGCAAATGCTGTTTCTGTCTCGTGCGGCCTCGGGGGCCGAGATCACCGACGCACAGGCGAATGCCAACGATCTCTTCTACAGCGCGGCGGGAATAGCGCAGATGATCGTCGCCCTGCCGACGATCGTGATCTGGCTCCTCTGGATGCATCGCTCCTACAGGGCCCTGTCGTTCCTCGGCACGGGCGCTACCGATCAGACGCCGGGGTGGGCGGTCGGGTACTGGTTCATTCCGGTGGTGAACCTGTGGAAGCCATATCAGCTCACGGCCGAGATGTGGCGACGCAATGCCTCGGGCAACCAGAGCGCGGAAGGCCACACGCCGCCTCTGCTGCTCGCCTGGTGGATCGTCTGGCTGCTGTCCGGTGTGCTGGGAAGGGCCGTCCTAACCCAGTCCACGTATGCTGAGACGATCCCTCAGCTTCAGTCCCTGACGCTAACGGGGCTCCTTGGCGACTCCGTGAACATCATTGCGTCGGTGCTGGCCTTCTTCGTCGTACTGGGTATAGACCGCCTGCAGCGCGATGCCGCCGTCGCGCAGACCAGCTTCCCTGCAGCGCCCCTTGCCGACCCGGACGGCTTCATCGTATAGGAGCCTCCTCGGCGACACGCGCGAAGGCCGAAACATCGCGGCCGCGTCTGCGTATAGAGCATGGGACGAGTTGGCGGCTCGCTCGAAGATCGGGATTTGGCGGGGAGGTGATGGGCGTGAAGTGGTCGTGGCGCATCGGGGAATATGCAGGGATCGGCGTTTACGTGCATGCCACGTTCCTGCTTCTGCTGGCCTGGGTCGCCGGCGGCTACTGGGTCGCCGGCAACAGCCTGCAGACGGCGCTGGGAGGTGTCGCGTTCATCGTTGCGATCTTCGCGTGCGTGCTGCTGCATGAGTTCGGCCACTCTCTGGCCGCGCGCCGCTTCGGCATACGTACACGCGACATAACCCTCCTCCCGATCGGCGGGGTGGCGCGCCTCGAGCGGATGCCTGACGACCCGAAACAGGAGTTGTGGGTCGCACTTGCCGGACCCCTTGTGAACGTGGTCATCGCCGGCACGATCCTAACCTGGCTTGTCGTCACGTCTGCGCTTCAGCCTCTTCAGGGCCTCGGCATCGTCACCGGCTCGTTTCTCGAGCGGCTACTCGCAGTCAACGTCGTGCTGGTGGCCTTCAACTTGATCCCGGCCTTCCCAATGGACGGCGGCCGGGTACTGCGGGCCCTGCTGGCGATGCGGCTGGAGTATACGCGCGCCACCCAGATCGCCGCCAACCTCGGCCAGGGCCTGGCGATGATCCTTGGGCTCATCGGGCTCCTGAACGGCCATTTCATGCTGCTTTTCATCGCCTTCTTCGTCTGGATCGGCGCGGGCCAGGAGGCCGGCATGGTGCAGATGAAGCACGCTCTGGGCGGCATACCCGTCAGCCGGGCCATGCTCACCGACTTCCGAACGGTCACGCCCACCGACAGCCTGCAGACGCCGGTGGATCTCCTCCTGCAAGGCTCCCAGCAGGATTTCCCGGTGCTCTGGGGCAACGAGCTGATAGGAGTCCTGACCCGGGCCGATCTGCTTACGGGGCTGTCTCAGAAGGGCCCGGATGCGACTGTCCAGGACTTCATGAGGCGGGACTTCGTTACCGCGGACCCGCTCGAGATGCTGGAGAACGCCTTCGCGCGGCTGCAGGAGTGCCAGTGCCATACGCTGCCCGTGCTGCGAGGCGGATCGGTGGTGGGCCTGGTCACCACCGACAACCTGGGTGAGTTCATGATGGTACAGTCGGCCCTGGAGCGGCGCCGCCGGTCGCTGGCGTAGACAGTCCGACCGGTCGCGCCGCCCCGGGCGATGCGGACCCACCGCGTTCCGATCAGGGCTCGACGGAGTCCGGTGTCAGTTCGCCTTCGCGCGCGATCGCCTTGGGAAACAGGATGCTGTTCTCCTTGTGGATGTGCGCGTGGAGGTCCGTTTCGAGCCCTGACAGGGCGTCCATAAGGGCCCGGTACGTGTTGCAGACACCGTCCGGCGTTGTGTATCCGTTGGTCAGTGCACGCATCTTGGCGAGTGCGGCGCCCGCGTTGTCGTGCTCACATTCCATCACGCGTATGGGGTTTGCTACGGAGCCGCAGTGGCTCTCCGGCAAGGCTGCTGACGCTTGGAGCGACCGGATCATGGGGAAGAGGATGCTCTCCTCCTTCCACATGTGAGACTCGAGCTCAGCCTGCAGGGCGGCGTAGGTGGCCGCCAGGTCCACCACATGCGGGTGCGCCTCGTGATGGGCTGACTTCACCTTCTCGCTTAGCTCTGCGATCCTCGGGAGCTCGCCGCGAAGGTATGAGTGGTGGGTGGCCTCGATGTGGTCGGCAAGCTCCGTCATCGTCGCTTCGGACCAGTCTCGCTCATCCGCAACCGGCACCGCGGCATCCGACGCAGCCAACGCCGACAGCACCGTAGCTTCATCTGCTCCCGCCTTCTCGCATGCCGCCTTCAGCATGTCGCCGCCGTTGCAGCAGTAGTCTATGCCGAACTGCTCGAAGATGCGCGCCCTTGAAGGACGCTGGGTCACGAGGTCGCCTACACTCGCGTCAGCGGTGATTCCGGACATGCTCTGTCTCCTCCCGCGGCGCGAGGGCCGCTCGCGCCGACGTAATATAGATGTATATATCCATTATTAGGGGCAGGAGTTCCCGGACGACGACTCACGAGCGGTAAGCTGAACGCGGCCCTCGTACGGCATCAGGTGTCGGCAGCTTGAAGGCTCCCCTCGCGCACAATGAACACTCGAGCGTCCGAAAGGAGGTCGGGCGGGAAGCCGCGGAGGTTCGTACACGTTACGAACGTCTGGCAATGCCCCCGCACCCGCTCGAGAAGCCGTGCGCGGCGCTGATCATCCAGATCGGACATGACGTCGTCCAGCAGCATGACCGGGCGCTCACCTGAGTGCCGTTCCATATAGCTCTGCTCGGCCACCTTGAGGCTAAGGACCACGGTCCGCTGCTGGCCTTGGGATCCATAGACGCGGGCATCCATGCCGTTGATCTCGAACTTCAGGTCGTCCCTCTGAGGCCCGACCAGCGTGGCTCCTCGCCTGATCTCCTCGTCGCGTGCCCGCTCGAGCGCCGCTGCGAATGCAGTTGCCAGGCCCTCCGGCCCGGCACCATCCGGTAGCCTCGGACTGGAAACGTACCGCACCCCGAGGGCCTCCGCAGAGCCGCTCAGGTTGCCGTGTGCTTCCGCCGCAAGCTCGGCAAGCTCTCCGGCGAACGCCAGGCGTCCTGCCAGGAGAGGGGATCCATAGCGGACGAGCTGCTCTGTCCATACTTCCAGGCCGCTGTCTCTTACCCAGCACTCCCGAAGGCTCCTGAGTAGGTGGCTCCGGTGCGTAAGCGCCCGCCGATAGGCGGCGAGATCGTGGCAGTATGCCGGTCTCGTCTGTGAAATCGCCAGGTCCATGTATCTGCGCCGCGCAGGAGGATCACCGGTGACGAGGCGGAGGTCCAGAGCGCCAAAGAACACGGCTTGCATCGTGCCGAGCAGATCTGTTGCACGCGGCGCCCTTGCGCCGTTGATACGAGCCAGCTTCCGCTCGCCGGCCCCAAGTGTGATCGCGACATCCGCGCTGCCGCCGTCGCTTCTCCTGACGGTAGCTGCGACTTCCGCCTCGGAGTCGCCCGCCCGGATCGCCTCAGAGTCACGGCTCGCGCGGAAGCTCTTGGTCGTAGACAGCAGGTAGACGGCCTCGAGCAGGTTGCTTTTGCCCTGTGCGTTGGCGCCAACCAAGACGTTCATGCCCGAGGCAGGCTCGAGCTCGAGCTCGGCATAGTTCCTGAACTGCCTCAGTCTGAGGCGCTCTATGACCACTGCCTCGGTTGCCTCCCTCTCCCGGTTGGGATCTTCAAGCAACAGCCTCTGATTCTTCAAAAGGAAGGCTTATGATGATGTGGCGTCTCGCAGTGTGCGGAGTGTGCGCGGGAGCGTAATATGTGAATGCCGGTTGCGCACCCTCTCCGCGTCTGTCGGTGTGATCGCTAGATATCGCGTTGCGCGTACCGACACGGCGTAACCCCGGGCCGTCTTCCTTACCGGACGGTGCGTGGACGGTGCGCAACTACCTGCAGAGTCGTCCGCGAAGGTCCAGCAGCAGGGACCGTAGTTGGCCGTCGGTCGGCAACAGGCCCTCGATCTTCTGGGCGGCTCGCTGAACGGTTGTGTGGTCGCGACCCCCGACAGCCACTCCGATCGCCCTGCACGACTCGTCGCAGAGCTCCCGCGCAAGGTACATCGCGACCTGGCGGGCGAGGGCCGTGTTCCGGTCTCGCCTGTGGCCGACTATGGCGTCGGCCGGGATCGCGAAGGCCTCGGCTACGACGTCTACCACAGCTTCAATGGGCACTCGCGGCTTTTTCGAGAGAGGCCGTTTGTCTATGAAGAAGTGCGTCAGGACAGAATGAGCGAGTTCGACATCCATGGGCACGCGTAGCACCGATGCATGGACTACCAGACGGGTAACCGCGCCCTCGAGAGCACGGACGTTGGACTGTATCGCGTCGGCGATAAAGAAGAGCACATCGTCGGGCACCTCCCAACCCTCGGCCCGGCAGCGGCGCGACAGTATCTCAAGCCGAGTTTCGATGGACGGAGGCGCCACATCCGCGATCAGTCCGGCCTCGAAGCGTGTGCGGAGCCGGTCGTCCATCGCACGAAGCTCGCGCGGGGTCTTGTCGCTGGTCAGGACGATCTGGCGTCTCGTTTGGTGGAGCGCGTTGAAGGTATGAAAGAACTCCTCCTTGGTGTGCTCCCGGCCCGCGATCGTCTGAATGTCGTCAACCAGCCAGACATCAACGCTCCGGAAATAACGTCGGAATACGTCGAACTTCTTCTCGCGCAGGGAGTTTACGTAGAAGTGCGTGAAGGTCTCACCGTCGGTCAGGACGACCCTGAGAGAGGCGTTGAGCTGAAGGATGCGTTGCCCGATCGAATGCAGGAGATGGGTTTTTCCGAGGCCGGACGGGCCGTAGATGAAAAGGGGGTTGAACCGCACCCCCGGCTCGTCTGCTACCTCGAGGGCCACGGTGTATGCGAGGCGGTTGCTCTGTCCGACGACGAAGTTATCGAAGCTGAGCTTGTCGTCGAGCGGTATGCTCATAGCCTCATGGAGGGCGTCAAGGTGGGGGTCGGGCTGCCGCGGCCGAGCCGGAGCCGGCTGAGCTGCAGCAGCAGGCTTCGCGGACTCCCGAGGATCCGTGTCCGCTCGCTCAGAGGCCGAGAGGATCCGATAGGCCACCTCGATGCCATATCCGAGCACGGTCTCAAGCGCTGTCTTGATGGCTGAGGAGCAGCGCCGCTCGACCCATTCGAGGGCGAAGCCGTTGGCGACCCCAAGCTCCATGCTCCGGTCGCAGAGAGCGATGGGCTTGATCGGCTGTACGAAGCTCTCGTAGGTCATGCGGGTAAGCTTCTTTGCCAGCAGCGGGAGGGCCCTTGCCCACGCACGGCGTGCCGCGAGGGTCTCCTCGTCTTCGAGCAATGAGGGTTGCGGATCAGGGATCATGGGGAGCGTCTGCCAGGGCGTAGGCGGCCATTGTAGCAGACCGGTCGGCCACGGACTACGCGACGGTTGTTCCATTTCATTGCGGTTCGAATCCCTGGCGTGGCCGGTTCCGGACATGCGCCGAGCCAAGCACGACCGAATAGCTTCGGAGCACATGAGGGTAGCGTGACAGCGCCGTCAATCGCACTGGTTCTCCTGTCGTGCGTGCTGCACGCGGGCTGGAACTTGCTCGTAAAGAGGGCGCGAGACAAGGACGCGTTCACCGCGCTCTACCTTGCGGCATCCTGCGTCCTCTACCTCCCCCTGATGGTAGTCTTCGCAGCGGGCCGGTCGATTCCTTCCGCCGGATGGGCATGTATTCTGGGATCCGGGACAATGTATGCCGCCTATTTCTTGGCCCTTGGGCGGGCCTATCGTCATGGCGATCTGTCGTACGCGTACCCGGTAGCGCGAGGACTGGGTCCGCCCCTCGCGGCGCTCGTGGGCGTCATGGTGCTCAGGGAGCGGGTCACGATCCCGGGTGGGATTGGCATCGCCCTGATCGTGCTGGCAGTGGCGGCGCTGCATATGCCTGCTGGTCTGGCCGGCCCCTTGCGGATCCAGAGACGGGCGCTTGGCTGGGCGACAGTCGTGGGGGTGCTCTACGCAGGCTATAGCATCGTGGACAAGGTGGGCGTCGGCAAGCTCGGGGTGCATCCGGTCGTCTACATCTACCTTGCCTACGCGACCTCGGCTGCGGCGGTGATCCCTGTGGTGGCGATGAAGACCGGTTTCGATCCCATCCGCGAGGAATGGCGGCTGAATGGGCCTTCCGCAGTCGCCGTTGGTCTGCTGAACGTGGGCGCGTATCTGCTGGTGCTCTGCGCCATGGCGTTGCCCAACGCACCGGTATCCTATGTAGTCCCACTCCGCACGGTATCGGTGCTGTTCGGCGTAATGGGTGGGGTCGGCGTGCTGGGGGAGCGCGGCGCCGGAAGCAGGGTCGCTGCGGCGCTCATGGTGATGGCGGGCGTGGCGCTTATTGCGTGGAAGGGGTAGGACGGTGGCGAAGACAGATCTGGAGCGGTTCGACGACTGCATGGAGTACCGGGCATCGGATCGTCGCCCGAACCACGAGCTGGGCGTCTGGCCCCAGGCCGTGGAGCGGTGGAAGGACGAAAGGCCGGGAGGCGTGACCGGTTTCACCTGGAACTGGTTCGTCGGCGAAGACGAGCTCGACCTGGATCGCCGCGAGTACATCCCGGTTCACTACGGCCTTATTCCCCCGTTCGAGCACATGATGATCGAGGAGACCGAGCAATACGAGGTCTTCCGGGACGGTCTTGGCATCGTACACCGGGCGTTAAAAGCCGGCACCGTCGGCGGGGGCCGGATGTGCATGGACCAGTACCTGGACCACCCGGTTCGCACGCCCGAGGACTTCCCCGATATCAAGCGCCGCCTCATCGCCGCCATCCCTGAGCGGTACCCGGCTGACCTGGACGCCCTGACCGAGCGATGGCGCCTTCGCACGTTTCCACTGGTCCTTGGCGTGAACTGCGCGGCCAACGGGTTCTACTGGCGCGCTCGCGAGTTCATGGGGACCGAGGCGCTCTCCGTGGCCTGGTACGACTACCCCGATCTGATGCACGAGATGATGGAGTTCTACGCCGATTTCATCATCGAGACCAGCCGCCCGGTGCTGGACCGGATCGCGCCTGACTACTTCACGCTAAACGAGGACTTCGCGATGAAGAGCGGGCCGCTGCTCGGGCCCGGAACCTACCGCACGTTCATATTCCCGCACCTGAAGCGTATGGTCGAGTTCATGAAGGCGAAGGGCGTGCGTTACTTCGCCGTGGACTCCGACGGCGACCCGACGCCGCTCATCCCGCTCATGATGGACGCCGGCGTGGACATCGTATGGCCGATCGAGCGCGCGTCGGATGTGAGCCCGCAGGAGTGGCGGCGGAAGTTCGGTCGGTCGCTGAGGCTCTGGGGCGGCGTGGACAAGCGCGAGATAGCACGCGGGCCGGAGGCGATCAGGGGCCACCTGCGGGAGTTCATCCCGCTCATAGAGGAGGGCGGCTTCATCCCAACCGTGGACCATACCGTGCCGCCGGACATCTCGTGGGACAACTTCCGGCACTACATGGACGTCAAGGCTGCGCTGCTCTCCGGGGACTTCGGGAAGCTTGAGTGAGGAGGCCGGCGTGAAGATATACATCCACACGGACCTGGAGGGTGTCAGCGGCGTCGCTTCGATCGAGGCGATGGACCGGACGACGGCGGCCAACCGTGCGGCTTGCCAGCGCCTCATGGCGGACATCAACGCCGCCGTGGACGGAGCGATCGCCGGAGGGGCGACGCATGTGACGGTCCTGGACAGCCATGGCGGCGGCGGTAACTTCCTGGCCAATCTCCTCGATGCCAGGGCCGAGGCGGACCCCAAGCGCAACGGAAAGTGGTGGGGCTGCCTCGACCGCTCCTACTCCGGGACGCTGTTCATCGGCGCCCACGCCATGGCGGGCACCCTCAACGGCTTTCTGGACCACACTCAGTCGTCAGCAACATGGCACGAGTACATCCTGAACGGCAGGGCGATGGGCGAGCTTGCCCAGTGGGCCATCGTTGCGGGGAACTTTGGGGTGCCCATGCTCATGGTGAGCGGCGACCAGGCGGCCTGCGACGAGGCGGCGCGCTTCTTCGACCCGGTCCACACGGCCGTCGTGAAGCGGGGGATCGGGCGCAACAGGGCGGAACTGGTGCCTGAAGGCGAGGCGCTCGACCGCATCCGCGAGGCCGCCAGGCAGTGCATGCAGCTAGTTGGCCGTGCAAAGCCGCTCAGACCGAAGCCGCCGATGGAGATCCGGCTGCGCATGAACCGGAGCGACTACTGCGACGACCTGGCCAGGCGCTCGGGTTGGGAGCGGCTCGACGCGCGAACGTGCCGCAAGGTGACGTCCGATCCGCTTGACATCCTGCCCTGACGCTTCCCTTAGCCGGGGGGGAACACGCAGCGGCCCGGGCGCGAGGAGGGCATGGTGGTATAGTACTCGCGCCGGCATTCTGAGATAACGGGGGGCGTAGACCAAACAGTGCATTCGACGCTAGCTGAGACGCTTCCCAGACCAAGTGGTGCGGGTGTGTCGCTCTCCGTCCTGTCGGGCCTCTGGTCGCGGCTGAGGGGCAAGCCCGACACCCCGGACGCCGAGGAGGTCGAGAGGATCAACGACCGGGCGCCACGCGAGAGGTTCAGCCCGAACGCCGTCGGCGTGATATCCAACTATGCCGACACCGCAGTGCAGCTTGCGCTGTATCGGTACCTGCGATCCGCCGGCATCACCAGCGTCGTATACAGCGGCCCCGTCAGCATCCTCGATGAGCCGGGCGACCTATGGACGCTGATCCAGGACGGCGACGTTCAGTGGGTCTACGGCCAGTCCGAACCGCCGAAGTTCGCGCCCGAGCTCGGCATGCTTCCCGCGGGACCTGAGGAGATCGAGGTCAACGGGATCAGGTTCACGCACTTCGCGCGGTCGCCCGCCGGCGAGGAGAGGATCCGGTTCGGCTCGCTCCAGTGGCCCCCGCCGGGTAGAGGGCAGCGCGAAGCGGTCGAGGCGACAGTCGGCGGAACTGATCGGCGGCTAACCGTCATCGGAAGCGGCCTGGAGTACGAGCGCTGGGTGCCGAACCCGGTTACGAAGCGGTGGGAGCTCTACGAGCAGAATGTGCCGGGATACGCCGAAACCCCGATCGCCCGGATCGAGCTGGCGCCCGAGCAGCGCCACGTCATTGTGCACCCGACGAGCCGGACGTCCTACTGCTCCGTCATTGACCCGGATCAGAACCGGATGTCGCTGCTGATGCTGTAGGACAGCGCCGGCATGCCATGCCCGGGCCGGGTCCTTGTGGTCGCCGGTCGTGGCGTGCGTCAGCAGTCCGCCGCGATCGCCTCTGTTAGGCCGGCCTCGGCGACCATCGCGTCCACTTCCTCTTTCGTCATTCGGGCGAAGGTGCGATCGGGCGTGTCCGCCAGAGCCCAAAGCGTGTGAGCGGCGACTGCAGCCGCGCGGCACAGGGCCGGGAGCGAGACCTTCTCGAACGTGTCGCCGGCGCTGTGGTAGTAGTGCCCTCCGCCACCTTCCGGCAAGCGCGCCATCAGACCGACGATCGGCACGCCGGCCAGCATGAACGGTTGGTGGTCGCTATGGAGCCCGGCCTGATGGCTCGCCTCGTCGGTCATGCCAAGGGGAGCGAGCTGAGCAGCGAGTCGCCGCAGGACGTCGTGTGACTCGGGATGGCCCGGGGTCCAGTATCCGTATGGGTCGCCCGTCATGTCGAAGTTCATGACGGCCGCGACGCGATCCAGCTCATCACCGTGAGTGGCAACGTAGTTCCGTGAGCCGTGGAGTCCGGTCTCCTCGGCGGCCCAGAGGGCGAACCTGAGCGTGCGCCGAGGCGCACGCCCGCACGCCGCCAGTGAGCGGGCAGCCTGAAGGACGATAGCGCATCCGAGGCCGTTGTCGGTGGCTCCCTGCGCGACGTCCCACGAATCGAGGTGCGCGCCGGCGAGCACGATCTCGTCCGGCAGTTCGGACCCCGCAATGTCGGCCAGGACGTTTCGCGCAGTACCCGCGAACGTCCTGTTGTCCATACGGATGCGCACCGCAGGGCGGATGCCGCCGCTCAGCGCTCGCTGGAGCCGGTCCGAGTCTTCCTTTGTCAGTCCGATGCTTGGGATCGGAGAGCCTGTTCGATGGCACACACCGGTCCTGGGCAGGCAGCCGGGCGTCGAGCCGGCGAGCATCATTGCCGCCGCGCCGTTGGCGACGGCCCATGCGAGCTTCT
>Ga0172369_10006928_pt1 | contig 13330 bp, 12 predicted proteins | sample LakKiv25m_FD_114539 | JGI IMG/M metagenome (GOLD analysis project Ga0172369, IMG submission 114539) | Freshwater microbial communities from Kabuno Bay, South-Kivu, Congo - kab_022012_11.25m | ecosystem: Environmental > Aquatic > Freshwater > Lake | place: Democratic Republic of the Congo... | reverse complement strand
TAGCGTAACCGGCACCCGCACAAACTACTTTATCTCCAATCTCAATTTCTTGGACCCCTTCTCCTACACCAATAACTATACCGGCGGAACTATACCCTAAAGGCGAATAAGCATCCAATTTCTTCATTACAGCTCTGTATGTTTGAACTGGACCAAGCTTTTGAAATGTATCCAAAACTTGTTTTACTTGCTGAGGTCTCTCTTTTGCTTTACCAATTAAACTTTTACGTGCCGTTTTTACTGTTGAACCTTCCGTACCGGCACTTATTAGTGAAAAATAATTTCTGACAAGAACCATTCCTTTTTGCAAAGTTGGTGTTGGAACTTCTTCTATTTTCATTTCGCCGGATTTGAGTATTTGTACTAATTGGTTCATTTTATATCCAATTTTTGGATTAAAAACTTATTCTTACCTCGATGAGTTTTTTCTAGGTAATTTACGTATTCAAAAAAAATAAGTAATTTGAATGACACTGCTTTCAGGAGAGTTTTTTTTAACTCAGATTCCGTATTTTCATTATAGTTGGTAGTTCTAACAATCCTTAAGGTAATTTCACCAACTTTTTCTTGAATTATTTGAAATTCTCTAATTGCCTTAAAAGCTTTTAAGTGCTGACCAAAAATAAAGGCTGTTAACGTTACTTTTGTCAAATCTGCCAGAATTATAATATCCCCATGTCTACCTTCAATTCGATTTAAAGAAGTACCTTTAAATCCGCATTGGCACTCAGAAGAATTTGATAAATACCCAAGATCTCCTGTATCATACCTAATAAAAGGCATGACCAAATTATCAAACCCTGTAGCTACAATTCTGCCTAATTGATTCTCATTTTTTATTACATTATTTTCTTCATCCACTAATTCAAGATAACCATAAAATGGGAAAAAGTGATATTCATCAGAATATAAACAAGAACCTCCATGAATTAAACATTCAGAATGTCCATACCAATTTACAACCTTGGCGTTAAAATAATTTTCAAACAAAATTTTGTCTTCTTTAGGCAAGTATTCAGAGCCTAAAAATATCGCTTTAATATTCGATTCAAAAATTAACTTTGATTCTAAAAACAAAGAAACCAATATTTTTAGAGCAGAAGGATAAGCATGTATAAATTTTGGGGCAAATTGCTCTAATTTATTATGAATAAATCTGATGTTTTCTTCGTTTATGTTATATAGAGAAATAAGAAATTTATTATCAATTGCAGAATATTCATAAATACCTCTTTTAAGTGGTTTTCCTCGAACAATTAAGATTTTATCCCCCCTTCTGTAACCAAATTGAGACCAATACCAAATAAAATGTGCATGTTCTTTTGCTCTAGAAACCCCTTTACATAAATAAAACTCTAAAGGTGTGCCAGAGCTGCCGCCTGTATTTACCTTAAGACCCTTCCGCAATAACTTACTATTAATAAAATCTTTCTTATAGTTATTAATAATTTCTTTTGTAATTATAGGCAAATTCTCAAATTCTTGCTTACTTTTACAAAAATCAAAATTTTTATAAAAAGGTATTTTTTTAATTGCAAAGTTAGTTGTACTAAGTAATATTTTTAATTGTTCTTTCTCTTTTTCTTCATTTCCTAATAAGTTAGTAAAATAATCAATTCTCTTGAGGTAAGTATTGAAAAACCTACCATATCGAATAGAATTAGGAATTCGATTATATATATACCCAAAGTTATTTTTTATAAAAACAGGTAAATTATTATAAAGCGAAAGAAAGGGATAAAGAATATCTTCCATAAGTTATTTTAGAAGCAATATTTTATGATATTGTTTCTGAAAACCTAAATTAATTTCTACAAAATATAAGCCACTTTTATAATTATTAAAATCAAATAATTCATTATAATGTCCAAAGTTCAATTCCCCAAGTTTTCTTTCTATTATCAGTTTTCCTAATAAATCATAAATCTTTATAATAATATTTTCACTTTTCAAAATATTGAAAGTAATATTAACGAACGGGTTAAAAGGATTTGGAAAACAATATGATTTGTCATTACAATAAACTTCTTCTTGATCATTTAATATTCTTGTAGTATTTACCTTCACCATTCGAAAATCACCCAATAAAGCAAAGGATCCAGATAGATTAATGCAATCTAATTTAATATTTAAAAACGAGATTGTTTCTGGGATAACCAGTTGGTTTTTTAGGTTAACCCAGCCATCTGCATCAACAGTTATCAATTTTGACACTACTTGCTTTGTCTCAGGGAACTCTAAGGAAATTTTAAATTGCGCACTTTTGCCACTAGCCCAAAAACTAAAAGTATTTGAGCCTTTTTCGAGGCCACCCAAATTATTGATAGTAAATACATTCCCCAATGAACTAATTTTAATAACCTTAGCTTTAAGAGTCGAATCTATTAAAATCTGTCCGCTCACACTGTCATAGCCATCAGACCGACCGTTTTCATCTATATCTGAATTTAGATCCGGAAAGTAGTTTTCAAAACTTTCCATCTTTTTATTACCATATAATAATTCAGCCGCTTCTGAGTACTTTAATATGGGTATATTATTTGAGTTTAAGAAAAATAACATCGAATCTGTTCTAGACAAATAAGCTTCCCAACCGCCTAGCAAATTATTGAAGTGTGATTCGTTAATAGAAATATAATGTTTTGCTAATCTGTCAGTTATTATTGTTTTAGCTACTTTAAATGTAGAAACATTGTCCCCAAAATCCCCCCACTCTATACCAAACCTTTTATCATCTTTAGGGTCATACTCATTAAAACATTTTAATGAGGGGTCATTCTCTACAGATCCAGCAATATAATCCTCATCACTTCCATAACTATTTGAAATATCGGACCTAGTTAATAACGGATGAATACCTCCAGGATGGATAAATACTTTTGGAGGAATTATTAAATTTTGATCGCAAAAATATTTTGTTTCCTCCGCCAATACATCTAGTGCATCAGGCTGCATTTTTATAACTTTACGATTCAATATCTTAAAAGGTACATTTTGTTCATTGTTTAATACAAGTGTATCTCCCCAAAAATTACTATAATAAATTGTATCTGAATCAAAAGAGTTTGCGTTCAGGGTCTTTCCAACTGTTAAAACTAATTGTTTTGTCGGCAACCATAAATAAGTTATGACTCCCGACTTGACATCTTTAAAACCTCCATTGAAAGTGCTGGTTAAAAATTTGCTTTCAATATTTAAATAATACGTCTCAGGAAATACTGTCGTATCTATGGAAGCGTACTTTAAATTTATTTTTGAATACGTACTATATTGCTTAATATTATCTACCCCTATTTTTGAAAAAAATGGAGCCGGGTCTCGATAAATGTAAAACCAATGAGTCGCATGGCAAGGAGTATGATCACAAAATTCGTGCCCTGATGTTTGTAGATTTTTTATTTCTGCAATATAGTTTATGTCTGCTCGTAAATAAGTCACATTAAGTGCAAAATTAAAATGAGCGTCATATTTATTAAAAATTTGAGAAAACTCCTCCCAGTAATTGACTGGCTGATTATCGTCAACCCTGAATACGACTCCACCTAATTTATTTTGTCCGAATAATTGAATAATAATAAACAATGATAGAAACAAATTTCTAAGTGTCATAACTTTACCCCATCAGATTTTTAACACATTTCTTTAATCCATTTTGGATATCCACTTTGGGCTGCCAATTTAATTTGCTTATTTTGTTAATATTTGCTCGGATATCAAAAATCTCTTCAACTCTGGGCTTATTATTTGACTGAATTGGTTTCTCAAATCCAAGTAGCTTATAGAGATAATTTAATAATTCTGGAATACTATAAGAAATGCCACTTCCAATGTTGAAAATTCCAGTGGATTTTGAATTCATTAAAACCATAATAGCATCAACCAAATCTTCTACAAATAAATAATCTCTTTTAGGCCTTAAATCGTTAACAATAATATTTTCTTTGGATTTATCAAGTACTTGATTAATAAGTGTGGGTATTAAAAACTTTTCACTTTGTCCGGGACCATATATATTAAACGGGCGTATAATTGTACATTGCAATCCAAATTTTTCCTCATAAAATTTCACATATTGTTCAGCCATCAATTTAGAAAAAGCATATGGATTTGGAGCAGAATTTGGATGAATTTCATCTATTGGAAGATATTCTGGATTACCGTAAAGATATGAACTTATAAATAAAAGAGGAACGTTTTTATCTTTGCAAAGCTCTAATATTTTACATGTCCCCAATGTGTTTACCCTAAAAAACTCATAAGGATTATCCCAGCTATCAGGAATAAAAGTTATACCTGCTGTATGGATTACATATTCTGGTTCAATAGAATGAAAATCATAATCAAGTATATCTCCATCCTTTTTAGTATATGTAATCAATTTGATTTTCATATCTTCTAATTTTTTAACTATTTCTTTTCCAATAAATCCATCAGCACCCGTTAATAATATTTTAGTCATTATTGAAGCCATATATTTTTGAAAAAAGTTGATAATTAAATTTTTTATGCTTAATACTACTTATTTTAGCTTCAATTAATTCTTTTCTTTTACTAAAGTTAGGCAGTTGACAAATTACTTTAATTATTTTTTCTGTTAGATCGTTTACATCTCTATTTTTAAACAAAATTGTATTTTGAGGTCTGTCGACTATATCACTTGCAATCACTTTTGACTCAAACCACAAAGCTTCTTTTACAGATACAGAACTCCCATCAGTATTTGTTGCTCTAATAAACAAATCAGTAATAAGATAGGCTGGCCAGATTTCGGCCGGATTTTGATTTAAAATAATAAAATCATTATCGATTTCAAGTTCTTTTCTGCGTTCAATAAATTTTTTATATATTAGACTGTCAACAATCCCATTGTTTGATGAGATAATTTTTAATTTAAACCCGGTTGATTTTACATTTTTTAAGGCTTCCGCCATAATGTCAAACCCGTAAAGATCTTCATTATTGTAACTTTTAAACCAACCCATAGTAAAAGCTAAATATTCATCATCAACAAACTCTAAGCGGAAATTGTTTTTAAATTCATTAAACACAAACTGATCATATTTAGGAGGAATAAATGCGTCGATTATTACATTACTTTTGGGTTTCATATTATTAATAAATTCATAATTTTTTTCATTACATGAAATAAAATTTAAATATCGGACATTATTTGTTAATAATTTTGCCCATAATGTGTTCTTGTTTATAAAATCAATAAAACTATCTCCATGAACATGTAAATATACTTTTTTCCCAAACCTTGAAAGAAAACTTAGAATAAGACGGGTATAATTATCTGGGGTATGGTGATGAATTAATTTGAAATTCTTAAAAACTAACAAAAATACTTTATAAAAACGTTTACTTTTTCTATAATCGACTAAATGCTTTATATCTGAGGAATTACCATTTTCATTAAATAAAACAATTGCATTATAATCAATATACGCTAGCATCCTATGAATATGAATAGAAATACCACCAAAAGGTGGTGGATATGGCCCAATGATTGCAATTTTTTCTGGTATTTTAGTATTTAGATATTTTTGAGTCATATCACATAAGTTCTATTTATTTTCACTTAGTAATACCAATGCTAAATAAAGAAGAGCTGTAGATTGGTAATCTAAAAGGCTGTTAGTAAGGCTTACAATAAAAAAATATGCACAAAACGCATAGAAATATATTCGTTTATTTACATCTATTAAATTTATTGATTTGATAATAAACTTATAATACAAAAAATATACAATAAATATAAATCCAACGAGGCCAAATGAAAAGAATGATTCAAATAAGTCATTGTGGAGTCTAAAGTTTATTAATGGTTGTGAATCATAATAAAGTAAACCCGTACCTAATAAAAAATTACTTAATGTAAAAATCGACAAATAAGATGACCAAATGGATAACCTTCCACTACTAAATGAATCAATTGTAATATTCTGATTGTTAACAATTAAATCACCCTCTGATGCAAATACACGCAAAAAAGTATGTTGTAAATTAGAGAAATCAGAGATATACCCCAAATATGATAATACCCCCCCCAAGAATAAAAAAAATAATAATTTACGAAATTTACTTCTACGTATCTCTTCAAAAAAATAAATAACTAGAAAAATGAAAGTACCAATCATTACACTTCTTGCTCCAATTGAAAGAATTGGGATCGAAAAAAAGAATAGATGCCATCTTGGCAACTTGTTAACAACCGATATTGTAAATAACAAAATTATTATCCCAGCATACATTTGGCCTAATGTATGCATTTTTTCATCCCACAAATATCTTCTTTCGAGCATTAAATCAGATATATTAAAACGTACAAGTGACAATCTTATAATTGATGCTACAAAAAAAACAAACAAAATACCACTTAAAATCGAAAACAATTTTTTTTGATTTTCTATATCATCTATGTAATACGATGAAAATGCTGCTGCAATTAATAAGGGTGAAATATACCTCAATAAAGCTATAAACTTATCACCGTTAATCTCTTTGCTAAACAAAATACTTATCAAAATAATAAAACTGAAAGATAGTGTATATAAATGTAATCGATTAATTATCCTTTTTTTACTGTATTTAAACTCTTTTTTTAAATCCCTTAAAAATATAAATAGGGCCAAAATCACAGAGATCCCAAGAATCGACCTATATACATCTGCATTTTCGGTCCTAAATAATATTAATATAATATATATTGCAAAAATTAAGTTTAATAAAACGTCCATAAATTACTTATTCATTATTTTTATTCAACTCAAATAGAGTTCAGCCAAATCATTTTTACTGTATTTAGAAGTAAAGTTATAATTTTCTTTCATCATGTTTAAATATAATTCTAAATCGCTCAACGATTGAAAACGTGGTTTGATAAACTTAGCAGGTTGACCAGTATAAACAGAATATGGCAAAAGTTCTTTATTCACTAAACTATTTGCCCCAACAATAGTACCTTCTCCTATTTTAGCATTTTTTAATATTAAAGTACCGTGTCCAATCCATGCGTCTTCTTCTATAATAATTTTATAATTATTGCCAAGTTTTTCTGTAAATCTCATATTTTCATGTGGATTTGCATAATAATGATCCCCACCTATAATTGAGCAATTTGCACCAAACATGACTCTATTCTTGATAACCAGCCCTTGATTAGTACTGCAATAAAAATTACTGTTTATAAAAACATCATCATAAATTTGAATAAATTTTTGGCCGAGAATTATGGCATCTGCTGGCAATTTAACGTTTCTGCCACAAAATCCTAGTGATTTTCTGATGAGAACTAGTTTTATAGGGAACAATACGTTTGGGAACAATCTTATTATTCTAAAAAAAGTTTTATCAGTCATTTTTATCCGAGATTTTGAATAAGTCATTTAAACTTTGGATAACTTTTATATAAGAAGTTGGATTTGTATAATTTTCATGTGGAGTTACTAATTTATATAACCAAAAATATTTATTAGTTGGTGTATTAAATAACAAAGCTGCAGAACTCCAACTTATAATTAATGTTTTCTGAATATTTACAGAAATTAATTCAAAAGGTATGCCCTGTTCTAAAAACGTAACATTAATATTTTTTTTAAATAATCTTTCATAATCATTTTTGTCTTCCGCTGGGTGTAATTTTATATATATTTTTTTCCCATAAGTAGTATATCTTTCTACAATTTTTTTTAAAATTCCTTCAGCTTTGCTTTTATATTTTATTTCAAACAAGGGTTGTGTTACAATAACTACACTATTTGTAATAGTCATCATGTAGCTGTTCTTAAAAAATATTTGCCTAGCTGAATTAAGTTCTGATGCTTCAAAATCTAAACTAAATTTTTTAATTGGTATAGTGTTTTTTTTATAATGAAAATAATCAGGAAATCGTAAATAAATTAAATCAACATTTTTATTCTCTCCCCATTGAGAGATAAATTGTATTTCTTTTAAAAAAAACATATTTATATATATATATTTAAGTAACCTTCTAAGATTGTCTAAGAATGTTATTTTGTTGTAAGCGCTTAAACCTTCGTCTGCTAAGTATATTTTAGCACATCGTTTTTTTAAAGTACCAATTAAATATGTATTAATAAATACATTATCCAAAAAAAAATATGCAATTTCAACTCGATTAAACTTGTTGTTTATTCTTCTTTTAATTTCATAAAATTTTCTTCTGCTAAAATGACCGTCAAATACATCTTCTATTTCAATTGATTCAAAGGGTAAATTATGAGTATTACAAAATCTATTCCCTTTTTTTATTAGAATAAATGTACAAATATAACTGGGGCTAGAGTATAATCTAAAATAAAGTAATAATGATATTAAAAGTTGATATTCCGTATTGACACAGAATACTATTTTTTTCTGATTCACTAAATTATTTCGTAAAAGATTTAATTTTTTTTATTAATTCATATTTTTGGTTAAAATATAATACCAAAATCATATATATTGAGGTAAGTATTGCTAATTTTCCCCCAAAAAATACTATACCATTTTTTTGTATAAAATAATCACTAATATTTATCAAAAAAGCTACCAAAATTATTGGGACTAGCGTTAACATAAAGCTATTTACATCAAATACGATTTCCTTTTTAATTAAAAACATTAATAAATAAAAAAGAAAGAAATAATTAACTATTGATACAGTAGCAATACCATAAATACCAAATCCATTTGTAATTAATATATAATTTAATATAATACTAACAAAAATTATCAAGCATTGCACGAGAATCAAAAAGTAACTTTTATTCACTGCTATGTAGTAATTACCTACTAATGCAACAAACGAATAGAAATAAAATGAATAAGCAAGAATCTCAAGAATTTTAATAGCTGGTATGAATGTAGGCAAGAATAGGCTTATAATTTCTTTCGAACACATTAATATTACACCTATAAAAAAAGCATTAAGTAAGGACAACAACCTTATTGGGAAAATAATATAGTCGGATGTTTTTGTGACATCATTTGTAATAGCTAATCTTTCAACAATTCTTGGAAAAATTGTTGATGCAAGTGAATTCGGCAAGAAATAAATTAAGACGCCAATATTCAGTGCAAAACCATATTGCCCTAACTGTTCTACTGTAAGGTATTTTAATATATAAATTTGCTCAACAGTATTTAATACAATCCCTAATAAAGGAGTAAGCATTATGGGGAACCCTACCAAGAACAATTTTTTGACAATATTAAAGTCGATTTCAAAACGTGGGAACTTATAATTAATTAGTATGAATATTATCGTTATGATGTTACCTATTAATAGGCCTAAAACAGCTCCACTTAGATTTAAAAAATAAATTAATGGTAAACTGAATATTAAAATAAATAACGGTTGCAATGTTACTAGAATAGAATTTGATAGAAATTTTTTTTTAGCTCTTAAGTTCCAATTAAAAAAAGAATAAATCTGGTTTATTATAAGAATTATAGCTAAAACAGTTATTGAAAGTTTTATAAATGGTAACTGTTCTGAAGGGAATGAATAAAAAAAAGGGACAAAAAAAATTAATAAAGAAATAATGAAAGCAATAAAATTTGCAAACCAAAATGAGACGCTCTCTATTTTTTCTGCATTTGAGTGTTGATTCAAAGCATAATAAAAAGGTAATTCCTTATTCATTCCACTTAAGATACCTAAATGAGCGTAGATGAAATAACTTGAAATTAAAATTACTATACGAAATAAGCCATAATTTTGGGGGCCCAATAAACCAGGGATAAAAAATGAGTTGGTTATTCCAATTATAAGAACTAATATTCTAGATATAAAAACAAAACTTATATCTTTTATTATTTTTGTCAACTTAATCTTTTTGATTTATTAGAAATTGTATTTTATTATAAATATTTTCAGCAATTATTTGATGACCTCTTTTATTGATATGAATTCCGTCATGCAAAAGAATTTCTTCATCCTCAGATATAGTATATAAATCTATAAGTTCAATTATTTGCCTCTTTTCTTTTGCGATTCTATTGATTATTTCATTATATTCTTTTATATTATTTTCAAATCCGAAAGATCTTTTTAAATTATATTCGTTTGTTTTGGGGATATTGATTACAAATATTTTCTTTAGATTTGTCTGAGTTATTGTTATATAGTTTATTAATTCTGAATAATTAAAATAGAAGTTATTTAGTTTTACATATACTTTCGGGAAATGTTTAGTGAAAAAATATCTTCTTTTCGACATAAATTTTATAATAAAATTTTTTAAATAAACTGGATGTATTTGATTGATAAGTTTTTGTTGAAATATTGAGAATAATCGAGGGGCACAATCTACTATTCCTAATTGGATAATATAGTACTCTGACAAACAAGAGTTAATGTCATTTATTAAATAACTTTCTTGAATTTGTTGTGAGGTAGTATTTGCTCTTCTTGCATTGTTTATTACATAAACTGATTTACCGAGTAGATTGGATAATAAAAAACTGTAGGTGTCTGTTAAATTAATATTTTCTTCAGGCCGAGGCCGGGATAACGAATCACCTAAAACTGAAAGGAACTCCATAAAAATTATTCACCTAATATCTTTTTATAGTACTCACAGTTCATAACATGATCTGATAAACTAAGTATATTTTCAAAGTTGTTTCCCAGAAAATTCTTTACTTGCCTATATAAGCCCGGTTTATAATCAATGTCAATAATATCATCAATGTCAACATCTTTTATTATAACACTCCCTTTTTCCTGGACTTTTAATTTTTCTAACGGTTGGAGAATAATTCTATGAAATTTTGTTAAAACCTCAACACCCCATCTTCCAGGGGCATTCCAATTCGCTTGGTAATTAAATAGTATTCCATTTTTTGTTTCTCCAGCTCCTGAAAAAACAGCAGCTTTTGGATGCCAATTTAAGCTGCCTGATGTATAGCAGCATATTTTTTGTGGTTTTCCTCCAATATAAAATGCAAGATCAATTACGTGTGTAGAATTTGCTAAAAACCAATTTTTTTTTACTTCTTCAGATTGATTAATATTTTCAATTATATGTGCCCATTCAGTAAATTCAAAGTTAAAAGAATTTACACCTCCATCATCATTAATAATTTCCATGGCTTTTAACACCGATGAATAAAATCTTCTATTGTAAGCAACATAAACATTCATGTTTTTTTGATACGAATGTAAATATAAATCAGTTATATCATTGAAATTAAGACCTGCGGGCTTTTCAACCAAAATATTCTTTGACCTATCAACTAAACGATATGTAACACTGCTCAACTCTTCAATGTTTACAGCAATAATTACTTTTTCGAAAATATGTTGTTCCTCATTTAAAAATTTTTCTAATCCTCCAATTACTGGTTTGACACCAGTTCTATTAAAAAATAATTCTGCGGAAGTTGCACTTCTGCCGACTACTAGAAATTTTGTATTTAAAGCTTTTAATACTTTTGCATATTCGAAAGCCATTTCTCCAGTTCCCACCAGCAACAATGTAGAATTTAGGTTATAGGACATAAATTTATACTCATATCATTTTTAATTATTTTTAAATGATTTAGAAAAATATTGAATAAAGGAATGTGCAGTTTTATTGCTTCGTTTATTGAAGGTAGGGCACAATAATTTTTAGCTAAAATTTGATCTGCTACTATTTGAGTAAGCTGGCTTTGATAGCAAATATTAAATTCTTCAGTGAGGATCTCCCAGCAAAAATCTTTTTTTTGTTGTTTAACAATTTTTTTTTTTGATTCGTCTATCTTTATAATTGAATTATCTGTAATGACTTCAATAATAAGATTTTCATTACCTGCTGGATATGAACATATTCTAAATATTGGTCCATTTACGAACCCCCCATGTATAATACCATTAAATTCAATAAATCCTTTCCTTTTATTTTCGAAGAGTTCTGGTAATAAATTTATTTTAGAAAATGTATAATTTGTACAGTTGGTTAAATAAGCAAAAAGGTCTATCATGTGAATTGAATTGCTAGCCAATGACCAAGCTGAACCATAAATATTAAATTCAATAATTTTAGTATTATTTAAATATTTTTTTAATTTAATGTAATCGGGATAAATCCTTCGGGGACAGTTTACCCATGCTTTGATTTTTTGTTCACTTACTATTTTTTTTATTTCATAAAAATCGGATTCTATTTGGAATAAAAATTTTTCTAACACTAAGCTCTTTACTGAGAATTTCGAAATAAGTTGGACCAGTACCTTTTTTCTAACATCAGAGTTAGTTGCTATTATTGCTAAATCTATACTATTCGGTAAGTCTTTGTAATCATTAAAATAAAAATAATGATTACCTTTTATTTTTTCTGGTACTTCATCAAGTCTTTTTTGTGCCACTTTTAGTGCATCTTCAGACGGATCTATAACAAAAATATTACTAATTCCATTAAGTAATGAAAGTCCTTGAAGATGTCTACTACCTAATTGCCCACCACCAATGATAACAATATTTTTCATACTAATGCCTTTTAAGTATAGCATCTATAATTAATAAATCTAATTGGTTGTCAATATCTATTGAATCCTCTTTATTCATAACATATCCTAACGTGTCGTCACTTAAAAATGTTTTTTGTTGTAATATTTTTTTTATGCTAGCAATATAAACTGCACCATTTAATGTAAAAATCTTTGGCAATTCTTGTCGCCTTGCAATTTTGTTTTGAAAAAATGGGATTAAAATTTCATTCTTTCTAATCTCATACATCCAATAGGGATGTTGATCAACTTCACAAACACTAACGCAAGATGAAGCATTTAAATCAATGCATTTTTCAATGCATCCGTCAATGTCTTTGACTCGTCTTAAAGGTGATGTTGGCTGTAATAAGCATACATAATCATATTTTTCTGGTAATATATTAATTGCATGGATCACCGGTTCTATGCCAGGTGTATCGTCTTTGGCCAACTCTTTTGGTCTCACAAAAGGGACTTCGCAATTAAATTGTTTTGCTGTTTGTATTATCTCATCATCCTCTGAAGAAAGAATCAATCTATCAATATATAGTGATTTTTTAGCTTCTTCGATTGTCCATGCTATTAAAGGTTTACCACCAAGATTTTGAATATTCTTACGTGGTATCCCTTTACTTCCTCCACGAGCAGGTATTATCCCAAGTACAGATTTATGATCTATCATAGGTTTAATTTCTCAATAGCTTTTTTATACTCAACCCATTCTCCTGTGTCTATCCATGAATTTTCACTGATTGGATAAACACCAACTCTATGTGTTGATTTTATTTTATTAATTAAATCTGTTATATGGAAGAATTGATTTTCTGGTATATACTTCAAAACTTCAGGC
>Ga0172369_10006920_pt1 | contig 13342 bp, 9 predicted proteins | sample LakKiv25m_FD_114539 | JGI IMG/M metagenome (GOLD analysis project Ga0172369, IMG submission 114539) | Freshwater microbial communities from Kabuno Bay, South-Kivu, Congo - kab_022012_11.25m | ecosystem: Environmental > Aquatic > Freshwater > Lake | place: Democratic Republic of the Congo... | reverse complement strand
TGGCGTCCAGCTCGCGCGCCAGCCGCACCGCGTCGGTCTTGGTCCGTGCGCTGGACGCGACGCGCACCCGCCGGCCGTGCCCGTCGCGGTAGTCCAGATACCAGCGGCCGCCCTGCCGGAATGCCGATGCCATGGGCTCGCCTTTCCCGCTCCCCGGGGTCCGCCCGGAGAAGGCCCGCCTGGGGCCCGCGCGCGTGCGCAGGCGCGTTGCGGCTTCGGGAGGGGGCGGGGAGAGCCCGGCCCGGCCGCGGTTGCGATCCTACGCCCCGCGGGGACGCAGGGGGACGACGGTACGGGGGACGGCCTCGCCGCGCGCGCAGGAGCGGATCTGCTCCGGCCAGAATCGCAGCAGTCCGCCGATCCGCACGTGGGGCAGGTCGCCCAGCCTCACGTGCAGCCGCACCCTGGAACGCGACACGTTCAGGAAGGCGGCCGCGTCGGGGACGCACCAGAGCCGTTCGGGTCGCACTGCCCGGCGAAGTTGAAGAAGCGCCCCATTCGGCCACCTCCGGAGCGCATCAATGGGCCCGCGGCGGAGCGCGTCAAGGCGGGAGGCGGCATCCGAGACGGCACTCGGGACCCGCGGCCGGCCACGCCGTCGGCAGCGGCGGCAAGCGAACGCACGCCCTCGCGGCGGGCGTACCGTGGACGGGAGCCCTCTCCCGCGTTCCGCGGCGGCCGGCGATGCGTGCGGATCGAGGCGCGATGCCTGCGGATCACGCGCCGCGCGACCGCTTGACTGCCGCCACGGCGGGTCATACCGTGGTTGTAGGAGCGTCACATGCCGACCCTATCCGTCAAAATCACCAAGGACCTGGGCGCGAGGCTCGCGGCACTTGCGCGCAAGCGCGGCACCACGCGCTCTGCGGTGGTGAGAGAGGCTCTGGAGTCCTGGGAAGGCGTCGTGGCGGGCTCCTTCGCGGAGCGCGCACGGGACCTGCGCGGCACGGTCGACGGGCCCCGCGACCTTTCGACGAATCCGCGGCATCTCGCGGGTCTGGGCCGCCGGTAGATGCTGCTCGACACCGGACCGCTGGTGGCTTTCCTCAACCGGCGCGACGCGTACCACGCGTGGGCGTGTGCCGAGCTCGCACGCGTTCGGCCGCCCCTGCGCACGTGCGAGCCGGTCCTGGCCGAGGCGTGCCACCTGGTCGGCGTCACGGCCGGGGGGCCGGGAGCCGTTCTGGAGCTTGTCGCGCGCGGGCTCGTGACGGCGCCGTTCCGGGTCCAGGACGAGGCGGCGGCGCTCGGCGCGCTGGTCGCCAAGTGGGCGGACGTTCCGATGTCGCTGGCCGATGCCTGCCTCGTGCGGATGGCGGAGCAGGCCCCGGACGAGACCGTCATGACGCTCGACTCGGACTTCCGCATCTACCGCACCCGGGGGCGGCACGTGCTGCGCGTCGTGATGCCGCCCGACCGATAGACCTCGCAGCATCGATGGTCGTGAACGCTGGCGCGGGACCACGGCATCTGCCGCTTCCCCTCACCGTCGGCGCGTGATAGGCAAGCGTACGGACGCCCTCGCAGGGGGTCGCACGATGGCTCGGGCTTCTCTTCAACGCTTCTCGACGGCACGACTGGACTGCTCGAATCCAAGGGAAAAGAGCGCGGATCCGTGCCGCCGGCCGGATGCGGCTCGGCGCGTGCGCGCCCGTGTGCGTCGCCATGCTGCTGCGGTGCTGTCATGCTCCGTGGCACTCGCGGCGCTTGCATGCACCTCACGGAAATTGTCCCCCCCCCCAGGGATCTGACGCGAACGCGGAAACGCTTGGCTTGCCCGCAAGTCATCCGCGCTCGGAGGCGCGACGATCATCATCGACTCCGCGAGCGACTTCGCGCTGGGCGGAAACGACGAGGGCGGTGTTGAGATCTCAGGCGGACTGATCCGGCGCGCGAAGACCCTGCGCGGCGTCGGTAACTGGAGCCCTGCCGGAACGCTTCCCGAACAGGTCTGGACCGCGACCTATCGTCCACGGAGGGCGTCTCTACGTGGTTGGCGGCAACGTTCCGGCGGAAATGGATCGAACTTGGATCAAGTTTTCACCACCGCCGCGACGCGTTCCGCAGCGATTCTGGCCGATGGAACGATCGGGACTTTCCGAAGCGAGACGCCGCTTCCCGAGCAGCGATGGGCGGCGGCGGCGATCTACAACGGCTTCGTCTTCGCTGCAGGTGGGCACGGCGCGGGCTCCATTCACACGAACGTCTGGAGTTCCCGCATCGCCGTCGACGGTATCTTGGAACCGTGGGTGGAGCGGTCTCCGCTGCCGGTCGCAGTGCAGAGCCCCAGCCTGACGGCCGTGAACGGATGGCTTCTGAGCATCGGCGGATGGAAGTGCTTCAACGGTTGCGCGACCGACGAAGTCTACAAGGCTCCCATAAACGCGGACGGATCCGTAGGCCAATGGTCTTCGGCAGGAACGCTGCCATCGCCGGCGTACAACGTTGCGACTGCCGTGTGGAACGGACGGCTCTACGCGACCGGAGACGGCCCCGGACCCTACGACGGGCAGGCTGCGTTGTGGGCTGCCGACGTAGGCGCGGACGGCCACGTCTCGCCGTTTTCGACGATGACAGCATTGCCCGGAGCGTTCATTCGAAAAGCAGTTGTCGCCACCCACGGGTACCTGCTGCTCGCCCCCGGTGGTCAGGACGGGGCCAAAACGAGTCGAGTCCTGACGGCGCCCATCCTCGCAGACGGCAGAATCGGTGACTGGCGGGAAACCACACCGACAAGCGGTGTCGAACGCTGGGGCAGTCGCCTCGTCGAGCACGAAGGACGAGCGTACTTAGTCGGAGGCAACTGGACCACGGCGATTACCATGGCTCCGCTGGACCAGAACGGCGCGCTCGGCACATGGAGACGGCAGACCGATCTCCCCGCGGCCCGCCGGGCGGTGCAGGCGCTGTGGCGCAACGGGTACGTCTACGTCGTCGGAGGCGCAAACGGTGGCGGCGGGTACCAGACCGACGTTCTACGCGCTCGCGTGGAGGACGACGGCAGCCTGAGCACGCCATGGGAGCAGGTCGGAACGTTGGGCGAGGGCGCATGGAGCCAGATGCAGATCCTCGTCGACGGCGGACTCGTCGTCGCAGGAGGCAACCAGCCCTATCCAGGCGTTTCGAACCGCGTCTGGCAAGCCGACTTCACGCCCGACGACAAGCTGGGCACCTTCGCTCGCGCGCCCGATCTTCCGGAGGCCAACAGCGCCGCGGTTCTGGTGCGCCGCGGTCCCCGTCTGCTTCTGGCAGGAGGGTACCGCTACCTAGGGGTCTGCCTGTCGGCGGTCTTCTCCGCGACCGTGCCCAACGACGGCCTTTCGGGCGATGCCCGACCCGGAGCGTGGAACTCCGCGGGGACGCTCCCTCGGATCACCTCGTTCGCGACCGGGTTTCTGCGTGGCGCGGAACTGTACCTGATCGGAGGGGACGATTGTTCCGGCGTCGCGTTCTCCGACTCGTTGCGCGCCCCCGTCGACGGCCCGATGCAGCCGACCGACTGGGTCCAGTCGGTCGCGCTCCCGTCACGGTTGGCAACACACGCAACCGTTCTCGCCGGCGGGCGAGCCTACATGTTCGGCGGCTCGACGGCCGAGGGCATCGAGACGGATGCCGTGTGGCTCTCGGCCGACGGTGCGGACGGATTGCCCATGGGGTGAAGGCGCACGACCCCGTTGCCCGGCATTCGGTATCACACCGCGACGGCGACTGACGGGTGCAACATGTTCTTCATCGCCGGGCGCAAGGAGTCGGGCGGTCGCCAGTTCTTCGCCGACGCGTGGTCGGCGCCGATCCTCGGGCGCGAGGCTGCCCTTGGCCCGTGGCGCGATGCGGGAACCTTTGCGACGGCGCGACGGTCGCACGCCTCTGCCGTTGCCAACGGGTTCCTGTTCGTCCTCGGCGGAAACAATGTCGATGCCCCGTTCGCGGACGTGCAGGCCGCGAAGCTCCTGGAGGACGGGACTCTCGACTCGTTCGCCGCCGTCCGCTCCCTGCCAACGCCGCGGGATGCCTTCACCGTGGAGGTCATGGATGGTCACATCATTGCCATTGGCGGAGGCGAATACCAGCAGCACGAGGATGTTCTATCCGCAGAGGTCGGCACCGATGGGTCGCTCGGGGAGTTCGTCGCGACAGCGCCCCTTCCCGGAACGCTCGTCGGCCACGCATCGACGGGATACCGTCGTCGCATCTACGTCGCAGGTGGCGATCCCGATCGGGCCGGGTTTCTCGGCAATGTCATAGTCAGCGCCCCTGCTGTCGGGGGCCGAATCGCTTCTTGGACCGCTACAACTCCGCTCCCAGCACCGTGCGCAAGCCTCGCGCTGGCGGCCACTGGCGGCCATCTGTACGCGACGGGCGGCAGGAATGCCGGCGGCTACCTGGACCAAGTCCTCGTCGCGCCGGTCGGCTCCGATGGACTTCTCGGAGCATGGACGGCGACCACGCCCATGCCTTTCCCCCGCGCGCATCATGCTTCATTCGCGCACAACGGCTGGCTCTATGTCGTCGGCGGCGGGAACGTCAGAACGCGCTACACCGAAGTCATTGCAGCGCCCATTGCGCCGGACGGAACGCTCGGCGAGTGGTATCCCGTGGGACCGCTGCCGGCCGGCCTCGGATTGTCTTCATTGGCGCTCGGCAACGGTCGCGTGTGGCTCAGCGGAGGCGCGGTCGGCTCCCAGCTCCAGAATAGTGTGATTTCGGCGCTCATCGAGTCGCCGCCGCGAATCGGCGTCTGCTCGTTTGTCCGCGACCTCGGCGCACCGTCGGCGAGAGTCGTCTCCGTCACGATCGACGGGACGCGGACTCTGGCAGGAAGCGTCCTGGTCCAGTACAGAGCGGCCGGAAACGACGGCCTATTCGGTCCCCTGCATGACCTCGGGGCCGCCGCCCTCGGGGCTCCGCTGCCCGCCAACGAACCGAATGTGCGGAGCCTTTATCTGCGACTCACCATGGACGATAGCGACGGCCCTGCGACGATGGACGCGCGCGCTCTGGAGCGCGATGTCACGTCGATCACCATCGAGATCGACCGATGCGATGGCGTGGTGTGCCCGACGGCCGATGAGTGTCATGCCCAAGGCACTTGCGACCCCGCCACCGGTCAGTGTGCGACGAACACGGTCAAGCCCGACGGCACCGCCTGCGACGACGGAAGCGCCTGCACTCGCACGGATTCGTGCCACTCCGGCGCCTGTACGGGAGCCAACCCCGTCGTGTGCGTCGCGAAGGACCAATGCCACGTTGCGGGCGCCTGCGACACCACGACCGGGCTCTGCTCCGACCCCATCAAGCCCGACGACACCACGTGCGACGATGCCAACGCCTGCACGCACGCCGATTCGTGCGAATCCGGCATCTGCACGGGAGCCGACCCTGTTGCCTGCGCCGCGAAGGACCAGTGCCACGTCGCCGGCGTCTGCGATACCACGACCGGCCTCTGCTCCGATCCCGCCAACCTCGACGACACATCCTGCGACGACGGAAACGCCTGCACGCGCGCGGATTCGTGCCAATCCGGAGTCTGCACCGGAGCCGATCCCGTCGCATGCGTCTCAAAGGACCAATGCCACGTTGCCGGTTCGTGCGATACCTCAACCGGCCTCTGCTCCGATCCCGCGAAGCCCGACGACGCCGCCTGCGACGACAGAAACGCCTGAACGCGCGCGGATTCGTGCCAATCCGGAGTCTGCACCGGAGCCAATCCCGTCGTCTGCGTTGCTGAGGACCGGTGCCACGTGGCCGGCTCCTGCGACACCACGACCGGCTTCTGCTCCGATCCCGCCAAGCCCGACGACACCGCCTGCGACGACGCAAACGCCTGCACGCAGGCGGATTCGTGCGAATTGGGCGTCTGCAGCGGAGCCAGCCCCGTCGTGTGCGTCGCGAAGGACCAATGCCACACCGCCGGCGTCTGCGATACCACGACCGGCTTCTGCTCCGATCCCGCCAAGCCCGACGACACACCCTGCGACGACGGAAACGCCTGTACGCAGGCGGATTCCTGTCAATCCGGAGTCTGCACCGGAGCCAACCCCGTCGTGTGCGTCGCGAAGGACCAGTGCCACGTCGCCGGTTCGTGCGATACCGCAGCCGGCCTCTGTTCCGATCCCGCCAAGCCCGACGACACCGCCTGCGACGACGCAAGCGCCTGCACGCGCACGGATTCGTGCCAATCCGGAGTCTGCGCCGGAGCCGACCCCGTGGAATGCGTCGCCAAGGATCAGTGCCACGAGGCAGGCATCTGCGACACGGCCACCGGTCTGTGCTCCGAGCCTGCCAGGCAGGACGAGTCCGTCTGCGACGACGCAGATGCCTGCACGACCGCCGATTTGTGCCGAGCCGGCGTGTGCGTCGGAGAGAGTCCCCGCACCTGCACGCCGCCCGACGACTGCCATGAGGCCGGCGTCTGTCACTCCGACACGGGCGAGTGCTCGTTCGCCGCAAAGGGGGACGGTTCGCCTTGCGAAACAGGCACATGCCTCGCAGGCGTCTGCCAGGCGCCCGACGCAGGGCCTCCCGACGCCGGCACCACCGACGCCGGTTCTCCCGATGCCTCCGAGCCCGACGCCGGCAGCACCGACGCCGGTCCTCCCGATGCCTCCGAACCGGACGCGGGCATTGCCGACGCCGGCTCGCCCGATGCCGGAGCGCAGGAAATCGCGGCAGATTCGGGCCCGAACGAGCCTGCGCAGCTCGTCAGCCCGTTCGGCTGCGAGTGCGGCGCGGCTTCGGCTCCGTCGCTCCTCTGGTGCGCTCTCCTCCTGCTCTGCGTCCGCCGCCGACGGATTCTCGCCGCAACGCTCGCCGCCGCCGTGTCGCTCGCTCCGGCCGCGCAGGCGCAGGACCGGGCGCCCGCGCCGTTGAAGGTCGCGGTGCTCGGATTGCGCGCTGCCATGGGCGCCGACCCCAAGCTCGCCGACGTGCTGACCGAGACGCTGGGCACCTGCATCCAGACGAGGATCCGCGCGCAGGTCATCTCGACCCGCGAAGTGGAGGGCATGCTCGGCTTCGAGAAGCAGAAGCAGCTCGTCGGCCGCAGCGACAACGCGGCATGCCTTGCCGAAATCGGAGGAAGCCTCGGCGTGGACCGGCTCGTCATCGGCAGCCTCGCGCGCGTCGGCGCCACGGTGCTGCTGAGTTTCCAGTTGGTGGATCCCGCCAAGGCCACGGTCGTCCAGCGCTACCAGACACGCATGAAGGGCGCCGCGGACGAGGACCTCTTCGACGCCGTCGAGCCTGCGGTGATTGCCCTGTTCGCATCCGCGTCGTCGTCCCCGGCAGTATCGCCTCCGACGCCCTCGCCCGCTGCGCTGCCGGCAGGCCCCGCAGCGCCCTCCGCCCCGGCGCGATCCTCGGACACGCCCGCGGCCCTGGCACCGGCCACTCCCGCTCCTGCTCCGGAGTCGCGACCGTCCGGCGACCGCTGGACGCTGACCCTGCGCGGCTCGTCGCAGTTGAACGCTCCCCGCGGCGTTGCCCAAGGCGGGGCCGCCGCCCTTCTCGCGGGGTATCGTCCGATCCCTGTGCTGCCACTCGCCTTGGGTGCTGCATGGACCCCCGCCGGATGGTTCGGCGCCACAGCACGGGCCGGATGGATTCCATTCAATAGCGAAGGCATGATCCGGCCCGTTCTCGCGGCCGAGGCGTCGTATCTGTTCGGCGAAAAGGGCGTCCTCACGGTCGGTCCGAGCGCCGGAGTGGAGATCGCTCCGCTTCGCGGCGTGCTCGTCGGAGCCGAGGCACAGCTCGCGTACGCCCCCGGCGCGCCATCGGAATATCAGACGACGTTCGTGTTCGCCTCCGTCTCCGCTGCCTGGCGGCGGTAGGCAGCGGCACGGCCCGCGGCAGCGGTCGTCGGTGGAGCCTCGGCTACTCCGCGCACACCCGGTTGCGCCCTCCGTGCTTGGCCTTGTACAGCCGCTCGTCGGCCTGCCGGATGAGTTCCGTCGCGTCGCGGCATCCGGGCGCGAGCTCCGCGACTCCGCAGGAAATAGTCACCGCCACGCGCTCGCCGTCCCAGAAGAGCTGCGCGCCCTCGACGGCGCGGCGCATCTTCTCCGCCACCGCCGACGCTGACGCAAGCGGAATCTCCGGCTGCACGACGCAGAATTCCTCGCCGCCGAAGCGCGCGAAGCACTCCTCGCGCCGCACGAAAGCGCGAACCAGCGTTGCGGTCTCGCGCAGCACCATGTCCCCGGCCGGGTGGCCGAAGCGGTCGTTGACGTCCTTGAACCGGTCCAGGTCGTACATGACGAGCGACAGCGGACTGCGGTGGCGCGAGGCGCGCGCGACCTCGCGTTCCAGAAACTCCATGAGAAAGCGCCGGTTGCTCGCGCGTGTGAGTGCGTCTTCCACGTTCAGCCGGTAGATGATCTCGTGGAACTGGTTCTCCGCGTCGCTCTCGATGAACTTGAGAATGCAGCTCCCCGCGGTGATGCGATCGCCGTCCTGGAGCGCGACGACGCCGTCTCCCACCTCGACGTCGTTGACGAACGTGCCGTTGCGCGAGCCGCAGTCGGTGACCCACGCGCGCCCTTCGCGCACGTACACCTCGGCGTGGCGGCGCGAGACCTCGGGCTGGTCGAGCACGAGATCGCTCGCGTCGCTGCGCCCGATGTTCACCGACCCGAGCACCTGCACGCGGCGCCCCAGCTCCGCGGAGCCGGCCGGATTGTCGAGCGGTACGTACACGACCACCAGCGACGGCACGCGGTGGGTCTCGGGGCGGAACGCCTTGCGCAGAGGTACGGTGCGGACCGAAGTGTCCTCCTGCGCGTCGTCGGGTCGCACCGGGCGGGGCTTGCGGCTCTTCATGCGTCTTCCCGTCGGCCGGCCTCGGCCGCCGCCGGCTCCATCTTCTCGCGGATGATGCGGCCCTGGATGCGCATGAGCGTCGGGCGCGGCAGCAAGCCCGCCGCCGCCAGCATGACGCGGTTCACGGTGCCGGGCACGTACTCGTCGAGCCCCTGTTCGTATGCCCGCAGCCCGCGCCGGACCGTCTCCTCGGCACTGAGCACCGCCCGCTGCTGCGATCGCCCGATGCGCGAGCCCGCCGCCTTCTGGAAATTCGTCGGCACCGGTCCGGGACACAGCGCCATCACGCGCACGCCCGTGCCGCGCACCTCTTCGCTCAGCGCGAGTGAAAAGGACAGCACGAACGCCTTGGTTGCCGCATACGTGGCCTGGTAGGGCAGGGGATGGTACGACGCGATCGACCCGACGTGGATGATTCCGCCCGCCCCGCGCGCCAGCATGGCGGGCAGCGCCAGGCGTGAAAGGACCGTCACAGCCTCGCAGTTGACGCGCACCATGCACGCCTCGCGCGCCGCGTCGAGCTGCGCGAAACGCCCCACGGATCCCAGTCCCGCGTTCGAAACGAGATGATCGATCGCGAGCCCGTGCCGCTCGATCTCCGCCCAGAGCCGGTTCGCGCCATCGGGCTCCGACAGGTCGGCCGCCACGGCGACGCACTCGACGCCGCGGGTCTTCGACAGTTCGGCGGCAAGCGATTCCAGCCGGTCTCCCGATCGCGCGGCCAGCACGAGCGCCGCCCCGCGCGCGGCGAGCTGGCGCGCGAACTCCTCGCCCAGCCCCGAGGACGCCCCGGTCACCAGCGCTCGTCGGCCGCGGAACAGCTCGGTGCCTGCGTCCATCGAACCTCCGGCGCCGCGCGGAGCCCCTTCGGGCGGGCGGACCGTCCGGCGCGCGACACAGGTTAGCGGGTTTGCGACCGTCCGTGCGCACCGATGCGCCGCGACCCGGGAAGTCTTTTTCCCGGGACCGCTGTCCGCGACCCTTTTGCACCCTCCGCAGGATGGTCGCGCGCGGGCACGGCTCGTGCTTGCTTTCCGTTCGTGCACGCGGTGTCGCAGGCGCGCACGGAGGCCGGGTGCGCATCGTCTTCGAGCAGGCATTCTGGTTCTGCTTCGCGGCATGCGCTTGGACCTACGGCGGGTACCTGGTCTGGCTCGTACTCTCGGAGGCGTGGCGCGGCCTGCGGCGCGACGCGGCGTGGCTCCGCGGCGGACCCGATCGACGCACGCCGGTCGCGACCAGGCCGCTGCCGTCCGTGAGCGTGCTCATCGCGGCCTACGACGAAGAGGCGGTGCTCGCGCGCAAGCTGGAGAACACGCTCGCGCTCGACTATCCCGCCGACAAGCTGGAAATCTGGGTCGGTTCCGACGGATCGTCCGACGCCACCGAGTCGATCGCACGAGCGTTCGAGGGGCGCGGCGTGAAGCTCTCGGCTGCACCGCGCGCGGGCAAGGCGATGGTCCTCAACCGCCTCGCGTCGATGGCCAACGGCGAGATCCTCCTCTTCACCGACGCGAACACGCAGCTCGGTCGCGACGCACTGCGTCGTCTCGTGGCCCGCCTCGACGATCCGCGGGCGGGCGCGATCTGCGGTCGCCTGATTCTGCGCTCGCCGGACGGACGCGACGCGGAGGAAGGCCTCTACTGGCGCTTCGAAAACCTGCTGAAGCTCTACGAGGGGCGGCGCGGCACGCTGCTGGGGGCGAACGGCGGCTTGTATATACTCCGTAGAGAATATTGGCGCACGCTCGATCCCTCGACGGTGGTGGACGACTTCGTGGTCGCGATGCGCGTGCTTCTGGCGGGAGGCCGCGTGGCGTACGCGCCGGATGCGGTGGCGACGGAGGAGACGGCGGGCGATCTCGCCGGCGAATGGCGAAGGCGCGTGCGCATCGCGGCGGGGAACTTCCGGGCGCTTCGCGAGCTTCGGCCTCTGCTGGTTCGCCCCGATTTCGCCTCGTTCGCGTTCTGGAGCCACAAGGTGCTGCGGTGGATGGCGCCGGCGCTGCTGCTCGTCATGCTGGCCAGCTCGCTGGCGCTCGCGTCGACGCCGTTCTGGATCGCGGTCGCCGCACTGCAGGCGTCGTTCTACCTGGCGGCGCTGGGCGCGCGCCTGCCTCTGCCGCGCGCGGCGGTGAAAGTGGCTTCGCTGTCGCGCTACTTCGTGGGCATGAACGCCGCGATGCTCGCCGGGCTTGTGCGCCACCTCCAGGGAACGCAGCGCGCGACGTGGCGAAGGACGGAGCGTGCGGCGGGGCGCGCGGCGTAGAGCCGGCGGCCCCGTTCCCGCGCGCTCTGCATATTATTGCGATGGAGTATGAGTAGACGTTGCCTCCCCGCGCGGTACCGGCGGCACATCCGACGCTTCGTCTGCGGCATTCTCTCGCACGCCGTGCCGGTACGCCTTGACATCGCCTTTCCGCGGGGGCTTCGTGGCGGGCGGAGGCGCGGATGGAGCGCTACTTCAACACGTCAGGGCCCTGCGAACCGGAGCTGCACTACATGCTGCCGCCGGAGCGCCGGCTCGGCCGGGTGCGGGAGCTCATCGAGCAGGAGCGGTTCTTCACGCTCCACGCGGGGCGCCAGACAGGCAAGACGACGTCGGCGCGCTGGGTCGTCGACGAGCTGAACCGCGAGGGGCGCTTCGTCGCGTCGTGGGTGGACCTGCAGCCTGCGGGGCGCAAGGCCGAGCCGGCACCGACCATGGCCGCGGTCCTGCTTGCCCTGCGCCTCGCGCTGGCGAGCGACCTCCCCGGCTTGCGCCTGCCCGCGCCTGCCGACGACCAGGCATTGCTCGAAGTCCCGGATTTCGCCTTGCTTCGGTTCCTGCGTGCCGTGGCGCGGGAGTCTGCGAAGCCGCTCGTGCTCCTCCTGGACGAGGCGGACGGTCTGCTGGGCGCGGCGATGGTGTCGTTCCTGACGCAGCTCCGCTCCGGGTACGTCAACCGTTCCCGGATGCCGTTCCTTTGGAGCGTGGCGCTGGTCGGGCAGCGGCGCGTGCGCGACTACGCGCTGACGCGCGAGGAGATGCGCGATCTGGCATGGCTCGGCACGACCTCCCCGTTCAACGTCGAGGCCGAGGCGCTCACTCTCGCGCCCTTCACCCGCGACGAGGTCGGCGAGCTGCTCGGACAGCACACCCGGGCGACCGGCCAGCGGTTCGAGCCGGACGCGGTCGAACTTGTGTACGAACTGTCACAGGGCCACCCGTGGCTCGCGAACGCCTTGGCATACGAGGCTGCGTTCCGCGACGTGAAGGATCGGTCCGTCGCGATCACCGCGCAGCACGTCGAGACGGGGCGCGCGCGAATCGTGCGTGAAAGGCGCACGCACATCGACTCGCTCGCGGCGCGGCTGACGGAACCGCGCGTGCGGCGCATCGTCGCCCCGATGATCGCGGGCGACGTGTCGGAGCCGCTTTCCGACGCGGATCGCGACTACGTGGTGGATCTCGGCCTGCTGAAGCGCGATCCGAAGCTGGGGCTGGTGCCGGCCAACCCCATCTACCGCGAGATCATCCTGCGGGCGCTGTCGAGCGGCGCGTCGGACTCGATGTACCTGCCGAAGACCTTCTGGCTGCACCCCGACGGGACGCTGGATCCGCAGGGACTGCTGCAGGGCTTCCTCTCCTTCTGGAGGCTGCACGGCGGGCCGCTGATGCGCACGGTGGAGTACCACGAGATCGCGGCGCACCTTGTGCTGATGGCGTTCCTGCACCGTGTGGAGAACGGCGGCGGGCGGCTGGAGCGGGAGTACTCGATCGGCTCGGGGAGGCTGGATCTGTGCCTGCGCCACGGCGCGACGACGCTGGCGATCGAGGTGAAGGTGTGGAGCGAGCGCGATCCGCTCGCGCGCGGGCTCGATCAGCTCGACGAATACCTGGCGGGGCTCGGGCCGGAGGCGCTCGCGTGGCTGGTCATCTTCGACCGCCGGCCGGGACAGCCGCCCGTCGAGGACCGGACGTCGGCCTCCGCGGTGCGCACGCCGGCCGGGCGCGAGGTGGTGGTCGTGCGGGCGTAGGTCCTGATGGCGGCCGTTCTCGCCCCGAAGGCGGCGCTCCCGACGCACGCGGGGCCGCGTGCGGCGCGCCGGGTTGCGCTTGTACACGGAAATGGGTACAGCGGGCCCGTGAGATCGTCGTGGACAATCCCGCGTTCCGGGCCGAAGTGTATCCCGGACGCGCGGAGTACTTCGAAATCGGCGGGACCGTGCCGGAGGCGCTTTTCGCGCTGCTGCTGCGCCACAAGCGCCGGGAGAGCGGGCTGTCCCTCGCGGACGCGACGCGCCGTCTCGGCCTGCGTTCGCGCAACGCCTATGCCCGCTACGAGCAGGGGCGCTCGGTTCCGACGGTCGCCAAACTTCCGCGGCTGCGGACGATGCTCGATCCCGGCAATGACATGGGTGCAGCTCACGCCAGATCCGGCTCGTCGTGCGGACCGGCCGGCCGCCCTCACCCCCGACCCCTCTCCACACGGGCCACAACCGCACTGCCCCTTTCGATCGCACAGCGGCCCGGTGGAGA
>Ga0172369_10006919_pt1 | contig 13345 bp, 12 predicted proteins | sample LakKiv25m_FD_114539 | JGI IMG/M metagenome (GOLD analysis project Ga0172369, IMG submission 114539) | Freshwater microbial communities from Kabuno Bay, South-Kivu, Congo - kab_022012_11.25m | ecosystem: Environmental > Aquatic > Freshwater > Lake | place: Democratic Republic of the Congo... | reverse complement strand
CCTATGGGCTAAACAATATACAATTTCCATTCTCGTACGAAAATAAGAATGTATTTCATGAATTTTGGGGATATGAGTTTTCAGGATTACTTTCTGTCTGGCACATCAAATAATAATTTAGCCGAATTCCAACCTCCAAATAACAGAACAGGATTTATTTAGTTAATTTGTAAAAAATTGGAATATCAACAATGAAGAAATTATTACTTCTGACAATTTTAGGTTTAATATGCCTGACAAAATTTACCCGTTCACAATCAGCAGATCCTTTTATCCAATCTGTTGTAGATTTGGTATCTTATGATTCATTGCAAAGTGATTTGCAGTACCTGGAAAATTTTGGAAGAAAGGAAATATTTGATACAGCCCTCGCATACACAGGTGAATGGCTTGTTCAATTGTATCAGAACATGGGTTATACCGACATTCAAACCGATAATTTTGAATTTTCCGGCCAGCAAATATTTAATGTTGTAGTTACTAAACAAGGCACTGAATTTCCCAACCAATATCTGATTATTGATGGTCATTACGATACCCAGAATGGTCCGGGCGTAAACGACAATGGTTCAGGAGTGGCAATTATCCTTGAGATAGCACGGCTAGTTCAAAATATCCCGACCAGATATTCCATAAGATTCATAAATTTTACTGCTGAAGAATATGGATTGGTAGGGAGTTATCATTATGTGCAGGAGGTAGTAATTCCGCAGGATATGGATATACGGCTAGTTTTCAATATTGACGAAGTAGGAGGGATGGCCGGCATTCCGAATGATACCATCATTTGCGAAAGAGATGAATCACTACCTGCCGGCAATAATGCCGAATCCTGGGCTTTTACAGATACGCTGGCAGTAATAACTGAAATATATTCCGGACTTGAAAGTACGATCAGTTATGCCTACGGTTCGGATTATGTACCATTTCAAAACAATGGTGAGATCATCACCGGCCTTTATGAATACAATAGTTCACCCTATCCGCACACCATCCACGATAGCCTGTCGAACCTCGATATGAACTACGTTTATGAAATTGCTAAACTATCGGTTGCAGCCTCGCTTTATTTTTCTTGCGCTTATGATACAACCACAGGAACAAATAGCAAGCCTGAAGCAGATAAAGGTGTGGAAATTTATCCAAATCCCTTTTCGGAATCTCTTTTTGTGAAGATGCCTTTTGAATTTTCGGAATTCAGTTTGATTCTGTATAATGAAGCAGGCATAATAGTTAACTACAGCCAAAACATGACCTCTGGTGAGTTTAAAATACCGACGAAATCTTATGCACCGGGATTTTATTCATACCGAATTACGGATCGGGACGGATATCCAATTAAACAAGGTAAACTTGTTAAAGCAAAGCCTTAACAGGCTAAATGATATAATTGGAAATATCTGATTTGAATTTTTTCAGAAAAATCTGAACCTGTACAGGGTTTTTAACGTTTAAAAATTCGAATGAAAATAACAATCCGAATACTTACCGTAGTGATAATTCTGCTTCCGCTGTCAGAAATATTTCTGGTTTGCTATTCAACTTTCATTGATATGTCGAATGAATGGTATGAAGTAGAAATAAAAAAAGGAAATCACTCCTATTATCCTTCGGTTAAGTTTGTATATAATCTTGATGGCATTGAATTTTATTTTAAACCTGACAGCACATGGTATTATCCTGAGCCGAAACGAAATGGCTGGAGTAAATTGCGGGGATTTTCAAAAGGAATGCATCACGATCATGGCTCTGCAAGATTGGTTTATAAATGTATTAACGATACAATGTTACTGGCTGGAAGTTACTGCTACGTGAATGGCGTTCATCCTAATGCCGGGACTGATCAACAGGCCACCCTTGATACAATATACCCTGGAAAAATATATCATTGTATAATTAAGCATGAAGATCACAAATTCAAATTTTATTTTGAAGACATATACTGGGAATGTGATTCAGGAGAAAATCCAACCTGGGGTTATATGCTGAATCCGTTTATTGGCGGAGTTTTTACGCTCAATCATAACTGGACGATCGAGATCAAGGATATTAAACAAACCAGCACCGATTCACTTCAGGCCTTCAAGCCAGATTTTTAGCGGAGCTACCCTTTCACGACTCACTATAATCTCACCTTCAAAATCCTGGTTAAGCTGTATCAGCAGCCGGCTGTTGGAATACATCACGACATCCCTGATCGAACCGATATTGATAATATAAGATCTGTTCGGCCTGAAAAACATATCCGGATCTAGTACAGATTCCAACTGTTCGAGGGTAAAATCAATAACATATTTGTTTTGCTTAGTGGTAATAAGAAAAACAGTCCTTCCTTCGGCACAGAAAAAAGCGATGTTAACTGACATCACCGAACGAAAGTGATCCCCAATCTTCACAAGAAAGCGATTTTTAAATGACCTGTTCATTTGCAGCAGCAACCGGCTGATCTCATTATATTGAAATCTTTCACGGCTTGGTGGCAAATTCTCCCTTAAAACTTTTATTTTTTCAAGGCTATTATATAAGTCATCATAAACAAGCGGCTTTAGCAAATAATCGATGCTGTTCACTTTAAAAGCTTTGATCGCATACTCGTTAAAGGCGGTGATAAAAATGACCGGCTTATTAACCTCCACTCTGTCAAAAATATCGAAACTGCTGCCATCACTCAACTGTATGTCAAGAAATAATAAATCAGCATGGTTCTCGGGATTGCTTAACCACTCAACGGTTTCATTCACGGAGGTACAGATCCCGGCAATTGCTGTTTCCGGGTCATATTGCTCAATCATGAGCCGGAGTTTAGCAGCAGCAGGCATTTCATCTTCTACGATCAGAACTCTCATAAATATAAAATAGAATGTTTTATTCTTCTTTTACTTCAAATATGGGCAATACAAATTCACGCCGTCCTTCCTTTTGGGAAATAAACGAGTTTTTCCCGGAATATCGGGAATAGGTTTGAAGCATATATTCAAGCCTTTTCTGAACCGGATTGTATTCGCTCAATCGCTTGTTCAGAAAATAATTCAAAATAAGATCGTTGTCTTGCTGCCTCACGATGATTTGTAAGGGCAAATGTTCAGAAATGATGTTTTCCGAGAGCGCAAACTCTGTCAGAACTCTTAGAGTCCCCGGGAGAATATGATGTTGATTGCTTTTAATACCATCACTTATTTCCATTGAAAACGCCCGTCCGTATTTTGACCTGAAGATTTCGATCACAGGATCCAAGGATTCAAGCTCAGCACTAAGGGGTATCAGATCGCTGAACCTGTTATCAAGGCTGAACCGATATGTTTTCGAGAGCTGGCCAATAAGGTAATCGGCATGTTTCTTTTCATGATGAAGCTCACTGATTATAATTTCAAGCGCCTGCAACAAAAAATCCGGATTAACCTGATTCTTAAAAGTCAGCAGTTCCATATTCAGGTTTTCCTTTTTCTTTATTTCCTGCTGAAGTTCCTCTTCATTATTTCGGTTCATCAGAAAAAGGCTAAAGAAAAACAAATGATAAAAAATTGCAGTGAATAGATATATTGAATTAAAAGTAATCAATTCAGTATTAATGGTGTTGAATCCTTCGACCCAAATGAAATATCCTGACAAACCTCCGCTAATTAACAGCAAGGTAAACACTCCGGACATGAGGTACTGTGATACAACTCTGGAAAGGATATCCGGTCGTCCGGAAAAAATTTTATTGTTAATTAATATCAGAATCCGGTTGCCTTCCAGGAAAAAATAAGTCAAACCAATGGTGAACAGCATTTCCTTGCTGAAAAAGTTCTCTGAAAGCATGGAAAGCGAATCGAAAAACATCAGAACCATAAGATATACTATAATGCCGAGAAGGGGAGGGCCAGCCAGCCTGAAAATTACGTTATTGTAAAAAGGTTTATTTCCCATGATTTTGCATTATAACAGGCAATCTGACGCTATACCACTGGCTGATTTTAATTTCAATATTTTTATGGGTGAAAAAGCTATATCTGTCACTGATATTATTCAGTCCGATGGTGAATGAAATTCTTTTATCCGGACGATCCAGCAGGTTGTTGCCAATTTTTAACAATTCAGGCTTGGCGATGATGTTGTTTCTGACTACAATAAATTCTTCATCTTCATTAAAGATTTCAGTTTTCAGTACTTTGTCAGGATTGATAAAATTGTGCTTGAGAACATTCTCGACCAGCATTTGCAGAGTAAGCGGAGGGATATAAGTATTAAATAAATTGGGCGCAATTTCAATGGACAACTCAACTGAATCTCCATATTTAATCTTTTCCATAAAAAAATAAGCATTCACAGCGCTTGTTTCTTCTCTAAGCGTGACAAGATTCCGATTCTCAGTTTTAAGAACATATTGGTACAGCTGTGTTAGCTTATGAATAAAATCCTCAGTTATCTTTATATCTTTATAAAGCAGTGATGAGATCGTATTCAGCGAATTAAAAAGGAAGTGGGGGCTAAGCTGGCTCTGTAATGCCTGAAATTGCAACTTCTTCTGATTGCTTTCTAATTTTATAAGTGATATTTTCCCGGCAGTAAATTGATTATAAGTAAACATCCAAAAATCGACGAGCGCAAAAGTCAGCATCAGAACCAGTGCTATTATGCCAAGTTTGGCAGCCACCTCCCAGTTTTCCGACCAAAAGGATGTAAAGTTTATTGTGTCTGTTTTGGATTTCAAATAAAAAAAGGTGAAACAAATGGACAGGAGAAAAAATACCATCAATCCTGAAAGTATCGTAAATAAGAACCGGACTGCCCGGCTTGAGTGCCAGGGCAGTATGATATTTAACTTTTTTAAAATTAAAGAAATCAACGAAATTCCTGCAAAAACAAGGATTTCTGCAACCAGTAAATCAGGCCATTTTTCAGTAAGTGATGGCCAGGTATTTGTTTCGGTATAGGCAATAAAATAAAAGATACCTAAGGCTATTACCGTGCTGATTGCTATATTTCTCCAAACCCATCGCATATCTTACTGTCATTTTAAAAAAGATAAAATTACGAATTTTCATCCGGATTAATTCAATTAAATTAAATAATGAAGGATGTTCCGGATCATTTATAAACTTAATTTTATTCCAATAGAATGTCAGTAACTCTCCGGTATTCTGAATCGGATGTGATTGTTCTTGCTGTGCTCAAAAACAATTTCTTTATTTCAGGATCCTTAACATGCGGTGTCTGGCTTAATCTCACCAGAACAGAACTCTTTTCGGTATTCGATACCAGTTTTGCAGCACTTTCAAGAAGTTTGTACGCCGCATATTTATTAAATCCGGGCGATGAAATCACATCTCTTAAAACCCTGCCATGTTCAGTGTTGCTTGTAAATTTATTAACTGAATTAAAAAAGACATCCACAACAGTTACAATATCCCAGGGTAGCTTTAGTGAGGCATTTGATAAAACAGAACCCATCTCGGTATTCGATGTCAGAGATCCGGTTGCTTTCAGCAAGCTAATCCATGAACCGGTGTTTAACTGATGGTTATTTAAAGTGTATCGTAAAATACTTCCGGCTTCAGTATTGCTTACAACACTGCCGATAGCCAGAAAATATGCTTCATTTATATTACTGTTACTGAGGTTGATTTTCTTTATTGATCTCATCACAGCACCGACTTCTGTATTAGAAACCAGTTTTTTAGTGCTTCCGAGAAGTCTTATGTAATTTTCTTCGCTCAAATTAAAATTTCTGATCAGATGTTGAAGCGTTTGGCTTGCCTCAGTGTTACTGGTTAATTTGTCTACAGAATTAAAAAATGCAAGGCTTACTTTCTGATCATTTAAATCAGGTTTTTCAAGTGACCTAAGTACTGAGCCCATTTCGGTATTGGAAGTCATTTTCTGAACACTCATCAGTAACCTTGCATACGATTGATTATCGAGGATTTGTTTTCGTTCAAGATTCCTTAGTATGGATCCCATTTCCGTATTACTCGTCATTTTATCAACTCCGCCGAAATACGCATCTGAAACCTGAGGATCCTTGAAATCAATACTTGTAGTAATACCGTTAAGAATTAATCCCCTTTCAGTATTTGAAGTCAACCGGGCAATATTTGTGAAAAATGAAATGGATGTCATATTATTCCTTGTAAATTTATCAGAATATTTCCTGAACAAGCTACCCATTTCAGCATTGGAGGTCATCAGCAAAGGGATGGAACTGCAAATCTTAATCAGCTCACCGTCAGGTAAGGTAAAATTCTTTAGTGCAGAGTCAAAGTACAACGACATGACACTGTTTGAAGGAATTAATTTAATTTCTTCAATAACTCCGTCAATTCCTTTTTTTGAATAAATTCTTTTAGTCCGTTCCTCCGCATCTATCCCGGTTAGCCTTATAATATCAAGCAGTATTTCGGCAAGCCAAGTTTTTCCTTCCGGTTCAAACGGAACCTCCGATCGCCCTTCAAAGTATTGATAGCTTATAACACCAGATGAATTACTTTCAATATTCAATGATCGTTTATTACCAAAAGTCTTTTTTTCGATTTTGATATAGCCACCGGGCGAAATACTTTTAATGCCTTTGTCGTCATCAGTAACATGGATATCTCCGTTCACCTGCACTTCAAAGTCGGTAAAACCATCTGAATAGTTATAATGCGATTTATCCTTACAAAAATTCGTTTTTGCGTAGCAGTGTTGTGTAATTCCAGAATTCGAGATAAAGAAAATAGCGATTGCCACAATGCCAATGGTTTTGCAAACCTGTTTCATTTTTATTAAATATTTAGTGAGTACTTTATTTAATTCAGGCAAAACAAAGGATTAAAAGTGTTAGAGAAAAATGATATGTAATGAACTGTTGCTTTAGTGTAATGAATTGCAGCTTAAGTGTTCCCAAAATTGACGGGTTGTGAAAAATGAAAGAGGCAATGAATACCATGCGCATCGAAATTAAGTTTTAAATAAGGTAAAACCTCAAAAATATTACGTAAAGATCACCCCTGTTATTTTTTTGTTAAAAGACATAAAAAAATGATTTGTTGTAATTTGCTAAGTAATTTATATTACATTTGCGCCCTATTTTATTTTAAATTTTATTAAATTACAACACAAAAAATGAAAACAGGAAAAGTAAAGTTCTTTAATCAGTCCAAAGGTTTTGGATTTATTATTGATGATGAAACAGGCAAAGATTATTTTGTTCATGTTTCAGGATTAATTGACGAAATCAAAGATGAAGATGAAGTAACATTTGAGCTTAAAGAGGGAAAAAAGGGATTAAACGCTGTAAACGTTAAATTGGCTTAACATAGTTATTCAAGGAGTTAAATGATTTTATTAAAACCCGGTTCTCCGGGTTTTTTTATTCAAATTACCTGCAATTTATATCATAAAAATGAATTATTTATCCGTTTATAATTTATCAAAAAGCTTTGGAGAAAAAATTCTGTTCCATGACATTAGCTTTGGCCTGAACAAAGGGGATAAGGTTGGATTAATTGCCAATAACGGAGCCGGTAAAACAAGCCTGTTAAGGATCCTTGCAATCCCGGGTTTCCAGGATACCGGTAGTGTGATCAGACGTCAGGGATTAACATTAGGATTTCTCGAACAAGAGCCGTCATTTGATGAATCCCATACCATTAGGACACTTTTTGAAAGTGAAAAAAATAAGGCCGTTTCTGCAATCAAAGCTTATAGTAAAGCTTTAAAGGAACAATCGGTCAACCACTCCGGGGAAACACAGAAAGCATTTGAAAAAGCAATTGAAGCCATGGATCATTCAGATGCCTGGGATTATGAACGGAAAATGACGGAACTTCTCACTAAATTTAATATTACCAATATTGAACAAAAAATTTCTTCCCTTTCGGGTGGACAAAAAAAACGACTGGCTCTGGCCCTTACATTATTTGATAAACCTGATTTACTTCTGCTGGATGAACCGACCAATCATCTTGATATTGAAATGGTCGAATGGCTTGAACAGTATTTGATTCAGTCGCCGGTTACACTCTTAATGGTGACGCACGATCGTTACTTTCTCGACCGGATATGCACCAGGATTATCGAACTTGACGGAGGGAAACTCTATACCTATAATGGAAATTTTTCATTCTATCTTGAAAAAAAGAGCTTACGTGAAGAAGTATCCAAAGCAGAAAGTGATAAAGCCCGGCAACTCATGAAAAAAGAACTGGAATGGATCAGGCGGATGCCAAAGGCGCGGACAACCAAATCCAAAGCAAGAATAGATGCCTTTAAAGATATCAGGGAAAAAGCGGCACCAACGACAAAAGTACGCGATATAAACTTTCGGATTAAAATGTCAAGGATGGGAGGGAAGATTCTCGAATTCCAAAAAGTCAGCAAGCGATATGATGATATTAAAATTCTGGATGAATTCAGCTATAGTTTTATCAAAGGAGAAAGGATCGGGATTATCGGGAAAAACGGTGCCGGTAAAACAAGCTTTTTGAATGTCCTGGCAGGTAAGGAAAGGGCCGACTCGGGCAAAGTTCTTACAGGTGAAACTATAATTTTTGGATATTATACCCAGGATGGCATTCAGGTAAAAGAAGATAAAAAGGTAATTGATGTTATTAAAGATATTGCTGAGGTCATTGTCATGGGAAATGGTTCATCCCTGACTGCTTCACAATTTCTGTTTCAATTTATGTTTACCGCAGAAATGCAGCATACATTGGTTTCAAAATTAAGTGGCGGGGAAAAGCGAAGGCTTAACCTGCTGACCGTTCTTGTGAAAAATCCGAATTTTCTTATTCTTGATGAACCCACCAATGACCTGGATATTTTTACCTTAAACAAACTTGAGGAATTCCTTACTGAATTTGGCGGTTGTCTTATTTTAGTTTCTCATGACAGATATTTATTGGACAAGCTTACCGACCATCTTTTCATTTTTGAAGGGAATGGATTGGTTCAGAATTTCTATGGTTCTTACACTGATTACCGGGATATGAAAGATGAAGGCGAAAAACAACAAATAAAATCAAAGTCAGACCAAAAAAAAATCGCAGTAAATGCCGGACAACCCGCTAAAACTAATAAAAAAAGCAAACTAACCTTTAAAGAAAAAATTGAATTTCAACAGCTTGAAAATGAAATCACGGAAATGGAAAATGAGAAAAAAACTATTGAGGAATCAATTTCTTCAGGATCCAATGGTTATAATGAAATGGAGCAGATGTCGAGGCGTATAGCAGTACTTATAGAAAAAATTGAGCAAAAAACTTTAAGGTGGATAGATCTTGCCGTGAGATCTGAATAAATTGATTTTTGTATTATCGAATTAAAAGCTGTTTGTCATTCTTCGCTTTCATTTGCCGCAGGCTCTTCCTGTGCGTCGGTTTCAGCTTCTTTTTCAGCATCTTTGTCAATAAAACTATCATGTATTTTTTCAACGTCACTTTTTGAATCCACTTTAACATTGACTCTTACCAGATAGGAGGCATTATCGGTGTCAATATCAATAGCAAAGAAAAATTCACCGTTTGGCTTGGTAATTTTTCGGACAAAGTCCTTCCAACCATCCGGATATTTTTTTGAAAGTGCCTGCAGTGCATCTGCAGGAAGCTCTTCAAATCTAATTAATTTCCTAACCTTATCCATGAACTTAAATTGTGGTGCAATTTTATAAAAAAAAAACTTTATGTATTGCAGTAAATAAAAAAAAATATTAAAATATGTAATTTAGTGGGCTAATACAACCAATGAAAATTCATTGTTGTCTGATACTTGTATATGATCTTGTTTTCAAAATCGATTGTTTAAAAAGTGAAGTATATGAAATATTTTAAAAAATTAAGAATACTTCTGATTGGAGTACTCATTACAGATTTTTATTTGCTTAGTGCACAGGTAACCATTAATGAATTTTCTGCTTCCAATTTATTCACGGTATTGGATAATTATGGAAGTAATGAGGACTGGGTTGAGCTTTATAATTCAGGAGCAACTCCGTTCAGCCTGGCCGGCTTTTATCTCAGCGATAATCCGGCTGATTCAGCCAAATGGCAGTTCCCGGAGAATATTACAATTGCAGCCAACGGATTTCTGAAAATATGGTTGAGTGGCAGAAATGAAGTTACCGCAGGACATTATCACACTAATTTCAAATTAACACAAACTAAAGATATTCCTGATTATATCGTTTTTACCAGCCCCGAAGGAGTTATTCTTGAAATGTTACAAATACAAATTACCCAAAAGGATCATTCGCGTGGGCAAAAACCTAATGGATCAGGAAACTGGGTAATATTTACTTCCCCTACACCCGGCAGTTCGAACAATTCTGCAGCCTCATACATAGCTTACTCCGCCAAACCTTCAATGGATCTGGCTGCAGGTTTTTACGCGGGACCAATTACTGTTACAATAACGAATAATGAACCAAATTCAGAAGTGAGGTACACTTTGGATGGTTCAGAACCCATAGCTACATCAACTTTATATTCAGAGCCGCTGAATTTAACAACGACGAAAATTATTAATGCCAGATCATTCAGTAGCGATAACACAATCTTTCGTAGTTTGATAGAATTTAATACTTATTTTATAGGAATAACTCATTCATTGGCAGTGATTTCTACATCATCAGAAACCCTTGATAATCTTCTTAATGGTAATGCTGCGCTTAAACCCTTCGGCACTATTGAATATTTTAATAAAGAAGGTATCAGGACAACTTCTGCCTTTGGCGAATTTAACGAACATGGACAGGATTCGTGGGTGCATCCTCAGCGAAGTATGGATTACATTACACGGGATGAATGCGGATACAATTTTGCTTTGCGCGAAAAGCTTATGCCAAGATCGGACCGTGAGGAGTTTCAAAGGTTGATTTTCAGGGCTGAAGGCGATGATAATTATCCTGGTATAGATACGAGTGCCCACCTTCGTGATTTTCTGATCCAAAACCTTGCACACAGATCACACCTGAACCTTGATGTTCGACAGGGCGAAAAATTCGTTCTCTATGTCAACGGACAATTTTGGGGCGTATATAGTTACCGCGAAAAAGTACATGATCATGACTTTACAAATTATTATTATGGACAGGATAAATACCATTTGTATTTTCTGATGCTTTGGGGTGGATCATGGGCGGAATATGGAGGTCAGGCTGCCTGGAACGACTGGAATGCATTGCACGATTTTATTTTGAATAACGATATGGCTATCCAGTCAAATTATGAATATGTTAAATCGAAATACGACATTACAAGCTTATCTGATTATGTCATTACCAATTCTTTCGTTGTTTGTTCCGATTGGATAAACTGGAACGTCGGCTGGTGGAGAGGAATTGATACAACTGGCGGACATCAGAAGTGGGGTTATATCCTTTGGGATGAGGATGCAACTTTTGGTCACTATATAAATTATACCGGCATTCCAGGACAAAATCCTTATGTTTCACCCTGTTTTCCTGAAGGCATAACCGCTGATCCTGAAGACCACATTGAAATTCTGAATGCATTACAGGATAATGCAGAATTCAAAGAGTACTATGTTTCAAGATATATTGACTTGCTCAATACGGTTTATCGCCCCGATACCATGATCAATTTTCTGGATTCGATTGAAGAATTTGTGCTTCCGGAAATGGCTGGCCACTGCGACAGGTGGGGCGGCTCAGTGGCTGAGTGGCAAACAAATGTTCAAAAAGTCAGAAATTTTATTAATATCAGGTATAATGTTGTTCCGGCAGGATTGAATAACTGTTACGGCCTGAATGGCCCTTACGAGGTGAATTTCAATGTAATTCCTCCCGGATCGGGAAGAATACAGATAAATTCAATTCATCCTCCGGTTGTTCCCTGGGGAGGATATTACTATGGCGGGATTAATACTAAACTCACCGCCGAAGAAATAAATATATCCTACGAATTTGATAAGTGGATTTTAAACAATCATGAGGTTTTTCCGAATGATTCTACGTTACAGGTAACAATGGAGTTCGTTACCGGGGATTATATTATTGCGCAATTCAAACCAAAAGATTTTGCTGATTCGCTGGTAATAAATGAAATAAATTATAATTCTGATTCCGTTAGTAATCCAGGCGATTGGGTTGAATTCTATAACCCGCATGAATATTATCTAGATGTTTCGGAATGGGTTTTTAAAGACAGTGATGACACTCATTTATTTACATTTCCATCCGGTACTATGATCGATCCTTTCGGCTACCTTGTTTTATGCCGGGATTCGGTAGACTTTAATTCAGTTTTTCCTGAAGTTGAAAATTATATTGGCGAAATGAATTTTGGACTTGGAAGCACCGGTGAGTTGATCAGGTTGTTTGACGCTTCAGGTGCATTGATTGATACTGTTAACTATGGAATCTCTGATCCCTGGCCCGCAGAACCTAATGGTAATGGCCCGACTCTCGAACTTAAATTCTGGCAATACGATAATGCTCTCCCCGAAAGTTGGGCTGCTTCTGAAAATTTAGGAACTCCCGGTGAGATGAATGGTTATGTTGTGGGATTTCCAACTGAAAAACAGATAGGAGAAGAGTTCTCATTTGTTATTTATCCAAATCCGGCTAATACTAAAGCTGTTTTACAGGTGACTTCAGGCAAGCCGTTATATGATAGCGAGTTACTAATTTATGATTTGCTTGGGAATGTGGTAAAACAATTCACAAATATTAACTCTGACAGGATAGAAATTTCAACTGAAGAAATTCAGCCAGGGGTTTATTTTTGTAAAATTATTGACAATATGAATATTACAATAGGATCTCAAAAACTCCTGGTGCAATAAAAATGAGGCAATCAATCATTGCATGAGTTTTCTGATCTTGTTTTTAATTGTCCCTGTTTCGCCAACTCTGATTATTGAAACAATTGATGACAATAGCTGACCCGGATTAATGATTTTTCTACTGAATGCTTCAACTTCTTTGTCTCTATTCCGAATATAATTTTGTTGATCTATCTGTGATTGAAGTATATGATACTCATTTGCAACTTTCCAGGCTGAGTCACGTGCAATTTCCATTGAAAAAGCTGTAAAATTCTCGTCAATCCTTCCGGCGAACCAGTCAATTGGTTTTAACAATGGCCAGATGGCAGAAAGATTTTCCTGCACCTTATTAATAAGTGAGCTTAATATTGAATTTATTGCCCTGAAATCGGTGTATAACGATTCGATATCTTTTCCATAAGAAACTGTTGCTGCTGCTATTCCTAAATCCAAACCAATATGTGCATTCATTCCAATAAATAGTGTCTCTAAGAAAACGTTTAACTAATTAACAATCAGCGTCATATTGTTAATAACTATCTGGAATCTTTTCATAAAATAACTTGTGGATTAAATATAAAATCCTGATCTTTACTCT
>Ga0172369_10006918_pt1 | contig 13346 bp, 8 predicted proteins | sample LakKiv25m_FD_114539 | JGI IMG/M metagenome (GOLD analysis project Ga0172369, IMG submission 114539) | Freshwater microbial communities from Kabuno Bay, South-Kivu, Congo - kab_022012_11.25m | ecosystem: Environmental > Aquatic > Freshwater > Lake | place: Democratic Republic of the Congo... | reverse complement strand
GCTAAACAACTCGGGCGTTTTGGAGAATAAAAGCACAGGAGGAAGTTCCATGTGTAAAGACAAAATTTTCAGTAAATGGATGCTTGCCATAGCCTTTCTTTTGCCGGCCGTGGCTCTTCCGATCGGGGATGCAGGTTCCGACCTTTCCTTTGATGGTACCACAAAAGTTGTCATCGTACCCGACAATCCTCTCTTAGATAGCTTAAAACAACAGTACACTTTAGAAGTCTGGGTTAATCTGACGGCGAACACCACATCGCATCGCATCTTGCGACGCCCGGATGTCTTTTCGCTCCACGTCAATGCCCTTAATCAAATCGAATTCAAATCCGAAACGCTTCCATCCGCGCCTACCATAAATTCTAACGCCATCACCCTCGGGGTGTGGCATCATGTGGCGGCGAGGCGCATTGCCCAAGGTGCAGGATATCTCACCAGCATTTTTATTGATGGGGTGCAAAGCGGCGTGACATCCACCAGCGCAGATTTCGCTTTGCCGGCTACTGGGGATCCGCTATTGATTGGCAACCGAAACACCCTTGATCGCTGCTGGAATGGTTCTATTGATGAAGTCCGCCTTTGGAAAGTTTCCCGAACGGATGACGAAATCAAGACCTTCCGTGGTCAGCCTCTGATTGGTACGGAGGCCGGTTTATTAGCATATTACAAATTGGACGAAGGCGCAGGACAAGCGGTGAACGATGCCACGGTGAATAATCTGGACGGTGCGTTGGGGACGGATCCACTGAATCCGGACGTTAACGATCCGGTTTGGGCAGTTTCGGATGCTCCGGTAGGCTATAACCTGCTGGCGCCTAACGGCGGCGCAGCGAACATTGGCATTCCCCTTCTGGTAACCTGGGTAGCCAACCCGGAAGCCGCAAACGTTCACCTGCAATTTTCCGTGGATGGCGGCGCTTCATGGATGTACATCGCTTTCAACACGCCGAACGACGGGAGCTTTTCCACCTTTGTGCCCGGCTTCCCCACTACGAATGCGGTTTTCCGAGTTACTGATCCAAGTGATGCGGCCAATTTCGATGACAGCGACGCATTGATCACCTTCAATAGCGTCGGATCTTGGCAAAAGACGGTCACGAAAGAGGCCGAGGATGCTGTGATTACCAAACCCATGCACACCAATTGGGACGGCCATGCCTTCGATTGCACCTTTATCTACACTTCTCACGATCAGGAAGGCACAGCCGATATTACTGTCAATATTCCGACCGATGGACTTTATAGTCTTTGGGGAAGAGCGCGAGCAAAAGGCGGCACGCGCAATTCCTTCTTTGTCGCCGTGGATGGCGGTATGGAATACATGTGGGATACGGAAAAGAGGGATCAATGGATTTGGGACACCATCTCCCATCGCGGCGCTACCGGGATACCAAACGTCACGGCTGAAATCAATCCCATTCTCCTCAATCTTGCCGCCGGCAATCATACCATTAGGATTCGCGGTCGCGAGCATTATACTCGCTTAGATCGAATTCGCCTTACCAATGATTTGACAGCAACCTATCTCGATGAGCCGAACGAATGGGTCGAGCTGGTCAATCCTCAGGACGGCGAGGATGGCGGCGTGGTCACGCGCAATACCGTTTATGAAATCACCTGGAAATCGCAAAACATTTCTGATGAAGTTACTATCGAATTTTCCCAAAACGATCGCTTTTTTACAAATCCCATATTAATCGTTCGCGGCACAGACAATGACGGCTCTTATCTCTGGACCGTTCCCGATGATACAGTCGATGACGCTTTTATTCGCATTTCCGATGGCGACGGTGGAAGTTGTCCGCTGGATCAAACCTGGGATGCGTTCTCGATCGTCAACCCCCCGCCGAAGGTTACTTTGACAGTTCCAAATGGTGGGGAAGAGTGGAAGGCCAACAGCACACATACTGTTAGCTGGACGGCCTCGTACTTTACCGATCCCGTCGACCTTGCCTTGAGCATCGACAATGGCAAAACCTGGACGGCTATTGCCACCAACAAACCGGCCACGGGCACGCTGTCCTGGGTGGTACCCAATACGCCATCCGATTCCTGTCTGATACGAGTCTTTGACAAGGCAGACGGAGTTCCGGCCGACACCAGCGATCAGGCTTTCGAAATCCTACCAGCCGATCAGCCAGGACAGGATTATGCCCTTTCCTTCGATGGGGTCAACGACTTTGTCGAAGTCGCACACCATGCCAGCTTGAATGTGGATCAAAAGTTCACCATCGAGTTCTGGATCAAGACCGGCACTCCCAAGCAGTCATGGACGCGTGTGTTAGAGAAAGGCTCATGGGATGAATACTACCTGGGCTTTTATGGTACTACCGGCAAAATGCACGGCGGTTTGCGCACGGTTATTCCTGGTAGCGGTTCTAGCATGACGATTCCATTAGGGCCTTCCCAAACCATTCTGGCGGCCAACAAATGGTATCACATTGCCGCCACCTATGATGGTGCAAAAGCTACCCTCTATGTGAACGGCGTTTCCGAGTCGGTGAAATCAGCGGTTGCTCAGCCACGTGACTTGATGGGCGCTCTAATCATCGGCGCGGTCAAGCGCGTATCGCAGTATCAAAATCATTTCAAAGGCGTGCTTGATGAGCTACGAATTTGGAATATAGATCGTACCGCTACAGAAATTGCCAATAGCATGTTCGCCAGCTTGGCGGGCAACGAAGCTGGATTGGTGGCTTACTATACCTTCGATGAAGGCTCGGGACAGGTGGCCGGTGATCTCACAGCGAACAATAATGATGGTAGGCTCGGCATCAGCGTTGGTGCCGATGGTTCGGATCCTGCCTGGGTTGTTAGCGATCGGCCCACCTCTCTTTTGCTGATGGCCAGCGAGCCGTCCATCTTAAGCAAGGAAGTGATCGAGGAAGTAGCCACTGTTCCCGACAAGTTCGACTTGGCACAGAATTATCCGAATCCTTTCAACGCCGGCACGACCTTGACTTATGATGTCCCGTTGGTCGAGGATGGCGGGGTTAACGTAACTTTGACCATTTATGATGTTCAGGGACGTATCATCCGCACACTTGTTCACGGCGCTGTGGAGGCCGGCAGCCATCAGATTGTCTGGGACGGTGCTGCTGAGGATGGGAGTTTAGTAGCATCCGGAGTTTACTTCTACCAAATGAAGGCCGGCGACTTTGCGGATACAAAGCGAATGGTCCTTCTAAAATAAGCTCCAAACCCTAAGCGCCGAGAAAATCATAATCAAACAGTTGTAGTACACCTCAAAGGTGTGCTGCAACTGTTTTTTTATTTTCTGCAAGTCCAGACCTTTTTCGATTTGGAAGCCTACCGACGTGGCTGCCTCATTCATATTTGGTTAAGCAAGTCAAGCCTTTCCGCAAACAGGTTTCAAATGTGTCAAGCTCCTATGAGACTTTGCAATCTCCGAAAACAAAAAGCTGATTTTCAAGGAATAAAAACCATTTGCTTTTCGGAAGCGAAATCTTTACTTTTTACGGCAGCCGTGAAAAGTTCGGGGAATTAATTTGCGAGAAAGGCATACGACGATGGAAGAAAAAAAGGCAGAGAACTTTCGCAATTTAGTGGTTTGGCAAAAAAGCCACGAATTGGTACAGGAAATTTACAAAATCACGCCCAAATTCCCCAGACGCGACAAAAACTTGCTTGCCCAAAAAATCCGCGATACTGCAACCCAGATTCCCAGTAACATCGCCATCGGCTTCAAAAAGCGCGGCAAGAATGCGAAAATTCACTTCTACCGTACCTCTCAGTCTGCCATTGAACAATTGACTTATTTGCTCATACTGGCTAGGGATCTCGAGTATCACCGCGCTATGGAGCCGCTCATAGAGTCCACCGATTCCATCGAAAGAATGCTTAGCAGGCTTATTCGCTCGGTATCATCGACCTAAGACCTCGCCTACCGTTTGCTGTTTTTGATAGGAGAAATCTCATGGACCTCCAAGCTATACAGAAAGCCCTCAAGGAAGCTCATTTAGACGGCTGGCTTTTTTATGACTTTCATAACCGCGATGCCATTGCCGCCCGCATCCTCCACATGGACACTTCGCGCTTTGCCTCTCGCAGATGGTATTATTACATACCGGCAGCCGGAGAGCCGCAAAAGCTTGTTCATCGCATCGAGCCATGGCGCTGCGATCATCTGCCGGGCAAGAAGAGCATCTATCTGCCTTGGCAAGAGCAGCACCATTTGCTGAAACAGATGCTCGGCTCCGCCAAGAGACTTGCGATGCAATACTCCCCCAACAATGCCGTGCCCTATGTGTCGATCGTCGATGGCGGCACCATCGAGTTGATAAGGGGCTTTGGCATTGAAGTCGTTTCCAGCGCGGATTTGGTCGGCATGTTCGAGGCGCACCTTTCCATGCAGGATTGGGAAAGCCACAAGCAAGCCGGCAAGGCTTTGCAGATGGTCAAGGACGAGACTTTTAAGGAAATCGGCAAACAGATCAAGGAGGGCAAGACCCCCGCCGAATATGAGATTCAGGGTTTTATGCACGGGCTGATGAAACAGGAGGATTTGCATTGGGACGATGGCCCTATCGTTGCAGTCAACGAGAATGCCGCTGACCCGCATTTTGAGCCAACCGCGCAAAAGTCTTACGCCATGAAAAAAGGCGATCTGGTTTTGCTGGACCTTTGGGCAAAGAAGAACCGGCCGGGCAGCATTTACTACGACATCACTTGGATGGGATACGTTGGTGAGAAGGTTCCTGAACGAATCGAGAATCGATTTCAAATCCTCAGAACCGCCCGGGAAACCGCACTCAAGTTGGTCGAGGAGAGTTTTGCGGCCGGTCGGACAATTTATGGTTGGCAGGTGGACGATGCCTGTCGCAAGGTTGTTGTCGATGCCGGCTATGGAGAATATTTTACCCATCGCACTGGCCACAACATCGGTGAAGAGGTTCACGGCAACGGCGTCAACATCGACAATCTGGAAACCAAGGACGAGCGCAAAATTCTGCCAGGCACTTGCTTTTCCATAGAACCTGGAATTTATTTGTTGCATGAAAAACTTGGCTTCCGTAGCGAGATCGATGTTTTTATCACCGATGACGGCAAGGTTGAAGTCATGGGTGCGAAGCAAGACAAGGTAATAGCCATTCTGAGCCTTTGATAGGTCGTATGTCTTGTTCCATGCCAAGGTCAGCCTTAAATATTTGAATCATGTTCCCGGTTTTTTTTGAGAATGAAGATTTGCTTGCCGTCGACAAGCCCGAAGGCTTGACTTCAATCCCCTGACGCCCTCTGGGCGAAAATTCTTTACTCTCGCTGCTTTCGGCTGAGTTATCGTACAAGCTCTACGTTGTCCATCGCCTGGACAAGGAAGTTAGCGGCGTGATGCTGTTTGCCAAGAATGCGGCGGCCCACAGGTTACTCAACGAGCAGTTCAGTAGTCGGAAAATTAAAAAGACGTACCTTGCCTTGGTACATGGGAGCTTGGAGGTGAATGACGGCACAATCGACAAACCCCTGCGGCAGTTCGGCTCTGGGCGCATGGGCGTGGACCTGCGCCGAGGCAAGAAGAGTAACACCTCCTTTCGTGTGGAAGAGAGGCTGAAGCATTACACACTCGTAAAGGTTTATCCGTCTACTGGTCGCCGGCATCAAATCCGCGTGCATTTCTACAGCATTAACCACCCCATTGTTGGGGATTTGCTCTACGGTGATAAAGCCGTTCAGGCCCAATTTCCCCGGTTGATGTTGCATGCGCAGGAGATCACCTTTCAACTTCAGAGCGGTCAAGAAATAACTTTGGCGGCACCGATTCCGCAATCATTTAAGAAGGTGCTTAATGAACTAATCTAGGAAAATAATTTGGTAAAAAGTGGCGATTAAGGAAAGCTGCAACAGAAAAACCGGCAAGAAAACAAGGTTCGAAGAGTGGGCGCTAGGCAAATTGCTTTCAGTAGGAAAAGACAATTTAAAGTAAATACCATTTTTACCGACATGACTTGGTTTATCAAACCTAAAACGAAATAAAGAAGCTAATTCGTACTTTTACTTAAAGGCATGGAGCAAAGGAGCGATTCAGTTGGTATTACCTTGCAAGCATCAAAAAGGGATAACTGATCAAGTGCAGCCAGCGATTGATTTGTTGACAAACATGGACGTGTTGCATCCAGACATACTGCTGCAACATTCCATTCAGCCAACAGACTATAGAAATGGACTGGTTTTTCGTTCAGCAATAGAAAGTATTCGGGGCACCTTCATCTCTTCGTCGACCATTGGCCGTGAAGGTTTGGTAAATGACGTGCTCGACAACCTTTTGCATAGAGGTAGTATCAATAATTATAGCAAAAGCAGTGGCATGGGGAGGTACGATTTCACAGTCGGAGTAAGAAGCGATCCTGATTATTTTGCAGCTATTGAAGTGAAGGGCGGCGAAGGAAATAGTATTAACATTTCTGAACGCCCCTTATGGGCAAGAGAGTTCGGAGTCTGGTGTCATTTGGATGGTGCTATTGTTAACCAACCATCCAACGGCGCTCATTCCATTATTAACCGCCTAACTAACGAACTGGTACGTCGTAAGAAGCTAGTGGACGTCCTATTTTTCAAAGATATACTATGCGGCACAAAGACACGTCCGTGTCCAAAATATCCAAATTTATCGAACAAAATCGGTCTTGATGCAGCACCTGACGTTTTTCTATTCCCACGGAGAATGCCTACCATTGATGATCCTGAGCCACCAGTTCATTCACTAAAATCTCTAAAACTGCCGAAGCTAATTCTCGACCTTTTTTCTGTTTCGAGAAGAGACTTGGAGAAACATGTGTGGCGGGTAAAGGTTAAGATAATAAGCTTACCAAACTCTCGATTTCAAAGATTGGTTCAGATTGTCCATAAAGGCAAAGTCATAGATGAGAGCACCTCTCGATCTTGCCGCATTTAGGATTTTTTATATGTCAGGTAATTACATAAAAGAAGCTCGACAGCTGTATCTATTCGATGACTCTGCAACAACCTTGAAGCTGGATGCTCGAACATGGCACGGCTCATTTAACAATAGAGAAAGTTCTCTGCAGCAATTATCCCCCTATGTCGGAAAGATGAAATCGGGCATGGCGAGAGTGTTGGTCGCTTTGTATTCAAAGCCAACCGACACGGTTTTCGACCCATTTTCGGGCTCGGGCGTTGTCCCTTTTGAAGCAGCTATTGCAGGGAGGCGTGCGTATGCAAACGATCTAAGTCCATACGCGTACACATTGACACGCGGCAAGTTAGAAGCGCCAGCTACGCAAGAGTTAGCTATTAAGCGGGCAAAAGAGTTGATAGAGCTTGTTGAACAAACTGCTCCGACAATGGAGGTAGAGGCTGTGCCTGAGTGGGTACGGGAATTTTTTCATCCAAAGACGTTACGCGAAATATTAGCAGCGTTTAAAATATTGGAAGAATGGGAAGATTACTTTTTACGCGCCTGTCTCCTTGGAATTCTGCATCATGTTCGGCCTGGTTTTCTATCCTTCCCAGCTAGCCACCTTGTGCCATATTTGCGCAAAACAAAATACCCCCCTGACATGTTTCCCAAAATGTATGCATATCGCGATTTGCGAAGCCGTTTGCTTCCTAAAGTAAGACGCGCTTACAGAAGGCCTTTACTTCCATTCGATTGGGAGCGTCGCCAGTTCCAAGTCTGGCAGACTAATTCCATGAATTTGCCCATTTTTGATGAAAGCATCAACGCGATAATCTCGAGTCCGCCCTATTTTGGCGCGTTAGACTATGCACGAGACAATCGCTTGCGACTTTGGTTTCTCGGGTGCAATAATTGGAAAGACTTGGATTCTACGCTCACTGCTAATGCCAAAGTCTACTTGTCTCAAATGTCGACTTGTTTGCAGGAAATGTATCGTATCCTAAAGCCAAAGGGCCATTGCGTTTTAGTGTTAGGAGACGTGGAGCGAGATGGTAAGAAACGACGGACAGCTGAAATTCTTGCCGATTTGGCCGCAAATGTGACAGGAAATCGATTAATCGTCGATGAAATTTATGATGATATGATTCCTGATGAACGGCGTTCGAGACGTTTAACCAAAACGACGAAAGTTGAACGAATACTGGTAATGCACAAGAAGCAAGGATGAGGACTGCGAGCTTCACAAGGTGATTCCCTACATTCATCGGACTTAGGAATAGCCGTTGTGCGGCCATAGTAGAATAAAAGCAAATGAGGCTGGGGATCTCGGAAGAGAAATAGATTATGAAAGTTTGATGAATTCTCGCTGTTCAATTCATCGTCTCAATTCGAGTTATTGGCTTTTGTCTTTTAGTGGCTAACATGACCATTTCACTCCTAATAAAAAATCTTATTTTTACCTTGATCGTCCCCGGAACCGTGGTCATTCTCATTCCCTATGCCATTCTCGGTCCGAAAAATTATGTCTATGCGCTTGAATGGCGGGCGGTGCAGTATTTTGGCGCTATGCTCTTCCTTTTAGGTTTGTCGATATACTTGCGTTGTCTCGCCGATTTCATTTTGACAGGCAGGGGAACACCGGCGCCTATCGCTCCTCCCAAGCATCTTGTCGTCACGGGCCTTTATCGGTTTGTGCGAAATCCAATGTACTTGGGCGTCATTAGCACCTTGTTGGGGATCGCTTTGATTTTCGCCTCCTTCCCTTTGGTGCTATACACCGCCGCAGTCTGGAGTGGCTTTCATTTGTTCATTCTCTTTTATGAAGAGCCGGTCTTGCGGCGCAAGTTCGGCAAATCTTATGCACACTATTGCGATTCTGTGCATCGGTGGCTACCAGGGAAACCTTACGATGAATCTGGTTAGTTTTCGCGTAGGGGATGGGAAGTGCGAGGATGGAGAAATCCGCCGGCAAATTTAAGTCGACGATCATAATTCTAAACAGGAGAACGCTAAAATGCCATTGACAAGCTGCAAGTCCTTGAAAAGTTATGTAAGAATGTTGATGATGACCGTTTTTTGTTTTGTAACCGCCGCATCTTTTGCCGAAACGATCACTATCACCACGGGACTGTCCGACTATCAGGTTTTTCAACGTAACGAGGCGGACAAGGCTGACATTCCATTCTCAGGATCTTGTGATCTCAATGGCTCCGGCAAGCTGCAAACACGAGTCCTCACCACCCAGACAGGCGTAACGATGCTGGATTGGAGAGAGGTGGGCTCCTATCAAAAGGGCAAGTTCCAAGGTTCTATCAAGGAGCTGCCCATCGGAGGTCCTTACGATATCGAGATCGCTTTCGGCAATCCCGACAAACAGTCCGTTGACAAGACAAAGGTTCACTGCATTCTGGTTGGCGATCTCTGGATACTCGCGGGACAATCGAACATGCAAGGCGTTGGCGACCTAAGCACCGCTGAGGAACCCAGCATTCAGGTGAACAGCTTTGGTTATGATGAACAGTGGCATATCGCGTCGGAGCCTCTGCATTGGCTGCTGGATTCCATCGATCCGGTGCATCACCTCGGATTGGAAGGGAAAAGGCTGGAGGAAGGTCGAATTGCGGCTAAGAAGGGAGCGGTAGTCGGCGCCGGACTTGGATTGCCTTTTGCGAAAGAGATGGCACGCATCACAGGAGTTCCCGTTGGGTTGGTGCCGTGCGCGCACGGCGGCACCTCGATGGAGCAATGGGATCCGGCGAAAAAGGAGCAAGGGGGCAATTCGTTGTACGGTTCCATGTACCGGCGGTTTGTTGCCACGGGCTCAAAAGTGAAGGGAGTACTCTGGTATCAAGGTGAGTCGGATGCCGGTAAACAGGCAGCGCCGCTTTTTCATGATAAATTCGCCCAGTTCGTCGCATCCGTGCGCAAGGATTTTCATGACTCCGATTTGGCGTTTTATTTTGTGCAAATCGGCAGATTCGTGGTTCGAGATGAAAATCCATATTGGAACGTCATTCGCGAGCAGCAACGGCTGTGCAGCCTGGAAATACCCAATTGCCGTATGGTGGCTGCCATCGATTTAGATTTGGATGATTTGATTCACGTCAGCACCGACGGGCATAAGCGATTGGGAAAGCGTCTGGCGAACATTGCCTGTAAAGATCTGTTCGATCATGCGGATTTGCAGTACGGGCCGCAATTAGACCGGGTAATGCCGATTCCATTTCGAGTGCCGAAATATCGAATCGCTTTCAAGGGAGTAAACAGCGCCCTACAGGCCAGCGGGCGGGTGAGCGGATTTTCCATTCGCGACGTAAATGAGAAAGACCTGGGTATCATCTATAAAGCGGAGGTAACTGAAGACGGACAGGCCATCGATCTTTATTTCCGTGAGCTGCCGGCGCCCGGCGCTGCCTTGTGGTACGGGCATGGATTCAATCCCTATTGCAACGTGGTGGACAGTCGTGATATGGCTCTGGCGGCCTTTGGCCCGGTTTATCTGGACGATATCGGCTACGAGACGTTTGTCAAGCTTGCTGAAGAAGATATTCAGAGTCCTTCCTTGCGCACTCTTTTGCCACAGGCATTCGCTTCTGCTGCCAAAAATTCACAACGAAGCGCGGAATTGTTGACTCTAGTGCAAAAAGTCGTCGAGGGAGCAAGACCGCCTCAGCGAGCTGAGCTGTATCCGTATTTGTTCGCGTTGGGAGATTTTTCTCATTGGGACAAGTGGATGGAAACCGCGCGCACTGCTTCAATCGCTGAACGCAAACGACTGGTCACCGGCTTTGGTCACGCCGCGATTTTTCCATCCCTTTCATGCAAGTACGTCTCTGAATGGCAGATCGTCGGACCGTTCGACAATGCTGATGATCAGGGCTTTGAAAAGCTTTTCGGTCCGGAGAAGAATTTCACCAGCGAGCAGACTTTTGCGAACGGCTTGGGAGAGCAAGTGGCCTGGCAGACTGCTGCAACCGATGACAAGGGGTACTTGGACTTTACCAATTGCTTTCAAAGGACTCAGGACGTTGTTGCTTATGCCTTAGCCAAGATCGAAGCTAAGGAGCCAGCAGAGGTGCCCATCCTTCTGGGCAGTGACGACGCTGCTGCGGTATGGGTGAACGGCAAGGAAGTTCATCGGGAGCACCTTCACCGCAGCCCGCGCCCGGCGCAGGATTTGATCATAGCAAAACTGCAACAGGGTGTGAACGATATTTTGATCAAGGTCGATCAGACCGGCGGTGACTGGGGTTTGTACTTGCAGTTGGTTGACAAGGATCGTATCCTAATCTACAAGTAAAGCCGTTTCTCGGAAAGGGAAAAACATATCGCCGCATTCTCGCCGCAGGGACGGATTCGAGAGGTGTGATGCGGGTGAGAGCGGCTGGAATAGCAATCAGCATCTCGTCACGTGAAAGCCGGATGCCGGCAAAGAGAAAATTACAAGAGCAATGAATTAGTCACCAGAGGCTGCACATGATAAACCAACGTCAATTGATTTTATACTTGGCGATAATGGGTCTTTTCGGCGGCCAATTAGTGGGATGGTCGCAGGCAGCTTCCAAAAACGCTCGCCCGGTCAAAGATATGGGTGTCACCTCAACCTCGGCCAGTCCGCATGCCAAGCTGCACGACGTTCCCATTCACGCGGTGACTTTGGGCGAAGGCTTTTGGAAACCGCGACTGGAAGCCAATCGAAAACGCAGTATTCCGGCGCTGTTGAAGGAGCTGGAAGATCACGGCGTTGTAGACAACTTTCGCCGTCTTTCCGGCCGGAAAAAGGTCGACCGGCGTGGTTATCTGTTTACCGATTCAGATTTGTTCAAATGGATGGAGGCGGCTGCCTTTGTCCTGCAATCGAATGAGGATCCTCAACTCAAGACAGCCTTGGACGAGATGGTTGATGAAGTCCTGGCTGCCCAAGGCAAAGATGGCTATCTTAACACCTACCATCAGAACGGACATGCTGATAAGCGTTTTACCAACTTTCGTGACAACCATGAGCTCTATTGCCTTGGCCATCTCATTCAAGCGGCAATAGCCTACTATCGCGGCTCGGGCGAGCACAAATTATTGGACGGCGCTCGCCGCTACGCCGACTATGTCATAAGTTTGTTTGGTCCTGGCAAACGTCAATGCTTTCCCGGGCATCCGGAAATCGAGATGGCATTGGTGGAGCTTTATCGCACTACCGGCGAGAAAAAGTACCTGGATTTTGCCGACTATCTGCTCAATGGTGTCGATGTCGCCAAGTTAGAGCAAAAGGTTAGTCAACGGGATTTGGAATATGCCTTTTCCGGTTTGCCGTTCAAATCCCGCACCGAGCTGCGCAGCCATTCCGTTCGCGCTATGTATCGTTGCTGCGGCGCTGCTGATTTATTTATGGAAACAGGCGACCTTGAGGCCTGGAAGGTGCTGGAGGCTTTGTGGAAAGACATGAGCCAGTACAAAATGTTTGTCACCGGCGGCGTTGGCTCGCGTTACGAGACTGAGGGATTTGGCAATCCGTACGAGTTGCCCAATGAGCGTGCGTATACCGAGACTTGCGCCGCCATCGGCAGCATCATGTGGAATTGGCGCATGCTAAACGCCACCGGGGAGGCGCGTTTTGCCGACATCATGGAGCGCTCTCTGTATAACGGCTTTCTCAGCGGCGTGTCGCTGGAAGGCGATCATTACTTTTATCGCAATCCTTTGACCTCCTTTGGGGACAATGAGCGCAAACCTTGGTATGACTGCACATGCTGTCCGCCGAATGTGGAGCGAACGCTGGCTTCCTTGCCGGGTTACCTATACAGCACCAATGCGGAAGGAATCTGGGTTCACCTCTATCACAGCAGCGAGCTGAGCTGGCGTCTGGAAAACGGAAACAATTTGAAACTGATCCAGCAAACGAAATATCCCTGGGAAAATGCGGTGGAAATCAAGGTAGAGCCTGCCGGTAAATCAGAGTTCACTTTGTTCTTGCGAATTCCCGAGTGGTCGCTCAAGGCTATCATTACTGTAAACGGCAAGCCTTTATCGGAAGCGGCGGCACCGGAAAGCTATTATGCCATCAAGCGTATTTGGAAAAAGGGTGATTTAGTTCAACTGGAGTTCGACATGCCGGTTCAAGCCGTGCGGGCAAACCCGCGTTTGCGTGAAGGCATGGGAAGTGTCGCTCTGCAGCGCGGCCCGATTGTCTATTGTTTAGAAAGTCCGGACTATCAGGATATGTCCATCTTTGATGTAGTGCTGCCGCTCAATCCGGATAGGCCGTATCAAGGATTCACTGCCCAATTTTCACCGGAATTATTGGGCGGCATCGTTGTTTTGGAAAAGCGAGCATTGGCATACGAGCCGTCACTGGCAGAAATGCCGCTGTACAGTTTTGCGGAAATTCCTCGGCCCTCGCGCTCAGTGACGATGCTGGCAATTCCGTATTATGCTTGGGCGAATCGCGGCAAATCGCAGATGCAGGTGTGGATACCGT
>Ga0172369_10006915_pt1 | contig 13349 bp, 9 predicted proteins | sample LakKiv25m_FD_114539 | JGI IMG/M metagenome (GOLD analysis project Ga0172369, IMG submission 114539) | Freshwater microbial communities from Kabuno Bay, South-Kivu, Congo - kab_022012_11.25m | ecosystem: Environmental > Aquatic > Freshwater > Lake | place: Democratic Republic of the Congo... | reverse complement strand
GCCAGCAGACTCTCAAACAGCCCCTCCACCTGCCGCGCGGACTCGCCCATCCGCCCCCGCAGCGACTCGATGTCTCGACTGGGCTCGACAACCGCCCGCGCCACCATGCCCGCAAATTCTTCTTGTAAGTTGTCTGATTTCATAGGTTTATGCTTCACTCATTCAAGTATACGTTTGCCGAAATCAGAAAAGCTCTTTCTGGCTTGCCTGTGAATTGACCATCATCATACATGGACAATTCGTATTTTTCATTGCTGTAAGTGTAGAATGCAAAACCCCATTCGTCATTGCCGAAATAACGAAGGCGACAAAGATGATTGGGGGTATTGCGTAGGCGCTCGGCGTATTCTTCACGGGTTTCATCCCAATCCGCAGGAGGCCAGCCATCAGTGAGAACGGGCTCGGTATACGCGTCGATGTAACAAAATTGATTCTTGAAACGAATCTCAAGGCGGGTGTATTTACCTTTGAATTCCTTCTCTGCCAATGTTTGGATACGTTTTGTGACATCGGTTTGAATAGTGGGCGGAATTTTTATGCCGCCTGAATTTGGATCAAATGTCCATTGTTTTGGTGACATGTTTGCACCTACCTTCTTTCAAGTATTGAAACTCACACTCAACAATGACTCAAACAGCCCCTCCACACTTCGACTTCGCTCAGTGCAAGCCTGCCGCGTGGACTCCCCTACCCGCCCCCGCAGAGACTCGACCCGTGCCACTATGACCACAAGAGCAGAGATTGGATATTCGAGAGTAGAGAGTAGTTTCATGTCAATACGGTGGTTCGGCGGGACCTTCGTATCCACACATCCCCATGCGCGGTGAGTTGAATAATGGCACAGGTTCGCCATATTCCGTGTGTGGGTGTGTTTGAGCATGTTCATCGCAAAGAAACCATGTTCCAATTTCATTTGCTTCGATGAGACATTCCATGCAAAGGTGTGTTGCCGCTTTGCCACATTCGTTACATTCCATGACAGGCATATTATTGCGGGACATCAATGCGATGGGATGTTTTGTAGTGGCTTTTCCCTTTCGCGAACCGACAGCATGAATCTCGGTTTCAGAGGTCGTTCCAAAATCATATAGATGGAGCAAGTCAGGTTCTTTGGTGAAAACATCATCTGCCTTGCGAGCCTTTCCAACATCATACCCTTGCCAGCCGCCCACGGTGAATTTACTCAAGTGTCCACAACACTCTAACCAAATGGCGCGCAGGTAAGCATCCAACTTTTCAAGTGGCGCCGAACCGCGCATTTCAAGATCAAGCCAGAAATCTTTATCATAGGCGGCTTGTACACGGACATGCCAAAGGGTTTCTTCAGGTTGTTTGCCAGCATTAGCGGTTTGAATATCCTTTGCCCGCCCTTCACACTTTGCAAGGTGACGTGACATCCCGCTTTTGGCAGTTTCTTCGCCGCAGTACTGACACCTTCCGCGTGATTGTGGGGTTCGTGACATAATACTCTCCTTTATCCAAAGCTCTGATTCAATTTATTCTTTACTGGTTTCATCTTCCATCGCATGAAGTATGGCGAGTATAACGCCATCAATATTATTCGTCACGTCGTTGTTCCAAAAGCGGATGACTTTATAGCCAAGCGAGTTCAGGTATTTGGTTCTTTCTTCGTCGTACTCTTCCTGTTCCAAATGTTGACTTCCATCCAGTTCAACGATGATTTTCTTTTCGATGCAGATGAAATCGGGAATATATTTACCAATGGCGTGTTGCCTTCTAAAGTTGACACCCAACTGGTCGTTGCGAATGACTGCCCAAAGTTTGCGTTCGGCGGGTGTAGGTTCTTTCCGTAATTCGATGGCGCGGGTTCTGGTTTTTGGGTTGCTTCTGGGTGGGCGTGGCATTTCTTCCCCTCCCTAGCCCTCCCCAAATGCGACCCGCGAAGAACAGCGGCTCGAATTTGGGGAGGGGACGGTTGTTTTTGAAATCAAAATTTTGGAAACACTCTCAGTTTTCATAAAAAATCTCAATGCCAAGTTCTCCCCCAAATTCGACAGCACTATCGTCGCATTTGGGGGAGATGTCCAACGGACAGAGGGGGCTGGGCTAACTGAACGCCTCCGCCAACAGACTCTCAAACAACCCCTCCACCTGCCTCTCGCCCTCGGACATCCTCCCCCGCAGCGACTCGACCCGCGTTGCCATCTTCATGGAACTTTCCGCAGGACACCACGTCCAAGCGAAGCACCTTCGCCAACTTCGTAAATCAGCGAGTTGTCATTCAACAATTCGAAATATTGATAATCTACCGCAATACAACTGTCCGACATGTTATTTGCATCAAACACATATCGTCTATCTTTAATTGAGACAATGGTTATATCAGCAGTGCAGGGCATGGAGTTCGGTATTTCAATTTGAAAAGTTCCGCACACTTTACCAAGCGCACAATTTCCGCCGAGAGTTACTGTCATATCGTATGGATCGCCATTTGTAAGAGTAAAATCTCCACGCCATACTCCTCCCAGCTTAGCTATATCCCTGCCTTCGCTCAGCCATGTACGAATATCCCCCCACGCCGCGCCAATGACAGCCGCAGCAATAACAGCAATTGCGCTGATAACGGCTATGACGATCTTCGTTTTATCTTCAGAGTTCGATTTTGTCATCATTCACTCCTTTCCATAAATGACCACAATACTCACCCAAAACTCTCCGCCAGCAGACTCTCAAACAGCCCATCCACCTGCCGCGCGGACTCGCCCATCCGCCCCCGCAGCGACTCGACCCGCGCCACCATGCCCGCAAATTCTTCTTGCAGGCTCAGGTTATTCAATGATGGGTGACTTTGATTAATCAGCATAATTCCCATCCAATGTAGGGGCGGAGCATTGCTCCGCCCCTACGCATGACCATCAAACGCCTCCGCCAGCAGACTTTCAAACAGCCCCTCCACCTGCCGCGTGGACTCGCCCATCCTCCCCCGCAGGGACTCGACTCGCGCCACTACGCCCGCAAACTCTTCTTGCAGGCTCAGCGGTGGAAGCATACATGGAAATTCATACAAAGTATCCTGTCCAATAGTTGTCATTGTGGCGGTTTTGGCTCGTTTCATCATTTCAGATATACCGAATTGAGAGCGAAACAAACCAAGCGCAAAAAATGGATTGAGTTTCTTTTTATCAACTCTTGCTCGAATCACATGAGACTCAAACATCGTTTGTTCTTCGAGTTTGGGAACAATATTAGCCCGCCCAACACCTTCTGCAACCAACGACGAACGTGTGAATAATAAATCTCCTTCAATCACCGCATACTTTTCCAAATCTTTTTGAGTGACTTGGACACGACGTAAGTTTTTTGTATCGATTATGTTTGTGTGATAAAGGTTATCAACCCAAACAATTGGGGTGCCTTTGCCGTACTTGTCATTCTTCTCAAAAAAACCATTTGTCAATGGAATTTCTAACACATCACCAAATTGGCATTCAATCTTATTCAGGTAATCCCCAAACATCTCCAAAAACACGGACTGGAGCAGGGACTCGCCGAGATCGTGCGCTGTCCGCCGCAGGGAGCGGAGACGGTCAGCCCGCGCCAGCAGGGACGCAATCCGCTTTTGCTCGGTCAGCAGGGGCAGGGGAATTTCGAGTTCGCCAAGTTCTGTTCGGGTAATTCTTGCACGAGTTGTCCCGCGAACTGCACGGTCTATCTTTTCCCTCATCGAAGGAGAATTGCAAAGGTGCATAATAAATTCAGGTTCAGCAATACTCTTGTCAATCCGCACAATTGTTACATCAACAGCCGTGACACATGGAAATGGAAGTTGCGGAACAATACAAGCGCGTCCAATCGGGTCAGCCATTCGAGATATGAGAACATCTCCAGGCAGAACCTCAGTACAACGTAAATCATTGAATGTTTTCTGATTAATAAAATTGAAGTCTTTGTATGCCAAGAATTCCCCAATGCCAACATGCTTCAATTGAATAACGCCATATTTTCCATTGGCATCCATGTTCTCAGAAAGAATCCAATTGCCATCGGTAAATATGCCTGTATCACCAGCAACATCTTGTAAAGTAGGCATAGATTACTTGTCCAGCAACTTCTTCAATTCTTCAATTTCACTTGCCATCACACTCTCCAACCGCGCCAAACGTTCCAGCGTCACAGACGGCTGTTCGTGATACGCCGCGTCCGCTTCCACTTGGCGGTAACGGCTGGCAGAGAGGTCGTATTTGTTCGCCTTGACCTGCTCCTTCGTCACCCAGAACTGGCGGGTCAGGCGGTCCAATTCGGATTGAGGATTTTCGATTTGTGATTGCAGATTGGCGAGTTTGGCTTGGGCGTCTTCCAATTCAGACCTGACAGGTTTCAGCGTGGCGCGAGTCGATCCTGACGCTCGCGTGGAACTGTCGTCTGCGTTGGTCGGACTCCCGTGGAAACCTGTCAGGTCTTGGGGATGAATCACCGACTCAAATTGCAATTTATTAATCTCCGCTTGCAACTGCAACCGTTCGGCTTTGAGCGGAGTCAACTCGCGGCGCAGGTCAGAGATTCTTTTGGTGCGACCAGTTTCAAAGTCGGGTTTGAGGCGGTTCTTCCAACAATCCAAAATATCGGGGATGTCGTTTTGCGAAGCATCCACTTTTGTCCGCTTATCGTCCAACGAAAAACCATCGTGCGCCATATCGTAGAACCAAATCTCTTTGGTCTGTGCGCCGCGCGTGAAGAACAGCACCGCCGTGCTCACGCCCGCGTAGGGCTTGAAGACGCCCGAAGGCATCGAGACCACGCCGTCCAGCCGATTCTCTTCGATGATGCGTTTGCGGAGTTCCACATGGGCGCGGCTCGACCCGAACAACACGCCATCGGGCACGATCACCGCCGCGCGTCCGCCCATATCGAGCGCGCGCAAGATCAAATGCAAAAAGAGCAACTCGCTCTTGGTCGTGTCGCTGGGCAGGTCGGGATGAACGTCGCCTTTGTCCACCGCGCCTTTGAAGGGCGGGTTCATCAAAATGACATCGTACTCGCCCGCGCCCTCATAGCCCTTGGAGAGCGTGTCCATGTAAAAGAACTGCGGCTCCTGAATGCCGTGCAGCATCAGGTTCATCGAGCCGATGCGCAGCATGGTCATGCCTGAGTCGTTGTCGAAACCGCGCAGGTATTTTTTGCTCTTCATGAACTTGCGCTCGTCATCCTTCAGCAGGTCGCCGATCAGATGATGCGCGATGCCGTCCTCATCAAATTCAAGGATGTTCTGCGCGGTGGCTTTTTCCAGAATGTGCTGGTGCGCGTTGATCAAAAATCCGCCCGTGCCCGCGGCAAGGTCGCCGATGCGTTCCTTCGGCTTGGGGTCGAGCATCTGCACCATCATGCGGATGATGTGACGCGGCGTGCGGAACTGTCCATTGCGCCCCGCGATGCTCAAATGCCCCAGCAGGTATTCGTACAGGTCGCCCTGCACATCCTGATTCTGCTGGCTGATCTCCATCTGGTCGATCAGGTTCACCGCCTCCACCAACAGGCTCGGCTTATTGATCTTGCACTCCGCCCCGCGCATATACTCTACAAACGATGACGCATCTCCCGAAGGGGCGAGACTCGCCAACTGCGGGAAGACGACCGACTTAAGATGCTTGAGCATCTCTTCGGCTTTCATCTGCTTCCAGACGCTCCAACGCATCTCTTTCTTGACTTGAGGCTGATACGCCGTCCCCTTGCGTTTTGCCTGCCTCTCCGCCGCGTTCTCGCGGTCATCCAGCCGCTTGAGGAACAACAAATACGAAAACTGCTCGATCGCATCGAGCGGGTTCGTCAATCCCCCCGTCCAGAACTTATCCCAGAGGGCATCTACTTGTGAGCGGAGTTTAGGGTCGGTGAGCATGGGGGGTGGCTACCTTCTAACCATTGATTTTCCCCGCACCTTGGAGGTTAAAGGGAATTGTTTATTTTGAAGCATTGAAATCTGCAAATACTCGAAAACCAATCTTATTGCTTTGAGTTGCTGGGGATATGGCATTTTGAAGTAATGCATTAATTTTTTCACTTCTCTCTGCCCATGAGCCACCATAAACAACGTAATGTTTTCCACTCACAAACGAAGTCCACTCCCACACATTTCCGCACAAGTCATAAACACCATCAACGCTCACTCCCATTGGAAATTGCGTTACAACTGTAGTGGCTCGCTCATCTGATTCTTTCCAATAATCAAATGAATTAAGAGCTTTCTTCGAGAGCTGGTTCCCCCAAGGATAATTTCTTCCTTCTTTTCCACGAGCAACGCGCTCCCACTGCTTTGCGGTAGGCAGGAATACATTTCTCTCGATTTTTTCACTTAGCCATTTGCAGTATGCATTTGCTTCGTACCAGGAAATACCAACCACAGGGGATAATGGATTATTCCATTTTGTCGATTCCCAATAAATTGGGTTGGTCGCCTCATTTTCTTGCAACCATCTCCATCCATCAACAGTCCAAAATCTCTGGTTTGAATAACCGTTGTCTTCGATGAATGACTTATATTGAACATTTGTAATGGGATATTTCCCAACAGAAAAATTCCTTTCGATGATTTCAACTTGATTGTTTGAACCAAACAAGAACTTGCCACGATGCACTGTAATAAATTCATCTAAATCATCTGGCTTCCATCTTGCCCTTCCTAATACATTACCTGCCTCGCTTTGTATGTGGGGCTGCAAAAAACTATCATGATGCAGTTCAATCAACTGTTTCTTAACTTCATCTGCCACATTCGCCCCAATACCTTTTTCACCAACATCGGCAAGACAGTAACCTGCAAGAACAATATTTAGTCCTTCATCCTTTTTTTCAACGTTAATATCCATTATTGCCCGCACCACTTCTCCAGCAAAGCGTGGCGTACGGTTTAAGACACCCAAAATGCCTACAAATAAAAGGATAATCTCGCGCCAAGCTGGATCAGCTACGTATTTTCGAATATATTCGATAGCATTTCTTAGATTAATTTGCCCGATTTGAACCAAACCATAAGCAGCAAGCATTTCCTCGAACGTGAGATGAATAAAACCATATAATCCTTGACCGCGCTCGACAAGGAGATTGGAATACAATCGCACACTTTGCAAGAATTCTCTGGACTTTTCTTTAGCTCGAACAGGTTTTAAATCCCGATTCTCTGATTCAAAATATTCAATTAACCATTTTTCAATTTCATTAGTCGTTGCCAAGCCAGTATGCGGACTATTCTCGTGTATTCGTAATGCTAAAAAGCCAAGAACATCCAAGGTAGATTCGTAATCAAGTTCAACGCCCACAGCGCTCTTATCTAGGCTGCGAGCACGATTCCAAGACTCAATCAGGGTTTCCAAATACCGATCATACAAGCTGACGCGACTCTCGGGAAGTTTTGCCCATTGTCGGCTAATCAAAGCGAGAATAGTCAGAAGCAAGGGATTGGACGCGAGCCGTGCAATTCCAGGATTCTCCTTAATCGCATCCAAGATGCGAGACGATTCTTTTTGTGCAGAACGTAATGCTTCAGGAGTGTCACCTAAATTAGCTTTTGCAAACGCAATACACCACTTTTTTACAAAAACTTCTATTTCTTCGGAAGTTAAGTCTAGTAAGGCATAAATAGACCATTTTGCAGATAATGGTGCAACTCTATAACCGACAATACGACTTGTCACGATTACATGATTACCTTTTTTTATCATTTCATCAGCAAAGTCATCAATTTTTTTAACTAAGACAGACCGATCACGTAGAATCTCATCTAGTCCATCAAGCATAATCAATGCCTGACCTTTTGAAACGGCATCGTCAAAGAGCATATCCAATCCAGCAAAATCAGTCACTCTTTCATAATATTCCGCCAAAAATTCTCTCAATGTTTTTGCGTTATTATCCGAGACTCTTTCATACGCATTAAGTGGGACTAGAATTGGAAGAATATTGCTCGAATTTTTAGTCATTAGCAATGTCAAATATCGAAGTAATGTAGATTTTCCCGAACCAGGATCGCCTAAAACTACCACACGGTTTTCTTTTAATAGAGTTTCTTCAATATGCACAGGAGTCAAAGCATCCCAACGAACTTTGTCTTCTTTAATTTCTTTTATTGCAGCTGCTTCCCATTCTCCAGCCAAAATTGGATATTCAAACGAGCGTCCTGCAAGTCTTCGTTCCCAAGTTTCACCTTTGGGCAGTTCAGGGCGAGCTAAGAGAGGCACATAAATATCTTCCAAAGGTAACATTGTCGAGTTGCGCAATTGTGGCATACCCTTGAAATCAAGAGCGCGGTATGTCCTTTCAATGTGCGACAAGTATCTGTCTCGAATAAGGCTTATTTGTTTAGGCACAAACGCAGCCAACGGATTGTAAATTTCGAGAATCTTGCTAACAGGTACAAATTTGACATTTTGCCCGTGAAACTTCTCAGGAGAAATATCACGTTCAGCACTTAAAATCATTCCAACAACACCTTGCAAATTATCATCCCATACAGGAGCACCAGAAAAGCCTTTCTGCAATTGAAAACCACTTGAAAACTTATCACTTAATTGCATCACTGATTTATCACCAGTCACATTTACAATTTCTCCACTTGACCAAATACCGCTTTCCGCAAAGTCAGGAAACCCAAATGTTCGGAAATTGTGCCCGCTAAGATTCGTCTCGCTAATAAGTTCCACTGGCTGGCGATTTTTAGGTAAATCACCTTTCAAATCTAGTATTGCAATATCAGCCGCTCTATTCCAATCTTTTATGACACCACTTGCCAAGCCCTTAGGTTCTAAGAATGGAAAGTCGACCGCAATTTCGCCTTTTGGTTTTTCTTGAGAATCTGGATGACTTCCAAGTGCTATCAGGATCAAATGGGCACATGTAATTACTTGATTGTCGCTTATCATAAAGCCAGCGCCAACAGGCTCATGCTTTATGTCAAGTATACGAACGAGTCCATCTTGAAAACCGAGTCGCCTAGCCTGCTCAGGAAGATAGAATGCCCCGCTACGAATACTAGCCAAATCAGGAGCAAATTGTAAAAATTCGTTTTCGTAGTCGCGATCCATTAGGAAAATATAATTTACTTCAATTTCACGGAGGCTCTCACGGTGGAAATTTAGGTATTTATAGAAATTCAAGCGATGCTGTCCATCGACTTTATCAAACCCTAGAACATAAACCACAGGTGTATCAAAGTCGCCTTTCGTCGATTCAAGGAAAGATAGCAAGGGCTGACTAGGCTTTGAAATATCGTAAGTCAGCTTGCCTTTCTCGGCTAATTGTTTATCTAGTAAATCAGTAAACCTTTTTAGGGACGTTGACTCGCCGATCAAAAACGACAGCGATCCTTTTTCAGAATGCTGTATAGTAACTATGATCCTACTCAAAAGAGTATTAATACTTGTCTCTACCATATGCTATTTCAAATTTTGCAATAATATTGGATGGACGTCAAACCAAATACCTGCATCGTCGGAATACGAGAAAATATGCCTGCCAGCAAGAAGTTGATCACATAATGTAACTTCTTTTATTTCGCCAGCAATACTTAACCTTTCCTTCGTAGTCGTAATATTCTTTATCTCATGCACTCGTACCAATTCGCGCCAATGAACATCGCGCAAACCAGCAGATTGCTCTGTGGCGAGTTGCTGAACTGCTGCTCTCGTATGGACAATTTCAATAACATCTGCACTATTTACCTGTGCTTCTCGACATGCCGTTTGAGTAAGGCGAATTAAATCTCTTAATAAGCCTCCGCTATTTTCGACCAAGTAGAAGATAGCTTCTTCACTTATTATGGGATTAGTTGCAGACACATAAACTTGAATACGCTTTCTTATTACCTCTGCTAAGCGATCTTTGCCAGGTTGGTATGGGGTTTCGTTTCGATTATTGATTTTAAAATTAGGTAAATCATAAATACGAAAATAATTAATCGCCTTTGAGAAAAAAGTTTCATGCCTAAGCGGTAATGGAATTGTGTAAATAACATGACACGCTGGCATCGTTAATAGTGAACTTTGAGTAAAGACCTCTTGTGCCATAGCAATGTCAAGTTTGTCTAATCCATCGAATGTAACAAGGACTTGTTTTCCTGTTTTCTGCTCAATATCAGCCAGAATACCGTTCACGCGGTGAATTATCTCAGGAATTACAGGACCAACTTCAAGTTTAGTTTTCATCGCAGTTGAAAATCCAACTTTGATCCAACTACTTATTTGCTGAAGAACTTGTCCAGCGGATAATTCCGCCCCTGCGCTTTCTTCTTGTTCGTCAATTATGGTTCGTAGACTATCAACAAGTGCCTCATATTTTGATTTTGTTACTTTCACGCCACGAGATCTAGCTTGTAAATATGAGCCTATCCCCAATAGAATTAATACTTCTGAATGTCCAGTATTGAACGCAGATAATTCAGTTTGGGCGTCAAGTTGGATGACAAAATACTCACTTTCCAGTGTTTGGCGTAAAGCCGCAAAACTGGAAGTTTTTCCTGAACCAATGTGACCAACTAATAGAGCCTTCTCATGTTGGCTGCTAAGCCTTAAGTCTGCTATTAGCCGCAACAATGGGCTATTTTCCCGCTCAACATAATAATTGTTGAGCTCTTGATCAGTTTTTAATACACCCCAAGGGTCAAATGCGTTAAAAATAGGCTTCCAGTTTGTTGGCATATTTCACCTAGATTATTCTTTCATCATTATAAGAGAAAATTACTAGGAACTTATACTGACAATTCATTCGCAAATTTCACCACTTCTTCCACTTCCTTCTCTGTAAACCACCGCTCCACCGCATCCGCGCCAAACATATCCAGCGGCGGCTCATACAGGTCAGCGGCTTCGAGATGGCGCTTCTGCAAGAACACGTTTTGCACGGCGCGCAAAAAGCGAATCTGGTCGGCGTTGTAGTTGTGTTGAATCACGTAAGTTTCAAACTGCCGCGCCACCACATCCTTGTAATCGGGCAGGTACGCCATATCCAGCACCTGGCGCACCAAGCCGAGAAAACTATCCGCGGTGTGAGCAAAAACCTTCTTCAAGTTTTCGGGCGTCACTTCCAAGTCGCCTTCGCCGAGTTCTTTGGTCAGCGTGCGCTCCAGTTCGAGCAGTTGCCAGTCGTCAATTTTCTCGCCATTTTGAATGGCTTTTATCGTGGGGTGATTGGCAACCAGAGCCAAAATGCGCTGTTCCACCAGTTTGCGATACTGCTCCACATACATCTGCTCGCCGCTTTTGGTCAGCATGATATAGCCGCGCATGGCGATATAGTCGCGCAGGAAATCCAGCTCAAGGATTTCGTTATCTTTCCTTTTGTTTTTCATCTGTTCTGCCAAGCCGTCGCGGAACTCGTTCAGCCGTTCAAAGCCTGCTTCTTCCAACTCGGGAACGGTACATTCTCGGCGTAATTCAACCTGCCGTCTCCCCAGAATGTTTTCAGGCAATTGATTGACGTCTTTCGCGATGGACAGTGCCAAATCGGAAACATCCTGCCCTTTGCTCTTCATCAACTTAAGCCGTTCGATCTTACTGATGAAAGTTTCCGCTGCAACATCCACGTCAGCGGCATAACGCAAATGCGGGGCAACGAATCTGCGCAGCTTCTCCAGGTTGGACGGAAGCAGGTAATTCCAAAAGCCATCTTCCCAAACTTCTTCGATGTTTGGCAGGTCTTTTCGTACCAACAATGAATCTTTGGGAATGCGCTGGATCATGGCGCGCAAGTCTGCAATCAATTGCTGGTATTCGGCTGACTTCGGTTCGTCGATGTAGGTTTCAAGCAAATTCACACGCGTAAGGAATGTGCGTACCAATACAGGCAGGGATGTGTCGGCGACTTCCTTCGCGTCCTTGCTGAAATTGTTCTCCCAGAAATCAAGGATGAGAAATTCCTTCTTCCCGCTTTCGGGCAGGCGGTCAAAGAACTTGCACGCCGCTTGACTGCGGGTTCCACGCCCGATCATTTGTTGTAACTTGATGGGAGATTGAACTGGCTTCATAAAGACCAGGTTCATCACTTCGGGGACATCCACGCCCGTATCGAGCATATCAACAGAAATAGCAATACGCGGTTGGTCTTTTTTCTTGAAATCCTTTACAGGAATATCTCGGTAATTTGCATCGCTGACGATGACCTTGGTCATATCAACATATTGCGGGAAGACATCGTAAAACGCATCCTTCAACCGCAAGGCATGTTTCTTGGTCATCGCAAAGACAATGGTTTTACAGGGCATCCCTGACGGGTCTTTGATACACACATCCATGACTTCTTCCCATTGCTTGCGAAGCGTGTCTCGGACTGTGACCTTCTCTTCCAACTCTGTGCCTTCAAAGTTGATTTCGTCAGGGTCTTGTCCATGCTGGATGAGCAGGTTTCTGTCTTCTTCTGAAAGGAACGCGCCCTTTATGCCTTCCTGTTGGAAACGGGTTCGTGCGGCGCGGATACTATAATCTACAAGATAACCATCTTTTACTGCCTGCTCGTATGTGTAAAGGTAGGTAGGCTTGTCGTCAAAGCAATGGAACATGTCAAAGGTGTCGCGGTCAATGTAATTGGCGGGAGTAGCGGTCAAGCCTATCATCCGTCCATCGAAATATTTCAACACTTCGCTCCAGCGGTTGAAAATGGAACGGTGAACTTCGTCAAAGACAATCAAATCAAAGTAGGCGGGTGAAAATTTCTCGAATACATTGCTCAATGTTTGCAGTGTCGCGGCAAACAGGCGTTGTGTGCGCGTACCTTCCTCATCCCAACTGCGAATTCTGGCACAGGGTTCATTGGGTAAAAATTCCTGAAAGCCATCGTCAATTGCCTGTTTTACCAATTCATCGCGGTCTGCCACGAACAAAATCCGCCGCGCCTGGTTGGAGCGCATGAACACATCGATCAACCCCATCGTGGTGCGCGTCTTGCCCGTCCCTGTTGCCATGACGATCAAGGCTTTGCGTTTTCTGTTGGCAAAGGCTCCACCCACACGACGGATGGCTTCATGTTGGTAGGAACGGTCAACGATGGAGGTGTTGATCTCCACCGAACTGAGCGCCTTCGCATTCTGACGGATGTAAAGCAGGTTCTCCAAATCGTCGCGGGTGAAGAAACCGAACACTTCGCGCTTCGGGGCAACTCCCACATCCACAAAATGGATTTCCAGTCCGTTGGCTAAAAACCCGAACGGGCGGAAAGACTGGTGCTTCTCGATTTCAGTTACATAATGAGTGAGTTGCGCTTCCGCCAGGCGGACGTCCACGGCTGTTTTCTTGGCTTCTACTACCGCCAACACTTCCCCGTTTTCGCGATACAGGCAATAATCCGTTACCCCATTCCACGGTTCAGCATCGTAACCATCCACGGGAATTTCGATCTTCACCTTGGAATGG
>Ga0172369_10006911_pt1 | contig 13359 bp, 3 predicted proteins | sample LakKiv25m_FD_114539 | JGI IMG/M metagenome (GOLD analysis project Ga0172369, IMG submission 114539) | Freshwater microbial communities from Kabuno Bay, South-Kivu, Congo - kab_022012_11.25m | ecosystem: Environmental > Aquatic > Freshwater > Lake | place: Democratic Republic of the Congo... | reverse complement strand
TGGCTGTCGGGTCGCCTTCATTCAGCAAAATGTTGTCGATATTCACATAGGCAGCCTCACCTAATGTTAAGTCGGCGGTAAGTCGAAACCGTACATAAAGCATCGTTCCGGGGCTGCCGAAATTTGTTGTTCCGGCACCGGCAAAGGTTATTTTATTGCCGGACACATTTTTTACAAAAGTCCAGCCGTCCGACATGCTTCCTGCAGATATAATATCGAGGGCGACAAGCTCAGGGGTTTTATAGCTGATTGTCCCCTGGATGGAATACACCGATTTCCCAGCAGGTAATGAAGCCATTGTAATCGGCAGATCAAAAACGGAACCAAGAACTGCACCCGAGGAAAATACTGAAACATACGTATCGTAAATGGTAATATTTCCACTTGTACCAGTGGCACCGTTAAAATCAACGGCAGTTAACTTCACATTTCCTCCCCGGAGTGCTGAAAGTAATCCGAGGTTGCTGATTGTTGCAACCGAGTTGTCCGAAGAACTCCATGTGTAAGGAGTGGTGCCGCCACTGGCTGTAAATTGTTTCGCCTCACCTGCAACCATCGTCCAGGTAACCGGAGAAATGCTGATTACCGGAAAATTGATGGTTGTAAAGCTTCCGTTTATAGTTTTCGCAAGCATTGTTTCGTTGAAAAGTGCGGTTGTAAAATTTAATGCCGAAGAACCCGTATTTACCGATGAAACCTGGAATTGCAGATAAATCAATATTCCACTTCCACTCAGGGGAACGGTTCCGGCAAATGCAATTTGAACTGAGCCGGATATTGCATTATTTATTGTAACATTCGGATAACCGCTCAACATTGTACCTACAGTATTAATTCCCGTAGCCGTGAGGATATTTTGATTGAAAGTGACGGTAAAATTCCCTGAAACACAGCCGAGACCTGAAAGACTCGTCACACTTACCGGAATTTCGACCATGCTTCCCTGCCAGGCACTCTGGGTTGGCAGCGTCATTTTCATGGCTCTGATTTCAATATTTCCATCCGTCAGATCAGTAATTCCATTGTTATCGTGAACGCTAACCTGGGTGAAACCCGCAGATGTTGCAGTCAGAAGGCCGGTTGCACTTATAGAAGCTACGGCAGGATTAGTCACACTCCAGGTAAAAGGTGCTGTTCCGCCACTCACATTAAACTGTTGTGTTTCGCCCACCGAAAGCAATGCGGTATTGGGGGATACCGTGATGGAGGGAAGCGAGTTAACCGTCAGACTACCATTAACCAATGTCATCGCAGGTGTGCCTTCATTAAAGAAATTACTTTCCGTGCCCCCGCTAAAACTGAGTGCAGAATAACCGGCTGCAGCACACTGGAACCGGATGTAAAACAATGCACCGGTTCCGGTTAAAGGAGCGGTTCCTGCACCGGCAAGTATCAAAGTCCCTGCCGCAGTGTTGTTTACCACCGGGCTTCCCCAGCCCTGTACCATGGTTCCGGCTATTTCAACAGAAGTATAACTGATGTAGCTGCTGTTATAGGTTAGCTTTAACTGATAGGCGTAAACATTTAGTCCGGTAAGCGAATTATCAACATAAACGGGTACGTCAACGGAATTACCTGCGGTTGATGTTAGCGTCGGAATCCGGACCTGAACAGGCTGTGCCTTGCCATGTAAGGAAGTCAGCAGCAGAAAGATCAGCAACACCGGAAATATTATTTTTTTCATAATTGTCAATTTTTAGTTAATCTGATATTAATACATGATGATGACCTTATCTGACAATTTGAATTTTCTTTACTATTGTTTTATTTCCTGATGTCATTTTGATAAAGTAAATCCCGTTAGGCAGTTTCTGTCCACTGCGGTCGTTGGTGACCCATGAATAAGTGTAGGAATCCGCCACAAGCTTTCCGTTAACGATTTCTCCAACAGTTTGCCCAAGCATGTCAAGCGCTGTAATGTTAATAAATTCAGCATCGTGAGCAACTGTAAAACTAATATTTACCTGATCGGTTGCCGGATTTGGAAAACAAACAAGTGCGTTGGAATTCTTGCTGGTATCGTCTTCAATTCCGGTTTCCAAACCATTAATTGTAACACTGCCATTGGTGACATTATTTGACAGATGAGATTCGTTTGCCATAAATGCTTTTGCTTCAACTGCAGTAATTGTTCCTCCTGGCGCGCCTTCATCGGCTTTGAAATGGATATTGGCAATGGTTAAATCTGATTGTAAAGGCGAAATTCCTGCAAACGCAATTTTTATAATTCCGTTTTCTTTATCGATATTAACGGTTGGATTCATATCCGGTTCCAGGCTGCTGACTTCAGTAGCTCCCAGGAACTGAGGGTCGTATTGAATTGTCATCTGAAGTCCATAAATGTCCTCAACATGGCTCAGGTTTAACGGAAGATCAAACTCCTGTCCGGCAATTACAGTCTCATTCCCAAGGGATAGCTCCGCATCCGATGTATAACCCGGGAAAGGACTTAGCAGTTCAGCCGGGAAATAGTTTATAATACCAACCACATATTGCAGGATGAGCGAAGCATCCATTGCCGTTACACCGGCCGCACCACTTACATCTGCCACAATTTGTTGCTGTGCATTAAGGGTAATCAGCGAAACCGTATGTTGTAAAACCAATGAAGCGTCGTATGCCTGGATGATTCCGTTCAGGCTGACATCACCCATGAGTGGATTAATTGCTCCTGTTGTTCCAAATGGCAGGTAGTCAACGGAGTTGGTAACAGGTTCTCCGGTTCCGCCCGGGTTGCCTGAATGTGTTGGTCCGGTATTGCTTCCCCACCAGCAGTTTTCGGCATTGATGGTAAACGACTTGTTTACATTATTTACGGCCAGATCCGTTATGTTAAAGAAATCGCAATAATTTATCAATGGATTGGATGCACCGGAGGCTTGAACACCCTGATAATCGTTATTGAACGAACAATGCAGGATTGAAGGACTGGCATTTATTGTTTTGATAGCTCCATCCGAATAATAGGATGCATATCTAATGATGCAATTTGCAAACCTGGTTTGCGGATCAAGCGCTACATCATTGATTAAAATACCCTGCCAGGTGTAATAATTACCGGCAGTTGCTGTACCGTCGGAATTTGAATCGCCACCATGGAAATCATCGGTTATGCTTGTGAATACAATGTTGCCTTCATTTGAATTAAGCCCTTCCGCAATCAAGCCATTATTTACTGTCAATTTCCCTCCGTACCAGAATTTTGTAACTACGCCTGGTGCTATTGTCAGTGTTACTCCGGTTCCAATGGTATAGGTTCCAAAAAAATAAGGAATATTGGTTACCCCTCCGAAGGATCTTTTTGGCAGTGTTACATCCTGAGTAAGTGTTTCATCATTTACCCGAATACATTTATAAGTTGTACCTGAAATGATGTTTCCAGTGGTTGAGGCCGGATAAGAAACCAATGAAATAGCCAAAGGTGAATAGACGAGGTTGTCGAAAGTATTAAAATTAACAACAGGGGCACATACACCCGAGTTAGTGATCCCATAATTCATTTTATAAAAAGAATTATTGGTAATCGACGGTGACGCGCTGAATAATCTTACTGCATCGGTAGTGTAACGAATAAGCGCATAATTAATGGTGCTTGCATCATCACTAACGTCGTTGAACTGAAAATAGGAGCCTGCATTCGTTGGTGTGGTCGAGGTTCCATTACCTTCGGTGTCGGGAGGATTTCCATAAGCATCATCACGATAGTCGGTAAAAATTACAGGATCTCCTGCAGTTCCTGATACCGTAAGTTTACCGTTTACTATCAGACCGTCGGTGGATGTACCTTTAAAAACTGTGCCGGCAGGAATGGTGATTGTTGTTCCCGAGTTAATGGTAGCACCGTGGAAGATGTAAGAAATATTGGTGTAACCTGCAAAATTACGCTGCGGTATCGTAGCGGTTTGAGAATAGGTTTCCGGTTGGATGCCAAGCCCAATTTTCCCGACATTGGCCAGGGTATTGGTTCCCAAAAATGTAGGATTGGAAAACATGGCCATGTAAACTGGTTCCCAAACCGTGTTTTCGAACTGGCAATTTGAAATTACAGGATTAGCGGCACCATAAATTCCCAATGCTGACGAATTCGATTGACGGAAAACTGTATTTGTTATGGTGACTAATGCGTCTTTTATTCTTACGGCTCCATAATAGGCACTACCACCAAAAGGATCAAATCCTCCACCGCCGGTATATCGTATATCACAATAAATTAATTTGTTGTTGGCGTCGATTGATTCCGGATAGAAAGTGATTCCCCACCAATCAGAATTCCCAGGTGTTGAAGCGTTTCCATCATTATTCGTGTCGCCACCAACGGCATCATCTTTTATTGAGGTGAAATATATTTTTGCATCCGGATTGCCCGTTGCATTTAGTCCTCCGGAAACCAAAATACGCCAAGGACTGGAACTGACTTTAATGATGATTCCCTGTTCCAGTGTAAGTGTTGCCCCTGATGCAATGGTGAGACCGCCAACAATATACGGGATATTGCTATACCCTGCAACACTTCGTTTTATCAATGTTGCATCTGTCGAAAGGGTCCCTTCAATAATTTTGATCCCGTTGCTTCCATTGGCACTAAAAGTTATACTTGTAAAAGTTGGGTTGGAGGTCAACGACATGGCAATCGGATCGTAATTGCAATTCTGGATGGTGACATTATCGAAAAATGGGGCTGAATTCCCATCAATCCATAAACCATAATACGACCGGTCGATGAGCGCGTCATTTACTGTTGGAGATGCGTTGAGTGTTTTAAATACACCATCTCCGCCACCACCACCGTATTGAAGATTGGTATAACTCAGTGTTGAAAAAACATCATCGCTATTATCCCTGTACTGGAGAAAGTACCAGTTACCAACAGAAGGTGTAGTTGCATTTCCATCACCATTGGTATCCATCGGGTTACCCACATTATCATCATAAAGTGATGTGAATATGACATGTTCGGCAATGGTTCCGGTACATTTTAAACCGCCATCGACATAAATATGTTTGTTTTGCATTTTAATGACCACCCCTGGATTTATAGTAAGGCTGGTGAGGTTCGTCACTGTCAAATCTTCAAGCAGTACATAGGAGATATTGGTGAAACCGGCAACATCACGTTTTACAATTGTTCCGTTAACCACCACATTATTGCCGATCAGTCCTAAAGCCCGCATCGTTACATTGGTAAAAGCATTGCCTGTAAATGTAGGATTGGCTGATGCCGAGATTGCAAAAGGAGTACCGGAGATGTTAATCATTGCATTATTTGAAATGGTAGGATTGGAAGCCTGGTAGCAACATATGCCATAGGTCATATCTCTGAATTCACAGTTCGAAATCGTGGGCCCGGCAGGTGCAGGAACAAGTGCACTGATAACAGCCACTGCACTTTGATAAATATAATGGTTTTGTCCGCCATTTGGATAATAATAGTTCCAGGCCTGGGCATATTTTATCCTGACGTAATCTAAAATGGAAGTAGGATCGTAACCATTTGCAAAAATAACTGCCCCCATATCTCCGATAGCCGGAGTTGTTATTGTTCCGTCTTTATTGGTATCGCCTGGATTTCCAAAATTATCGTCTTTAACTGAGGTCATGGTGATCCATTCCGCTGGTGTAGCATCTGCAACCAATTTTCCCTGTATGATAATGCGGTAAGTTTGCGTAGATGATTTAATTACAATGCCCGGATCAATGGTGAGCGTAAGGCCGGCAGGTACTGTAATTTCTCCAAGCATCACATAGGTTATGTTGTTCACCGTAGTAAAATTGCGTTTGATAAGGTGAGCATTTTGGGTTAACGTCCCGCCACGCAAACCAATGGCATCATATTGGTTGTCCATAAATGAAAGGACGTTGTTTGTAAAAACAGGATTTGCCTCGAAGGACATAACAATGGGCGTTACAGAGCTGGAACCGACCGTGTTATTTGTGAAGGTCGGCGAGGAACCAAACTGAAAATCAGCTCCGAAATAATTTTGTTGAAGTTCACACAAATCAATGGTCGGACTGGCATCATACATCGTTATTCCACCGATACTGCTGTAACCTGCGTATCTCAACTTACACCTTCGCATTACACTGGCATCATTGCTTTCGTTATAAAACCGGATACCATACCAATTACTAACAGCAGGAGCAGTAGCTGTTCCATCGTTATTGGTATCTCCACCCCAGTTATCATCTCGTTCAGAGGTAAAGAAAATGTTCTGACCGGGACTTGCGTCCGCATTCAATGTGCCACGAACTTCAAGGGCCGTGTACATGCGGAATTTTAGAATGTTTTGATATCCAATATTTAAATTTGATCCATTTGCAACAATATACGTGTTATAAAAATAATAGGGAACGGCTGCAGTTGGTAAAGTCCACGTACCGGTGTGTGTGGAATGATTCACGTAGAATGCGTTTACGGTGTTTCCTGTAAAGTCGCAGACCCCATTTATAGTTAATATGGCAGCACCACCATAATATATTGGCCACAGATTTGATGTAAAAATGCAGCTTGTCAGCCCGGTTTGACTGCCCGAAGCAAGGTACATTCCATATTTCCCATGTAAAATACTCATATTGTTTAATGTTGCTATGGAACCAGAATTTGCATAAATGCCCTGACCATAAGAAGTGTTGTAGCCGGCCATATCAATAAGCCCTCCGGTCATATTAAGTGTACCGAAATTATTAACCCCATAATAGCTGCAAAACTCAATATTTGTATTCGTCAGGGTAGCTGTACCACTATAAATATATAATTGCTGTGCATATCGTAAAAAACAGCCGTTGAGTGATACATTTCCTGCAAACGACGCATTTCCTGCCTGAATATAGAGCCAGTCGTTGGGAGCTGGTATCGCCTGATTGGATGTAAAAGTAGCAGAAGTGCCGCTTAATGTACCCAAAACTGTCATTCTTCTCCCGCTGTTGAATTTTACCTCCACACTAGCATTTACAGTTAAAGTTACGCCATTATTAACAGTTATGTCGCCAATGACAATGTAAGGACTTCCGGCAAGGTCCCAGGTGGTGTTTGCAGCAATAGTACCGGTCACATTAGTCTGGCTGAAAATGACACCCGAAACAAACATCAGCAAAAACAGTGTAATATACTTTTTCATAATTTAGGTTGTTAAATAATTAAATTTCAAACTTTTAATTTATTTTATTTCATCTTTACCAAGTATAAATTCTTATTATAATTCTCATAAGAGAACCACACAAAATAATGGATTCAAGTGTTAAAAAGCTGTTAATGAGTTGTTAATTATTCAAAAATATAGATAATTAAATATAAAAGAGAGATTAACCAGTTCCCAAGCCACCAGGCGTAATTTTTAAGAAGTATCTTTTTTGATTTTACGCTACAGAGAAAGGTGTAGAACAAGGACTTTTTCCTATATAGCGTTTTTATCGGAAAATATTTAGAATTGTGAGAAACGCTATTTAACCTGGTATGATTTTCCGGCTTGCAAACCCGGATTATTAATATTCCGGTTTATAGCCGGAAATACACAAAAATGTCGTTACCCCGGAGATAGGTTCTTTCAGTCACGACATAATTTAGATGAGAAAAACGCCCTTTAATACACCAGTTTTGAGCTTCATAGAAGTCCCGGCGAAGAATTTCTATAAATCACCAAAAGGCAAAGTAGCAATACGATAGTGAAATTTGCAAATCCACCACTGGAATCATCAGGATCAGGAATCACTGAAATTTGTCTCGGAACGTAATTATTGTGTATCCATCTTTGAATCAGGCTTCACTTGAAATTAACCTCATTTTTTCGAAAAACCAGAAGATCAGCGACAATATAACACCGGTAACTGCTGCAAGTGCCATGCCTTTGAGCTGTACCGACCCAATATTGATACTTGCTCCGCTTACACCCGCAACAAAGGTTACAGCACCCAGCACCATGTTTTGCTTATTCCCAAAATCGACTTTCTGTTCTACAAGGATCCGCAAACCCTGGACTGCAATGATGCCGTATAATAACAACGTCATACCTCCAATCACCGAATCAGGAATGGTAGTTATAGCTGCTGAAGCTTTTCCGATACAGGAAAATGCGATGGCTAGCAAGGCGGCCCCGCGGATCACCCATACGGAATAAACCCGGGTAATGGCCATGACACCTATATTTTCGCCATAAGTAGTATTTGGTGTTGAACCGGTAAATCCGGAGAGCACATTGCTGATGCCATCACCCAGAAGGGAAAGATGCAGGCCGGGTTTCTTCATCAGGTCGGTTTCAGTAATTTTTCCGGTCACGATGAGATGACTGATATGCTCAGCAAGCACTACGATGCAGGCAGGCGCAATAATAATGATTGCTTTCAGGTCGTAAACAGGCGCCTGAAACTTCGGCAAAGCGAACCAGGAAGCATTACTTATGGGCGTTATATCAACCATACCGGTAGTAAGCGCAAACAGGTAGCCAACAACCACCGCAATCAGGATCGGGATTACCTTTAAAAAACCCCTGAAAATTACCGAACCGATAATCCCTGCAAAAAGTGTTGTCATCGAAACGAATATAACATCCGTATCGATTATAAATGGCTCCACCACCTCCCCAGGAACTGTTGGCCACGGGGCCAGTCCGGCCTGCTGTGCGGCAACCGGTGCAAGCTCAAGTCCGATAATGGCAACAACCGCGCCCATAACCACAGGTGGCATCACAATATCAATCCATTTAATTCCCCATTGTTTTACTACCAAGGAGATTAAAATGAAAAACAAGCCGAAGAAAATAAATCCCGGCTGTGCATGATTAAAGCCCCCATAGGAACTGATAATTAACAGCGACGGCGCAATAAAGGCAAAGCTGGAACCGAGGTAGGCAGGAATTCCACCCCGGGTTACCCAGGAATAAATAAGTGTGCCAATTCCATTCATCAGTAAAGCAATGGCAGGATCGACTCCCAATAAAATGGGAACCAGAATGGTGGCCCCAAACATCGCAGTAAGATGTTGCAAACTTAGCGGTAAACTTTCAAGCAAGGTAAGTTTTTCGTGGATACCAATGATGCGTCTTGCCATATCGTGATATGATTAATCGGTGAATGATGCTTTTCTAAAAATGCATTCAAAAATAAGAAGATTTCAATTGAAAATTTCTATTAGTGAAATTCCTGCATTAACGTTTTGTGTTCAACTTTGCTAAGCAGGCTATTGAATTTTGGTAAGGTGCAACAGTATAATACCTGTTCCTGCTGAGAAATTTAGGAATGGTAGAGTGGCACATAATAAACTTCTGAACATTATAATTTTTGAAAGGTCTCCGGTTCAATACGGGCGGTGTATGTGAAAAGTGCTTGATGTTTTTCCAAAAAATGCATGAATTTTCACGATCATCTCATCAGGGTTCACGTCATTAAATGTTTTTATTTAACTTTGAGCCTTTGTTTCATTACTCAAGATACTAACAAATACATTTATGCAAAAACTAAGATTTACCTTATTTCTATTTCTGCTTTCATTTGCGCTATCACTTCAGGCGGCCTGGCTGAGTAATTTCCCACAAACCATTACACAGCCCGATGGAACTGTAGTTCAATGCTTCGCAACGGGTGACGAATATTACAACTGGCTTCATGATGCTAACGGGTTTACCATCATTCAGAATCATGCGAATGGATTTTATACGTATGCCATGCTTGTTAACGGAAACCTCGAACCCACGGATATCATTGCAGGTAAAGACGATCCTGCATCTGCAGGTTTGGAGCCGGGAATTAACATTCCGGTCGAAAAAATGCAGGCCATCAGAAGTGAATTTATTAAATTTAAAATGCCTGCTCCACCTGCAATACCAGGCTATGACCTTCCAAAAAGCAGGCAGAACATCGGAACCATGAACAACCTCGTGGCTTATATCCGTTTCAGCGATCAGAACGAATATACCGAAGATACGACACTTTATACCAATATGTTCAATAATACGGAGGCAGGATACAATTCGATGCTGAATTATTTCAGATTTGCTTCGTATGAAAAATTTTCGATCCCTTCTCATTTTTATCCGGTTCCACCCGAATCGACGGTAATTTCTTACCAGGATATTTATCCGAGAAGTTATTTTATGCCTTACGACCCCACAACCAACCCAAACGGGTACCAGGAGGGAGAAGCTGGGGATCGTGAACATGCCCTGTTAAAGCGGGCTGTCCTGTATATCGAATCAGAGGTTCCTGCTAATCTTGATATCGATTACAACAACGATGGCTATGTGGATAATATGGTTTTCGTTGTTAAGGGAACCACAACTGCCTGGGCTACCTTACTTTGGCCACATCGCTGGTCGCTTTATAACGAATATGTTTATATAAACGGGAAAAGAGTCTGGGATTATAATTTTCAAATACAGGCGCATCTTCAATCCAATGGCACCGGTGTGTTATGCCACGAAATGTTTCATTCGCTGGGTTCGCCTGATTTATACCATTACAACAGCACACCTGTTGATCCGATAGGCGGCTGGGATGTAATGTGCTCCAATCATAATCCTCCGCAGTCGATGGGCGCATATATGAAATTCCACTATGGTGGCTGGATTGATGAAATTCCTGAAATCACCGAATGTGGGACTTATACGATCAACCCTTTGTCGATGGAAAATAGTAATTGTTTTAAGATTGCTTCACCCAACTCATCCACCGATATCTTTATTTTGGAATACCGTAAAAGGGAAGGCACTTTCGAGGGTACATTATCTGGTTCAGGTTTGCTCATTTATAAAATAAATACCTTGCTTGATGGTGAAGGAAATGCCCAGGGCCCTCCCGACGAAGTATATATTTATCGGCCTGATGGCACACTTGAAGTGAATGGAAATCTAAACGACGCAGTATTTGCCGACGATTACCATCGCACCGAATTCAACGATAATTCTAATCCGTCCAGTTTTCTCTCGACAGGGCTGCCTGCCGGATTGGATATTTTTAATATCGGGATGATCGGTGAAACCATCAGTTTTGATGTAAGGCTTGAAAAAGCACCGGTGGCTGACCTGAGCGCCTCCGAAACACTTATTACCGAAGGTTGCAGTGTTGATTTTACCGATGAGTCGCTTTGTAATACGGATAGCTGGGAATGGACATTCACCGGAGGAAATCCTTCCTCTTCAACAGAGCAAAATCCGCAGGGCATTGTTTATGAAACGGCAGGTGTTTATCCGGTTTCATTGAAAGCATCGAATGCCTGGGGTGAAAATACCAAAGTTTACCAGAATTTCATTACCGTCAGCACTACGGCTTTGCCAGTTGTAAATTTTACGGCAAGCGATTCAATCGTCTGTACAGGTGAAGTAGTTACGCTGACTGATCTTTCGACAGTTTGCCCTAACGGCTGGAACTGGGAGATTACTCCAGGCACCGGATTCGAATTTGTGAATGGGACGTCAACAAACTCTCAAAATCCACAGGTATTATTTAACACTGCTTACGATCAGTATTCGGTTAAACTTATCGTAACCAACAACAATGGTACTTCCGAAATTAACAAGACGTCCTGGATTAATGTTGGTGGATATTTTCCCCAGGATTTTACCGAATCTTTTGAAGGTACAAGTTTATCGGCTCTTGGCTGGACTGTCGAAAACCCGGACAATAAAACGACCTGGGAAATATTTGACGTGGGTGGGAGTGGTGCCGGAACCCACGCTGCCGGAATAAATCTTTATACTTATTTCAGTTATGGACAGCGAGACAGGCTTATCAGTCCACCGATCAACATGATCGTACCAGGCAGCTATTTTTTGTCGTTCAAACATGCTTATGCGCAAACCAATCTTCAATATTCCGATTCGTTGATTGTGAAGGTATCTCCGGATTGTGGCAACAACTGGACCCGGGTTTTGGCAGTAGCTGAAGACGGTACCGGGAACTTTGCAACCAGGGAGCCTGTAAATAGTGGTTTTATACCAGCATTGCCCGAAGATTGGTGCGACCAGGGCTATCGGAGCAATTGCTACACTTTAGATATTTCCTACTTTCAGGCAAATTCTAACGTTAAAATCATGTTCGAATCGGTGCGGGTGGTAGGCAACAACCTTTTTATTGACGATATAAAGATGGAAGTATTTGTGGGTATTGAAAATCTGTCGAAAACGTCCAATACTGATTTCAATATTTTCCCAAATCCAGGGCAGGGTGTTTTTACGGTCTCTTCAAAAAACTTTAGTGAAAACTGCATACTTGAAATTTACAATGCTCAGGGTCAGATGATCCGGCAGTTTGCTGCTAATTCTAAATCAAATCAGGTGTTGGATTTATCCGGCCAACCCAAAGGTTTGTATTTTGTAAAAATGACTGGTAATCAGATTTCTGAAACCAAAAAATTGGTTTTGGAATAAAAAACGGATACATATTTTTGAGGGGCTGATCTACATGTATGTAAACCTGACAGGTTTTACAAACTTGTCAGGTTTTGCCTTTTTATTGTATCCCCAAAGTTTTTGAATTTTTGACAGTACTGGTTTCAGATAATTTCAGGCACGCTATTTTTTCGTTTCGGTGCTTAGTATCGCCGCCAGAATTTGTATTTCGTAAAGGAGGTAAAAGCTACCAGGTTATTAAATGCCCTGAATTTCATCAGGTAATGCATCAGATTGTAAGCTGACCAAATCATTAATAAAGCCACCATCCAACCGAAAATATTTTCGAAAAGCCGGGTTCCCCAGGATGTTGCATCGAATTTGAAAAGATTAATGCCATAAAACGCATTCAAAAGCCAGGGTGTGAAAAGTGAAAGAAGAATCCACCATAAGGCAAAAGTGAAGGTTTGTGCGGTTTCAATGGCACGTTCCGGACAGTTGTTCATACACCGCATGCAACTCTCGCAGTTGAAAGTCCAGTATGGTCTGCCCTGAATGGTTTTAATAGCGCGAACCGGGCACTGCTTTTCGCAAAGCCCGCAAAGGTTGCAGGCGTTGCTGGCAACAAAGGTTTTGGCAATTCCGAACCTGCCGAAAAAATAGTATCCTATGGCAACCGGTACAACCGCAAGATCGAACGGAACCGATAGAAAAGCCTTGAATTTGCTGCCCCCACTAAGTATTCTTCGGGCAAATTTTCTGGTAATCCTTTCGCATCTTTCGAAAATCGAATCCACTACCTTTTGCCGTAAACCGGGATTTATTGAGATCCAGTTGGATGGCAGGTCCATCGGTTGCATCCCCTTGATCTTATATCCTTTCAGAAGCAAAACCAGGGCAGGGAAAAACTGAGCAAGTCCACTCAATCCCGGTACTAACCATTTCGAAAGTTTCATGCCTGCCCGTGTGTTCAATATGAAAACGGCGGTATTTTTCCGACGCGGAAATTTCCAGATAAATTTGAGCACATTTGGTGGCAGGTTGA
>Ga0172369_10006906_pt1 | contig 13362 bp, 13 predicted proteins | sample LakKiv25m_FD_114539 | JGI IMG/M metagenome (GOLD analysis project Ga0172369, IMG submission 114539) | Freshwater microbial communities from Kabuno Bay, South-Kivu, Congo - kab_022012_11.25m | ecosystem: Environmental > Aquatic > Freshwater > Lake | place: Democratic Republic of the Congo... | reverse complement strand
GAGGATTAACCTGTCATAACATGATAGTATACAGGTTATCTCTTTTTTATATGTTTCCGTTAGTAGTTCCATTCAGTAAAGTTACATCTTTTACTTGTTTGGTTCTGGCTTGTCCAGGTTAGGTAAAAGTTCATAAGTAACCGGATTATTTGTTTTTTCACATTTATCTGTAGTCCAACTATCATTTCCTTCATACCATGTATAACTTCCATTATCCTTATTTACATAAAACGGTATAGGCAAAATAATTCCTCTTGTTGCAGCATGAGTACTACAGTCAATTTGTGCAAGATTCTGTCCGGAAATAATTACTAATAAGGCAATTGGAATAAAATTTATTGTTTTCATAATACCTCATTAATTGTTTTTATAAGCTCCAAAAACTTCTAAAATAAACTTTAAAAGATTTATCTCATCATCAAATACTTCGATCTGGTAATTAACAATAACTGTCGAATACGCTTGCAGACCATTGAAATTGCTAACAGTTGCAACAGATGTTGGAATATCACCTGCAGTAAATAATCCATTTTCATCCACACTTCCACCATTAGAAGGCACCAACTGCCAGTCACAATTAATCTGTACCGTATCCCCGCTTGTATTTATCCCCACAGCATGAAACTGGTATGTTTCGCCTGTATTTAGTGTCACCTCCTCTGGTAATACTACAATGTGGTCGAGATAAACACCTTCACCCTGCATGTAGCTAAACCAATAAACATCGCTAAAAACGGTTTCCTGCCCCATGCTGCCTTCAAAATAGGCTTTCACTTGCCAGGCGTAGGTTTTTCCAATCTCCAGCAATTCTGCATAATTCGGGTAAAGAAACTGGGTGGTTCCCAGGTTTTCTTCCTGGTAAACGGGCAGGTTGGTGGTTATCTCATCCGGCGCTGTCTGTCCTTCCATCACTTCGTATAAAGTAAAATCATAACCATTCGCCATCGAAAACCACTGGAAATAAGGATTCGATGAGTAAATAACTTCCGGATTTTCACCTGTCGGGTTGCCGGGACCAATGAGGTCAATGGAGAAAATTTCATTGGTTACAATATTGTCTCCTTCATCTGTTCCAATTGGATCTGGGTTACCACCCTCATAAACATATATCTTATATGTATAAACACCCGGTGGCAGTAATCCGGTCTGCATAGCCTCATCAAGCAACTCACCTGCTGTGCTTTCAATATCATACTCATCAAAATTCCGGTTATCAAAAGCGGGAGGAACCTCACCTGGATTAAGATCGCCAATATTTTTCCTTGCAGAACCAATTATTACATTGTCTTTTTCAAGTTCAAACCTGACCCAAACTCCCGTTCTGTCAACATCGTTGTTAAATATCTGAATTAGAAAAACCATAGGAGAATTTACCGGGTCATCCGGGTCGAAGCTGGATAAATAAAGCGGATCGGTCGGTATCACCGTTAAGACAACCTCAAATGCACCGGGATCCAATACCTCAAATGCATTCGGGAAACTGACTTCTTCGGGCCCGGTTGTGATAATCAGATCCCTCTGGCTGATTTCAGCATTTTCTTCGATTGTAATCCAGAAGTTGAGCGATTCTGCTGAGGTGACTACTACCTCATTATTAATAGTAATTCCTGGACCAAGATCAACTGTTGTGATGCCCTGCTGAAAATGCGTCCCGGAGGCTGTGACAAAAATAGTATCGGAGTCACCTCTGAAATTGCTGTTTGGTAAAGATGAAGATATCTCCTGGGTATAAACAGCAAATGGAATTAAAACGGTAAAAAATGTAATCAATGGTAATTTCTTCATAGGATTTCTTTTAAGTTAATCACTGCGGAATTCATGGAAATCAATTGAAACGGTATGTTTATCAAGCAAGTACACGGGTGCGTTTCTTAAGTTTAATGCCATAAAGATACAGCATTAACATAGATATGTCAAGAAAAATGATAAAAAAATTTAATAAGCCGCGAATGCGCGAATGATACATTTTACATTCGTGCATTTGCGGCAACTTTGATTTATCCTGAATTCGCATTTTCGTATTTGCATACTTCGCTGCAACCAATCTCCCCCAGATTTGTTTATAGGTAAACAAGTAAATGATCTGTTTTAAACCAAATAAAAAATGAAAATGAAATTCTTATTTTTTGCTGTCGTCATGTCATTCACGGGATTATTCAAAACCGCCTCCGCCCAGCACGATCCTCAGGGTGGCCATTCACCGGTAACACTCAAAGCTATTTGTGTTCTGCATCCCTCAGGCGATAACAAAGTTTCAGGAACAGTGCGGTTCGAAAAGGTGAGCGATGGAATTAAAGTCACCGTTGAAATCGGGGGGCTTACGCCCGGCAAGCATGGATTCCATATCCATGAATTCGGCGATTGCAGTTCAAAAGACTTCAACTCAGCCGGTGGTCATTTTAACCCGTCTATGAAAACGCATGGCGGTCCTATGGACGAAATGCGCCACGAAGGAGATATGGGAAACATCATCGCCGATCAGTCCGGTTCAGCCCGGATAGAATATGTTGACCAAAAAATGAGCCTCGATGGACCCGCATCCATCATCGGCAAATCGGTGATCGTTCACGAAAAAGAAGACGACCTGAAAACACAGCCCACGGGAAATTCAGGCGCTCGTATTGCCTGTGGTGTCATTGGTATAGCGAAGGACTGATTTTACCGGGATTTGAGCTTTTCTTTAAGGCCGATAGATTTTAAAACACCCGTAATTTGCTTTAGCATCTTTTTCCTATCTGCTGTAATACTCTTTCTGAGTTCCTTGTACTTTTTATTCTTCAGGCTGTGTTTTGTATTGAAGTAGGCTTTCAGCAGCGGTCCCGAGTTCACAAGGTCATGCCATGAACCGATCAGTTGCTCCGTTTCCCTCATCTTTTCGTTTTTCATTTTTAATATTTCATCCTGTCCTGTGAGCTTGCACAGGATTTCGTAGAGATAATAAAGCTGCTTCAGCTGAGTCCGGTTTTCATGAATTTTTCTGTAGGTTAAAGGATGCCGGTTCAATTCGGTGAGATAATCCTTTTTCAGTTTGATAAATCCCTCCGCCTTCTTTTTAATCTTGTTTTCCGGAATATTTCCTATTATTTCAAGGATGAGCCCGTCATCGAGGATATGCCCCTTGCGGTCAATTTCGGGAAGGGTTCTCAAAAACTTAGCTATTTCTTTACGTTCCCTTTGCTTGAGATAGCCAAGATATTCCTTGTAATCACTTATAGTAGCTTTTGAATAGGTTGCTACTGTTGACATTTCTATCTGGATTTCGCGGATTTTGCCGGCGTATTTAAAAAGCATCCGCAGTTCATTCAGCTGTTTTTTTGCCCTGAATTTTTCAGGCGAAAGAAACTTGATCAGTAGCAGCAATGCCCTCAATCTTTTAGTGCTGGTTCTCATTTTATGGATGGCTTCCACATCAAAGTTGGCCAGAACCAAAGCAAAGTTTTTTTCGAAAACCTCTTTGTGCTCTTTGTAATAAGATTTGATAATTTGAACCATTGCTATGAAATACGGTGTTAAAAGTAAATATTAACTTTTTCAAAAAATGCAAATCCAACAACAATTAATGTTAAATTAATATTACAACATAGAAACTTTATCGTTTACTTTACATTTTAAAATAATAAAGTTGACATTCACTGTTACAATACTTGGCAGCAATTCGGCAATTCCGACTCTCAAGCGCAATCCGTCATCGCAGGTGGTGAACCACAATGAGCACTTTTTTTTAGTAGATTGTGCCGAGGGAACACAACTTCAGCTTCGCCGCAACCATATTAAATTGCAGCGGATAAATCATATTTTTATCAGTCATTTGCACGGGGACCATTTTTTTGGGCTAATCGGCCTGATTTCTTCGATGCACCTTTTGGGTAGAGCCAGGGAATTGCATGTTTACGGGCCCCAACAGCTCGAAGAGATCATTTACATCCAGTTAAGGGCTTCAGAAACTGAACTGGTCTTTCCCCTCCTTTTCCATCCGGTTAATCCGGAAACTCCCGAAATTATTTATGAAAACAACAGCCTGAGCATTTCAACCATTCCACTTAATCACCGCATTCCTACCTGCGGCTTTCTTTTTGCTGAAAAACCAGGAAAAAGAAGAATACGTAAGCAGGTAATGATTGATAAAAGGATTCCGGTAGCCCGGATCGCGGAAATAAAGGAAGGTTCTGATTTTATTGATGAAGAAGGCATCATCCTGAAAAACAAAGATATTACCGACGATCCTTTCACACCGCGGGCCTATGCTTATTGCTCCGATACAGCTTATTTTGAAGCCATGATCCCTTTAATAAAAAATGTTGATTTGTTATATCATGAAGCCACATTTTTGAATGACAAGGCGGGTGTTGCCGCTGAAAAATTTCACTCCACAGCTCTTGAAGCAGCGATGATCGCTAAAAAAGCAAATGCAGGAAAACTCATTATCGGTCATTTTTCGAACCGTTACGAATCTGTCGGCGAACTGGTAGCTGAAGCAAAAACCGAATTTCCGAATGTGGAAGCGGCAATTGACGGGAAAGTGATTTCGATATAATGCAATCTATTCACAAAATCATTATACGTTATTTCTTCTGCTCTATAATATCAGGGGGTATGGTTCCATCCTTTTTAAAGCTTTCAACTTCTTCAGGATTCAGTATGCCTTTAGCAATTAAAAACTTTTCGTATCTTATTGATATATTGGCTCTGAATAACAGTGAATCTGTTAAAGGGTCAGTGTTCCCAAGCGTTATCGTTTCTCCGGAAATCCGCTCCAGAGTATCGCGGGAGAATTCAGTTGTAAAGATGACTTTATCCAGAGTCATCCATTCAACTTTTGCGATCCTGTTCAGTCCTGTTTTACGCTTGTCGGTGTTGGTAAACAAACTATCATTTTTAATAAAGTATCTGAATTCCGGCGCTGCTCCCATGGCCATATTATAAGTGATAAAGCTGCTGTCGGCAAAAAAAGCTTCGTTATAATTCCCGCGTCCATCGAGGAAGGCCCAATTGCCTTTTATCTTATTCTCCGGTAAAAGTTTTTTGGCTTGTTTTGGATTGCAGGTTGATAAAGTCAGCATGATCATTACAGGGATGAGCAGGCATTTACTCATTCTTCTTTGTACTTCTTTGTGCCTTAGTGCCTTTGTGGCTATCATTCCTGACATTGTTTTTGATTTAAAGATTCCAAAGATAAATTCAAATATTACTTTATTAAGGCATCATATAAAATTTCAATGGGATGAAAAGCCTTTTTCCCTGTTCCGTCAAATATTTGCTGACGGCAACTCGTGCCTGGTGCGGCAATAATTACATCCGGCTCCGACTTTCGTACAGCAGGAAACAATACCAATTCGCCAATCTTCATCGAAATTTCATAATGTTCTTTTTCGAACCCGAATGAACCCGCCATTCCGCAACAACCCGATTTGATTTCCTCAACTTTGTAGTTTAACGGTAGTGAAAGCATCTTCAAGGTTGGTTTGATCGAAGCAATGGCTTTCTGATGGCAGTGTCCGTGAACTTTGATCTTTTTTGGCTCCTGAGTAAATTGTTTTTCAGAAATATTTCCCTTCTCAATTTCAGAGACAATGAATTCATCAAACATCAACACCGATCGGGACAGGATTTTTGCAGCTTCTTTCAGTTCTTTCCCTGCAAGGTCGGGATATTCATCTCTAAAAGTAAGAATTGCAGAAGGTTCTATTCCGATCAACGGCGTTTCAGGAGTAATAATTTCCCTGAGTAAAGCAACATTCTTAACAGCTATGGCTTTTGCTTTCCGAACCAGGCCTTTGGAAATATAAGTTCTTCCGCTGATTTCATGTTCGGGAACCGATACCTGGTAACCTAACTTCGTCAAAATCTCAACTGCCTTTATACCGATTCCGACATCATTATAATTTGTAAACTCATCTGCAAACAAATATACTTTTCCTGCTTTTCCATTAGCCGGCGGTATAGCCGGGGATATTTTACTGAGGTAATTCTTCAAAGTAATTCTGTACAACAAAGGAATTTTCCTTTCCGGGGCAAAACCTGCAAGCCTTTTAACATGCTTTGAGGTGGCTTTATTTGATAAAATAAAATTTGTGACTATAGGCATTTTTGCTCCAAAATGGTTAATCCTGTCAATTCCTGCGATAAGTTTTGTTTTGAACGGAATTTTATTCGAATCGTAATAATGCTGCATGAATTCAGCTTTCAGCTTTGCCATGTCCACATTCGAAGGGCATTCCGATTTACAGCCTTTACAGGATAGGCACAGGTCAAGAATATCATAAATGGCCCTGTGGTTGAACGGATTTTCTTTTTCCGAATGCGTGATGAACTCACGGAGAATATTGGCGCGGGCACGTGTGGTTGTATTTTCATCGCGGGTAGCCATAAAACTCGGACACATTGTGCCGCCGATGATCTCCGATTTACGGCAGTCGCCCGATCCATTGCATTTTTCGATGCTTCGCAGAAAACCCTTATCATCCGAAAAATCGAACACAGTATCAACCTCCCTTGTTTCCTTTCCCGGTTCATACCTGAGTGAAGTATTCATTGGAGGAGTGTTGATGATCTTGCCGGGATTAAAAATATTCTCAGGATCCCATATCCGCTTGATTTGCCTGAGAAGCTGATAATTTTTCTCCCCTATCATCAGAGGGATGAATTCCCCCCTCAGCCTGCCATCTCCATGCTCGCCCGATAAAGAGCCTCTGTATTTTTTAACAAGCCTGGCGGTTTCATGCGCAATGGTGTGCATCAGTTCAACATCTCTCTTGTCTTTCAGGTTCAGAACCGGCCTGAGATGCAATTCGCCCGTTCCGATGTGAGCATAATAAACACATTTAAGGTCATGATTTTTAAGGATCTGATTAAATTCCTTAATATAATCCGGCAAATCCTGCGGCCTCACTGCTGCATCCTCTACTACCGGAACCGGTTTGGCATCACCAGGCATATTTGAAAGCAGGCCTAAACCTGCTTTACGCACTTCCCAAACTTTATTTATATCCTCACCGAAAAGAACAGGGAAATGATAACCGTAACCGGCAAGGCGCATCTCAATTTCCAGGTTCTCAGCGATTTTAAGAATTTCTTCCCGGCTGTCCCTGGCAAACTCAATGATCAGCATCGCAGCCGGTTTGCCTTCAATAAAAAACCGGTTTCTGCTTTGAGTGATATTCGTTTTGCTTAATTCCATAACCGTATCATCCATTAATTCAACTGCACCCGGATTAAACCTGAGAGCAATTAAATTTCCCATTAAAGCTTCTTCAAGGGATTTACAATGGACACAAATCAGTCCTTTGACGGGAGGCGGAAGAGGATCAAGACCAAGGGTAATTTCAGTAATAAAAGCAAGGGTTCCCTCCGATCCGGCCAATAGTTTGGAAAAGTTGAAGCCTTCGGATGAATCAGAGAATGGCTCTGTTTCGAGCAAAAGATCAATGGCATAACCTGTATTTCTTCGTTTTATTGATTTGTCAGGAAACTGACTGCGAATCTCTGCCGTATTCTCCTGATTGTCAAGTATGGCAGCTATATTTCTGTAAAGATCGCCCTCGAGTGATTTCAATTCGCACTTTTGCCTGAATTCATCAGCTTTTAACAGACAGAATTCTGCAATGGTTTCGTCGCTGAGAACAGCCTGTAAAGCGATAATATGATCACGTGTACTTCCATGAATCAGCGAATGAGCTCCGCAGGAATTGTTCCCCACCATGCCACCGATCATACACCGGCTGGAAGTTGAAGTTTCAGGGCTGAAGAAAAGCCCGTAAGTTTCGAGTATTTTGTTAAGCTCATCGAGCACCACGCCGGGTTCAATCCGCACCCATTTCTCTGCTGTATTAATTTCAAGGATATTGTTCAGGTGTTTTGACACATCAACCACTACACCGGCCCCCACTACCTGACCCGCAAGGGAAGTCCCTGCCGTACGGGGGATCAGGGAAGAGTTATGTTTTTTTGCAAACCGGATCAGCGACCTTACATCCTCAATATTGGCAGGCAAAGCGATACCAACCGGTATTTGTCGGTACGCAGAGGCATCGGTTGCATACAATAACCTGTGTTTATAATCAGTGTAAATTTCTCCGTCAAATTCTACTGCCAGTTGATTTAAATCTGACTGTACATTTTTATTAATGACTTCGGACTCCATGCAAAGTGAATGATTATATCCTGAATTTAAAATGTGATTTACTTCTCGTAATAATCGGTACTCTCGAATATTTTATCGGCTGATTTTGCAATAAATCCTGAATACAGCCTGCCGTCCTTATCAGGATAACGCTTTGCAAATTCATAATAACACGATGGTACCTGGAAATTCCCTTCATTAAATCTGACGGTAATTATCCCCGATTTTGTACTCGATTGTTCCAGTAATTGTTCCGGTGTTCCTTTTATTTCTCCCGCAGAATCGTTTAAAAGAAATCCATTATCCTTTAAAAGTTGATTTACTTTTTGAAGGGTATCATATTTTTTCAATGCATTTACACTGATGGTAAAGTGATTCGCCCTGTAACCATGGATATATACCCAGGCTGCATATTCCGATTCCGTTCGGAGCTGTGAATATTTTTCGAACGATGGAGTTCCCCAGCTATTCCCGGAAAATATTAGCTCATTCGGCTGAAGAAGGTTCACAGGTATTGAATCAATGATGCCGCTAATTGTTTCCTGAAGGTTTTTACCAAATTCCTTTAACTCCAGTTCACTGATAAAGACCCTCGGTGCACTGATAAACTTTTTGTGCTCATAATGCCTTGCATACAAATGTTTTTCAGTGAAATAATATTCACCTTTATACACATAGCCTGCATCAATAAAAGGCTTCGAAAATACATCCACATTTACACGGATATCATCAAATGTCCTGAATGCGATATGGTCGTTGACAACTTGCTCACCTTCTGAAATAAAAAGGTCATGAATTTTTTTAACCTCCGGATTGCGGGTGATGTAATCCAGCCATAAACGATCAAAAATATGCTGTGCTTTTTTCATTTCTTTAAATTTTCAAACTAAAACAACAGCCGCAGTAAAATGTTGGGACTAAAATTATTAGATTCCAGGAAGCAGGAGTTCGATGATGCCAGGGCTTGCAATGTATAAAATTCATGCTTTTTACCATTCAGCAAATATTCAAAAAAATTATTGATTGACGAAATCTTTCCATTGATTTTTATTGCCGGATTATTAATCAGCCCGTCTTTTACATGCAGCTCTATATTGAAAGTATCATTGTTCATCTTAACCTCATTTCTGAAAATATATGGCGGTGAGTATCCGAAATTCCATTGCCATGTGCTGTACTTTTCATCAACCAGTCTGTTAATTTCAGTAATATCACCGGACATCAAACCAACGGTGTCAGCCTTACCTGAAATTTTTTTAACATGATCGGTTATTTTTTTCTTGAATTGATTTACCGATAACGGTTTTTTAAGCAGATCACTGATATTAACCACTTCACTTCTAACAGACTTGACCGATCTGTCATTGAATTTTTCAGGATTACAGGTAAACACCTGGTTAAGAATTTTTAAATCGGATGAAAAGAGGAGAGTGCCATGATGAAGGACTTTGTTCTTATAAACATGCTCGGCATTACCGGATATTTTTAGTCCATTCACCCTGAGATCATTTTTGCCCTCAAATTTAGCCGGGATACCAAGATGGTTCAGAGCGTCAATAATAGGATCTAAAAATTTTCTGAAATCAACGAGTTTGTCACTGTCCCCGGTTTTAATATATGAAAAATTGATATTTCCATGATCATGGTAAACCGTACCTCCGCCTGATATTCTTCTGATGACCGGGATTTTCCTGTCAAGAATAAAGGGTAAATTGATCTCGGCGAGGGCATTCTGGTGCTTTCCGACAATTATTGAAGGATCGTTTTGCCAAAGCATAAAACAGTCAGAGTTAATGGTTTTCAGAAGGTATTCTTCAGCAGCAACATTAAAATATGGATCCTTGCCGGACCGCTCGATAATCATCATCAGGAATTATTTTTTGACCCTGACAAATTTAGCTTTTTTAAAATGTTTTCGGTTTTAAGAAGAGGGTTGATTTAAATTTATTGAGGGAGCCTGAAAAATTTTCAGGGAAAGAGAGCCTCTCATGGGACTCGAACCCACGACCTGCTCATTACGAGTGAGCTGCTCTACCAGCTGAGCTAAAGAGGCATTAAAGTTTCCAAAAAATGGATTTGCAAAATTATTGATTCCCTTTGAAAGAGAATTAAGCAAAAAAAGTTTTGGAACATTTTGTCGGGGTGGGGAGATTCGAACTCCCGACCTCTTCGTCCCGAACGAAGCGCGCTAACCGGACTGCGCTACACCCCGATTTTGATACTTGTGCGAAGGCGGCAAAATTACTTAAACTATTTTATTATGGAAATTTTAATAAAATTAAAATGATGGTAATTATCAGTTTTTTGTAAGATTAACAAAATAACTTCCTTAATTCATCGGATGACGCTTTAGTTTTTAGAGGTGCCCTTAATTCCCCGGCTCCTTATTATAATCAATTTCCTTGATCAATTCACCCTCTTCATTCCAAAACCTCCAGATACCTGTTCGTTTATCATCGGTTGAAACTCCTTCATAATACTTCTGCCCGTTTTTATGCCAAACAGTCTTCAATCCGTTTTCCTTTCCATTTTTATAAACTCCCTGGCTCCAGAGAGAGCCATCCGGATACCAAAAGGACCACTGGCCCGAACGCTGGTCATCCTGATAATTTCCTTCAATTTTTTTGCTGCCGTTTTCATAATACCGGATTTCTTTTACCAGTACCTCCTTCTTTTCATCTTTGTAGTACTTAACGATTTTTGGATTCCCGCCTGCCCAGGTTTCCTCGATGACTTCAAAAGGTTTTAAAATACACGAAAAAAGCATCAATACAAATATTAATGCCGGTATAAATTTTCTCATATTCATTCTATTATCGCTATGAAGCTTACCGTTCAAACAACAACCTTTGTCCTTTTACCGATTCGTTAAAATGCCCGTTATAATAAACCAGGTTGCCATTTACAAAGGTATGTGTTACCTGTGAACCGAAGGTATGCCCTTCGAATGGCGACCATCTGCACTTATACAGGATATTGGATTTTTCGACCAGCGTTTTGTGTCCCGGATCTACAATAACCAGGTCGGCCCAATAACCTTCACGAATAAAGCCGCGCTTATCAACCTGGAAACAAACAGCAGGTGCATGACTCATTTTTTCTACAACCTTTTCAACAGAAATTTTATCCGACTTATAGAAATCGAGCATCGCCAGGAGTGAATGCTGTACCAAAGGCCCGCCTGAAGGAGCCTTGAAATAGGAGTTATTTTTCTCGTCAAGGGTGTGCGGCGCATGATCCGTCGCAACCACATCGAGCCGGTTATCGAGCAGAGCCTGGAAAAGCGCCTTCTGATCCTTCCTGCTTTTGATGGCAGGATTCCATTTGATTAAAGGCCCTTTCTCAGTATAATCATTGCTGTTGAACCATAAGTGATGAACACATACTTCGGAAGTTATCCTCTTTTTTGCAAGGGGGATTTTATTATTGAACAGCGACATCTCCATCGCCGTTGACAAATGAAGTATGTGGAGCCGGGTATGATAAATCCTTGCCAGGCCAACGGCCAGCAGTGAACTCTTGTAACAGGCTTTATCGCTCCTTATTAAAGGATGAGCTTCGATGGGAACATTATCGTAATACTTTTCACGGAAAAGCTTTGCATTGTAGCGGATGGTTTCTTCATCCTCACAGTGAACCGCGACCAGCATTTTCGATTTTGCAAATATTTCATTCAGCGAGTCAATGTTATCCACGAGCATATTACCGGTGGAAGCTCCCATAAAAACCTTTATCCCGCAAACATTATACGGATTGGTTTTAAGAATTTCGGCAATGTTATCGTTCGAGGCCCCAATATAAAATGAATAATTGGCAAGGGATTTTTCTTCAGCGATCTTATATTTTTCTTCAAGTAATTCCTGAGTCAGGGTATTGGGGACAGTATTGGGCATTTCCATATAGGAAGTTACACCACCGGCAACAGCCGCTTTGCTTTCGGTGTAGATATCACCTTTGTGGGTAAGTCCCGGTTCCCTGAAATGCACCTGGTCGTCAATTACTCCGGGTAGAAGGAATTTCCCATGAGCCTTGATCACTCTGACATCATCCGGTAAACCGGGAAAGCGTTCTTCCAGATCATAATAATAAACTTTCTCAATGATCCCATTCCTGATAAGCACACTCCCTGTGTACTTTTCTCCTTCGTTCACGATAGTTGCGCCTGCTATAAAGTAAGCCGTATTCATTTCACAAAATGATAAGATAAAAAGGAAATAAACGCTTGCTAAATTAATAAAACCCGAAATCTTTCAGGCTACTTTCCTGTATTTTTTGAATATGCTTCTGATCCTGAGTTCCATCACACCGAAAATGGCTTCCCTGAAAATGCTCTTGTTCATTTTGGAGGTGCCTTCAGTCCGGTCGGTGAAAATAATATCCACTTCTTTGATATTAAATCCCAGTTTCCAGGCAGTAAATTTCATTTCGATCTGGAAGGCATAACCGGTAAATTTGATTCTTTCGAAATCAATGGCTTCAAGTACTTTACGCGTATAACATTTAAAGCCGGCTGTCGTGTCGCGTATGCTCATGCCGGTGACGATTCTCACGTAAGCCGATGCATAGTACGACATCAAAACCCTTCCCATAGGCCAGTTCACCACATTAACGCCTTTGATATAGCGCGAACCGATAGCGAGGTCAGCTCCTTGATTGGCGCAGGCATCGTACAACCGAAGCAGGTCTTCAGGATTATGTGAGAAGTCGGCATCCATTTCGAAAATGTATCCGTAATCCCTTGCCAGCGCCCATTTAAAGCCATGAATGTATGCGGTTCCCAAACCCAGTTTGCCCTTGCGTTCCTCAATATGCAGTTTACCGGCAAACTCCTTTATCAATCGTTTAACGATATCGGCAGTGCCATCCGGCGAACCATCCTCGATGATCAGAATATGAAACTCCTTGGGAAGCGAACAAACCTTACGGATGATCTTTTCGATGTTTTCTTTCTCGTTGTATGTCGGAATGATGACCAGACTGTCGCTCACGTCAATGATGTTTATGATAATAGGCTGCAAATATAGAATTAATTTGGTCATAGGATTAAACACAGAACTCGGCTACATTTTATTTTGATGTGCTGGAAAATAATTATTTCTTTTATTGGCGGATCAAAATGAACCATTGAACTTTGCCCGTAGGGCATTAATATCCATAGAAAATAATAATATATGCAAGGAATTTCCCGTAGGGAATTAACATCCTTGTTTAAATCATTTTATTTCAAATGCTGAATGGATGAT
>Ga0172369_10006905_pt1 | contig 13363 bp, 12 predicted proteins | sample LakKiv25m_FD_114539 | JGI IMG/M metagenome (GOLD analysis project Ga0172369, IMG submission 114539) | Freshwater microbial communities from Kabuno Bay, South-Kivu, Congo - kab_022012_11.25m | ecosystem: Environmental > Aquatic > Freshwater > Lake | place: Democratic Republic of the Congo... | reverse complement strand
TGTGCCCGGTGTCGCCGCCGTATTGTTCCAACGGCGTGTAGGCCACCGTGCCGCGGCCCTGGACGACCGTCACGGTGCGGCTTTCGTCCGGCTGGAGCAGCTTGACCAGGCCGAAGTCCACCAACTTCACTGCCCCGCGGGGGGTCAGTTTGATGTTCGAGGGTTTGATGTCGCGGTGCAGCACCGGCGGGTCTTGCGTGTGGAGATAGGTGAGGGCATCGCACAACTGATCTATCCAGCCCACTACAGCGCTTTCGTCCAGAAAGGTTTCCCGGCGGCGGGCATCTTCGATGAGTTGGCGAAGGTCTGGCCCCGGCACGAAATCCATTACCAGATATTCGCGGCCGGATTGCTGGAAAAAATCGCTCACTTTGGGCAGGTTCGGATGGTCGAGACGGGCCAGGATGCTCGCTTCCCGGTAGAACTGCTCATGGGCCTGATCTTCCATGCCGGGCACGCCGATCAGCTCCGGCAAGACCTCTTTGACTGCGCAGAGACGGCCGCGCAGCCGCAGGTCATCGGCGCGGTAGACGGCGCCCATGCCGCCTTGCCCGACCAGATCTGTGATGGTGTAGCGGTCACGCAAGACCGTGCCGACCGGAAGTGTTTGAGACATGCGGTAACTTCGTGATTCGAGATTTGAGATGATTATGACGTAACTCATGCGTCGTGTCAAGAAGCCGGTTGAGTGAGGAGCCGTAAAACCCATGTCGCATGAAAGAAGCCCCAGAGAGGCCGCGATGCTCATTCTGCAACGAGGCGGAGAGCCGGGCGCAACATGGCCGCTTGAGCGCCAGTCGTTGACCATTGGCCGAAACGCGGATTGCGATATCATCCTGGACGATCGTCAGGTATCCCGTGTCCATGCGCGCATCGCCTGGCGCGACGATCACTATGAGCTTGAAGATTTGGGCAGCAAGAACGGCACACACTTGAACGGCCGGGATATCGTCGGCGCGCTGCCGTTGCGCGACGGCGATGAGATCCAGATCGCCCTGCGCTACAAGCTGGCGTTCGTGGACGCCGGCGCCACTGCGCCGCTTTCGTTGGAAACCCCGACCGAGGTCGGCCTGCGCATTGATACGGTGACGCATCAGGTTTACGTGGCGGGCCGGCTGCTCGAACCCGCGCTCTCCGCGCAGCAATATCGCCTGCTGGATCTGATGATCCGCGCGCCCGGCGTGGTCGGCCGCGATGATATCGTGCGCGCCGTCTGGCCCGACGCGGCCGAGGGCGGCGTGTCGGAGCAATCCATAGATGCGCTGGTGCGCCGTCTGCGCGAGCGCCTGGCCGAGCTTGACCCAGAGCACCAGTATATCGTGACGATGCGCGGGCATGGGTTCAGGTTCGAGAATCGGACGTAGTCCGTGGTGCGTAGTGTGAAACGATAGATGTGAGGGAAGTCACATGACTTACGCCACCCGCCACCCGCCACCCGTCCCTCTATCTCTCTACCTCCACATCCCGTTCTGCGCCGCCCGCTGCGCGTATTGCGATTTCAACACGTATGCCGGGCTGGAGGCGCAGTTCGCGCCGTACATTGCTGCGCTCGCGCGAGAGATCACCGCGGCCGGCGCGGCGCGCGGCCGGCTTCCCGTGCGCACGGTCTTCATCGGCGGCGGCACGCCCACGCTGTTGCCCCCCGATCTGCTGGCGCAGGCGTTGGCCGCCTGCCGGACGGCGTTCGACATCGCCCCCGATGCCGAGATCACGAGCGAGGCCAACCCCGGCACGGTGGATCAGGCCCGGTTTGCCGCGTTGCGCGGCCTGGGGGTCAACCGGCTGAGCATGGGGGTACAGAGCTTCGATGACGCCGAACTGCGCTGGCTGGGCCGCATCCACAGCGCCGGGGAAGCTGAGGCCGCGTTCTACGCGGCGCGCGCGGCCGGCTTCGCCAACATCAACCTGGATTTCATCTTCGGGCTGCCTGATCAGTCGCCGACTACCTGGGCCGCCACCCTGGCGCGCGGCATTGCGCTCGCTCCGGAGCATCTCTCCCTCTACAGCCTGATCGTCGAGCATGGCACGCCCCTGGCCGACCAGGTGCGTCGCGGCCTGGTCGCGGCCCCCGACGACGACCTGGCGGCCGACCTGTACGAGGCGGCGTGTGAGACGCTGGCCGCGGCGGGGTACGCGCAGTATGAGATATCGAACTGGATGCGGGACGAAGGACGAAGGACGAACGACGAATCGGTTTCGTCGTTCGTCCTTCGTCCTTCGTCTTTCGTCTGTCATCACAACCTCGTCTACTGGCGGCGCGAGTCGTATCTGGGGTTCGGCGCGGGGGCGCACAGCTTCGACCGCGGGGCGGAGCGGCGGTGGTGGAACGTGCGGCCGGTGGGCGAGTATATCCGGTGCATCATGCAGGGCCGGTCAGCGGAGGCTGGCAGTGAGACGCTCGACCGGCGCACCGCCTTGGGCGAGGCAATGATGCTGGGGTTGCGGCTGGTGGTCGAGGGGGAGCCGGACGCTCGCTTCCGGGAGCAGTTCGGCGTGGCGCTGGCGGACGCGTTCGGCCCGACCATCGCGCGGCTCGTCGCCCGCGGCCTGCTGGAACGCCTGCCCGACCGCGTGCGGCTGACGCCGCGGGGGCGACTGCTGGGGAATCAGGTGTTTGCGGAATTTTTGCCGGCGCCGTAGGTGTAGAAGCCGATTTGCAAATTCCCGAAATTCGCATTATTATCGGGAACATGATCCCAAGATTACTTGAACAAACCGTCGTGGCGCGCTCGGCCGCGTTGCGCAAGATCGTCTTGATCCTGGGCGCCCGGCAGGTCGGTAAGACGACCCTGCTGCGCGCTATCGAGGCCCGGCTCGTGGGTGAAGGTCGGCGCGTCCGCTATCTGAACTGCGATGTGGAAGAAGACCGGCGTGCGATCAACACCACGTCGCGCACGCTGTTGGATCGGCTGGCCGCTGGCGTTGATGTGGCGCTGATAGATGAGGCGCAGCGGCTGGACGATCCCGGCCTCACTTTGAAGCTCCTCTATGATCTGTATCCCGGCCTGACCGTGATCGCGACGGGATCATCCAGCTTCGACCTGCGTCATCGGGTTACGGATGCGCTCACTGGACGCTGCCTGGATTTCATCATGTTCCCGCTTTCGCTGGACGAAGTGCTGGCCGCGGCCGGCGTGCGGGCTGATCTGGCGCTGCGCCAGCCGGCCGCTGATGCGTTGCTCCCGGACATCTTGCTATACGGCCTCTACCCAGAGATTTACTTGGCGGGCGACCCAAGGACCCGACAGCTTTTGCTCGCCAAACTGGTCGAGAGCTACCTGTTCAAGGATATCCTGGCCTACCAACGGGTTCGCTATTCCCAGGTGATCGTAGATCTGGCGCGGGCGCTGGCGTATCAAATCGGCAATGAGGTGAATGAGACCGAGTTGGCCGGCCGGCTGAAGATTGACCGCAAAACGGTCTTAAACTATCTCGATATCCTGGAAAAATCGTTCGTGATCATCCGCCTGCATCCGTTCTCGAACAATCCACGTCGCGAGATCGGGCGACAATCCAAGATCTACTTTTACGACCTGGGACTCCGTAACGCGCTCATCAACGATTTCAACGATCTGGCGCTGCGCGTCGACCGCGGACGTTTGTGGGAAAACTTCTTGATCGTGGAGCGCTTGAAGCATTTCGCCAATCGCGGCGAGGCGATCCGCAGCCATTTTTGGCGCGCGTATAGCGGCGCCGAGGTGGATTATCTGGAAGCCGTGGGCGGAGGCGTGCGCGCATACGAGTTCAAATACGGCGGCGGTTCGTTGCGGGCAGGCGGCGAGGCGTTCCGCCGGGCGTATGATGCAGCCGTGCATCTCATTAACCAGGACAATTATCTCGACTTTATCTGGGGAGCCGAGCCAATCTCTGCTGAAAGCGAGCGTGTGCCCCGTGTCTGACTCAAATGTGTCCGCCGCCAATCGCAGCAGCCTGTGGGATGTGCTCTTCCGTCCTGCCAACGTGGAACAGCGCAACCAGCGCAACGTGATCGTGGACGCGATGGGCGTGGGGATCACCGCGGGAGTGGGCAGCTTCCTGTCGGTCTTCCTGGTGCGCCTGGGGGCCAGCAACCTGCTGGTGGGCCTGCTGACCGCCATGCCCGCGCTCACAGGGATGCTGCTGGCAATCCCGGTCGGCGAGTTCCTGTCGCGGCGCCGGCAGATCGTGCCGTGGTTCGCGACTGCGCGCTTCTTCGTGCTCTCGTGCTATCTGCTCACCGGGCTGGCGCCCTTCATCGCCGGAGACAAGACGCCGGAAGTCATCATCCTGGTGTGGGCGCTGGCGACGCTGCCGCAGACGATCGTCTCGGTGGCGTTCACGGTCGTCATGGGCGCGGTGGCGGGACCGGGCGGCCGAGTGACGCTGATGAGTCGGCGCTGGTCTATCCTGGGCCTGGTCAACGCGCTGACGGTGCTCGTGGCCGGGCAGGCCCTCCAACTCTTTCCGTTCCCCTTCAATTACCAGATCATTTTCATCGGCTCCACCGTCGGCGCGCTGATCAGCTTCGCGTTTTCCAGCAGTATCAAGCTGCCGCCGGTCACGGTCCAGCAGGCGCCGCATTCCTTCATCACCACCCTGCGCGAGCACGGGAGCCATCTGCGGGGCAACCGGCGCTTCGTCAATTTCACGGTCAGCCAGTTCATCTTCCGCTGGGGCCTGGCGTTGGCGATCCCGCTTTTTCCGATCTTCTGGGTGCGCAACCTCCAGGCGACCGATCAGATGGTCAGTTTGATCAACAGCACGACGACCTTCGTGACGATGATCGCGTACTTCGTGTGGGCGCGCGTGTCGCAGCGGAAGGGGGGCCGCCCGGTGCTGTTGATCGCCTCGCTGGGCATCTGCTTCTATCCGCTGCTGACCGCGTTGACCCCTACGCCAGAGATCCTGCCGCTCTGGGCCGGCATGGCCGGGCTGTTTTCCGCCGGGATCGAGTTGGTCTTCTTCGATGTGCTGGTGGGGACGTGTCCGCCCGATCAGCAGGCGGCCTACGTTGGGATTTACCAGACGACGGTCTATATCGCCGCGTTTCTGGCGCCGCTCCTCGGCACTGCGCTCAGCGACCTGATCGGCATCGTGCCGGTGTTGATCCTGGCGACCGTCATCCGCCTGGCCGGCTTCGGGCTGATTGCCAGGTTAGGGGTGGGGAAGTAGCGTTCGCTCCAATACGAACACCGCGGTCGTGGAAAACAGGTTCGTGAATTTGGGGATGTGCATCGGCCGGCCCCCGGCCAGGTAATTCCATCGGTTGATGCGGATGCCGGCCGCGCGGCAGAATTGCACGAAATCGGTGACGGTAAACGCCTGCCAGCGCGGCTTGGCGTGCCAGCTTTGCGGCAGGTCGGGCGCCTGCGGGATGCGGCCCGTGAGGAGCAGCTCCAGCCGGCAGCGCCAATAGCCCCAGTTTGGGAAGCTGACGATGGCGCGTTCGCCCACGCGCAGCATTTCCCCCAGGATCATCTCCGGGTCATCCAGGAAGGGCAACGTCTGGCTCAGCACGGTGAAGTCGAAACTGCGATTGGGGTAATCAGCCAGCCCTTCCTGCAAGTTGCCCTGCCGCACGCTCAGCCCGCGATGCACACACGCCAGCACGCCTTGCTCGCTTAACTCGATCCCCCGCCCTTTGGCCCGTTTGCATCGCACCAGGTATTCCAGTAGTTCGCCGTTGCCGCAGCCCAGGTCAAGCACGCGCGCCGCCTCTGGGATGAAGCCGGCGATGATCCGCAGGTCGGGGCGCAGGTCATCGCTGGTGATGGTGCAGGAAAGGTCTATCGTCACAGGTGCTCCTCTTGCGTTTATATCTCGGCCGATCATACGCCGGTCGCTGAGCTTGTCGCCGGTCGCTGAGCTTGTCGAAGCGCCGCCTTGCCGCCCTTCGACAAGCGCCGCCCTTCGACAAGCGCCGCCCTTCGACAAGCGCCGCCCTTCGACAAGCGCCGCCCTTCGACAAGCTCAGGGGGCGGGGCGTGCCGACCGCCCTGCGACAAGCGTTCGACTGAGCGTTCGACTGAGCCTTCGACTGAGCTCACGCCGAAGTCTCAGGGGGCGCGGCGCATGGCTGCATGCGTTTAGCTGGCCCAGGCGGCATCGATTTTTTGCGATTTCTGGGCCTGGGTATTCTGCCCTCTGCCTTCCGCTTTCTGCCTCTCGACCACGATCCCGTCCTCATGCGTCACCCGATCCACGAAGCTGCTGAGGAGCCGGGTCATTGTGTCCACCTCCAGCAGGAACGCGTCGTGTCCCCAGGTGCTCTGGATGTCGAGGTAGGTCACGTCGGCCCCGGCGGCTGTCAGCGCCGAGACCAGCTCACGGCTATGGTAGGAGGGATAGAGCCAATCGCTGGTGAAGCTCACGACCAGAAACTTCACCTGGGCGGCCGGCGCGCAGGCCGCAGCCAGCCGGTTCGCCGGGCTGGCTGCCTCGGCGCCGTCCCCCCCCTGGCCGCGCGTCAGGTCGAAGTAATCCAACGCCTTCGTGATGTAGAGATAGGAGTTGGCGTCGAAGCGTTGGGTGAACGCGTGGCCCTTATAGCGCAGATAACTCTCGATCTGGAACTCGGTCTCGAACTCGAAGCCGAACCGTTCGCGGCCTTGCAAGCGGCGGCCAAACTTCTTGTGCATGGATTCTTCGCTCAGGTAGGTGATATGACCGACCATGCGCGCCACCGCCAGGCCCGCGTCGGGCCGTTTGCCGTTGGCGTAATAGTCGCCGTACTGCCAGTTCGGGTCGGCATAGATCGCCTGACGGCCCACCTCGCTGAACGCGATCAGCATCGGGCTGGAGCGCGCGGTGGTTGCCAGCGGGATGGCCGCCCGGATGCGTCCGGGATGTGATACCGCCCATTCGAGCGCCTGCATCCCGCCCATCGAGCCGCCCACCGCGGCCAGCAGCTTCTCGATGCCCAGGTGGTCAATCAGCGCGACCTGCGCCCGGACGATGTCCCCGATCGTCACCACCGGGAAGCGCAGCCCAAACGGCTTTCCGGTCGCGGGGTTGATGCTCGCCGGGCCAGTCGTGCCGTAGCAGCTCCCCAGCACATTGCTGCAAATCACAAAGAACCGATCCGTATCGAACGCCTTGCCCGGCCCAATGCAATCATCCCACCAGCCTTCTTGCCCTTGCGCGTCCAGCCCAGCCGCGTGCGCGCTGCCGCTCAGCGCATGGCAGATCAGGATCGCGTTGGAGCGGTCGGCGTTGAGCGCGCCATAGGTCTCATACGCTATTGTCACCGGGCTGAGGGTTGCGCCGCTCTCCAGGACGAATGGCTGCTCCTGCGCAAAGGTGAACGATTGCGTTTCGACAATGCCGAGAGGGTGTTCGTGTGTCATGTGTCGCTACCTTTGGGAGGTGACTTGGTGACAAGGTGACTTGGTGACTTGGTGACAAGGCGAATGTGCTAACCATTCGCTCACCGTGTCACCCCGTCACCCTGTCACCTTGTCATCTTGTCACCGCTCACCCCAACGCCTGCTCCAAATCCCACAAAATGTCTTCGATATTCTCGATGCCGATGCTCAGGCGGATGAAGTCGGGGGAAACGCCAGCCGAGGTCATCTCGGCTTCGGTGAGTTGGCTGTGGGTGGTGGTGGCCGGGTGGATCGCCAGGCTCTTCGCATCGCCGACGTTCGCCAGGTGGCTGAAGAGCTGGAGGCTCTCGATGAACTTCTGGCCGGCTGCCACGCCGCCCTTGATGCCGAAGCCCAGGATCGCGCCCGCGCCTTTCGGCAGATACTTCTTCGCCCGCGCGTGATCGGGATGGCTGGGCAGGCAGGGGTGGCTCACCCAGCTCACTTTGGGATGCTTCGCCAGGAACTCGGCCACGGCGACGGCATTGGCGACGTGCCGCTCCATCCGCAGGCTGAGGGTCTCGATCCCCTGGATCGTCTGCCAACTATTGAAAGGCGCCTGGCACGCGCCGATGTCGCGCAACACTTGCACGCGCGCCTTGATGGCGAAGGGCGGCAGCCCCGCCCCCACCAGATCGGCGTAGACCAGGCCGTGGTACGATGGGTCGGGTGTGGTGAAGTTGGGGAAGCGCCCGCTGCGCCAATCGAAGTTGCCGCCATCCACGATGATCCCGCCGATGGTCGTCCCGTGGCCGCCCAAGAACTTGGTCGTGCTGTGGGTGATGATGTTGGCGCCCCACTCGAACGGCCGGCACAGATATGGCGTGGCAAAGGTGTTGTCAATCATCAGCGGGATGGCGTGCCGCCGGGCGATGGCCGACACCTCCTCGAACGGGAAGACGCTGATGTCGGGGTTGCCGAGCGTTTCGCCATAGATGATCTTGGTGTTGGGCCGGAGCGCGGCCTCGAAGCTGGCCGGATCGCTCGGGTTCACGAAGGTCACATCAATGCCGATGCGCGGGAAAGTGTAATTGAACTGGTTATAGGTGCCGCCGTAGAGCCGGCTGCTGCTGACGATGTGATCGCCGGCGCCGCACAGCGTTAGGATCGCCATTGTCTGCGCGGCGTGGCCCGATGAGGCCGCCAGCGCGGCGACGCCTCCCTCGAGATCGGCGATGCGCTGCTCCAGCACGTCAGTCGTCGGGTTCATGATGCGGGTGTAGATGTTGCCCAGTTCCTTGAGCGCGAACAGGTTCGCGGCGTGCGTCGTGTTGCGGAACTGGTAGCTGGTCGTTTGATAGATCGGCACGGCGCGGCTGCCGGTGGTCGGGTCGGGCTGTTGCCCGGCATGAAGTTGGCGGGTGGTGAAACCGAATGTGTGTTGGTCTGCCATGATGTTAGCCTCGTAAAATGTGATGCGTGAAACGTGATGCGTCAATACGTCAAGCGTCAACGCACTCTACTCTGTTTTCTTTCTGCACGATATCCTTTCTGGTATCCATCCCGTCGTTCCTGATTTGGCTGTACTTAAACAAAAACGCCCCCTCATCTTGATGACGAGAGGGCGCTGGCAAGCGGGTGTCAACTTCCGGTTTATTCCTGCCGTTACAAACAGAACATCCCCGTCCCTGGGCTGGCGCCAGGGCAACATTCGGGGATGAGCAGGAGCTTGGACACCTTCCTCTCATCTTCCAGAACTGATCTGCCGGAATTGGCACCATGTTTGGAGATTAGAAGCTAGAGATTGGGGGTTAGAAATTCAAGCATGCGCTGCTCCAATTTCTAACTTCCAACTTCCGATTTCCAGACTGGTTGCCGAGGCTTCAACGGGCCGGTCCCTCCGCCTCTCTGGATGGGAGTCCAGGGCTATTCAGTTGTTGGGCGAATTTATACCAGAGGGCCGCGGATTTGTCAAATCGCTATCGGCGCAAATCAGAGGCAGGACCGCGACTTTCCAAGAAAGCGCAAATCGTGCTAGAATGGGTGCGTTACCGAACATCGCGTTTCAGGAGACCAACGTGCGTTTACTTTGTCTGTCCTGCGAAGTCCTGGCCCGGCCGCTTTATCTTTGCGCGGCGCGCACTCCCCATATCGTAGACATCGAATTGTTCGCCAAAGGCTTGCACAACGAGCCGGCCGGCTTGCGTGACCGGCTGCAAAGCCGGGTGGCTGCCGTCGCCGCCGGCGCCTATGATTATATTGTCATGGGTTACGGGCTGTGCGGCCAGGCGACCGCCGGGCTGCGGGCGGTCAACGTCCCGATCGTCATCCCGCGCGCCCACGATTGCATCACCCTGTTCCTGGGCAGCCGGGAGCGATACCAATACCAGTTCGAGCACTTCGGCGGCACCTATTGGTACGCGCACGACTACATCGAGCGCAGCGATGGTTCCAGCGGCGCGCTCTCGCTCGGCGCCGGCAGCACGACCGGGCTGGACAAAACCTACGAGGAGTATGTCGCCAAATACGGCAAGGATAACGCCGACTACCTGATGGAGGTGTTGGGCGGCTGGCAGAAGCACTACAAGCGCGCGGCGTACATTGATATGGGCGTGGCGAATGGAAGTGAGGTTGAGGTTAAGGCTCAGGTTGAGGCCGCGCGGCGCGGCTGGACCTTCGACCGCCTGACTGGCGACCTGGTGCTCATCAAGCGGCTGGTCGAGGGGGACTGGGCGGACGATTTCCTGGTGCTCCAGCCGGGGGAGCATGTGACGATGACGTATGATGAAGGGGTGATTGGGTGCGGAGTGACAGAGCGATAAACAGCGCACGGACCGCCTGAGCGACCATTAGGCGTGGTCGTTGGGGTTATCCACGATCATCCCTTCGGCGGTAGCTACTTTGACCAACCGATCGTCTGCCGACACAAACGTTAACCTTGATCGGCGCGCGGTGTGAAGTGCGCGATTGGCGATGATCGCGGATGCCAACTGTACGGCATCGTATGCGCGTAACGGATACCGATCCACCAGGTCACGCGCCACAGCGACGAGAGCAGGGTCCAACTCGACAAATTCGTATTCGCTGGCGGTATCTGCCGAAAACTCCCGAACAGCGAAATCAAGAGCTTCTGGAGAGACGGACAGTTCACGCTTGCGGCGCGCCAATGCGCTGTACGTCTCGACTACAGTGATACGGGCCGTTAGTAGCAGGCATCGCGGTTTTGTCGCAACCACTCCCAACACCCAGGGCGTGCCAGTCTCCTGAACATAGCGTTTGATCAGTGCGCTCGTGTCAAAGTAGTAGATGTTCATCGGCCATCCCGTTCCGCAATGATAAGCTCAGATAGTGGGCCGGCCGCGCCTAGCGCCTTTCGAGCGGCTTCAAGACGCCCTTCATCCACGGGGGCGCGTTGAGGAGCAGGCGGATGCGGTCGGATCACACCTGCTTCGAGTAATACTCGTAGCACATCCTCTCGTTCAGCCTCCTCTGCCGGTGGCTCCGAGATGACCTGAATCTGGACAAGGCTGTGCTCCTTCAGACGGAGCGGCAGCAGCGGGCGCAAAACACCCTTTTCATACATCGCAGTAATCGCCTGCCCCATGATGAACCTTCCTTATCTGTTCTCAGATTCATTCTAGCATATCAACGCGTGACCGGCAATCGCTGTGACTTCCAAGAAAATGCAAATCGTGCTAGAATGGGGGCGCGCTCATCAAGCGCGCTGGTGGCGGGGGACTGGGCGGACGATTTCCTGGTGCTCCAGCCGGGGGAGCATGTGACGATGACGTATGATGAGGGTGTGATCGGGTGCGGAGTGAAATAACGCGCTTAGCGCCATGACTGATATGGAGCGCATAACTTGAACACGACCGACATCCAGAATTCATTGCTTAAGTTCCACGATCTACAGGATTTCTATGCAAGGACGATCATCGTCATGCAGAGTTCGATGAAAAATAAAAAGTACAGTGCTTTTGATGTGATCAAGGGACGTGTGAACTTCTTGGGGTATGATATGCTCGTCAAGCAATACGAACACGAGATGTTCAAGCCCAGCCAATCGTTTGCTGTTTGACTTTTCAGCCGGAGCATCCCGCGTGACCACACCACCACCCCAGCACCCTTTCGGCCCTGTCGTCCCCGCGCAGCCGCGCGCCACGGCCCAGGTCAAATTCGCCGACGGCCGCATCTATGAGGCGCCGGTGTGGACGCATCTGGAGGCGTATGTCAATGCGGCCGCCGGCGATCGGCCGCCGCGCTCCCCGGTCGTCGCCGCGCTGATTGACGACGAGTTGCGCGAGCTGACCTACCACATTGACCGGGATGTGGAGGCGATCCCGCTCGGCATGGATGATCGGGACGGCAGCCGCATCTACCGTCGCTCGTTGACCTTCCTGCTCGTCGTGGCCGCGCGCGAGCTTTTCCCGGAGGCTCGGCTCAGCGTGGATCACTCCGTCACGTTCGGCGGCTACTACTGCGAGGTGGAAAACCGGCCGCCCTTTACACCGGCGGAATTGGCGCAGTTGGAAGCGCGGATGCGCGAGATCGCGGCCGCCGACGCGCCGATCGGCAAAGAGCGTGTGCCGCTGGCCGAGGCCGTTGAACTGTTTCGCAGCCGCGGGGATGCGTCTGCCGTGCGCCTGCTCACCTATCGCCGCAAGGATTATCTGGTGCTCTACACCTTGCGCGGGGTGCGCGACTACTTCCATGGCTACATGGTTCCGTCATCCGGCTACCTCAAATACTTCGCGCTGCATCCCTATCCGCCCGGCTTTATCTTGCGCTTCCCGCCGCGCGCTGGCCTGGCGCTGGAGCCGGTGGTCGCCTACCCAAAACTGATGGATGTCTTTCGCGAGTACGGCCAGACGCTGCACCTGCTCGGCATCGAAGATGTCAGCGCGCTCAACGCGGCGATCGAGGCCGGCCGCACCACCGAGATCATCCTGGCGGCCGAGGCGCTGCACGCCCAACGCATCGCGGAGATCGCGATGCAGATCGCCCAGCGGCGAGATCAAGTGCGGCTGGCGTTGATCGCTGGACCGTCATCGTCGGGCAAGACGACCTCAACCAAGCGCCTGGCCGTGCAACTGCTCGCCAACGGCATCCGGCCAGTCGCGGTAGAAATGGACAGCTACTTCGTGGATCGGGAGCAGACGCCGCGCGACGCACAGGGGAACTTCGACTTCGAGGTGCTGGAGGCGCTCGATCTGAAGCTGTTCAACCAGCATCTGCTGCAACTGATGGCTGGCGAGGAAGTGACGCTGCCGAAGTTCAACTTTGTGACCGGCAAGCGCGAGACCGGCCCGACGATCCAACTCGGCCCCGACCAGATCTTACTGGTCGAAGGGATTCACGGGTTGAACCCGCGGCTGGTGCCGAACATCCCGGCCGACCGGATCTTCCGCATCTACATCTCCGCGCTGACGCAGCTCAACATTGACCGCTATAACCGCGTCCCCACCACCGACACGCGGCTGATCCGCCGCATCGTCCGCGACGCGCGCACGCGCGGCTACACCGCCGCCGACACAATTACCCGGTGGGAGAGCGTCCACAAGGGAGAGCGCGATTATATCTTCCCCTACCAGGAAAACGCCGATGTGATGTTCAACTCGGCGCTCGTCTATGAGCTATCCGCGCTCAAGCCGCTGGCTGAGCCGCTGCTGCGCCAGATCGAGCCGGGCAAGCCGGGCTACGTCGAGGCCAAGCGGCTGCTGACATTGCTGCAATGGTTCGAGCCAATCGCACCCGACCTGATCCCAGATACTTCGATCTTGCGGGAGTTTCTGGGAAAGAGTGTGTTAGAACATTTTGAGCCGTGGGGTCGGCAGTAACCTGCCCCCGCGCGCCTTATTGGATGATTTGATCTGGATCTTCCCGATTCTTATGGTCAACCGGCCAAAGGGTACGTTTCAGTTTGGGGGCGGGCTTGTCACCCTGAGCGAGTCAACAATGCACCGCCAGTGACCGCACAACCCCAGCGAAGGGTCTGAGCGTGCCCAACAAGATGCTTCGGCCCAAACGACGGGCCTCAGCATGACACAGCGGACGGCGCGCCCCAGAACTGAAATGCACGC
>Ga0172369_10006904_pt1 | contig 13363 bp, 10 predicted proteins | sample LakKiv25m_FD_114539 | JGI IMG/M metagenome (GOLD analysis project Ga0172369, IMG submission 114539) | Freshwater microbial communities from Kabuno Bay, South-Kivu, Congo - kab_022012_11.25m | ecosystem: Environmental > Aquatic > Freshwater > Lake | place: Democratic Republic of the Congo... | reverse complement strand
GTAATTTTCTTTGTCTTTTGCGACATCGGGGTTTATGAATTCATCTGTCAGGTCTTCTATCCCCTGACCAAGATGGCCTTTAACAGGTCCGTCAGGTTTTTTAGCGTCATCGATGAATTCCAGCCATGCCCCCCGGCAGTTCATATCGCTGCAACTTAAATCGACGAGACACTGTGCATTCATCTGTGCAGGTGTAACCATGCTGGGCATCCCGCGGCTCCAACCGTTAGAGAGCGCATTGTTCCATATCTTTGAATAAGCTGGATTGTTGGTGATTGCATCGAGATGGTCGCCAAGCAGTGGCAAAAGCCCGCTTGTCACTGATGCAGCAGCATTTCCCTTGGCATGAACTTTACCCCATGCCGCAATTGCCAATTGCTTCAGGAGGTCTTTCAAATCAACAACATTTAAAGAAGTTCCGTCACCTTGCCTTGCGGCTACAAGGTTATGCAGCCTGTTGCATGTTCGGACTGCTGCTCCTTCCACTTCCGATTCCCATGCAAGCAGGGCCAAAAAGACGCAATTATTACCGAGTGCCTTTATGATGCCTTTTCTCAAATCTTCAACCTTGGAGGTATCAGTAAAAAGATCCTTGTCAAGGGTTTCGTAGCTGACAGGGAGCGGAACATCCGTATCGCCCCGCTCCGCTATCATTTTCATCGTATCTTTGACCAGGTTGTGATGCTTGGTCCAGAAGACGAGCAAATATGGTCCGGCTGGAGACAAGATCTTCAGAACCTCGCATATAGGTGCTGTCAATGTGCCCATGCTGCTACCGATATTTTCAATTTCACCGAGATTGAGGTCAAGAAATATGATTCTAAGCATGCTGGGGTCCAAAGTGTCCGGTTTCACAAGACCTTGCGCGATATCATACAGCATCGTGACGCACGGTAGCCCAGCATTAAACAGCCCCTTTGCTATCTGATCGAGATGGCTTGGGTTGTTGTCTATTGCCACAATACGGGGATGTGGAAGAAAATTAATGAAGCTATCTTCGACGACGCCTGCATCCATCACCGTACCCTCCTGAATCTCATGATCACGGCCGCTCCATCCATTTTCGTGTCTATATCGAGATCGTCGATACTTTCGGGGATGAGCAAGTCGCCACCGTTGGCTTCCATGGCCATGCGGGCGAAATAGAGGCCAAGCCCCATGCCGCCCGGTCTTGTCGAGGCGAAGGGCCTCATGGCTTCGTCGGGATTGATTGAAAAGCCCGGACCGTTGTCAATGACGGCGAGAGAGGGGCCTTCCGCAGCCCAGCCGGGAAGGGTTCTTATCTGAATCGTACCCTGATGCTTGCTCCCTTCAAGCTCCGCCTTCTTTCGCGTCCAGTAGATGGCGTTGTCGATGAGATTCAGGAGGGCCGTCAGATAGAAGTTGAACGCGCCGCTTATCTGGAAGTCCTCGTCCTCTCCTGTACGGAGGGGGCAACTGAGGATGATCCTGTGCGCTTCGAACCTGCTCTTGCTTAACTGGATGGCACGTTCGACGAGCGATTTGACGGGAATGGTCTTTCTGGTCGCCTTCCGGATCAGGCTCCCGAATCCATCGAGAATGGTAGCCAGGTTGTCCGCCCTGGTCTTGAGAACATCCGTTTTGTCGCCCCGCCTGAGGCCTTCGACAATTCCCTTGACCTCGCGTTCCACCTCGTGGAATACGATGGCAAGGTTCAGTCCGGCTCCCGACGAAACAGTCACCTCCCTGAGTATCTCGTACTCCTTCCTTACCTTCTCCACCGGTTTGGCAATCCTGTCGGCAATACCCTTGTCCCTGGCTATGTCGAGTATCTCATCGACCGCTTTCGCGAATCTTGTCGGGGCGTCCTCCTTCAAAGGCTCTCCCTTGAGGATGCGGTCGAGATCTTCCCGGTCCTTCTGCCGTACAATATTCAGGTGAGCTACAACACTCTGGACGATGAGCCTGAAGCGCTTGAACGTGCTGTTCTCGTCGAAGCCCTCCCGGTTGGTCTTCTCCTTGAGGCCGAGGCTCTCGGCCAGTGAGAGGTGTATTCCTGCGACAACTGAATTCGTAGCCAGCGTACTGCCCGGTCTGTTGACACGGCCGATGTTCAACTCAAGCCAGTCGTCACCGGGCTCCCCATAGTTGAATACCCGGATGCCATCCCTATAGACCCGTATGCCCCCCTGCGCCTGCAGCATCATCTTCACCGCCTTGGTCCCGAGATGCTTCAGGACATCGTTCCTTAGATCGAAGATATGAAACTCCCCGGACAGTTCGCCGACACCCTTCAGGTCCCCGGCTGACAAGAACAATTTTTCGCGAGATGGACGGCTTGGCAATTCGGAGTCATATTCCTGGGGAAGAGGTTGAAGCTCCAGGCGATCGGGCGGTTCGTCCTCCGAGGAGCTCTCCCGTGCATGCAATCCGCGGAATACCGCAGGAGGCCTGAACTGATACGACCAGGTGTACCTACCGTCCTTTTCAACCAGGAACGTGAAGGACCAGATGGCCTGCTCGATAGCCTTTTTGATGTCGGGCAATTCTTCGATATCGTGCTCCCGTCCAGGTACCGTGAGACTCGTTTCGAATTCGCCCTTTGCCCGGAACGGGCTTGCAAGGCTGTTTACAAGTCTCAACAGTTCCCGAAGCTCCCGCCGCGTCCATGGAAGCTCAGGCCGCAGCTTGCTGATCCTGATCAGGGTCCCCTTGTCTCCCGGTCTTGGAAATGCATTCGGCTTTTCCATTTCCCTCACCCTGATCCGGACATCCTCCACGGAACGGGACTGGTCGGTATCGGTGTCGCCAAGGATGCGGTCCAGATCCATCACCAGGGCGTATTCATGCCCTCTTGCCACCCGCGTGTGCATTTCAAGACGGTTGCCAAGCTTGAAGGCAGCGAGCCTGCCCACCCCCTTTTCACCGAGGGGAAGCCGATGGAATGTCTCAGTCCGGCTTCTGTTTTCGCCGCGCTTGTTCGGTGTGCCGATTTGCAGCCACCCGTTGCGTATGGTGGCAAGGGGCATTCCGCAACCATTATCCTTGACGGTGATGGAAGGATCCTTGCCGTCGAGGTCGAGAGTTACCGATACCCGTTCTGCATCGGCATCGTATGCGTTCTTGACAAGTTCGAATACGGCGAGTCTCGGGCTGCCGATCAGCTCATCGCCGAGAAGGCGGAGGACATGCAGGTTTGCCCTGAGAGGTTCGATTTCCGTTCTGCCCTGCGTAATGGCATTGCGTATTTTTTGAGCCGTCCTTGCAAGACCTGCCGTGTCTCCAGAGAATTCCCGCCAGATGGACTTGTCCAACGTTCCGACGTTGCGGAAGCCTTCCTTGCCCTTGTTTCTTGCTTCCGGATCGAGGCTGCGGAAATTGGAAAGCTTGAAGATTATGCTGGCCTTGCTCCGGCCTGTGCGTCCCTCGCTCTTTTCATCCAGTAATGCCTGGTCAGCGAGGAGTGAAGACAGCGCGGCTATTTCGGAATCCCGGATGTCGGGGATCTTGCCCTTCAGACGCCTGTACAGATCCAATGCGAGTATCAGCTCTTCACGGGTCCAGTTGGTATCGGGCATCTCAACCCTTTCTTCCGATATCTTGTCTATATTATTTATGTTTTCGATACTACAGAGAAACGGTCTTCTCTGTCAAGCGGCAACATGCGCCTTCCCCTCTTCTCCATTTGAATCATTATATTGATTCATGATGCAAACAATGATGCAAACATGCTCCTTTGAATCACTGTTTGCTCAATGATTGCTTCAGGTACCATAGAGCAGTTTGTCCATGACCTCCCTGGTAGACCAGATCGTCCGATTGCAGTTCTTTCATGATCCGATAGGCTTGTTGACGGCCTAGGTCTGTAAAGTTCCGGATATCGGCATTGCGGAGAGGCCGATCCTTCAACAGAGACAAGATGCGGACTTTGATCGCTTCCCTATCCAGCCTCCGCGTCATGTCGTAGGCCACGCCCTCATTCAGGATGGCGGACGCCCGGCGGGAAAGACGATACACCGCCCCGCGGCCGGTGCCGCTGTGCTCCAGCATCAAAAGGCGCGTTTCCAGAGAGGCCAGTTTTTCACGCAGGCGGCGGTCGTCGTAGGGGTAGGCCTCACGAATGTCGTTCCAATTCGCCTCATGACGCCGCCTGAAGAAATGGAGGAGCAGGAGGTCATCGACGTCCAGATAGGCGCCCTGTTTTTCGGTCAGAAAAGAGAGGAGCGTCTTGAATGCTTGGTCCGCCTTTTGGCCGGGAAAGGTTACCCACACCGTCTGGCCGATTTCGTCAAAGGCCGGCGGTTCCATTCCTTCCTCAAGAAGGGCGCGGAAGATACGAGGGACGCCGAGGTTTTGTCGGTTGACCAGGCGGGTGGCCAGCAGCACCGTCTCGACCAAGTAGCGGTTTCGCGTGACCGGTGCATGGTGGAGGATGTTTTGAGCCGTGACGCCGCCGGTGAATCCACCCGGACTGTTGATCTCGAAGCGGTCGCGGAAGTGTCGGATGAAGACCATCCCCGGAATGGTGTAGTCCCGGTGTTATGCCAAGGCGTTCAGAAGGGCTTCCCGCAGGGCGATGGTTGGATACTGGGGGAATTCCGCATGGAAGGGACTGTGGTCATGGGATTTTGCTGCCCCAGCAGGAGCATGATTTTGTCCAACGCCACCAGGATGCAATCTCGGCCGCTGACCGGCAGCGTTTCATAATCCGTGTCCGTTCGCATCCGGCTATATTTCCACTCGTGGTTGGGGGCATGTTCGGCGATGGATTCGTCTCCCCCGGCAACCAGCAGGCCAGCCATGGTCAGCCGGCCCTGCCGGCTGTTTCCGGGCCGATCCGGGGCCAGGGCGGACGCAGACCTTCGGTACGATTGTGCCGATTCCGCCGGGCACCCAGACGGGGAGCCGCTTTTGCCTGCGGGGGCGGGGGGGTGTGGATCTCAGCGGAGGTGGCTGTGGCGATCAGGTGATCGAAACCGTGGTGCCGACAAACCTGACCAGGCGCAGGAGGAACTGCTCAAGGAATTCGAACCTTTGGAAAAGGACAAAAGGCGGTCTTGACAAGGTCGATTTTGTGATTATTTTACGCCCGAAAAAGACATTAAACGCAACACTATCGTGGTGTTGCAAATAATAATCCGAAAGGGAAAGGAGGACACGCGTATGATGGGAAATTGGTTGCCCACGCTGCGGCGAAGAAGCGAGACGACCCTGCGACGCGCAGAGGAAAGCCCCTTCTTCGCCCTGCATCGGGAAATGAATCGGATGTTCGACGACTTTTTCCGGGACTTTGACCTGTCGCCGACCGACGGCGGTCGGGGGATAAGTGCCTTTACCCCTGCCGTGGACGTCCGGGAGGACGAAAAAGGGGTAATCGTCAAGGCCGAGTTGCCCGGGATGGAAGAGAAGGACATCGAGGTGAGTCTTGCCTTAAACAGTCTGACGATCAAGGGGGAAAAGAAGGAGGAGAAAGAGGAGAGCGGCAAGGGCTATGTGCACCGCGAGGCGTGCTACGGCTCTTTCCGCCGGACCATCCCCCTTCCTGAGGGCTTGAACCAGGAGAAGGTCGAGGCCGCCTTCAAGAAGGGTGTTCTGACCGTGACTATCCCCCGGCTGGAAGAGTCGAAGGCAAAAAAGATCGCCGTCAAAACGTTGTAATAGCGTGGACGGCGTTGTTTCCGGAATAACTGTTTCCCCCGGCCTTTTCGACGGGGGAAATCCCCTTGCCCGGCCGGATCCCCTCCGGTCGGGAATCCCCGGTTCAACGGAATTGCGGCCGGACAGGGCATCGTTGCCCGTTTATATCTTTTTTTATGACAGGAGGTTTTGGAGATGAAGGTGGTACCGTTGCATGATCGGATCGTGGTTGCCCGCATCGATGCGGAGGAGAAGACCGCAGGCGGGATCATTATCCCCGATACGGCCAAGGAGAAGCCCCAGGAGGGTAAGGTCATTGCGGTCGGCCCCGGCAGGCGCGACAAGGACGGTAATTTGATTCCCCTGGACGTCAAGGCGGGGGACCGGGTGCTGTTCGCCAAATGGGTTGGCACGGAGTTCAAACTCGACGGCGAAGAACGCATGATCATGAAAGAGGACGACATTCTCGGTGTTATCGAAGCATAGCAAGGAGGTGGCCTCCAAGACCTCCGACAAGGCCGGCGACGGCACCACCACCGCCACGGTGCTGGCCCAGGCGATCTACCGCGAAGGGGCCAAGCTTGTGGTTTCGGGCATGAACCCCACGGCCCTGAAGAACGGGATCGACAAGGGGGTTTCTCTGGTCGTGGACGAGTTGAAAAAGATGTCCAAGAAAATTGAGGACAAGAAGGAGATCGCCCAGATCGGCACGATCTCGGCCAACAACGACAAGGCCGTGGGCGAGATGCTCTCCGAGGCGATGGACAAGGTCGGGAAGGACGGGGTCATCACAGTGGAGGAGGCCAAGGGGATGGAGACAACCCTCGAGATCGTCGAGGGGATGCAGTTCGACCGGGGCTACATCTCCCCTTACTTTGTCACTGACGCCGACAAGATGGAGGTGAGCCTCGAAGACCCTTACATTCTACTACATGAAAAGAAGATCAGTGCCATGAAGAGCATGGTGCCGCTGCTGGAGCAGATTGCCAAGATGGGCAAGCCCCTGCTGATCTTGGCCGAAGACATCGACGGCGAGGCCCTATCCACGCTTGTGGTCAACAAGGTGCGTGGCACCCTCAAGGTTGCCGCCGTCAAGGCCCCGGGCTTCGGCGACCGGCGCAAGGCCATGCTTGAGGACATCGCGGTGCTCACGGGCGGCAAGGTGATCTCCGAAGACATGGGGATCAAACTGGAAAATGTCAAGCTTGGTGATCTGGGGATCTGCAAGAGGGTGACGATCGACAAGGACAGCACCACGATCGTGGAAGGCGCGGGCAAGCGCGCCGACATCGAGGGGCGCGTGAAGCAGATCCGGGCGCAGATCGACGAGACCAAATCCGATTATGATCGGGAGAAGCTTCAGGAGCGGCTCGCCAAGATTGTCGGCGGCGTGGCGGTGATCAAGGTGGGCGCGGCCACGGAGATTGATATGAAGGAGAAAAAGGCGCGGGTCGAGGACGCCCTGCACGCCACCCGGGCCGCGGTCGAGGAGGGCATCGTGCCCGGCGGCGGCGTGGCCTACATCCGGTGTCTGAAGGCCCTGGACGACGAGAAGCTTTCCGACGAGGAGCAGCAGGGGCTCAACATCATTCGCCGCGCCCTGGAGGAGCCGCTCCGCCAGATCTCCTATAACGCGGGATACGAAGGCTCGGTCGTGGTGGAGAAGGTGAAGGTCGGTAAAGGGGCCTACGGCTTCGATGCGTACAGCGGGCAGTTCGGCGACCTGCTGGAGGCCGGGGTGATCGATCCTACAAAGGTGTCCCGCTTTGCCCTGCAGAACGCCGCCTCGGTTGCCTCGATGATGCTGACCACCGAGGCGATGATTGCGGAGAAACCCAAGAAGAAAACCTTGCCGGCGGTGCCTGCCGCGCCGGATATGGGCGATTACGATTAATCCCCCTAAAGCCGCTCCTCGCATCCGATCCCTTCGGGGCGGGGAGCGGTCCCTCCCTTTGTTTGGGTTATGAGAGAAGCATCCCGAGCCATTCCCGAATTCACGGCTGTTGCAGCCGCCTTCCCGTCGAGGCGCTCCTGAAACTATCTGGTAGCGCCCTGCTCAACCGCATCCTCGACGAGGAGCTGCCGGCGGCTTTGGTTCGACGTCTCCCGGAAGGGGACTTCTACTGGATCGTCAAGAGGCGGCGAAGAGGATTGCCTGCCGGTCCTGCGGCTCGCCTCGGTGGATCAGGGGGAATACCTCCTCGATCTGGAGATCTGGCAAAAGGACCGGCTTGAAGACCACAGACTGCTGTCATGGCTCTCGCGGTTGGGCGAGGCTGATCCGGTGCGGTTTGCCGCCTGGCTGTACGGTCAGGCGGGGGCCCTGTTTTCCCTTTGGTCCGACTGAACGACAAGGTACCGCCCTACCGGATGAATGGGTTCTGGGAGGATTTTACCGAAGGCCTGACCAGAGGCAATCCTTCGATGCCGATGAGAAGGCAGCGAATGCCCTCCGGGAGGCCCTTTCCTTGGTCTGGGAAGAGTTTCGCTGGGAATATGAAGATGTGGCGACAAGCGCCCCGAAGGGCTGCTACTCGAGATGCCTTCGGATCGCCGGTCGGCAATGAAAAAATGCCTTGGTTTCTTGCGAGGCAACTCGGCCCGGCCGGCCGCTATCGGGGGTAAAATATTTTTCCGGTAAAAAATTTTGACTGCCTGTCAATTTTCCCTTGAAAATTTTCGGTATTTTTATATACAGGCCAACAGGTTGGTGAGGGAGGGGTATCGTGAGGATCCAACAATTGCGGCACAACATTTGCTCACTCACTCACTCACTCACTCACTATTCCGTTAGTCCCCGCCGTGATTTGTAGATCAAGGCTCAACAAACGATATTTCGGCGCTGAAAAATCTGCGTCCGAAAGATGACCGAGGAGGTTTGCCATGTCTGTCCGCAACGTTTCAGGAAAACGCCCGTCGAAGAGAAATTTGAAATTGCCCCTACAGCGGCCTTTGGACAAGGCCTCTACCTGCATCTCCGGTCTGGATGAGATCCTGGAGGGCGGGCTGCCCCGGGGGTGCACTACGGTGTTCAACGGCGGCCCCGGATCGGGCAAGACCCTAATGGGAATGGAGTTTCTCTACCGCGGCGCGCTGGCCGGGGAGCCGGGGATCTTCGTCGGGTTCGAGGAGCCGCTCGACCATCTGCGCCGGAACGCAGCCACCCTCGGCTGGGATGTGGCCGCCCTCGAGCGTGACAAGCGCTTGGCACTTATCGAAGGAGCGATCCAGGCGGACGCCCTGATCAGCGGCGAATTCAGCCTCAAGGGCCTGTTGGCGGGCATTGCGGGAAAGAGCCGGGAGATGGGCGCCAAACGCATGGTCATCGACGCCCTGGAAGTGCTCCTGCGTCTCTTCGACTCCTCCCGGCAGGTGCGCAACGAGATGCACCTCTTGAACGATTGGCTGCACGCCGCCGGTCTGACTGCGATCTTGACCACCCGCCCCCCGGCTTCGGAGTCCATCCCCTCGTACGAGGATTTCTTCGATTCCATGAGCGACTGCGTCCTGCGCTTGGATGCCCGGGCGGAAAACCAGTTGTGCCGGCGCAGGCTGCGGGTGGTCAAATACCGCGGCTCCGGGTTCGGCAGCAACGAATACCCCTATGTCATCGCCGGCACGGGGGTGCGCATTGAGCCGGTGTCCACGGTCGGCCTGAGGCATAAGCCGCTGGGCGAAAAGATGTCCACCGGCGTGGCGCGGCTCGACGCCATCCTGAACGGCGGCTACCGCCGGGCCGCCTGTATTCTGCTCGCCGGTCTCCCCGGGGCCGGCAAGACGACGCTGGCCGCCTGCTTCACCGCGGCCGCCTGCGGCCGCGGTGAGAAGGTGCTTTACGTGAGCTACGAGGAATCAGAGGCGGCCGTGATCGGCAACCTGCAAAGCGCCGGGGTCTTACTGGAGCCGCACGTGAAGGCCGGCTGTCTCCGGTTTCATACCGCCATGCCGGAAGCCATGGGACCGGAGGAACACCTCATCCGGCTGCTGACGCTGCTGGAGGAATTCGCGCCGCACCATTTGGTGCTGGACGCCATCTCGGCCTGCCCGCGGATGGGCGGCAAGCAGACCGCCTTCGACTTCCTGGTGCGCCTGCTCAACCGCTGCAAGGAGCGGGGCGTCACCGCCCTGCTCGTCAATCAGCTATCCGGGGAAACCGGCCGCACGGAAATCTCGGGCGGCGAGATCTCCTCCATTATCGATACGGTGATTTTCCTCTCCTACGTGGAAGGGGCCGGCGAAGCCAACCGCGTGGTCGAGGTGCTCAAGTCCCGCGGCTCGGCCCACTCCAACCAGAAGCAGGAATTCGTGATCTCCGACGAGGGCATCCGGATTCTGGAGCCCTACGTGGGCGAGGGGCAGGTCCTGACCGGCGCGGCTCGCCGGCAGCAGGAGGCCCGGGACGCGGCTGAGGCCGAGCGCCTGATCCTGGAGGTGCAGGCCAAAGAGCTGGAACTGGAGCAGCTTAAGGCCCTCCAACAGCAGGTGGAGGCAAGAAAAAACCATCAGGCGTTCATGCGTGGCGCACTACCGAATGGCGGCAGGGAAGAGAAGCGCCTCGGGAGGGATGGAGAATGAACCTGAAATCAAACCCCAAGAGGCCCCGAGGCGGCGCCGCAGACCCCTTCTTCCGTCTGCGTCTCTTCGTGGCCGGAGATGAACCCCATTCTCTGAAGGCCAGGGAGACCCTTTTCCGTTTGTGCCGGGAGCACCTCAAGGACCGTTGCGAGATCAACGTCGTGGACGTGCTGCAGGACTACCGGGCCGCCTTGGACTGCCACGTGATGGCGGTGCCCACGCTGATCATCGAGACGCCGCCACCGGAGCGGGTCATTGTCGGCTCCCTGAGCGATGAGGACAAGGTGCTCGCCGTTTTGGGCATCGCCCGGGGGAAGGTGAGGCCATGACCGAAAAAAAACCTTCCCACGAAGAACTGCAGGCGCGCCTCGAGCGGGCGGAAGCCGTCCTGGCGGCCCTGCGCCGGGGCGAGGTGGATATGCTCCTCGGGGCGCGCGACCCCTTGGTCGTGCGGTTGAAGTCCCTGGCGGATGAAAATGAACGGCTGGTGCGGGAGTGGCAGACCACCTTCGACAATGTTAATGACGCCATCTGGCTCCTCGATGCCGAGCATCGCATTCAGCGATCCAACCGGACCGCGGAACGGTTTTTCGGAAAGGTCCGTGAAGAGTTCATCGGCCGGCGCTGCTGGGAGATCGTCCACGGTACGCAAGAACCGATCCCCGAATGCCCGCTCTTGCGGCTGCGCGAGAGCCTGCGGCGCGAAATTTTAGAACTGCCGATCGGCGACCGCTGGTTCGAGGTGACGGTGGACCCGGTCTTGGATGGGAACGGCAACTATTCGGGCGCCGTTCACATGGTCAGCGACATCACCGAGCGCAAGCGGCTGGAGGAATGGCGACGGGCAAGCGAAGAGAACTTCCGCCGGTTTCTCGACGGCTTGCCCCTGGGTGCGCGCGTCGTCAGCGAGGAGGGCGACACCCTTTACGCCAACCGGGCGTTTCTGGATATGCACGGCTGCGACAGCGTCGAGGAATTTCAGAATATCCCCTCAAGGGAGCGCTATACGCCGGCGGCCCACACCGAACATTTATCCAGGCGGGAAAAAAGAAGGCGGGGCGAATATGTGCCGCCTGAATATGAGATCAGCATCGTCCGAAAAGACGGGGCGATCCGCCATCTCCATGTCCAGCGGGACGAAATCCTTTGGGACGGCAAACGGCATTTTCAGGTCCTGTACCGAGACATCACCGAGCGCAAACGGATGGAGGAGGAGCGCGACAGGGTCTTTCAGCGGCTGAGGGAGACGTTGGGAACGACGATGAAAGTTGCGGTTAGGGTCGTTGAAATGAGGGATCCTTATACGGCGGGGCACCAGAGGCGGGTGGCGGACATTGCCCGCGCCATCGCCGTGGAAATGAGCCTCCCCGCCGAGCAAATCGACGGCCTCCGCTATGCCGCCTCTGTTCATGACCTCGGCAAGGTAGCGGTGCCAGCCGATATCCTCACTAAACCCTCTGTGTTGACGGCGCCTGAACGTGCCCTGATCCAGATCCACTCCCAGACCGGTTACGATATCTTGAAGGATATCGATTTCCCCTGGCCGATTGCAAGGATGGTCCTGGAACATCATGAGCGGATCGACGGCACAGGGTATCCGAACGGTTTGTCCGGCGAAAAGCTCTTGATGGAGTCCCGGATTCTGGCCGTCGCCGACGTGGTGGAGGCCATGGCCTTGCACCGGCCCTACCGGCCGGCCCTGGGCCTCGATGCCGCCCTTCAGGAAATCGAGGCCGGCCGGGGGCGGCTGTATGACGCCAAGGTCGCTGACATCTGCCTGCGTTTATTTCGGGAAAAGGGGTATATCCTGATCTGATAGCGGAATTCAGGCCGGCGGCATTCTGGACTATCTGATGAGAAGGATATCGTATACCGGCAGTGGGTAGCAGCGGCGATTGCGAGGACCCGCCTCAGAGAATTGTCGCTCGCGCACGGGCTGTTATGGGTTCTGGGCCTGGCGGAAATCGCGCTGGGGGCAAGGCGCCTGCGGCAGCAGATGGTGAAGCGCGAAAGTGCTGAAAAGGAGCTCCTCTGCCTCTCGATCACCGATCCGTTGACGGGCCTGCACAACCGGCGCGGATTCCAGGGTGCCGGACGGTCCCGTCCTGCGGTCGGGTCCGTTCGGTCGAGCGCTCTGAAAACCCAAGTCAAAATCGGAAAACCCAGGTCAAAAGATGGAACCCGAGATCATCGAAGGGTGGTTCTGATGAAGCAGGGAAGGGGGTGGGCGGTCGGCGGTGCCGACAATGTCTATCGGCTCTCCGTCTCTTTCCCCGCTTTCGGCGATGCGTGCCTATCGCCGCCATGCAGCGGGGTCTGATAAAAATCGGCAATACCTTTTTATCGATGATATGGTATGCTGACCCCAAAGAAGGGGTCCTTGAGCAGCTTTTTGGCAACCGACTTTAGCGCTTTTTTAGCGAGGGATGCGGGAACCCTTGCCGAGCCATCCTGTTTCATAGGGAAGCTCCTTACCAGAAGGAAAGGGGCAAGAACATGGTGGCCTATCTCGATATGTTGGTCAATCTCGAGGGAGAACTTTTCAAGGACGGTTTTTACAAGGCTTTCGTCATGCTGGCCGGACCCTGTGTCCTTTGCAGAGAATGTGGATTAAAAGAAAACGCGCCTTGCCGCTTTCCCGCAAAAATGAGGCCGTCCATGGAGGCGTGCGGAATTGATGTTTACCAAACTGCTAGCAATAACGGTTTCTTCATTAACACCCTGAAAGAAAAAATCGAGACACAGAATATCTACTGTCTTAGTGGATTGAGCAACCTGAGAAATCTTCCAATAAAAAGAGCACGCCGTAATTTTACGGCAGGCATTCCAGCCAACGATCAGTATGGTTATCAAGCCCCCCTGAAAAGACTTCCCCACACAAGAAGATGGCCTGTTCCTTTCATTTCAGTTTGTATTTTTTCCTTAAATGTTAGTTCAATAATTGCGTTCAGATCGGAGAGGAGGCGATTATTTTTTTATGCAGGGAATATTATGAACCGAATGATGGCCTATTTTCTGCTGTTTATTGCCGCTTCATTTCTTCCGGTGGAAATAGTTTTTCTGGGGATATTCGCTGATACCTGCAATTTGTGCGAATCTACAGCCGCTTGGCTTGGAAGCTGAGCAAATATTCTAAATATTTTTTGACAACGCCGATGGTTTATTGTAGACCACCCTCCCAGTATTCATC
>Ga0172369_10006903_pt1 | contig 13364 bp, 11 predicted proteins | sample LakKiv25m_FD_114539 | JGI IMG/M metagenome (GOLD analysis project Ga0172369, IMG submission 114539) | Freshwater microbial communities from Kabuno Bay, South-Kivu, Congo - kab_022012_11.25m | ecosystem: Environmental > Aquatic > Freshwater > Lake | place: Democratic Republic of the Congo... | reverse complement strand
TAGCGCGCGATGAAGGGGATGGTGTTGCCGTCGTCCAGGAGGCGGATGGTAGCCTCAACCTGGGCGACAGGGATCTTGAGTTCTGCAGAAATGATGTTGGTCATGGACACTTGCATCAGCCCTCGCTCATGGTACAATTTCGGCTGTACCCCCTGAGTTCAAGCTCGAAGTTGCAGCCTTCGAGCACCTCAAATCATTTCTGTTTCGTCGCGCGTTCGGCTATCAAGCGGCGGAACAGCGCCTCGCGCTCCGGGGAAGAACCCTCGGCCAATCCATGTTCCTGGATCCCTTTGGCCTGCGCGACATAGACTTCATACAGGAAGGGATGCTTTCCCAATTCCCAGGAGTCCAGGGTTGCCGCAGCCAGGGCGAGCTGCATGCCGAGCTTCTCCTGAGTGCGGTCGGCGGAGCGCGCCATCTCCCGGCCGATGCTCTCCAGATACTGGCGGAATTGGCGATTGCGCTCAGGAGTAATGATTGTAACAAGGTTACTTTGCATGAACTCAAAGAGCTTACGCCCCATCGCCGGGCCGTCCAGGGTTTTTGTTGTACCGATCACGTCGCCCAAGGCATTATACGTGTCAGCATAGGTGATCAGGATCTCTTCATCCGTAAAAAACGTGGCGGGGATATCACCGCGACGGATGGCTTGCCCTACATGTTCGATCATGCGATCTAGGTCTCGTTCCATCCGAGCGCGCAATTCGGGATGCGCCTCGAGGGTCTGTGTGACTTGCGCTACCACTTCGGGTTCTTTCGCCAGCGCCAGCACTCGTTCGGCGTCGGACGTCTCGAACCGGGGCAGCTTACCGACCATCTGGTCGCGCAGGGCCTATTCGACTTCGTAGAGTTCGGTTGCGCGCCGGGAGCTATCCTCATAGATCGCCGTGAACAAGCCACACAACCCCAGTGGCACGGTCTCATCGCCTCCTGACAGCAATGTGCCGACATAAAGGGCCATTTCGATCTTGTTAGCATCCTGCCCGCGCTTCAAGCGAGCCAGGCAACGCCCGGCGCGCTCCTGGAGATCACGCCGCACTTCGGGGGTAACCAGTTCGGCGATGACGTCAATGCGCATGTCGTCATATAGCTCCCTGGCCGCGTCCAGCTTGCCCTCTGCGACCAGGGCATTAAGCCGCGCTCCATAGCGCTCGATGTGATGAACCATGGCCTTGATGACCGTTTCTTCGTCGAAGTGGAAATCGGCGAACTCCGGCTCATCCCGCAATGCGATCGCGCCCAACAGGTTGCGAGCGAGCCGCTCTTTCCATTGGTCGGGGGTCAGGCGAGAAAGCTGTGCGCCGAGCGCCAGAGCCTGCGATGAAACTTCTGCAACGGGCCGCACTTGCTTGTCCCGCGCCGGAAGGATGGGTTTGCGCGGGCCGCCTCGCGGCTTCTTGTGCTTTGACATAAGATACCTCTTCTCATCACCAGGCGGCCATTTTCCCTTGTGCGTTCCGGCTGGCTACGGTCGACGACGCGCAGATAACTGGCGCCCGGCTCAGGATCCACGATCTCTTCCAGGATCAGGACATGCTGGATGTCATCCCCGAAGTCGTAGTGGCAAACAGCATCAGCCGCTCGTCGCTCATTCCCACATCTCATGCAATTGCTTTCGCCCAGCTTCAAGCGCCTGCTGTTCCAGAAACCGTCTCATCTTCGCCCACGGCGTCCGGTCAATCATGCGCGGCATGGGCAATCGTTCGGCGTCCTCAAAATAGGCCAGGGCCCGCACCGCGCTGATGGGAAACGAGCGAACGCGCGCGTACTTGACGGCCGCCACCTCAAAGAGCCGCTCGATAGGTGTCGTTTGCAGGATAAAGTAAAGATCCACCATGTCCTTGCGCGTGCCCCGATCAATGGCTGCGGCCAGCTTCATCGCGCCGATTTCCTCAACCGCGGCCAGCAGGACACCGGCCACGTCCGTGGTGGGGCAGATCAAAGGATACAGCGGCAGCCGAAAGAAGCTGACCCCGACCCCTCGCCAGGTCGCAACGTATGTGCCGTCGCTGTCGTACGTGATCGAAAGCGACGCGTCGGCCCAGGCCCGTCGTAGCGCGTCACGCTCAGTCGGTCCCACCGCATCCGGCTGGTCGCTGAAGAAGTCGAGATCTACCGAGAACCGGTGCCCCATATGTAGGGCGAGACCCGTACCCCCGGCCAGGTAAAACCGATGGATGAATGATAGCTCACCGGCCAGGCGCAGTGCCGCCTGAGTATCGGGTGTCAACGCTTCCCAATGTGGTTGAATCAGTGCGGCCACAGTTCACCTCGCGGGGTTGGAAAGGGCGCGTGATTCCAGCGGTGAATACGCAGCAACTTACGCCAGTAGTTGAAGGTGACCCTGGACAGCCACCGCTCGCCGTGCTGGCGCACAAACCGGCGCACGCGCGCGGCGCCGTACAGGCCAAAGAGCCAGCGCACTTCCTCCCAGGTGCCGAACTCCAATGTCCGCTGCAGGATCAGGTCGGCATCATCTTGGAGGTTCAACGCCGTGACGTCGTACTCCTGAAAGTACGGCACAAGACCAGGAGGAATACTCGCGCCGTCCGCTCCCATTGTCCATCGTCTATCGTCCATCGTCTATCGTCACTCCCTCACCCGCTGCTGCAACTCGTACAGCTTGTTCAGCGCGGCGAGCGGGCTAAGGCCGTTCATGCCGATCCGTGCCGCTCAAACCCAGATATCGCCCAGCATATCACGCCACTGCCGACGGCTGATGGCGTCAAGCTCAGCGTGACTCCACCCGATGACCTGGTCGAGAAACGCGCCCGGTGTCATCACCTTACCGGGTGCAATGAGTGCACGCAGCGCTTCGGTGGTCTGGTTTACGTCGGTCAAATCAGTGTCGGCGGACACCAGGAAATCCACCCTCGCCTCGGCAGCCGCCAGCACCACCGGCACGTCCTTGAAGTCACGCACCAGGTTGCGATGGCTAACAACTTCTTCAGGGGTGAGATCAGGGATCGTTTCGATCAAGGCTGTGGCTAGAAATCCCTCGAGCTTCGGCAGGTGATCGGGAAAAAGCAGGCCCACGTAACGACGGGCATCGTCCAGAACAGAAGCGGACACGACCAACGTGATCGTCTGTCTGGCTGCCAGACGCAGGATTTCGTAGGGAAAGCGAGGAAAAGTGATACCGCGGATCAGGATGTTGGCATCCACGAATACCCTAAGTTGTCTCGGAGTGTCCATAGCGCTCCGCAAACGCCTGCTCACGGATGGCTTCGATCAAAGGCGTCAGGTTGTCCTCTTGCGCGATGCCAAGCCTTTCAGCATCCGGCCCGATGCCGGTAACCAGGCTGACCAACAGTCGCTCAGCGATCTGAGGGCGCGACAATGATGACGCGCTCATTAGCACGATGCCATCAGCCACTTCCTGCAGCACGACCTTGCTTTCTCCGTGCAATCCCAGGCGCGCACGCAGCTTGTATGGGATGGTCAGCCGCCCAGTGCTGGACACACTCGACATGATCGATAACGTCATTGAGATACACTCCCGGTTGGGCAATATACAACAATTCACCCGACAATTGGAGTCTACCACGAAACGGAAGCTGAAACAAACCGCTCCGTTGATCCGCGATTCGCTGATTCGCGTCACTCCCGCGCCCGCTGCTGCAACTCGTACAGCTTGTTCAGCGCGGCGAGCGGGCTGAGGCTGTTCACGTCGAGGCCGCGCAGCTCGGCGATGATCGGGTCTTCCGCAGAGAAAAGGGGAAGCTGATAGATCACAGGCCGGTCGATGCCCGAGCGCCGCGGGCCGGCCGCGCCCGACGCCTCCAGGTTGGCCAGGATCTCCTGCGCGCGGGCAACCACCGGCCGGGGCAGGCCGGCGAGCTGCGCCACGTGGACGCCGTAGGAGCGGTCGGCCGCGCCAGGCACGACCTTGTGCAAAAATACCACCTGATCCCCTTGTTCGGCCACCGCGACGTTGAAGTTGACCACGTGCGGCAGCCGCTCGGCCAGATCGGTCAGCTCATGGTAGTGCGTGGCGAACAGCGTCTTGGCGCGCAGGCCAGGATGGTTGTGGATGTACTCGACCACCGCCCAGGCGATCGCCAGCCCGTCGTAGGTGCTCGTCCCCCGGCCGATCTCGTCCAGGATCAGGAGCGAGCGGTTGGTGGCATGATGCAGGATGTTCGCCGTCTCGACCATCTCCACCATGAAGGTGCTCTGGCCCCGGGCGATCTCATCCGACGCGCCGATGCGGGTGAAGATGCGGTCCACCAGCCCGATGCGCGCCGAGTCGGCCGGCACGTAGGAGCCGATCTGGGCCATCAAGACGATATGGGCGACCTGCCGCAGGAAGGAACTTTTCCCGCTCATGTTGGGCCCGGTCAGCACGACGATCGCCTGGTCAGGCGACAGGTAGGCATCGTTCGGGACGAACGGCTCGCCGGTCAGGAACTTCTCCACCACCGGATGCCGGCCACCCTTGATGTCGATCAGCCCATCGTCGGCCAGGATGGGTCGCACGTAACGGTTCGCCTCGGCAACCTCGGCCAGCGCGGCGAACACGTCCAGCTCGGCCAGGGCGTTGGCGGTAGCGAGCAGGCGCCCAGCCGCGGCGCTGATTTGCGCCAACACCTGGCGGAAAAGCTGTCCTTCGAGCTCCAGGACGCGCTCCTCCGCGTTGAGCACCAGCGACTCGTACTCTTTCAGCTCAGGCGTGATGTAGCGCTCGGCGTTGACCAGCGTCTGCTTGCGGATGTAGTCCGTTGGTACGAGCGATGCGTTGGCTTGCGTCACCTCGATGTAGTAGCCGAACACCTTGTTGTAACCGACCTTCAATGACTTGATGCCCGTGCGTGCCCGCTCGACCGATTCCAGGTTGGCGATCCACGTCTTGGCGTCGCGCGTCGCCAGGTGAATGCCGTCCAGCTCAGCCGAGAAGCCTGGGCGAATGACGCCAGGCGTCGCCAGGGTCGCGGGCGGCTCGTCGGCAATGGCGTTGCGAAGGAGTGCGGCTATTTCCGGGCAGGGATCGAGGTATTGGGTATTGGATATTGGGGATTGGGGATTAGGGATTGAGGATTGGGGATCAATACCTAATACCCAATCCCTAACCCCCTCGTCAACCGACGACTTCTCAATAAGCGCGCGAATGCCATCGACGCGCGCCAGCGCCTCCCGGATCCCCACCAGGTCGCGCGGGAGGGCGATACCCTGGACGCAGCGGTTGGTCCACCGTTCCAGGTCGCCCAGGCCGCGCAAAGCCTGGCGCAGTTCGGCGCGCAGCGGCGCGTCCGCGTGCCAGGCGGCCACCTGGTCTAGCCGGCGGTTCAGTGCGGCTACGTCAAGCAGCGGTTGATTCAGCCAGCGACGGAGCAGTCGTCCGCCCATCGGGGTCAGCGTGGCGTCGAGCACGCCGAGCAGCGACCCCTGCACCGAGCCACCCCGGATGCTCTCGGTGATCTCCAGGTTGCGCCGGGTCGCTTCGTCAAGCAGCATGTATTCGCTGATGCTGTAGGTGCGCAGACTGACGACCTGGGCGATGTTGTCCTTTTGGGTCTCACGCAGGTATTGGAGCAGCGCGCCCGCAGCTCGCACGGCCAGTGGCTTGTCGTCGCAGCCGTAGCCAGCCAGCGACGCCGCGGCGAAATGATCGAGCAGCGCTTGACGGGCGGTGGTTTCCTCGAAGTGCCAGACGATGTAAGGGGTCACGTGGTAGCTGTCCAGGATTGCCGGGATTTCGTCTTGGTTCGGAAGACGTAGTGCGTGGTGCGTGGTGCGTGGGCCGGTAACGGCCGCCTGGTCTTCGGCGATCGGCGGTCGGCCAGCCCAGCGTGGGTCCTTGACGGGATAGAGCACCTCGGCGGGCGCGAGGCGGCCCAATTCTTCGGCGACCCGGCGTAAGACATCCGCACCGTCATGGATTTCGGTCGTGGCGAACTCGCCGGTGGAGATGTCGCAGTAGGCCAGGCCGGCGCGACCAGCCTGTAGAGACGTTGCATGCAACGTCTCTACAGGCGTTGTGTGCGACGTCTCTGCCTGGTCCAACACCAACGCCACCAGGTAGTTGTTGCGCTTCTCGGGCAGCAGGCCCGGCTCGACCAGCGTGCCGGGTGTGACGATCCGCCGCACGATTCTCGGCACCAGCTTTTCGCCTTTGGGCGGCTCGGTGCCGATCTGTTCGGCGATGGCGACCTTGTAACCGGCATTGATCAGCCTGGCGATGTAGGTGTCCACCGCGTGATACGGCACGCCCGCCAGCGGCACGCGCTGATCCAGGCCGACCGGCCGCGAGGTGAGCACCACGTCGCACACCTCGGAGACGATCCTGGCATCGTCGTCGAACGTCTCGTAGAAATCGCCCAGCCGGAAAAGGACGATGATGTCCGGGTATTGTTTTTTGATCGCCAGATACTGGCTGCGCATGGGTGTGGTGGTCATGGACGTTCCGTATCGCGTATCGCGTGTTCCGTTCAGGTGCACCGGGGCGCGTGGGGATTGTACAACAGGTGGACACTTCGGTGATCCCCTGTCGCGGCGCTTACCCGCCGAGCACGACCTGGCCTTGCGGGTCGCCGTACAGCACGTACGCCAGCCAGGTCGGGTTCGCCTCGTCCTCGGCCTTGATCGCCAGGCGCGCCTCGTTGAACGCCTGGCCCAACGGCTGCGGAGGCTTCCCCGCAAACTCGCCGACGCCCCATAGCCGGTCGTAGAAAGCCTTGGCGAACCGGGCCGCCAGCGCGTCGTTGATCTCCCACAGCGAGCCGATGAACGCGCTCGCGCCGGCGTCGATGAACCGTTGCGCCCAGCCGCCGAGCTGCGTCAGCCCCACGCCGACGCGACCGCCGTAGCAGGCGTTCAGAAAAACCACCGGCTTGGACTTCCGCAGGCCGGCCTGCCGCTGGCCGATGATCTGGCTGGGGCGCAGGAAGTCGCCGGCCAGCTTCAGCCTGGACTCGTTCGGATCGTCGGTGTTGAAGTTGCCATGGCAGGCGAAGTGGAACAATTCCGTGCTGCCGTCCCGAAACCGCGTGTCGACCTCGCTCAGCGCGCTCAGCGGGCCGTCCAGGTGGATCGTCCACTGGCGCCGGCGCAGCTCCGTAAAGTAATCCGACTCGTCCTGGGCGGCCGCCAGGTTATCGGGCGGCGCCACCCAGACGCCGTTTTGCATCTTCACCAGGTCGGGCGCGCCGCGGCCGGCGAGCCAGCGCGTCAGTTGGAACTTCTCGCACAGCGGCGGATCGTCGTAGAGCTCGTTGCCGTCCTGGTCGATCTCGTAGGGCCTGACCATCTCCCACGGAATCCACGGCTCGTCGGAGGTGATCAGCAGGCCCTTTCCCGCATAGTCCTTGCTGATCTTGTTACGGTATTCGGCCTTGAGCTCCGGCGGGATGAGCTCAGCGTACAGGTTGATGCCGATGTCGGCCAGCTCACGCTTGGCCGCGGCGGTCTGCTCCGGCGTGCGCGCCTGAGAGGACAGTTTGGCCAGCGTGCTGAGCCGGTCGAAGGTCCCCTTGAGATACGTCTGCGGATCGGCGGTCAGCGTCACCTGGCCGGCCGGCTTGAAGTTGTAGTCGCCGTCCGTGGCTGAGTGGAGGATGTAGAACAGGGTCTTCTGATCGGCTGAGAGCACCACGCGCAGCACCAGGTCCGGCGGCTGTCCGTCTTTGCCGAGCACGGCCGACTGGACGAGCACGCGATCCACCGCGACGTTTGCCAGGCCCGCCATATCTGCCGGGTCCGTGACTACCGTCGACTGGAAGGAAAGCGTGAGGATGTTCCGACCGAACTGGAAAAAGTCGAGCTTGATCTGTTTGATACCCGCGGACTGGGGATCGAGGAGATATACGACCGGCTCCGCGTCGGTGTCGCTCTGGACCTTGACCGTGCGGGCGCTCGCCACGCCGTTGGCGATGACGGCGCCTGGGGCCGCCAGGCCACCAAAGCTCGCGGCGAGGTCAAAGCCCTCGGCGAAGAGCATGATGGTCAAGTCGCCCAGCTTCAACGTCATGCTGGACTCATCGGCCGAGACGATGCTCCACGCCTCATGTTCCAGGGCGATCTGGATCACTAACGGCACCAGCCGCTGGGTGATGAGCACCTTGCTCGGGAAATTCACGTTGGCATAACGCGTGACGCCTCCACCGGCCGGGGGTTGGGCGGCCAGCATGGTCTGCGCCACTGATCTTTCGCTGCCGGCGGAAGGCGGAGGCGGGGCGAAGGGCAAGTCAATGGGTGCCACATCGCGGGATGGGCCTGCGATCATCCCTTTGGGCAGCGTGATTTCAGCCTGTCGCAGCGGCTGGGGCGCCCACAGCCGGTGCGGCGCGATGAGCTGCTCAACGGCAGGATAATCTTTGAGCAGCTCCGCCACCTTCTGGATATACGTCGCGGCATCCCCGCCTTGCGCAAACGCCTGGTGCAATGCAGTCCAGGCCGCGCGCTCGCCCTCAAGGAGCCGATCCTGACGGCTGTCCACCAGGCTGTCGAGCTGCGCCGCGAGCTTCGTGGGGTTGTCGAAAACGCGGAAGTCTACGATGCGCGCCACGCTGCGCAGCAACGCGAGGCGATCGTCATCCGGGACGCGGATAATGCCGACGGTTCCCCAGCCTTTGGGATCGGCGGGGACCAGTCCCGACTGCAACGCCTGGACGGCGGGCGCCGGCAGAACGGTCTTCAAAAGCCATAGATCATCCAGCAGCGCGCTGATCCGGCCCGGCACATTCATGGCATTGTAGAGCATGAAATTGCCGATGAGGGGACCATGCTTGCGGATCAGCGTAACGATCTTCTGTCGCGTCTCCGCATCGATGGCGGACCAACCAGCGACCAACGCGTCGATCGTTTGGCCCAGAGTTTGGGCTGCCAAGTCGCTTCGAAAGGCCATTCGTTGATCTCCTTGGGGCCGACGCCACCTAAAACTCGTTGTAAATCCAGTCCACCAACTGATCCCAACCCGTCGCCTGCGCGAAGAACAGGGTGCGATAGACGTCCAGCGCCTGTCCCGGCGGATTCGACGGCAGATAGACCGAGAGGCCGGTCGCGCCCTGATACCTGGGCCGGAAAGCCAGGCGGAGGACCAGCGCGTTGCTGCCGCGCGCATTGACGTTGTTCACCAGCGCCTTGGCCGCCGCGTTCACATCGTCATAGGACGTCATGTCGGTCGCCGCTATCAGCTTCGCCGCGAAATCGCCGACGTCGCGGTAATTTCTGTCCTGGAAGACCAGTGCGTCGCGCAGACATTGCCTGACCAACGTCTTCAGGCTGGCGTCGTCACGATGCGCGAGGACAGCGTCTACCAGCGACTTGCACAGCGTGATCGTGCCGCCCACGTTGGCCAGCGTCGCAGCCGACAGCGTTACCGTCTCGTCACCGCCGCGCGTCTGGGCGCTGTAGCTCTTGGCGAACTCCCGGACGATCTTGTCGGAAAGCACGCCCGGAGCTATGCCTGGTTCGGCGTTCAAAGCCGCCAGGATCCGGCCGTAAGGCCAACCGGCCATCGGCTCAACCTCCTGGGATCCCACGAAATAATCGGCGAACGGCGCCAGCTCGCGTGCGCCTTCGACCATTGCCATCAGGCAAGCGTCCATGCCGACGATATCCAAACGACGGCCGGTGGCATCCTCGGCCTGCTTGAGCGCCTGGCGCAAATCCTGAGTGTCCAGGAAGTCCTTGCTGGAATCATCGAACGCTATAGGCCGCGTCGTCTGGCCCGCGGTCATCTTCTGATAGGTGGTGCGAAAGATCGCCGGCCAGCTTTGATGGTCGTCATCCACGGCGCGCACGGTGGCATAATGATCCACATCCAGCCAGCCGGTGCCGTGATTCCAGATGACAAGAAGATAATGGTCGGCCGGGTAGGCCTGGACGCTGCGGATGATAAAGTCGCGCAGCGTGTTGGGATCGCCGGTATTCACCGACGGGATCGGCTGCACCAGGCTATCGCTGAAGCGGGCGCCTTTCCGCACCTCCACGCTGTAGGTGGCGTCCGGCGTGTCGAACAGGCAGGTGACAGCGCAGGAGGCGGTTGTGCCCACCGAACCCATCTCGAACAGGTCCCGGTAGCCTGCCTCTTCCATGGACGCCATCAGCCTGATCCGACCGGACTGGGTATCGAAGATCTTGCCGTTGTCGCCAGCCATGTAGACCATGAAAGTCCAGGGACGGTGCACAGGTGTTTGGGGGAGCATGGGGTCCTCCTGTGGGGGTGGCGGCAGGGGCCCAGGCGCTTGCTGGTGGGGCCCCAACGTCGCTGAAAGCCATTGTCTGAAGACCGTGAGCCAGGTCATAAAACTCCTCCGCTTGTTGCGCGGTCGCGTTATGATAGTAGCACAGATTGATGGGAAATACCAGAGTGGGTGGCGCGCCGGTGCGATTCAAGGTTTCGCGCAAATGGCCCGGTGAGGTCATGCTGAGACCCTCATGCTACGCGACAGCATGTGTGCGGCGTTGAAACTCCTGCGCTTGTCATGCTGAACGGGTCTACGGCTCAAGGTGCGTTACAGCGAGTCGCCAGTGAAGCATCCGTCGGGTGCTAACGCCAGAGAACGGATTCTTCGCTGAATACTCGCCGCCTCGGGCCTTCCGGGGCATACCCGCTCTCAAGAAACTGCCACGACAGATCCTTCGGCCTGACGACCTTGTGCCGTTCACCGCTGTCAGGGACTCGGCCTCAGGATGACAGCGCCAGTTTCTTCTCTGGCATATGCCGCCGCACCTGGCAGCGGCATAGAATTCCCAGAATGACAGGTGCCGTGCCAGATACATCGCACGATATACGCATGCCGATGCAAAACCTTGAACCGCACCCCCACGCCTTCCTCTGGTTGCCACGGCTCACGCCGACATGGTATACTGCATCCAGCTATGTCTCGCTACTCCATTCCCGCCGGTCAGGCTCGCGTCGAAGAAGTCATCCTCCGCTCGCGCTTCATCACCACCGCCGCGCCTGCCGGCACGCCCGATGAGGCCAGGGCGTTCGTCGCTCGGATTCGCGCCGAGTTTCCCGACGCCACACATAACTGCTACGCCTTCGTGGCCGGGCCGCCGGGCTCCACCGCGCAGGCCGGCATGAGCGACGACGGCGAACCGGGCGGCACCGCGGGCCGGCCGATGCTCGCCGTCCTGCTGGGCAGCGGTATCGGCGACATCGTCGCGGTCGTCACCCGCTATTTCGGCGGCACCAAGCTGGGGACCGGCGGACTGGTGCGGGCCTACAGCGGTGGCGTGAAGGCAGTGCTGGATATCCTGCCGGTGCGGGAGAAGATCGCCCTGGCCCGGATCATCGCCAGCGGGTCATACAGCTATGTCACGCCCGTGAATCGCCTGCTGCCTGCTTTTGAGGCGCGCATCGCGAACCAGACGTTCGCCGCGGATGTGACGTGGGAGATCGAGGCGCCGGAAGAACAGGCGCAAACGCTGGCTGCGGCGCTGGTCGAGTTGAGTCACGGCGAGATCGAGGTTGTGCTATAATCGTCGGGCAAATCATCGATTGGCCCTTATTCTGTTGAAGGACAGGTATCATTGTGCGCCGATCATTCTCTATCCGTTGCGTGCCTCTGCTCCTGGTACTGATGCTGCTCGCCGGCTGCGTGCCGGCCGATTCTCAGCCCATCGTTCGTGTTACCCCACAGCCGCTCGCCAGCGCAACCGCACCCGCGCAGGCATCTGACGATACGACGCCGACCAGCGGCGCTCCCACGCAATCTCCGACGCCTGTGCCCGGCCCGACCGACACGCCGGCGCCGAAGCCTGCCCGCGGCACGATCGGGGTGGAACCCGACCCGGATGGATCGGTCGCGGCCGTAGGACAGGTGCTCCAGTTGCTGTCCTCGGCCGGTGTCCAGGTTGAACAGGTGACCGGCGAGCCTGACCTGCGGCTGAGCGCCCAGGCTAACGAGGGGAGCTTATTGGCATGGGAACATGTCCTGGTGCCGGTTGACCGCATGTCATCGGTGCTGGGCGGTATCACCCTGCAGGAGCTGCGCGGCGTCTGGTCGGGCACCGCTACGTCCGAGAACTTCACGACGCTCTATCCGAGCCAGTCGATCATGCCCGAGCTGGTGGCGCTGCTGGGTCCCGCCGGGCCGGCAGTCAAGCCACAGGCCCCGGATGCCCTGGCCGATGCCATCTGGGGTGATCACATGGCCCTCGGCATCGTGCCGTTCGAGGATCTGAGCTTACGGTTGCGTGCCATCCGGCTCGATGGTGATTCGCCGACCGATAACCGCTTCCACGCCGCGGACTGGCCGCTGACCGCGCGTGCCTGGCTGGCGCCGCTGAACGAGCGCGGCAAGAGCGCCTTGTCGAAGCTGACCGCGCCCCTGCCCATCACCAACCGGGATCCCAACAAGCTGACCGTGCTGGTGATGACGGGGGTTACCGCCATGGCACGCAACTCGGCCGTCGCCATCGAGCGATCCGGCGACGATGGGTTTCTCGCCCGGAAGGTTGGCCCCGAGCTGGCCGCGGCCGACGTCACCATCATCAGCAACGAGATTCCGTTCATGCCCGATTGTGTGGCCGACAACACGCTGAACAACCTGCTGCTCTGCTCCAAACCCGAATACTTCCTCAACCTGGAGCTCTCAGGCGTTGATGCCATCGGCCTGACCGGCAACCACATGAACGATTTCGGTTATGACAATTTCCGTTGGACCTTGTCGTTTTACGCCGATAAGAAGCTGCCGACCTACGGCGGCGGCATCGACGACAAGGCGGCGCGCAAACCCTGGATCTTGCAGCATAACGGCAACCGCATCGCGTTCCTGGGCGCCAACCAATGGGGGCCGGAGTGGTACCCGAACAAGTACGGCGACACCGTCAGCGCATGGGCCGGAGAAGATCACCCCGGCGCTGCCCGGTTCGATCAACAGCAGATGGTCGCTGACATCCAGGCGGTCAAGCCGCAGGTGGACCTGGTCTTTGCCGAGGTGCAGCATACGGAGTTCAATGCGGCTGGCGACTACCAGACCAAGCCGATCCCGCAACAGGAGGCCGACTTCCGCGCGCTGCGCGACGGCGGCGCGGATGTGGTCACCGGCGTGATGGCGCACGCCCCCCAGGCCGTGGAATTAAAGGACGGCCGGCTCATCTTGTACGGGTTGGGCAACCTGTACTTCGACCAGACCTGGAGCTGGCCGACCCGGACCGGCCTGGTCGCGCGTCACACGATCTACGACCACAAGTTGATCAACACCGAGTTGCTGGTGACTGTGATCGACCCGGACTTTCAACTGCGCTGGGCTACCGACGACGAGCGCATGCAGGTGCTCAGATCGGTATTTGATGTGAGCCGGTGGTGATATTGGCTTAGGGAGTGATAGATGCTCCGGCGATTTCTGACCCCCGACGAAAAAGAACTTGTCCAGGCCGAACGGCGCCAACTGGTAAGCCTGCGCGCGCCGCTG
>Ga0172369_10006902_pt1 | contig 13366 bp, 16 predicted proteins | sample LakKiv25m_FD_114539 | JGI IMG/M metagenome (GOLD analysis project Ga0172369, IMG submission 114539) | Freshwater microbial communities from Kabuno Bay, South-Kivu, Congo - kab_022012_11.25m | ecosystem: Environmental > Aquatic > Freshwater > Lake | place: Democratic Republic of the Congo... | reverse complement strand
CAGGGCGAGATTTAAACTCGCGACCGCGCGATAACTACCCAAATTTAGGATATCAGTCGCGTGCTCCAATCAGACTAAGCTACCCGCCCGGGTATTTATATTTGCCTTAGCTTCGCCAGGCCTATCAAAAAGGTGTTCATGAAAAGCTTTAAATGTGTAAGTTTTGCCGTCTTTGAGTAGTTAGTTTTGAGGGGACGTTGTTCCTCTGGATGGAGGGCTTTTCTTGGGGTTTAGAATTTTACCTGTTTTTCGGTTATTTGTATGAGGAGGTTAATTACTTCTTTTGATTTCTCATCATTAACTGCGAGGATTATTATTCTCAGCCCCATATTTGATGCCTTGTTAATGATGTATTGTATGAATCGTTCTACCTTGTTTTGGCTATTGTAAATCAAAAGTGAGGATATTGAGTCAACATATAGGGAGTTGTATTTGCCGCTATCAGTCATTTTTGTGAGTGCGATGGATATTTCTGTTAGTGCGCTTGGGGATGGGACTGCAATAACCTTTTTCTCATCTTTTATAGGTATTCCGCTGCAATCAATAAACCCTATATTCTTTGTATTTATTTTTTGTTCTTCTAAGGCCTCAACAAGCCTTGCGGCGGGCTTTGCTATTGCCATGTAAATACAATTGCCTCTTTTTGTCAGGTGTTTTATAACTTCCGCGGTTGCTTTAGCGCTTTTTTCAGGGGTTGTTATTACAAGCACTTGTCTTGATTTTGGGTCAATTATTTCTTTTCCCATCTATTTATCCCCTGTATTTTTCCCTCATTAGTACTTCTTTGAGTGGTTTGCGGTCTTTTTTTGTTATGAGGGAGCCGCTTTGGCGGTAACCTATCCCAATTAATAGCAGTGTTTCCCTTTCGCTTGGAACTTTGAGTATTTTGTTAGCTATTCTCACTATTGGTGAGAGGATGCATGTGTTTAGACCTAAGCTCTCTGCTTCTGTGACAATATTTGATGTGGCAAATCCTATGTTCAGATATTTGTGGCTTAGTGTTATTTGTGAGAGTTTTTTTGCAAGGAGCCCTTTTTGGTTTTTATAAATTTTTTCAAGCACCACCGCAATTATTACGGGTGGATCTCCATAGAAAACCCCATAAGAGTATGTGCGCATCAGTGTTTCTATTGTGTGTTTGTTTTTCACTAGTATAAAGCTCCAAGGCTGGCAGTTATGGGAACTTGGTGAAAGTCTTCCTGCCTCAATTATTCTTCTTATTTTGTTCTCTGAAACTTTTCTTTTGCTGAACTCAAACGTGGTTCTTCTTTCTGCAAGCAATTGGAAAGTGTCTTTATATTTTTTACCCATTTTTCCGCCTTTTTTTATTTGAAATCCTCGAAGGTTTCCTCAAAAGGATATACCTTAAGCCCGCTTTCTTTGTTTATCTGAACGGGGTGTATTCTCAAGGAGTGGTTTGTTGCCCTAAGCTTTCTTATACTTATTGCACGGCTCATGAAGTTCTCTTTTCGGTCTAGGTATAACATTATTACTCCGTCAGCAACAAATTCCTCAACGCTGTCCCTTGAGAGTTTTCCTGTATTCTCATCAGCCTCGGTTATTGCGAGTGTTGTTACATTAAGTCCCTTTAGTGTTCTTGCAAGTTCAAGGATGCTTCTTCTTGTGTTGAATTTATCCTCAAAATAAAGTTCAAGTATTGAAACTGAGTCAATAACAACTCTCTTTGCTTTTACGCTGTAAATTGCTTCTTGTATTGCCTCAACTAATTTATCAAAATTATATATTTTTGGCTGGAGCACTTGGAGTTTTCTTTGTTTTTGCATTTCATCCATTTGCCAGCCGAAGAGCGCCATTTGTTTCTTATTCTCGTCAAATCCCTCTTCAAGCGAAACATATACGCCTGGTTCATCATTCTTGGCGCCGTACGCTAAAAAGTTCATTCCAAATATGCTTTTTCCTGTTCCGGTTCCGCCGCTTAGTAAAATAAATGCGCTCTTTGGGATTCCTCCTTCAATAAGTTCATCAAATCCCTCAATTCCTGTCTTTACTCTCTCAAAGCCCTCTTTGCTGCCGCTTGATTTATCGTATTTTTTTAAATAAAAGGAGTGTTTTTTCTTCTTGGCCATGCCATATTAAAGTCTTTTTTGGTTTTTAATCCTTTTCAATGCGCAAAAGTTCGGAGGGGAAATGAATAAATACTTGGTTTTACTTTCATTACCAATATTAGCGTTTATGAGTTGGTGCTTTTGGCTTTGAATAAAGATTTTTTTTGGATTTTTCTATATTTCTTAGCATCAGTTATCTTTTCCGCTTCGGCGGTGTTTGTTGAAAAATTATTTCCGATTAAGAACTCTATTTTTGGGCCGGCAAATATTTTACTTTATGTGTCCATGCTCACAATAGTGTTTTCCACAATATTTTCCTTAATAATGTTTAATGCCGACAAAAAACCGGCGTTTATTATTGGGATGATTATGTCAACGCTTAGCATGCTTGTGCTGATTATAAGCATTGTTTATTTCATATCTTTTTAGGGGCGGGAGTTAGTTGTGAAGATTAGGGCGCAGGCGGCTTTGGAGTATTTGCTCACCTATGGCTGGGCACTTATTGTCATTGCAATTGTGATTGGTTCTATTATGCTGCTCTCATCAAACTCGGCTTCTTTACACACTTGTCAAATGAATCCATCTTCCGGTGCTTTGACTTATATTGATTTTTATGCTTCTGGGAGTGATGGTGTTTTTAGCATAATGCTTAGAAATGATTCGGGTAAATCAATTAGTGATGTGAATCTTTCTTTCTTTGGCGACTTTGCATCAATTAATCCAAAGATTGGCAGCGGACCATATCCTTCCGCCCAGCAGTTTAGTATTTCTTCAAGCGCTCTTTCGCTTAGCAACGGGAAATCTTTTAGCAACGGAGTAATATCAATTACTTATAAGAGAAATAATGTGACGCACATTTCAACCGCGGTTTGCACCGGAGTTGCATAAGAAATGGAATTATATTCCAAGCACTACTTTCTTTAGTATTATTGTGCTCACATAAAATATTCCAAGCGCAACAATCAATAAGATGGGAAAGAATCTAAGCCCCGCGCTTTCTTTGTTATACATTATTACTCCTATTATGAGGCTTGCAAAAAGGCAGGTGACTGCGAGGGCGACTATTGAGATTGATTCAATTTCCCCCGCGGAGAATGCCTCAACAGAGTTTTTGTTTTCGTTAAAGAGATTAAAGAGAGGGAGCTTTGATGCTGAGCTTCCCATATCCACTTGGATTGTTTGTTTTGCAAAAGAGAGCGCGACGATTGTCCCGGCACCAAACATTATTGGCGCGCCTATGGCTGTTGCTATTATTATCAGCATAATATACATTGAGATGTTTGCGTTGATTTCTTTTTTGAGCGCGGACTCGTTTCGCAAATCATTTGATATTCTTAATAATAATTCTCCAAGTGATGCCCCTTTTCTCATTCCTTCTCCAATTAACATTATTGTTCTTTTCAGCGCCTCTGACTCCACCCTTTTTCCTATTTCCCCGAATGCTTTTTCTATTGTTGTCCCAGAGAAAACCTCTTTTGCTGTTCTTTTTAGAATGAATGCGAGTTCCCCAAATTCAGGTCTTGCGGATTCTACAAGCGAGTTCTCTATTGTCTGCCCAGAATTTATATTAACTGAGATTAATTCAAGCGCATCCGGAAGCTTATCCTCAATGTTTTTTGCGCGCATGCTTGATTGATAATCAATTAGAAGATATAGTCCTCCAAGGGATATTACAAATCCCAATAAATAGCTTGTAAGAAGGGTAATGCTGTTTGCTACAGGGTATAATCCGAAGATAATTATTGCAACAACCAGCCCCACAAAGAAAGGGTATGTTGAAATAAAACCCACTTTTTTTCTTGTTTCGTGGATTTCTCCGCCGTAGCTGAGCTTTCTTTGTATGAATGTTGAGACTCTTCTTGGGAGCAGGCTCTCTATCTTTATTAGTATGCTCATTTAGACACTCCCCATTAAGTTTGGTCTTTTTGATTTAATAAAGCCCAATAATAGTATCTCAAATACTGTAACTGTTCCGATTAGTATCCACGGCACTTCCTTGCTTATTGACATGCTTGGCAGTGAATTTATTACAATCAAAAATGCGAGTCCCATTGCTGGTATTATTACTCCAAGCATTAAGAATAGGAGTGTTAGTACGCGCAGGGATGAACCGTATCCAATTATTTCATTCTTTTGTTCTCTCTCAAGTGAATTAAGGCTTTCTTCTATTACTCTTCCAATTGGGGAACCAACTTTTAATCCGCTTACTATCTGCCAGAGGGTTTTCTTCAAAAAGGGGCTGGGGTTTTTTGTTGCAACATCCTTGCATACCTCTGCTTCTCTTTCTCCCGCGCTTAATCTCTTTGCTATTTCTTTAAACACCGAGGACATATCTCCAAGTTTGTATGATGCCATCATCACCATTGAATCAAAGAGGCTTACCCCTGCGTTTACCTCAACTAGTATCATTTTCAATCCAAAGACAAGGTTTGAATCAATTGATTTCACTTTCTTATTTATTAGCACCCTCATTCCAAATACTATTCTTAAAAATACCATTACTCCAAGGAGTGCTCCGACAGCAAAACCCGTTAATATTGGGTTTTGTATTTTCATTATGTTAAATATTATTGTCATTACTCCGCTTAATAGGAGCCACCATATTAGTGCATTGAGAAATACAATTGAGAAGAACTCATCGCAGTCAAGGTCAAGTTCTGTCTGTTTTAGGGTGAATTCGTAATGTGGGAAACTTTTTTGCAAAGCCTCTCCGATTCCACGAAACGGCTGGCTTATTATTTTTGATGCCTGCAGCGGAAAAAATGAGAAAGGGACATTCTTCATTAAATCACTTCATTTATATTTTATTAATTTGATTCATTTCTTAGCCTATTTCAATTCTCAATTCGTTTTTTGTTCTGCCTGCCAAATAATCTTTGGTTTTCTTTGGCGGGGGTTATTCTACTTTTTGGTTATTCTCACTTTCAATTATTACTCTTTTTTCTTTAACAAAGTTCTTGGGTTCTTTTTTTCTTTTGTCATGGAAATTATTTTTTCCTTGTCAAAGTAATACTTTGCAAATATAAGCGCAAGTTCCTCAAGCTCAAACACTTTTTGTTCAACAAGCCAGTCAAGTATATTTTTTTTCTCTTTTATCTCATCTTCTATTTGTGTTTGTGTTAGTCCAGTATGCATGCTTACTTCATCAAAGAATTTTATGCTGCTTTTGTACGGGATGAGCGCGTTTCTTATTGAATCGTGGCGGTAAATTACATTTGGTTTTGCCTCTCTATCCTCTCCCCTATCCTCAACAACTATCTCAGATATCTGGTAAACCGACCTTACCCCGGTTTTTCTGTTCCTAAAGAGCACAATGTTTAGTGCAATTGAGTCAAGCATTGATTCTGGGAGCGAGATTGGGGGATTTGCGAATCTTCTTATTGTTTCTTCCGCTGTATCAGCGTGGAATGTAGTGTATACGCTGTGCCCCGTATTCATTGCCTCAAACATTACTTCTGCTTCTCTTTGCCTTCTTACTTCTCCCACAATTATTCTGTCCGGTCGCATTCTTAGCGAGTTCACAAGCAGGTCAAGCATTGATATTTCTCCTTTTCCTTCCGTATTTGAGAGTCTTGTTGTGAGCGGCACCCAGTGGAGGAATGTTGGGAGTGTTAGTTCTCTTGTATCTTCAATTGTTAGTACTCTTTGGTTTGGGCGGATGAATGAGGTGCATGCGTTAAGAAAAGATGTTTTTCCTGAGGCTGTTCCGCCCGTTATCAGCACGTTTAGTTCGTATTCAAATGCCATCCATACAAGCGCCATCGCCTCGCTTGTAATGCTTTCAAATGAAATGAGTTCCGTTACTGTCCATGGCTTTCTTCTAAATCTCCTTATTGTAATTGTATTTCCCTTGCTTGAGATTGGGGAGAGGGTTGAGTTTGCACGATCCCCGGTTGGCAGGTATGCGTCAAGCAGAGGGGAGAGCACATTGATTTGTTTTCCGGCTCTTCTTGCAATTATTGATGAAATGTTTTCAATTTCTTTCTCCGAATCAACTAGGAAGTTTGATTTTAGCCAGCCGTATTTTTTATGGTATATCCAAGCTGGTTCCGCAGCCGAGTTTATTACTATTTCTTCAACATTATTATCAAGCAGGATATAATCAATGTTTCCAAGTCCCAGCATCTCATTAATTAGTATTTCTTTTAGTATCTCAAGTTCTTCCTCGTTCTCAAACGGAATTTTTTTCTTAAGCAAGTCTTCTGCGATTTCTGCAAAGTCCTCTCTTACTTGTGCAGCAAACTTCATGTCCGCCATTTTTTCAACAGGCACTTTTGTTCGCGAGAGTATTTCTATTTTTATTTCATTTACTGCGAGTCGTGTCCCTTCTCCAAGCCTTGGGAATTCCGCAAGGTATTCTGTTGCAAGTGCATCCTCGTTTCTCACAATATTAACTGTTATCTTTGCCCTGCAGTCGGGGAGGTTGTATCTTTCAAGCTGTTTCATCCGCAAGTTCTCCTTTTTCTTTTAATGCAAGTTTTGGGGGACCAATTATTGGATATATTATTTCTATTCGACCGGTTTCCTCAAAGTTCTTTGCGAGTTCAATTAATTTTCCAGTTTCCATATTATATTTCTTACTAAGGTAGCGTACCTCTACTATTTTCTTCATTTTCAGTTCCGCGTATATTGAGTCATATATTGTTGTTATTGTGCTCTTTTCGGGGAGCAGTGGCCTCTCTTCAATAATTGGCCGGCTTATTCTCTTCACAAGCCCAAATATCTTTTTTATAATGCTCATTAGTAAAGTTTTTTTCTCTGTGTGTGGTATTTTTTTGTAGGCATAATTTTTTTTGACCCCTTTTGGTTCATAGCGCGTGAGAATTACTTGTGGTTTAACCGGTTTTGTCTTTCTTTTTATGGGCTTTGCAAGTTTTTTCTTTATTCTTGAAAAGTCTTTTTTTTCTTTTTTAATTTGTGCCCTTACCTTTTTACCTGTTTTTCTTATGTCTTTTGCAGTATCATTTTCCCATTCTCTTATTGTTTTGCCCTCTTTTACAATTTTATTTTTTGCAAACAATTGAATTTTGGAAAAGCCGGTATTAACATTCTTTGCTTCTTTTCTCTCAAATTCTTTTATTATATTTCCATCTTTTCTTATTTCTTCCTTAAGCCCTTTCTTTATTGTGTCAATACTAAGGTTGAGTCCTTTTTGGTTTTTTCTTCCAAAACTTAATATACTTGTTGCTGGTTTTTTTTCAATCTTCCTTACCTCTCCCGCTTTTTTTTGTTCCTCAATCATTTTTTGTCTTGTCTCTTCTTTTCTTTTAATCTCTAATTGCCTTTGTTTTTGCGCCGCTTCCCTTCTAATTCTCCTTCGCTTTTGTGCATCTTCACGTAGTTTTCGTGCCTTTGGGTTCCCCTTTGGAAGACTTATTTTTGGCAATTTTAATTTAGGAATAGTGAATAATCCGCGTTTTTCTTTTGGCATGTTTTTGCACCCATTTAGCCCATATTTTCTTGTATTTTTCTGCAGTATTTTTCTTCAAATATAACATTTTTATAGTTTTTAAACTATCCTTGGATTCCAAATGAACTTAGTTCTGTTATATTTACTGCGTTTTTATCCGGGTAAATGTCAAATAGCGGGTCGTTAAAGTTAGTTATTGAATAAAATGTGAGGATTGAGGCGTTTGTTGTCCAAAGAATGCTTGTTGGGGTGTATACTAGCTGTATATCAGGGGTGTTGGGCGAGCTGTTTAAATCAAGGTTTCCTGCTTGAGAGAGATCAATCATGTTATTGAAGGAGTATGAAATCCCCCCTGCTGAGTTTCTTATTGTAATTATCATGTTTAGGGGGTTAGCACATGCTATGCATAGGGGGATGTTTGGGGTGCCGTATACTGCGAGCGAGGATTTGTCTGAGTTAATATCAAACCTCACTGTGTTAAATTTTTTCTGCGAGAAGTTAAAGTAGAGCTGGTTGTTTGTTCCAAACCCGCTTGTTAAGGAGTGTTTGATGTTTAGGTCTTTTCCGGCAATATTTATCTCCCCAATGTCTGTTGTTTCCGGAGTATATGTGCCCCCGTTTGGGAACTCATTGTAAAAGTATGCTTTAATGTCTGCGAGATTTTGGGAGAGTTTTGTTTTTTGCGTGATTTGCGGGAAGGTTTCGCGGAATAGTAATGCATTGTTATCATTAACGTCCCAAAAGATTCCCGCGTCAAAGTATGCGCTCTGCATTATATCATAAAGATTTTTTTTCACAAAGTAATTGTCCTGCGCCGCGATTGATAGGGTGAGTGCATTCTCCTCAAGACCCCTTACTTTTTGCAAGTTTGCCGCGGAAAAGAGGAGCAGGAGTGAGAGCATGAATGCGGTGAGTGTGATGAATACTCCTTTTTGTGAGCGAAGCGCCCCAAATGAATTGATTTTGTTCATTGTACCCACACCCTCAGCCGTGCCGTGTAGAATCTGTTAACATCATTGCCATAATATGTTGCAAAGATTTTTTTTGCTTCAACATATTGTATTGAATTAAAATCCGGGGTGCTGCCAAACGTGCTTGTTGTCTCTGTAAGGAAGCTTGCTGTTGGGTAATGTTTTGTTATTACTAGCTGGTATTGGTAATTTGCCGGCAGAGTTGATTGCAATAATCCATCTATTTGCCCAGAGTCAAGGCTTGCGAATTTGTTTAGGTCAAGCCCTATATTTAGTATGTCCTCTGCGACTTGTTTTTGGACTATTTTTTGGCTCGCAAAATCATATGCATTTGTGCTATTTGATGCTACAAAGAGTATTGCTGCCGTTAGTACAATCCCTGCAATTACTCCGTCAAATGCAAACGAGAATCCTTTTTGCATTCTTTTTTTATTTCTAAATTTTCTTGTGTTCATCAAAATCACTCTGTTGCTTCTTGTCCTCAATTTGCTTTTCTTATTTCATTACTTCTCCATAATATCTTCAAATTTCACTTCTCATATAAAATAAAATTAATCTTCACAGGGGTGCTTCCTATTGCACCCGCTCTTTGCACCGCAACCGCGCGGTTTGTTGTTGTGCTTCCCTTTTGCAGATAAATCCTGTTTAAATCCGCGATTCTTATTGTGAATTCATATTCATCAATTGAGAGTGCGCTTTTTAGGGAATTATAATCAAGCGAATTTACGCAGGATATTTTTTCTTGCGAGAGAGAATTTTTCTCGTTAATTAACCCGCCATTGTAACAATTCTGGTCGCTTAGCATGGAGTTTAGTGAATTTATTGCGGAGAAGTGCATTTCTTGAATAGATAACTGGTCAGCCATCGTTGTTTTTTGTGATTGGTAGGTGGTGAATGCGGCCCCTATTATTAAGAGGAAAATAAATCCCGCAACCATTAAATCAAAACTCATCATTTGTCCTTTTTGATTCACATAATTCACCATATTTTTGTCAATTTCAATATTAATCTTTTGTCTTTCATTTTTTTATCATCATTTTATTTATTGTGTAATTATAAAACCAGTTTTTTTATCATATAAAATATTTACATCTCCAATATTGATTGTTGTTGAGAGGTTTGTGTCAAGTGTTTCGCAGTAAATATCATTAAATGGTGTTGCTGCGGAGTAATTCACATAAATTGTGTTTTCGCTGACATAATAACTCCAATCAGCGTGCCCCATCCAGGTTATTTTGCTATTCTTTGCCTCATAAAATCCTTGTGCGATTGTTAAGCACGCGTTTGTTTTATCCAGTGCCGTTGATTGTGCATCAAGATTGTTTCTTTCAGAGAAAACAAGTCCTGAGATTAGGACGAATAGAATCAAGAATATGGCAAAGCCGCTCATGGTTTCCATTGTTGCTTGTGCCCTTGAGTTCATTCTATTCAGACTCCTTGTGTGTACAAACACCAGCTCCCGGCTCTTATTGTGCTTGAAGCGCCGGTTTCTGTGTTAAATCTTGGAACTAAAGTTCCTGCGTTGACATTATGAATGCTCCCCATTATTTCATAGACTGCGTTAGTTGAGCCTTGGGAGGTAGTGATTGGCTGTAATGAGTCAGAGGCTGTGACATTTGTTATTGTGATTGCTGTTGTTGATGTCCAGCCGACTATTTTTGCCGAGAAGGAAGTTGGTGACAAAGGAGTGAGCATTCCAAATCTTTGTCCGTTGTTGGAATTATTTGCACTATTTATTATTCTGCAGTGGAACCCATATTTTTTGTTTGCTAAAAGATTAATTTCGAGGCCCGTAATGCTAATGAGGCTTCCTGAAGACTGGTCAGTTGTTTTAACTTTTATTATTGAAGTCGAACCAATTTGTGTATATCTTTGGTCTCCCCAGTTGTTTACATCCGATTTTATTGGGTAGGTTGCTTTTAGGTTTGCATCAAGTTCGGTCCAGCTTGTTTGCCAGTTTGTATCCCCGCTACTTCCACCCGCCGCGGTGCACACAAATGCAGTGTCATTAATATCTTGAACAACCTGTCCATTTTGGCAGGGGGCTGGATAATTTTGCAGCCGATTCCAATTAATGTTTGCGTTGAGTGGTATGTACTTGCCCCAATTTGTGTCGCTTTGTGTTTGTGTATAGTACCTAAAATCGTGCCAGTGGAGGGAATTGTTGTTTGTAAGCTGGTAATGTGATTTTATATTGCTGTCAAAAATACTCCAGGATGTCTGCCAATTAGTATCGCTCTGAGAATAAACCACTAATGGAATTATTAATAAGAATAAAAAAAATATACTCTTTTTAGCGAACATAAAGAATCACTTTTATGCCCCTTGTGTGTATTCACACCAGCTCCCGGCTCTGATTGTGACATTTGATGCTGTTTCTGATTTGAATCTTGGGGATAGTGTTCCTGCATTTACATTATTAATTGCCCCGCTGATTTCATACACATAATTTGGGGTTCCTTGTGAGGTTGTATTTGTTTGGTAAGTATCCGAAGCCGTTACTATGGAGTATGCAAGTACGGTTGTTGATGTCCAGCCGACTATTTTTGCGGAGAAATAAGTTGGGGAAGCGGGGGTTAACATTGCAAGCCGGATTCCAACTATTGTTGCATTTGATGATGCGGTTAAGTAACAATGAAACCCATATTTACTATTTGAGAGTAATGAGATATTTAAATCAGTTATGCTGGTGTTGGTGTTTTGGGTTGTTTGGTCTGCGGTCTTCACTTTTATCGTTGTGGTTGTTCCGATTGGCGTGTATCTTGCGTCTCCCCAGTTGTTTACATCTGATTTTATTGGATAGGTTGCTTTTAGGTTTGCATCAAGTGTTGCCCAGGATGTTTGCCAATTAGTATCATTACAGCTTCCACCAACTGCGGTGCAAGTAAAGTTTGTGTCATTCATGTCGCTTATTGCGTACCCGTTTGGGCATGCTGAGGGATAGTTTTGTAATTGTATCCAGTTGATGTCCGCATTGAGTAATGTGTATTTGTTCCAGTTAGCATCGCTTTGTGATTGTGTATAATATCTCGTGTCGTGCCAGTGAAGAGTATTTTCGTTTGTTAGTTGGTATTGTGTTTTCATGTTTGCATCAAATACTGGAAAAGATGTCTGCCAATTTGTATCGTTAATAATTGTTGTTGTGCAGGTTTGCTCGGTTGCCCCTGGTGCATTCACAACTATTTGCACAAGCGAGCGATCGCTTCCATTATTTGAATCAACTTGCAGGTAAGCATTATATGTTCCAATTGGAGTGGAAACTGGTACATTTATGGTGGCACTAATATTTGCATCCTGCCCTGGGTTTAGTGTGGAAGGGTATGAGCCCACAGTAATCATTGAGGATGCTGTGCCTGATTTTGTTATTACAATACTTCCTGTGCTTGTAGGGTTGCTGTTAAGTAAATTATAAACAGGGGTTTGGTTGTATCCAACATTTGCATCAACTGAAACTAAATATCCTTTTGGGGTAATGAATAATCCGTATCCAGTTTCGCCAACAACAACTTTTCCCGCATCATTTACTGTTAGGGTCACTTGGTGGGTTCCTGCTGTTACTGGGAGTGAGCCTATAAGATCAGCTTTTGTATCCGCATAATAATGTGCGGGTTGATTATTTACATTTGTGATGTATCCAACTAGTTGTGTATCAACTATTTGTGATTGTATCCCGCTTGGGAGATCAACTATAACATTTATTTTGCTTCCCGGGCCCAGTGCATATACTTGGTCAATGGATTTTGCAATATTATTTACCGCTGTCCGTGCTTTTGAGTCATCAACGGAGTTACTTATTATTGTTGTGGAATATAAATATGCAGCTGCAATTAGTATGAGCAGAAACCCCGCTATCATCAAGTATTCTGTTGCCGCTTGTGCGCAATTTTTTTTAGTGTTTTTCATGTTAATAAAAGAATTTAATCGAATAAATATCTTCCTGCACCAAAAACGGAGTGGATTTTTGGGTTTTAGGGAACCTTTTTAAACTTCAAATACTTAGTTGGTTAAAACTACAAAGGAGGTTAAACCATGGATCAAAAAGCACAATCAGCACTTGAATACTTAATGACTTACGGGTGGGCACTAATCGTTATCGCAATAGTAATTGGAGTCTTGATTTTCGTAACAAGCTCGGCTACTGGCGGCGTAACTTGCCAAAGCCAAAGCTCTGGAATTATAGTTAGCGAACAATCTGTAACTCAGTCAACAGTGGGATTGACTCTAAGGAATGCTACCGGCGGAGACATAAATGCACAATTTGTTTATGCTGACGGAACTATTTTCACTAGCGCTGCAAGCGCAAAGGTTAATGGGGCTAGTCCTTTGGGAGTTTCTATCACAAAGAACACAAATTTTACTGTAACTGATATAACAAGTACTGGAAAAGTAGGTTCATTCCAGAATGGTAAGGTTATTGTTCAATACAAGACTGCTGGGGGACTTGATGCAAACGGAGTTATTGTTTGCGCAGGAACTGTTTAAAATCAGTAGTTCTACGGGGGCATTAGCTCCCGTACTTCATTTTTTTTAAAAAAACACTATTTTTTAAATACTCCATGAAGAACTTATTTTAGTATAAGTGTATATAAAGAATTTTTTAAAAGCCCCTTCGTCTCAGCCTTTAAGAAAGTCTGGCGAAATAGTGACGAAGGGTAAAAGAACTGCAAAGCAGAATTTGGTTGTAGAGCCCCTTCGTCTAGCAGCCTTTTGGAAAAAGGCTGGCGAAAAAATAGACGAAGGATTAAAAGAACTGCAAAGCAGAATTTGGTTGTAGAGCCCCTTCGTCTAGTGGCTAAGGACATAGGCCTTTGAAGCCTAGGACTCCAGTTCGAATCTGGGAGGGGCTAATTAGTATTTAGTTTCTAATCCTGCTGTAAGCAGGATGTCAGCATCTTCCATGATGCACCTTTGGGAAGGTG
>Ga0172369_10006899_pt1 | contig 13369 bp, 10 predicted proteins | sample LakKiv25m_FD_114539 | JGI IMG/M metagenome (GOLD analysis project Ga0172369, IMG submission 114539) | Freshwater microbial communities from Kabuno Bay, South-Kivu, Congo - kab_022012_11.25m | ecosystem: Environmental > Aquatic > Freshwater > Lake | place: Democratic Republic of the Congo... | reverse complement strand
CTTAGGGTAACTCCTGAAATCGAAAACCGCATCAAACAGCTCAACCCGTGGCTATTGGACAAAGATCTCGCCCTATCTGGGTTATAGGTTTCATAATTTGTTCGCGGTTTGTGGAACCTCTTGCTCCAAAACTTCAATTAGTTCCAAAATACCGAGGGATTGACCAGGAAAAACCTGGCTTTCACTGCTTATATGAATGTGATGAGGAGAATTTGGCAAATCGGGGAAATGTCTCGAGTTATCCCAACGTTTTTTTAGTATCTCCTGTGATTGGCCCATCCATTGATGACGATACCGCTGAACCTGCACCAAATCGCCGACCACAGTAAAATACTCGGCCACTTCCAGAAAGTCACCATTAATCAAAGTCGCTCTTGCACGAAAATACCCATGGTCGTGTCCAGAATGCTCAACTGACACGTTTACAGTCTGCAAAATGGGACTTGAAGAGAGACAGGCTTTTATTTCGTCCAAATGCACTTGAGCAAGCATCAACGAAATTCCCCGGTAAGCCGGTAAAGATGCTGCTTTACCGATTGAGCCATGTCATAAAAAGAACTCCATTCCATAAAATCAGCCGCGTCGCCGAGCTTCCCATCTTCATACTGCCGATAAAACTCATCAGACGACATCTTGTACCGCTCTTCAAAGGCTTCCAAATGGGCCGTTAAATCTGACAACTCATTTCGTACACGGTCCTGCTCAAGAGCTATCAATTTGTCAACCGTACGCTGAATAACATCGCTCTGGTACCCGGATCGACAAAGCGCCTCAAGAATTTGAAGTTTTTCTAAGGTAGCTGCCAAAGCTTCCATAATTTTGTCCTCATCCCACAGTTGGTGATTGGTAGATCTCCGTTTGAAGTCTATTTAGTGCCTTATTTCCTGGTTTTCTGTCATGAGAAACAAGAAAATTTCGGCATCATTCATCTGCAAGTTTAGTCTTCCGTCATTCCGGCACGTTTTTGGCCGGAATCCAGAGATGCGCTGGAGTGGATTCCGGCTAAGGGCATGCCGGAATGACGGGGCAGCACGCAAGCACTTTGGTTGTGGTTATTCCGCGTTAGAACTACACATAATAAACAGTGGCGGGGCCCATGGGGCTGATTGAAAGGCTGCGCAATGCGTTTGCAGGGTACAGGAGAAAGGCCGGTCCCCTCAATGCAGAAGAGCTTCGAATAGCCTTCAGGGGCCGCTACCACCAGTTCAAGCTTCTGCTCAACGCCAACAACAGGGCCCTTGAGATCATGGCCGAAATGGAAGAGGCCCTCAAGGGCTCCTGGCCTTTTGGAATGCATTTTGTGAGGGCCAGATGCACATCGGTCGCTGCCAGCGTATTTCAGATGGCCAAACACCTGAATGAACTGGCCCCCGGCCCTTATGAAGGGCTCTTCGAACGCTTCAGAGAAATACAGAAAAAGATCAATCCCTATATTGCCGCCGCCATCCGCAGCCGGGAAGGACCCCTGGTCGTATCCCTGAATGAGGTGGACAGGAACACGGCAGACCGGGTGGGCGGAAAGATGGCCAACCTGGGGGAGATGAAGAATCGGCTGAGCCTCAATGTCCCGGAAGGTTTTGTCATTACGGCCCAGGCCTACTTTCGATTCATGGAGGCTTCGGGGCTTCAATCCGAGGTGGACAGGCTGATTCAGGCAACGGATGCAGAACGTCTTGACGCATTTTTCGCCTTGAGCGCCTCCATACAGCAGCTCATCATTGGGTCGCCGCTTCCTCAGGACCTGGAACAGGCGATAGTGGAGCATTACGGGATTCTGGAACAGAAGGTGAAAAGAAACGTGGCCGTTGCCATGAGGAGCAGCGCCCTGGGGGAGGATGCCTCGGGCGCATCCTTTGCCGGACAGTACCGCTCCCTCTTGAACATCCGCAGAGAAAATCTGTTTCAGGCCTACAGGGAGATTGTTGCGAGCAAGTATGGGCTGACCGCCATGACATACCGCCTCAACAGGGGAATACGAGATGAGGATGTGGCCATGTGCGTGGGGTGCCTCGCCATGGTGGACGCCGAGGCAGGAGGGGTAGCCTATTCCAGAAATCCCTTGCGGCCCGGCGACGATGCCGTTGTCATCAATTCGGTCCTGGGCCTCCCTAAATCCGTGGTGGATGGAAGCGGCGCCGTTGATATATTCACCATATCCAGGAGAAAGGAACCCCGTGAGGTTCAAAAGGAAATCGCCATAAAGGATACCAAGTTCCTCTGCTATCCCGATGAAGGGGTCTGCAGGATAGAGATCGCTGGAGAGGAGGGAGGGAGGCCTTCTCTGACAGACGATCAGGCCCTGGAGATCGCCGCCGTGTCGGATGCGCTTGAGGAATACTACGGCGCGGCCCAGGATGTGGAGTGGGCCCTCGACAAGATTGGGAAGATTGTTTTCTTGCAGTCAAGACCCCTTCAGCAGAGGGGTGGAGAAGGGGCGGAGGTCCCTTCCGAGATAAAGAAGGAACTGAAAGATTCGGTCCTGCTTACGGGAGGCGTTACAGCGAGTGGAGGCGCCGGAGCAGGGGCTGTATTCATCGTCAGAAAGGATATGGATGCCCTGTCTTTCCCGGAAGGAGGGATCCTTGTGGCCGAGCAGGCACTTCCCAGGTGGTCGCCGCTCTTATCCCGGGCCGCCGCAGTGGTAACGGAGCAGGGGAGCCTGGCCGGGCACCTGGGGAATGTGGCTCGGGAGTTCGGTGTTCCTGCCCTTTTCGGGGTCAGGGGTGCGGTTCTGCGGCTTGGAGATCAACAGGAGATTACTGTGGATGCCGATTCACGGGTCATCTATCAGGGGTGCATGGATTCTCTTGTAAGGACATCCGCCAAGAGAAAAGGACTCATGGAAGGAAGCCCGGTCCTTGAGACCCTCAGCGGGGTTTCCCAGCACATCATACCGCTTCATCTCCTGGATCCCGAATCGCCAGGCTTTATGCCTGCCCGGTGCAGAACCTTCCATGACATCACCCGCTTCTGCCATGAAAAGGCCGTCCACGAGATGTTCGAGTTTGGGAAAAGGCATCGTTTTCCCGAACGTTCCAGCAAACAGCTTCTGTGCGATGTGCCCATGCAGTGGTGGATTTTGAACCTGGACGACGGATATCTGGAGGAAGAAGAAGGGAGGTATGTCAGGATAGAGAACATTGTGTCGATTCCCATGAAGGCGATCTGGGAAGGGATCAGCGCATTCCCGTGGGAAGGACCTCCCCCCGTGGACGGAAAGGGCCTTATGTCCATCATGTTCCAGGCCACCGCCAATACATCCCTTGTCCCCGGCCTCAAATCCTCATACGCAAACCGCAACTATTTTATGATCTCCAAGAATTACTGCAGCCTGACATCCAGGCTGGGCTTTCACTTTTCTACCATCGAGACCCTGGTCAGTGAGAGATCCAGCGAAAACTACATCAGCTTCATATTTAAGGGAGGGGCTGCGGATTTTGAAAGGAGGCTGAAGCGCGTCCTCTTCGTAGGAGATATCCTGGAAGAACTTGGATTCAGGATCTCTATTAAGGAGGACACCCTCCTGTCCAGGATGGAGGACAGAGACATGGACTTTATGAAAGGGAGACTGACGGCGCTGGGCTATCTGACCATTCACACCCGCCAGTTGGATATGATCATGCTCAGGACGCCGTCTGTTGACCATTACCGAGCGAAGATGACCGCAGACATTGCAAAACTCATCGGCGTTCAGAACCAGTCATCCCCTCCCCTTTACACTGTGTAAAAAGCGCTGACAGATGCCTGCCCCGATCTCTATCGAGTGCTGCTCCCTCAGTCTGTAATCTGTTTTTATTTTGAATAGTTATCACCTATGACCCTCCGCTTTTCACTTGGCACATTAATTGCCTTAACCTCCTACTATATTTTCAATGAGGTAGTACATCTTAGACTACTTGGCACAGAATCTCAGATTATTTGAATCGATTTCTGTGCGGCATTCTTTCTGTGAACACCTTTCAGGGTATGGGTAGATAGGTTTCATAGGAAAACCTATTGGTCATCTTGATGGCAGGCATTGTGAGATCTTTGGGGTCGGTTTTTCAAGACCTGGTAGACAAGGCAAGGAGGTCAAAATGGCACATCATTCAGGAGCAACAACCGCCGCTGAACCCGGCAGCATATGGAAGAGCAGACCGGGCTACAAGCCCTTAATCATCGTTCCGGCTGCCATACTTTTTATTGTTCTGGTCATCATGCCTCCTCCTCAGGGCATGATAGACCTTGTGAGTATGGAAAAGCCATCAGGCTACTCTTTGCCGTCCGACTGCAGGAACATCACGGACAGTGTGAACAGGAAACTCAGTCCTGCGGCCTTCAAGGCAGCTCAGAAGGGACAGACCCTTTCCAACTCCCATGAAAAAGGGCTATTATCCAAGGCAGATGCGGCGCAACTGGCCAAGGTGATGCTCCTTATCTTTTGTCTATCGGTGCTCTTTTGGGGCACAGAGGCCCTTCCCCTGGGGGGAACGGATCTTATGGTTGCCGTTATGCTATATCTTTTCAGCATCTTGCCCATGGAGGAAATAGGCAAGGCCTATATGAGCGATGCGGTCTTTTTTATATTCGGCATACTGGCGGTGGCAGTGGGAGTGGCCAAAACAGGGCTGGACAAGCGGATAGGACTCATACTTCTGAGTCGAATCCATAGCGCAAAAGGGTTTGCACTGATCTTCATGCCGTTGCTTGCAATCGCCGCAGCCTTTCTTTCCGAGCATGCCCTGGTTGCACTGCTCATCCCGGTCCTGCTGGGGGTCTACAAGGTGACGTGCAAGATGTATGGGGTGGAAAAGGACCGGGCCTTGGCCGTCTTTCTGTTGCTGGGAATATGCTTTGCGGCCAACCACGGCGGGCCAGGTTCCCCTGCTGCAGGGGGAAGAAATGCCATCATGGTGGGCTACTTCATGCAACAGGGAGTCCCCATATCCTTCCTGGAATGGATGAAGTACGGCATGCCCTTCGTGCCCCTTATGGGAGTTGTGATAGGGGCCTACATGTATATCATGTTCAAGCCCAAGTTCAAGGTCAAAGACATCAACCCGGGAGAGGTGGTCAGATCCGAGGTGGCCAGGATGCCCAAGTTTGGCGGCAAAGAGGCCCTCATGGCGGTTATCCTCGTACTCCTTGTGGCAGCGTGGGTCATCCTGGGTGAACACTCAGGCCTGGGGGGGCCGACCCTCTATGCGGTTATGGCGATGTTTCTGGGTCGAATCATTACCTGGGATGACATTCAAGAGGGGGTCGCCTTTGACGTGGTAGGCCTGTACGCAGCGGCAACCGCCATGGGCGCGGCCCTCAAGTTCACTGGAGGGGCCCTGTGGCTGGCCACAAGCTTTGTGAGCATCCTGCCGGATTTCATGGCGAAAGGAGATATGCTGGTGATCGGTGTGAGCATATTGACGGGCACCATGACCAACTTCATGAGCGACGGCGCCACGGTAGCGGCCCTTGGCCCCATCGTCCTTCCCATGGCGGCATTAAGCGGGGCGCATGTGTGGAAGCTGGGTCTCGCCTGCGCCTTTTCCTCTTCCTTCGCCAACTTCCTTGTTGTTGGAACCCCCAATAATGCCATTGCCTTCGGCATGGGAAGGGACCCCGTGACAGGAGAGCGGCTTTTGGATGTAATGGATTTTGTGAAGTACGGCTTGCCTGTTACGATCCTGGCATGGCTTGTGCTCTGGTTCTGGACCATCCTGGGGTATTGGCGGTTCATGTCATGGCCGGTCGTCCAATAGGGCATCTGCAGAGAGGCAACAGCAAGAGGATAGAGCCATGAGAAACGAACTTTACGCAGGTCTTCGAAGAAAAATAACGGCTATTACCCTCGTGGTATCTATCACCCCTCTTCTCGCCTTGGGGGCAACTATCTACTTTCAGTTTTCCGGAATGTACCGGGATAAAATCAAGGAACAGATATATTACAGGGCAAAGACCCAGGCCGATGGAGTTGATCTGTTTCTAAAGGAAAGAACAGCGATCCTGGGAGCCATGGCCGATACAAATCAGTTCAATTTCATTGTCGAGGAAAAGAACCTCTTGCCCATCTTTTCCATTGTGAATCAGAGGGCCGGCGCCTTTGTAGACCTTGGCGTCATCGACAACGCCGGAAGGCAGAGCGCCTATGTGGGTCCCTATGACCTGGCGGGTCTTAATTACTACCAACAGCCCTGGTTCGGAGAGGTCATGACCAAGGGAATCTATATCAGCGATGTCTATACGGGATTCAGACAGATTCCCCATTTTATCATAGCGGTAAGAAGACAGGAAAATCAGCTTGGCTGGATACTTAGGGCAACCATAGACTCCGATGTGTTCGGGGCGATCGTAAAGGCGGCTCAGGTCGGCCGCACGGGGGACGCCTACATCATCAACAGTGAAGGTATCTTTCAGACGCGGCCCCGTTTTGAGGGCAAGATCCTGGAGAGATCCCATCTGGATCCCTCGCAGTTTGGGGGAAGAACCACCATTCTGGAACGGATGGACAAGCGAGGGAAAAGCACGCTCTATGCCGGAAGCTGGCTTAACAACGATAAATGGTTGTTGGTCATAAGCCAGGAGGTGGAGGAGGAAATGGCGTCATTCTATGCCACCAGGAGTATAGAAATCGCTATTATTATGGCAGGCGTGCTGGCGATCGTCATGGTCACCTTGTTTACCACAAGAACGACCGTAAACCGTCTTCGGGAGACGGACGGGAGACTGGATGAACTGAACGCCCAATTGGTACACTCAGACAAGTTGGCGGCCCTGGGCAAAATGGCTGCCGGGGTTGCTCACGAGATCAACAACCCCCTTGCGGTGATCCTTCAGAAGACTGGATGGATGGAAGACCTGCTGGAGGATGAAGATCTGAGCAAGTCCAATAGCTACGCCGAACTGAAGGCATCCATAGCAAAGATAGAAGAACACGTGGAGCGCGCCAGAAAAGTGGTGCATGGGATGCTGGGATATGTCAGAAAGATGGAGCCCAGGTTGGAAGACGTTGATATTAACGACACCATCATGCAAACCCTATCTCTCCTGAGCAATTATGCCAGGATCAACAACATAGAGATCAAAACAGATTTTGCAGTGGATCTTCCGGTGATAGCGAGTGACCAATCTCAGCTTCAGCAGGTCTTTTTGAATATCATCAACAACGCGATTGACGCGATAAGAAAAGACGGGTTAATATGGGTCAGGACTAAACGGGATGATTCCTGGCTAAGCGTCAATATAGAAGATACAGGGCCAGGAATTCCTCCAGACAAGCAAAAAAGGGTGTTCGATCCCTTCTTTACCACCAAAGAGCCCGGTAAAGGAACAGGGCTGGGTTTATGGATCAGTCACAGCATCATCGAAAAGATGGGAGGGAGCATATCTTTTGAGACAGATGTTGGAAAGGGCACCACGTTTACAATAAGGATACCGATAGTGGTGCCTGAAAAAAAATAGACACGTTCGGCATGGTCATGTATTCAGGAGGGAGGGAGGAACAAATGGATCTTTTTAGGGTACTTGTTGTCGATGATGAAAAGGATTTCCTGGAGACCCTGGTCAAACGTCTGAATAAACGCAATATCGAAACGGCCGGCGTCGCAAGCGGCGAACAGGCACTGGAAATGATGAAGCAGAAGCTCTTTGATGTGGTCATCCTGGACATCAAGATGCCGGGGGGAATGGACGGAATCGAGGCCCTCAGAGAGATGAAAAAGATCCAGCCTTTGGCCGAAATTCTTCTATTGACCGGGCACGCGGCGGTGGAGACCAGCATTGAAGGGATGAAGCTGGGGGCCTTTGATTACCTCATGAAGCCGATAAAATTAGAAGAGCTTCTTGTCAAATTGGCCCAGGCCTTTGAAAAAAAAGATTCACACGATCAGAAGATCCGGAGTGCCAGGATTAAAGAGCTGATTCGCTTTCCGGGAAGGGTTTTCGACCAGGAAAAACCATAGTTTTTCAGAACCACTCCATCATGGGGAGAAGGTGTCGGTGTTTGCCGGTAAACACCCGTCGTTATGGAAGAGAAGAAGAGAAACGAATTTAACGCCCAACTTGTCTTATCAGACAAGTTGGCGGCGTTGGGGAAAATGGCAGCCGGGATCGGCCATGAAATCAACAATCCAATGGCAGTTATTTATCAGATTACCGGGTGGATGAGAGACCTCCTAATTGAAGAGGAGGATCAAGAAAGCAAAAACAGGGAAGAATATCTAATCTGCCTGACAAAAATCGATGAGAATGTAAGACGGGTTCGAGAAGTTGTTCACAACATGCTTGCGTATGCCGGCAAATTGGAGATTCCTTCTGATGAAATCGATGTTAACAGCGCTATCAACAGGGTCGTTTCACTTTTAAATAATTTTGCGCGTATCCACAACATTAACATCTCAACAGATCTCTCCCTAAATCTTCCTGTCATCAAAGGCAACCGCTCCGAGCTTGAACAGGTGTTTTTCAATTTTATTTCAAATGCCGTTGACGCAATAGGAAAGGATGGCTCAATTCAAGTTGCGACCCAATGGATCGACTCAAACATAGTGGTTCGCATAGCGGATGATGGCCCCGGAATTCCAGCAGATCAGCAAAGTAAGATCTTCGATCCTTTTTTCACCACAAAGGTCACAGGGAAGGGAACCGGGCTGGGTTTGTGGATCAGTTACACCATAATGGAAAAGATGGGCGGCGACATCTCTTTTGAAACAGAGGTCGGGAAGGGCACTACCTTCACCATAAGGATGCCAGCAGTGGCGTCTGAAAAGAAATAAACATCGTCGGTTGGGTCGTGTGTAGAGGAGGGAGGGAGGAACAAATGGATCTTTTTAGGGTACTTGTTGTCGATGACGAAAAGGATTTTCTGGAGACCCTGGTGAATCGTCTCAAGAAGAGGAATGTGGACACCGTAGGGGTCCTGAGCGGCGAGGCTGCCGTCGACGAGATGAAAAAACAGCTTTTTGATGTGGCGATACTGGATGTGAAGATGCCCGGAGGAATGGATGGAATAGAGACCCTGCGAGAGATGAAAAAGATGCAGCCCCTCTGCGAGGTCATCCTGTTAACGGGTCATGCCTCGGTTGAAACCAGCATCGAGGGGATGAAGCTGGGGGCCTTCGACTATCTGCTGAAACCGGTAAGACTGGAGGACCTGCTGATCAAGCTTGGACAGGCCTTTGAAAAAAAAGACTCCCATGAGCAGAAAATCAGAGGCGCACGGATCAAGCAGCTCATTCGCTTTCCGGGCAGGGTCTTTGATCAGGAAAGGGAGGATTCCTAACCGGATGGAGGAAGAAAGGCATCAAAGATACGCCCGTCTTAGAAAGATGATCTTGGGCAGCATGATCGGAGTGCCTCTCATCCTGTTTGTCATCGTGCTGGGAATCGGGTATACCTATTTTACCACCTCCATAGAGACAAGCACGGTCTCAACCCTGAAGCGCATTGTGGAAGATCACCGGCAGATGATTGACTCGTTTCTCAGCGAGCGGACCGCCAATCTCGAATTCGTGATCCAGTCCAACTCCTTTGAAGATCTCGCCGACCCGGAGACTCTGCATACTGTTTTTCTGAACCTTCAAAAGGAGTCATCCGCATTTGTCGACCTGGGTGTCTTCAATGAGGAGGGAACGCATGTGGCGTATCACGGTCCCTTCAAACTGGTCGGGCGAAATTACGGAAAAGAGTCATGGTGGAAGGAAGTCCTCAAAAAAGGAAGCTATATCAGCGATGTGTTTCTGGGATACCGAAGGGTGCCGCATTTTATTATTGCCGTTATGAGGGATCAGGGTGGGAGGAAATGGGTCCTGCGCGCCACCATAGACACCTATCTGTTCAATGAAATGGTAAAGAAGGTTCGGATTGGGAAGACAGGGGAGGCTTATTTGATCAACGCCGACGGGCATTTTCAGAGCGAACGTCGTTCCGGCGGAGGTTTGATGGACCAAGACCCAGATATGTCAGACTATCCTGATCGGCATGAAGGAACCAGGACGTTCATATTGAAAAACCATCGCGGCGAGGAGTTTCTCTATGCCACGACTTGGCTTGGGGACAAGGACTGGTGCCTTGTGGTTCGACAGGAGAAGTCCGATGCATTCAGGGCCTTGAGGGCTGCGAGCTACATTATCTTCCTCATCCTGGTTGTGGGCATTTCAGGCATCATTGCCATTGCCTATCTTCTTACCAACCGCATCATCAGAAGAATGGAGCTGATGGACACGGAAAGGGAGCTGCTTGGGGCGCAGCTCATCCGCGCTACCGGGCTTGCAGAACTGGGCGAGATGGCCGCCGGGTTTGCCCATGAAATCAATAACCCCCTTCAGATTATCCGCGCAGAGCAATCCCTTATGGAAGCCATCTTTGCCGAAATGCGGGAGAAGGGCAACCTCCCGGAGACAGATGATGTGAAGGAACTGGACGACTCTATGGCCCAGATCAAGCTACAGGTGGACCGATGCGCCCAGATCACTCAGGCCATCCTCAAATTCGGCCGAAAGGGGGAGCCCATCTCGAAGGAAGTGGACCTGCGCGCCTTCATACCAGAGGTCGCCAATATGATAGCTAAGAAGGCAAGCGTCAATGGCATTACCCTCAAGGAAGAGATATCCGAGGAGACGCCGGCCATTCAAGGAGATCCGGCCCAGCTCCAGCAGGTCCTTATCAATCTGTTCAACAATGCCTTGGATGCCCTGACGGAAAAACACCGGTCCTCTGGCGGAGAACTGACCGTGGGCGCCCGACCGAAGGCGGATGGAAAAGTGGAAATCTGGGTAAAAGACAATGGATGCGGCATCAGCCCCGACAACCTTGGAAAGATCTTCTCCCCCTTCTTCACCACCAAACCCGTGGGGAAAGGGACGGGATTGGGTCTTTCCGTGTGTTACGGGATCGTGGACAAAATGGGGGGCAGCATGGTCGTTGAGAGTGAAAAGGGGATGGGGACGACCTTTAGCATCACCTTGCCGGCTGCCGTGTGAAACCAGCTCGAGATTGAAACAGACAGGAAACTTGAAATATGAACCATGGAGTTCTGGTCCATGGTTACGGAGGGAGATTCCCAAGTTGACTGTTCTTGCATCATTACCAATCAACAATCGTCGATCTGACAGGAGAGGATATTATGGACAAGATGCAACTCATGTTGGTGGATGATGAGGAAAGGTTTCTCTCCACCACGAAGAAGCTGCTTGCAAAGAAGGGTTATGATGTTCTGACGGCCACCAACGGCCTGGAGGCCCTTGAAATTCTGGCCTCTCAGACGGTGCATGTGGTGATTCTCGACGTCAAAATGCCGGGTATGGACGGCATGGAGACCCTTCAAGAAATCAAGCGGCGTTTTCCATTGGTGGAGGTGATTATGCTGACAGGCCATGCCACGGTTGAATCGGCTGTGGAGGGGCTCAAGTCCGGCGCCACCGACTACCTGGTAAAACCAACGGATATCAATGAACTACTGGAAAAGGCCCAGGAGGCCTTCGATAAGCGCAGGCACCTGGAGGAAAAGATCCGGGTTGCTCAGTCCAGGGGTTTTATGAAATCCCCTCGGGAAATCATGCGTGAAACAGGGTAGGGGGCGACTGACGTCGCAACTCACGGGCAGATGTCGATGGTGGGATAAAGACCTTTCATGGGTCCTTCTGGATAGGGCTGGATGATATTGAAGGCAATATGCTGGCCCTTTTGGGCATGGCCTTTTTTTTTGGCCCCGTCGAAGTAGGCCCCGTTGGCCTCCAGGATATGCTCCAAGCGATGCTGAAAGCCACTTACGAAGCGGGAACCGCTTCCTTCAAATCGCATGGCCCCCCGCCGGAATTCCCCTTCGCATGTTGACATCTCCGCGAGAGGAAGGCTGTGCTCGGCCAGGTCTTTAGCGTCCTGGATATACCCCCAGACGAGGTGGTCGGGAGGCACCTCCAGCGGCTCCTTGAGGTCGATAATGGTGTGGGGCATGATGATGCTCCCCTTGCCGATGCCCAGATGGCATTCGGGGGTCCCGTGCAGGAAGGCATTGAACCCGACAAAAACGCCTTCCCCCAACCGCGAGTTGATCACCTTTCCCCCATGGGCGGTAATATTCTTCCCCTGAAGACTCGACCGAATGATATAGCAGTTTTCCTGGGCGTTGGACCCCACCCCGAGCCATGCATCTTCGAGATAGGCCCTTTGGGCCACCAGTACGTTCTCACTGACCCGGGTTTGGCCCCTCACCACGGCATAACGGCTCAGCGCTGCACCGTGGGCCGCCGCTACAGCGGGTTTACATTCCACCATATCGAAGACCTTTTCAAAATCCGGTTTTCTCCTCTCCACAAAATCCATGAAGATGCCCTTCGGGGCCTCTCCCGGGTTGAGGTAGACATAGCGTTTCAAGACCTCCTCTGGAAACTGATAGCAGAAATCAAAGACATCGCCGTACCGGATCCATATCCGACCGTCTGGAACGAAATGATGCGCCAGTTCTCCTGCCTGCACATAAGCGAATGTCCCGATGACACAGTCGTGAAGGGTGGTGAGATCCACCGTGCTGAAGGGCCCGAGGAAGCTCCCTTCCACAGGGGATCCGTGGATATTGGCGTAATGGAGGGAGACAATATTCTGGATGAGAAATTCTTCAGGATTTTCCGGATCATGCGAATGGTTGTGCACCAGGTTCTTGACGAGGAAGCTGTCTTTGATACGGATCACCTCGTCATCGTGGAGGGGTATTTCCAGGCCGGAATGATGGAAAACGTCTCCGCGTGCCTTGAGTTCATCGCCTCGAATGTCGCTCTTGTACAGGACCGAGTGATCTACCATGCACTTGCCGAGAAAATAGCTCCCGGCAATGCTCGAGTGCTCGAAATGAAAATGGAGGGGGTGGTGAAAGGTCAACCCATAGAAGGCATAGAACCGGGAAAACTTTGCCCAGGGGATCACTCCTCGAACATACGGCCCTACGTCAAAACCGGGTTCCCTCAGGTTTACGTTCACCCGGTCGATGATTCGATTCACAAGTCGATTCAAGGCACTCATGGCAATCCTCTTATCCTTCCGGATCAGGCAGCTTCGGTTCGCGGTCCAATCAGCCGATAACGAGCCGGGTTTCAGGACAAGGAGAATAAGGGTATTCGCTCTCGGGTGTCAAGTCAAATACGCCATGTCGGACGTGGCCGTCGCGGGGACGCAATCCTTGACACAAGGCCCCGCATATTTTAAAATCCCTGTAACACGTTCGGCATTTGAAAAAGGCGGTCGTGCCCTTTTATCAAGAGGCTAAATTAGGAACAGTATTTGTAACCGTTCACGGGTTCAAAAGTTCAGGGTTTCCCGTTAGTTTCGGGGTCAACTGGTCCTAATGTTGAGGCTCAACGAACCATGCATGGGCCTTAACCCAGTACAGGGAGGCGACAAATGG
>Ga0172369_10006897_pt1 | contig 13370 bp, 17 predicted proteins | sample LakKiv25m_FD_114539 | JGI IMG/M metagenome (GOLD analysis project Ga0172369, IMG submission 114539) | Freshwater microbial communities from Kabuno Bay, South-Kivu, Congo - kab_022012_11.25m | ecosystem: Environmental > Aquatic > Freshwater > Lake | place: Democratic Republic of the Congo... | reverse complement strand
TACGAGGAGGCCCCCGCCGATGCCCGCTGACTCCACCCAGAGTCATAGCAATGTTATGCCGGATGAGCATAACAATCATGACACCCCCACCCCCCTCTCTGACGAGGCGGTCCGCGAGATCGCGGCACGGGCTGAGGCAGCTACGTCGGGGCCGTGGATGGCTGACGAGGCTGGACTCAGCCTCTGGAACGATCCGCCGGTCAGGTTCCATCCTATCCAATGGTCGCACGGCGGCTTCGTGCGGGAGGTGGACGCGGTCTTCTGCGCCGCCGCCCGCACCGACATCCCCGCCCTCTGCGCGACCGTCGAGGCCCAGGCCCGTCGGATTGAGGCGCTGGAGGCTATCGGGCGTCACGGAGAACTCGCGGAGTCGTACCTCGATGAGCGCGAGGGGGAGTCAGGCGGGTACGGCCCTGGCTGGTACGTCACTTGCGAGCGATGCAACAGCAGTACCTACATCGGCCCCGACCCCCCTACCGCTGTCACCTCCATGCTGATCCAGCATGAGGCGTCGTGCGTGTACGCCTCTCTGACCCCAACGACCGACGATGGCGAGGAGGGCCGAGACGAGTGCAGGAGGTACCTGTGATGGGGGACCACGTCGTGGGCCGCATCGAGTTCGGGCCGCCGGGGGAGGGGGAGCCAGGACGCGTGGTCTCCCTCTCGGACGCCTCACAGATCCGCCATCTCGGCTACAAGTTGGAGGCGACAGAGCAGCTCGTCGAGGCGCAGCGGGAGGAACTCGCCCGCCTCCGTGCCCAGATCGCAGCAATCCGTCTGGCGGCGCGCGAGGCTGTCACCCAGGGCGCCGTGCCGGAGGGGGAGCAGGAGGTCGGAGGGCTCATCCGTGTGTCCGCTACGTGGCTGCGCGCGGCGCACGAGGCGCTACGGCTGGCGGCAGACCCGGGGGGCGAGAGCTGATGCCCGAGCTGAACTACGACGGCTACAGCGGCCCGACCTGGGTCAACCTCAAGCCGGGCGAGCGGGCCGCCCAATGGGAGCGACAGGCGAACGAACTGGACAGCAAGGCGGCGGCGCTGCGCCGTCTCGCCGACTTCGAGCTGGAGCGGGCCGGCGGCGTCTGCGGCTGCAGGGGGGAGACCGACCGCTGCCCCCTCGCGATCGGTCTGATAGATCTCAGCGGGCGCCGCTGCGACTGCCCGTGCCACGGGCGTCGGAGGCGTGGATCTGCCCGATCTCGCTGTGGACAGCGGCCGACGTCTGGACGTACATCGTGAGCGAGGGCCTACCGTGGCTGTCGATCTACGATCACCTCGGGCCGACCGCGCGCAACGGACTGATCGGGCGCAACGGGGTGGAGCAGGGGCGCATGGTGTACCTGCGCCGTTACTACCCGGAGGCGTGGCGGGTAGCGCGGGAGTTGTTCGGCTGACCCCGCCACCCCTCGCAAGCGCCTCCCCCGCCAACGTGCGCTTACGGACACGCGCGACCCACAGCGGGCATCCTGGTGCGTCTGGCGGGGTGCTGGGGCTCAACTTGACACCCCACCCGGACCCGTGCTATCATGCCAAAGCCAAGAGGCCCCGGGTGATACCTCCGGCGAGGCATTCCCCCCGGCCCCAAGCGGGGTCCGGAGCGCGGTACGGGACGCCGGTCCCACGCAGATCTCCTCTAGGCGCGGCAAGAGCCCCGACACGTGCGGGGCTCTTTGTTTTCCGTCACCGATCTCCCATCCCGGGCGCCTCGCACCCGCACATCGTCGGGTCCTCAGCGCCGCAGAGGGCGCAGCGTCCAGCCTGCCAAGCACGCCGAGGGCGCCCGGCCCGCTCGCGGGACTGCTCGGCGTGCGGGTCGCTCAACGGCAAGCCAAGGGTGCGGTGAATCAGGGCGCGGATCCACGCAGCGACCCCCCCGACACGGCCGCGCTCGGACTCGCGGTAGTCGGGGTGATGGCGGATGGCGTCGAGGGTGGCGCCCTCGAGCCGGAGTGGGATTTGGTGCCGGGGTGCGTCCGTCAGCACTCGCACGCCGGCCAGACCTGTCCACAGTCCGGGCAAGAAGAGCACTCCTCCCGCCCGTGGGCGTGAGTCCACCTGCAATTGGGGACGCTGCAGGCGGCCTCTACGAACCCGACGCGCCCGAAGGGTCCGCCCATGAACCCGCCCGTCGCGTCGTACATCTCGGGGTGGGTTGATGGTGGGAACGGCCACGCTATCCCGGCGTGGTCGTACTCCCACCACGTCCGCTCCCACGCGGCGTAGTAGGAGCAATGCCAGGAGCGTGCTCCTGACGGACTGACAGCGACAGCAGGCATCTTAGCCTCCTTCTGCCCCGTCCGGCCGGGGCCACGCCTGTTGGGTCCAGCCCGATGCTCATCGCGCGGCCCTCTCGATGCGGTAGGTTCGCCACGGCCCGCCGTTCGGGTCCGCGGTGCTGCCCAGGCAGGTCAGGGTGGCCGATCCGTACTCGCGGCGCGCGAGGTCGAATGCGGTGTGGAGGTCCGGCGCGTAGACGTTCATTGGCGGGGCTCCTTCGGTGAAGATACTCTCCCCTGTCGGATCATCATGATGCCTCCTTCTGCCCCGTCCGGCCGGGGCCAGCGTGATGGGTCCAGCGTGCTACCAGATGCGGATCGTCTTGGGATAGCCCGGGCGATCCGCGCCGATCTCGATGCGCGTCCCCAGGGTGCCCATCTCGATGGCACTCTCACCCCGCGCCATCGCGTGGAGCAGGTCGCCTGCGTTCTCGTCGTCGCCGTCGAGGACATAGGCGCGCGGGAGAGCCTCGGGTGGCAGAGCCTGCCACTCGCGGATCGTCTGGATCGCCTGCTGCTGGGTCTGTGACATCGTGGATGTCCTCCTCCGTATATGGGTCCAGCCCGGTGCGCCGCGTCAGTCGGACGGCGCGGCGGGGCGTCCCGGGGCGCTACTCGGCGTAGCCGGCCAGGGTGCTGGCGACGGCCTCGTCCGGGATCGGCAGGTGGCAGGTGCCGTCGCCCTGGTCCTCGAGGATGGTCTGCCCGTCCTCGTCCACCCACATCCAGGCCTCGTGGCCGCCGCCGTCGTTCTGGCGGAGGATCACAACCCGGCCCTGGCTGATGGGACCCTCGGTGATCTCGAAGCCCATCTCGCGGGCGGTGCCGAAGATGTTCTGGGTCTGGGTCATCGGTTCGTCCTCCTTCTGATTCGGGGCCGCTGTTCTCGCCCCGTGATGACAGTATACCATAGGTGGGATTCACCTGTCAATGGGTTCAAGCAAATTGCTCGGGACCGCATGGCTGTGCGGTTTGCGGCGTAGCCGGTGTGGATCTGACGGAATGAAAAAAGCCCCGCCCCGGCCGAAGCCAGAGCGGGGGTGTGATGGGGGGTGAAGTCGGCCCGGACCCGCCGCGCGAACGGCAGGCGATGCGTCTGGGTGTGCTACGACCCGTGCACGAACTCGCTCGCGAGGTCGATGATCTTCCCCGCCACGCGCTCCACCTTCGCCGGGTCGGTGAAGTTGCCGCGGAGCTGCGGGAAGGCAGCGAGCGCGGCCTGGATCTCGGCCTTCGCCGCGGCGACTCCCTCCTCGGTGCTGATCTTGCCGTCGCGGTTCGCGTCTGCCGTCGAGATGACCATCAGGGACTGCAGGACGAACGGCAGGGCCTGCATCAGGGACACGTTCACCGTCATGGAGTTGCTCCTTTCGCTTTCACGGCCGCGGCCTTCCCGTTGCCGTTGGTGTGTGGCTCCGCCGCGTGGGCGCGCTCGACGAGGTCAGCGAGCCGCCGCAGAAAGGGTGCCTTGGTGCCTGTTGCGCGCGCCAGGACGGCGCCGTGCTTCAGGACGCTGGCGAGATCGACGAGGATGAGGTAGCCGAGGAGCGCGACGGACGTCGAGCCGAGCACCTGATCCACGAGGAGGATGCCAATGGGGTCTCCCACGCGCCTGGCCACGATGAGGAGGCCGCCCCAGAGCATCAGCTTCCCGAGCCCCTGACGCAGGCGAGCGAAGCGCCATCGCCGGCTGGCCACCGCCGCGGCGGTGCCGAAGGCAAGATCGAGGAGCATCATGACGCACGCGAGCGCAAGCGCCTTCCCTTCGGGGGAGAAGGGGTTGCCGAACAGCCACTCGAGGACGCCGAGCATCGCAGCCGCCGCCCCCTTCCACGTCCAGATGTCGCGCACGTAGCCCTCCACGTCGCCTCCTATGTCGTGTTGTCGGTGGGATCGAAGCGCTCCAGGTAGCACCCTGGCGCCCAGACGAGTCCGAGATGTCGGATCGCTGCGGGGCGCCCGCAGCCGCAGTCGCAGAGGATGAACGCGCGCTGGTGGGCGTGCTTGGCGCCGCAGCGGGGACACCGCGCCCCGAAGTCGGTGGCGAGCATCTCTACGCCGCAGGCGCAGATCACGGCCTACGTCTCGCGGATGCCGATGAGGATGTCTCCACCCGCCCAGGACTTCCCGTTGACCTTCACGCCGACGACCTCCAGGCGCGTCCCGTCCGGCATCATCAGCGCGTGAACGCCGTCGTGGCTGAACAGCTTTGCGTAGACGACGCGCGCTGCCGGCGGCTTGCCGGGAGCCAGGACATCTGCCCAGCGGACGAAGCGCATGCCCGCGATGGGCCGGCGCTTGTTGAACACCCCGTCACCGTCCGTGTCGGAGGGGCCGCCCGTGTTGCCCTCGATGGTCCACACCCAGCGGCCGTCAACGCTCGTTACGAAGCCGGTGTGAATCGGCCGGCCGTCCGATCCGAGCAGCAGGAACACGTCGCCGGCCTGCGGGTCCTCGTGGAGGCAACCGTTCGCCCGCGCCCAGTCCTCCAGTGCCCAGGTGTCGCCGGTCATCGGCCACCCCTTCACGGCGGCCTGCCGCAGGACGAAAGCGACGAAGGCCGCGCACCAGGGGTTGCCGGCCCCGAGCCCGACTGCCCGGAGATAGTCCTCGACGCGGGGGCCGTGGTTGTTGCCGCCGACCTCGCGGACGCCGACTTCGGCGCGCGCGGCGGCCAGGGCCTGATCGATGCTGGACATGGATGCACCTCCAGGAGAATTGGCTACGCGCCATTGAACCAGGTCGTCCCGGCACCCTGGACTCCGACCCGCGGCGCCATCCCGTCGCCACCCAGGAAGGTCACAGGCACCAGGTGGCCGGGGGAGAGCTGGGCAGCGCCCCCGACGGGGACCTGCGGCCAGCGCGGCGCGCCAATCGAGCCTACGGGCCGGAGGTCCACCGTGCCGTTGCTGTTGACGGTGACGATCTCGACCAACTGGTGCTCGCTCACGGCACCGCGTACCCGCCGACGCCCAGGCTGATGGGGAGCTGTCGGTCCCCGCCTGAGAAGCCCAGGAACGCGCCGGCGCCCGAGGCGTACCGCTGGCCGGAGAGGTCGTTCACCCCGGCGTAGCTCGCGCTGCCCTGCACGCTCATGGACAGCGACTGTGCGCCGTCGGCGGACACGCGGGCGATCTGCGTCGAGGCCGGCGCCTGGCGGAAGAACGGGCTGGTGTTCATCGTGACCTCCTCATGCCGCGACCGGGCCCTGGATCGTGGTCACGGCCTGGCCCTCGCGGACCACCTGCTCGACCACGTCCACGCGCATGCGGGGAGCGTCGTCGTCCGCCGGCAAGTAGAAGCCGGGCACCCAGCGCGGATCGAAGCGGATGACGCGTCGGACCTGCAAGCGCGACTTGTTGACCTCGAAGTACAGCAACGGCGCCACGGTCTGCATCCTGGCCAACGTCGGGAAGAGTGTGGACTCGATGACCAGGATGTTGCCGGTCGCGCCCGGCGGGTACAGGTACTCCTGCGGCCTCTGGAACGCGCCGCCGGTGAAGTCCCCGTTGTTGAGCCTGCCCTTCACGACGATGGTCCCGCGGGGCGTCGCCGGCTGCGGGTCCGGGCCGTTCGGGTTGTGGAGCATCGTTGTCACGCCGACCTTCACCGACTGCGCGACGAGGGACGGGTCGGGCGTGCCGCCGGGGCCCGTCGCGAGCTGGTCCTGGTGGAAGTGGCGGACGGCCACCAGGCTGCCCGTCCCCGGGACGGCCCCACTGTAGAAGGCGGCGTAGGACAGGCGTCCCTCGCGCCCCGCGTCGTATGCCTCGATGGTGCCGGGCACCAGGCCGGAGCCGAGGGCAATTCCGCCGCCGTCGTTCAGCTCGCCCGTGCTCATCGTGTTGGCCGGCAGGATGCTCCGCAGCAGCACGCCGTCCACGCGCGGGGCGTTGCGCTCGACCAGGACGTCCGTGTCCTGGACGTAGACTGGGTGCGGGTAGTCGGGCTGGTACTGCATCGGGTAGAAGGACCAACGGCCCGCCGAGTCCACGTAGAAGTGATTGCCCCAGTCCCTGCACGCGCGCGCGACGAGCTCGCGCCCGGTAGCGCCCTGCGTGTACCAGGGCCCTGGCACCTGCCAGCCGTTCGCAGACGCGCCGCCGCCGTCCGGGCTGTAGAAGTTCACGACGCTGCCGAAGCCGCCGTTCCAGACGGCCCCGGCCACCGCGAGGATGGCCGCCGTGGAGCTCACGCTGGAAGTGACCGCGGCGCCGTCCACGGTCTCGCCGTCCATGGCGGCGGTGGCCACGTCCACGCCGGAGAGCGAGACTCTGCGGACACCCCCGCCGACATTGATCTGGTTGCCGCGCTGTGCGTAGCCCCACATCCCGAAGCTGCTCCACTGGTTGCCACTCCCGTAGACGGTCCAGCCGTAGGCGTTGGCGGCGAGGAGGTCCGTCCGGGCCGTGCGCGCCTCTGCCTGCCAGGACATGCCGACGTCCAACTCCTGGCGCCAGCTCAGCGACTCCACCGCGACGTAACTTCCGTCGGTGTGGTCAAGCCGGGCTCCGATGCGGTCGTACATCAGAGGACGCCGCCCTTCAGCGACATGCTCGGGACGCCGTCGGTGACGCTGATCTCCAGGCGGTCCGCTCGCATGCGGGGGCCGTCCGCGTCGGCCGGGACGATGAAGCCCGGGAGCATCCCGCCGCCAACCCACGGGTCAGGGAGGATGTGCCGGGTGACGGTGTGCTGCCCGAGGTTCTGCTCGAGCAGGACGGCGGCCTCGATGCTCGCGACAAAGCCTTGGCTCTGCCAGAGCGGGCTCTCCATCGTCAGGATCTTCTTGCGCCCGGCGGGCGCCACCGTGGGATAGTACCGCTCGAAGGTCAGGTCATACCCGCTGATGGCGCCGCCCGTGTACGGGTCCGGGATGCTGCCGCTGAGCGTCAGCTCGCATGCCGTCGCGGACAGGGTCTTGAAGACGACGCTGCGCGCCGGGTCGGAGGACGTCGGGACGGTCCCGGGCGTACCGCCAATGTAGGTGTCGTCCCACCAGACGTAATTACACAGCTCGCCGCTGAGCCCCGCACCCGTGTAGAAGGCGGCGTAGGCGATGACCAGGGGGTCGATGGGGCTCCGGGTCACGCTCATGCCACCGACCATGAGCCCGCCTGTGATGTCGCCGACGATCTGCCCCGCGCGCGCCGCGGGGAACTTGTACACGCTCTGGAAGCGGGAGGTCTTCCTGAAACCGGCCTGGGTGTAGCCCGTCTCGCGGTCCACGCCCTCCTCGGTCTCGCTGATATACAGGGTGCGGCCGTTCGAGCCCTCGTACCCCGCAGGGAGGACCTCGATGGCGCTGCCGTGCACCCGGTAGATGCAGCCGCTGTCGCGCACGATCCGCCCGAAGTGCTCAGCGAGGTTCCCGCCGCTCACCGTGTACTCCAGCATCCTGAAGTTGGGTGCCGCCGCGTCGATGTTCACCGTGACGCCCGCCTGCACGCCGAGCCGGCCCAGCACGTAATGGCTGGTCTTGTGAGCGTAGGTGGGCAGATGGATCTCCTTGGCTGCCAGGAGATGCGTGGCCTTGTCGGTGCCGGCGAGGGAGCCCTTCCGTCCGGATGCGCCCTTCCCGCTGGTCCCGTTACCGAGGTAGAGCGGCGGCGAGGACCAGGGGGCGCCACCTAAGGGATCCGCGATGACGAGCGTCCACTCGGCCTCTTCGCCGTAGCCGGCCAGGCCGGGGATGGCCTGCGCGAGCGCGACGTCCCACTCCAGGCCGCCGTTCATGCTGGAGGCGATCCGGCCGCTGACGATGCGGAAGGGAGCGCCCCCGGGCTCCACCAGCCAGGCGCCTACGCCAACGTAGGTCGTGGACATGAGGCCCTCCTACGTCGCGATCCGTAGCTCGACCGTGACTTCGTAGAGGCCGGTTCCGGCGATCTCGACGTCGGCGATGCTGAAGGGGAGGCCGGTCACCGACTGCCCGTCCGCGAGGGCGTAGGTGTAGTTGGTGCCGCGGGCCCTGACCTTGGCCCTCTCGGCGTTGACCTCGTCGAGCGTCATCCCTCGAGCGGAGATGCTGATGACCTCCTCGGGCGGCGTGTCGTCGTAGACGAACGTCGGGCCGTAGGCACCCGTGGTCGGGTCCGGCCGGGTGTGGAATACGCCGAGCTGCTTCCGCAGGCTGTTGCTCCCGCGGTACTCCCAGAGCGTGGCCATCGATGCGTCCCTTCAGCTACCCGAGCCCGGAGAAGTAGCCGCGGCCAGGCTGCGTATACTGGCGAGCGAGCCTCTGCCCAAGCAGTGTCATCAGGTGGGTCACCTCTGGCGGCGCGGGGCCGCCGCCCTCGCCGAGGTTGACGTTCGCGTTCACGGTCGTGCTGGAGGTGCTCGAGGAGGTGATGGCCGCTGCGGGACCGACCTGCGCGTTCACGTCGGGAGCGCGGAAGCCGGCGGCCAGCGCGGGGGCCGAGGGCGCGAGGCCGTGGATCTGCGGGTAGCCCGCCCCGGGCGTGGACGTGCCGTACGAGCCGACTGGCGCGGTGCCGCCCGGGCCTGGGGTTGCTTGAGACCCGTACCCGTCTGGGAGGGGCTTGCCGACACCGCCATACGGCGTGGTTGGCCCAGGAAGTGGTGCGCCGGTGGGGCCTTGTGGCGCCGTGCTGGACGGCGGCGTGAATCGGTCCCGAGGCTCACCGCTGTTGAATCGGTCCCGAGGTGCAGTATCAGCAGTTGCAGGCTGTCCGCCACCTGCGGTCCCGGCTGCGGCGCCTGGGGCGGCTCCACCCACGACACTTCCGCCACCCGCCCCCGTGTTCGAGGAGCCCCCGCTGCCCATCGACCCGACCGCTGTGCTGAGCTGCCCGATCGCCTGCGCCAGCTCGCCCACGCGCGTCCCCAGCGAATCGACCTTCCCCGTCAGCCCCCCGGCGCTCAGCGTCTTCTCCAGCGCAGCGATCTGAGTGTCGAGCTTGCCGATCTCGTCGCGGAGCTGCTGCTCCTGGCCCTTCGGGTTGAGGTTGACCCCGAACTCTTTGCGGACCTGCTCCAGCGTGGCGAACCGTCGGCCCTCGGAGTCGGTCTGGCCGGCCACCTTCGAGTCGGCGGTCAGGCTGACGCCGAACTTCTCCAGCGCGATCCGCAGGGAGGAGATCTCGGAGGCGCCGATGCGGGAGTCCCTCAGGATCCTCTCGATGAGCTGGGCATCCTCGGCGCGCCGCTGCTGGCCGAAGTCCTCGCCGAACTTGGGCGCACCGGTGCCGTCCCCGAACCTCGGTGACGCAGTCGCATCCGTCGTCTTCGGCGCCTCGCCGGCGGCCTGCTTGATGGCCGCGACCTTGTCTGAGAGGTCCTTCACCGCGCCGGACTGCTCCTCGAGCATCTGCTTGAGGGTGGCGCGCTGCGTGCGGAGGGCGTCGAGCTGTGCCAGGTGCGTCTTCGCGTAGATGGCGCGCTTCTGCGCCTCGGTCTGGTCGGCCGTCTCCAGCTCCTTCTTGGCGACGACCTCGATGTTGGAGAGCTTCACGCGGAGCTGCTCCTGCAGGTTGGCGAGCAGCTCCGCGGTGACGTTCTTGCCCTGGGCCTGCTCCTGCTGCAGCTCCTCGGCCCTGGCTTCCAGGGCCTGCTGGCGCACGCCGTTCATGTCCTGCTGGGCTTGGAGGTCCGCGTCGTGGATCTTCTTCCGCAGCTTCAGCGCGTTCAGCTCGGCGTCCATCCGCTTGGAGACCTGCTGCTTGGTGACCTCTGTGAGCTTGTCTTCGACGCTCTCGCGCTGGGCAGCCGTGAGCTTGTGCGTGGCCAGGATCTCCTGGAGGCCTCGCTTCTGGTCCTCCAGGGTGATTGTCCCGGACTTCACGCCGCGCTCCATGGACTTCAGCTCGTGCTGCAGTTCCTCGTCGCGCTCGGCCTTGCGCTCCTGGGCGATCTGGCGGTCGAGCGCGCGGATGTCCTTGGCGGTGATGCCCTTGACCTTCTTCAGGTCCTCCAGCCGGCGGATCGCCTCCTGATGGCCGATCTCCTCGGCGGACTGCGCCTCCCGGATCTCCTCCAGGCCCTCCTGGAGCTGCTCGCGGCCGGCCGTCGCAACGGCCTTCGTGCGCTCCTTGTTGAGCTGGATCCGCTGCTGGGTAGTCAGCCCCTCCATCTTGAGGATCTTGTCGAGCTGAGCCACTTGCTGCTGCGCCGACAGCTCCCCCTCGGAGACCAGCAGGTGGAAGTCGTCGATGGCCTTCTTGACGTTGGCCTTCTTCTCGTCGGACTTCTTCTGCTCGGCCGTTTCGATGACGCTTCCGTCTTTGCGTCCCTCTTGCAGACGGAGCCCGAGGGCGCGTTCGCGGTCTGCGAGCTGGCGCTCCCTGCGCTCCAGCATGTCCTTCCGCGCCGCCTCTTCATCGGTCAGCGGGCGCGGAGTCTCGACGCTTTCGCCGGTCCGACGGTCGAACTTGAAGACCTTCGCACCCGCCTCGATGTCCGCGATTTCCTTCTTCGCGGCTTGCCGCTGCGCTTCGAGCTCGTTGATTGCATCCTGGATCTCGCCTACGGATCGCTGCTTCGGCGGCCCGGCCCGGCCCTTTTCCAGGTCCATGACCTCCGTGAGAAGATCCCGCTTCTCGCGGAGAGCGCGGTTGCCCTCCTCCTCCTTCTGGAGGTTCTTCTCGGCGGCTTCGTTGGCGAACTCCATCGACGTGATGTAGGCCTGGAAGGCGAGGGCCGCCGCAGCGATGCCCAGCCCCACAGACCCGAACAGTACGTTGCCGAAGCTACGGCTGAATGTGGCGACAGCCGCCTGCGCCCTGCCCATGGCGGTAGTCGCCGCAGCGTTCTCGAGAGCGGCTCCCGCGTTGGCTTGCTCACTCACCGTGAGCTGCCCCATCTGCGCGGCCAGCAGGCGGGAAGCAGCGGTCGCGAACTGGTAGGCCCGGGTGCCCACAAGCACGGCGGCACCGAGCGCGCCGAACCACGCGATGCCACCCTTCATGGCGTCGGGGAGGCGCTCGATCCCCGAGATGAAGGAGCCGGCCATCTTACCCGCGAGGGAGAGCGCGGGAAGGAACGTGCCGCCGAAGGAGGCGGCGGTAGTCAGGATCTCGCCCTTGAGGTGCTCGAAGACCGCCTTCGCCGACTTCCGCTGCTCCTCGAAGGCAGCGCGCGCTGCCCCGGCGGAGTTCTTCATGTTGCGGAAGCTCTGCTCGACGCCCTTGCCACCGTCGTTCATCAGCGCGAGGACGCCCGCCAGTGCGCGGACGTTGGGGATCATCTTGGCGATCGCCTCGGTATCCCCGTCGGCGGCCTGGAAGATCTTCTCCAGGGTCTTGATCAGGCCGTCGTTCTTCAGCGTCGAGGCGTTGACCTCGATGCCAAGCTCGGCCATCTTCTCCTTGACCTCTTTGGCAGGGTCGAGGAGGCCCGTGATTGCTCCGCGGAGAGCCGTGACGGCTTCGGGCGTCTTGATGCCGCGCACCGTCATGGTGGCCATCGCGGCGCCGACCTCTTCGAAGGAGATGCCGGCCGCCGCTGCGATCGAGGTGACGTTGCCGATCTCCTGAGCCAGTTCGGGGAAGGTCGTGATGCCTTCCTTGATCGTCTGGAAGAGGATGTCCGAGGCGCGCTGCGCGGAGAGGTTCTCCTGGCCGTAGGCGTTGATTACGCCCACCAGGGTGGAGGCGGCGGTTTTGGCGTCGGTGAGGCCCGCCTTGCCGTCGATCATGGCGGCGGTGAGGACTTCCTGGGCGCGCGCGGTGTCTGTAAACCCGGCGGAAACGATGTCGTAGAGAGCTGCGGCCTTCTCGGCCGGCGGCGCCGCCAGCCCCATCTCCTCCCCGAGCGTGCGCGTACTCTCCGCGAGATGCTGGAACTCTGGCTCCGACACGAGGAGCAGCGAGTTCACGTTGCGCATCCCCGCCTCGAAGTCGAGAGCCGGGGATACTGCGGCTGCCGTGGCAGCCCCCACACCGGCAATCGTCAGCGCGAGGTTGGTTGCCGCCTGTCGAGCGCCGCTCACGGCGTCGCTGTATGCCTGCTTGCGCTGCTGCGCGGCGGTCTTGGCGGCTTCGGCCGCCTGGCGCTCCGATTCCGCGGCGGCGCGATTGGCCGCGACGAGCCGCTCCGCCTCCTGCTGCTCGAGCTGGATCAGCCGCTGGCGCACCTCCATGCGTGTGCGCACCCCGGCCACATCGGCCTGGTGCTGCTCGACGAGCCTCCGGCGGATCTCCTCGATGGGGGCGCCGCTCGCGGCCATCTGCGCGGAGAGCTGGCGCATGGCCTCGGTGCCGCTCGCGCCGAGCTGCTTCAGGATGCCAGCGACGTCGGCGCCCTTCTTGCCCATGTCCCGCAGCGCCTGGCCCTGGCGGTTCACCTCCTGGACGGCGCCGCGGAACCCCTCGGGGACCTTGCTGCCATCGACGATGACCTCGATGCGGACCGGCTTGCCTGCCATGCTACTTGCTCACCTCCTCCCGGGACGTGGTGCGGTCAGATGTTGCTGGACGCGATGGGGACGCGCGGACGCCCCCGCATCGCCTCGTGACGGGCCTTCAGCGCGCGCCACTCCTCCGAGCGGAGCTGCTTCTGGACGTCCTGCTCGTCGGGGTCGCCGTAGAGCCAGCGCGGCTCGGGCGTCGTATCGCCGTGGAGGCGTCGGAAGAACCAGTGCTCGCGCTCGACGGCGCGGATCGCGTGCGTGTAGTAGCGGCGGATGAGCCGTAGGGGGAAGGTCGCCCAGATCTCCAGCGGGGAGAGGCCGTAGCGGGCGCCGACCACGTCGCAGGCCTCGTCCCACGTGACCTGCCGGTTGCTGTGGCCGGACGACTTCTCGGCGGGCTCGTCCAGATCGTTGAGCGTCTTGAGGGAGCCGAGGACGGCGAGCTTCTCGCCGAGGTCCACCGAGGCCAGCCAGGCGGCCTCCACGCCCAGTACCCACTGGAGAATCCCGTCCACGCACGTCTCCAGGTTCTCCCCGTCCTCGCGGATCTCGCGCAGGCGCCCGAGGTACGCGAAGAGGTCGCGGGCCGCGAACTCGCGCACGATGAACGCCTGGTCAACGAGCGTGACTCTGGCGGAGCGGAGGTCCAGGTATTCGAGCTGTTTCACGCGCGCCTCCAGGGACAGAGAGGGGGCGGCAGCCCTGCGGCCACCGCCCCCGCGCTAC